>ERZ1034928.325-NODE-325-length-25296-cov-23.086130_pt1 | contig 25296 bp, 28 predicted proteins | sample MGYA00520627_ERZ1034928 | MGnify/ENA primary metagenome ERZ1034928 (study PRJEB33766, sample SAMN09781755) | gut metagenome | biome: gut microbiome | host: Homo sapiens | place: Madagascar | study: EMG produced TPA metagenomics assembly of the PRJNA485056 data... | reverse complement strand
ATATTAGAATCATACATATTACAACTATTTTATTCTGACATTATTCGACAATAGGGCGTACATACTATTACAAAATCAATTTATTATATTTTAAAATGATCTTGTAGTATTTTACAAAGTATATATATTGTATTAGTTTTGTGTAAGGTTATGTTACCTTACATTTGGTATATATTTAAGATAAAATATGGCATATAATTTGTTGAATATTTAATTAAAACGTTGCAATGCAGTATTTGCAAGCGTTTGAAGGGATAACGTAAACGCTAAAACATTACGCCAAATATTAATTTTGTGCAATGTTGTATACCCTACCCCTATTTTTAGAGGCATAGAGGGGGTTAAGTTACCTCTTCAAAAATTCCCAAGTCGCAAAATAGAGTGAAACGTTTGCGAAAATATAACTATAAATATTGAAAATAGTACAAATAATTAATATAATCTAATTAAAGTAAATAATCTAGCTAGGTTATTGAGTAAGTGGCGAGTCTGCTTGCTTGATAACCATTTTTTATACCTAAATAATTGAATTATAGAAATAAAAGGACTGAAACTTAAAAAAGTGAGTTCAATACTTAGGGAGAGTAAAGGGATATAGAATTAGTACATATATCAAAAATGATATATGAAATGGGGTTATATATATCAAATTTGATATATGTTAGGGGAGATTTTATCAGGAACTATGTAGAACTTAATGAAGGAGATAGAATTTTAAGAAAAAAGTCAATAGATTATTTGAAAAATACCGATGAATTACAAAAAACGGAGATGTATGTAAAATTTTTTCTAAAATCAGCAAGTGTGTTAGCAAGAGAGAAACTATCTTCAGCAGAAATGTCAGTATGTTTAGAAATGTTGCAGTATATCAGATATGATACTGGATATTTAGCTTTTGATAATGGTATTAAATTGACTTTAGATGATATAAAAAGAAAATGCGACTTTGTTTCTGGCATAAGTGTTGCAAGAGCAGTAGAAGAATTAGTAAGTAAAAAGATATTTGCAAAAGTAAAAACAGGCAAAGAAAACAATTATTTAGTGAATCCGTACATTTTTATGCGAGGCGTTAGGGTAAACAGAACCTTGTCAAAGACATTTGAGTATAGTAGATGGGCTAGACTTTATAGTTAAAGGAGGAGTTTGGGATTTTTAAGAAAATAGGAAATTTAATTGGTACAGCAACAGGAGGAACATTAGTAGTATTGTCTATAATACTTATCATTATATTAGGCTTGGCATTGTCAGGTTTAGTGTTCTGGAGCATAGGAGCATTAATAGTATGGGCATTTAAAATAGGCTTTGTATGGACATACTGGCACGGATTATGCACAGCAATAGTGGTAAGTGTATTAAGTAGTATATTTGGAGGTAAAAACAATGAATGATAGAGCAAAATTTGTAGAAGTAAGCAAAGAACAGCAAGACAGAATAGACTTAATTAGAAGTTCATTTTCTAATATGTATGATGTAATAGACCATAATTGCAAACCTAGTAGAGAAACATCACTTGTACTAACAAAATTAGAAGAAGCTCAATTTTGGGCAATAAAAGGAATAACAAGGGAGGTTAAATAGTATGGACTTTGGAGACGCAATAAAAGCAATGAAAAACGGAAGCAAATTACAAAGAGAGGGCTGGAATGGCAAAAACCAATACATAGAACTAGCAATGTGTATTAGTTATAAAAATGCTGATGGGAAAATGATAAATGCAGAGCATGAAGCAATAGGAAATTGTGCAATAGCATTTGTAGGAACATCAGGAGTTCAATTAGGCTGGTTGGCAAGTCAAGCTGATATGCTTGCAGAAGACTGGAAAATAGTTGATTAAAATAGTTTTCAACAGCTACTAACTATTCTTATAGTTAAAGGGTTGTGAAATAAATTACCTATCTACCAAGAGTAGAAAAGGTTTCTGGTATTGTATAAATACTGGAAGATAAATCTTCTAGTATTGTGCAATTCCTGTATATGCTTTCTTAGTTTAACTGGCAAAACAATGCTCTTGTAAAGCATAATAGTAAGTTCGAGTCTTGCAGAAAGCTCCATTAAACATATTATTACCCAAGTGCTAAACTGTAATATCATACAGCTTGGAATTGTTCGATAAGTAGTCAGACATACGAATACGTTTGTAAGGTCGCTTTCTATGTATAGAGATATATGTAGAGGAGAGGTAAAACTCAATAATGGACAATGTGCAGGGTTTATCGCTTAATAAAACACTAGAGTTGTCGTAGCCACAATAGACGGGCTAGTAGTCAATAAGCCTATACCTCATATCTAGCAAATATGAAGCAATGTAGGTAATGCTAAATAAGGCTATTTCTCGTGATGTTCTTGAAAGAGAACTATAAGACATAACTAGGTTAAAGTAGCCCAATACGAGACAATTTACAGAACAATAGGTATTAGATTGGTTAATACATATAAAATTATCTGAATGATGGGTGAAATTTACGAGAAATCAATCTCGTACGAGCTAGAACGGGGCAAGAAGTATAGAGGTCGCAACTTTATGCTCAGACTTGCTCTCTCGGTGGTTGAATAATTAAGAAGATAAAACTACTGTAAGGGGAAACTCTAATAATATGTTTGTATATCGCGGGGTAGTGTAATGGTAGCACAACGGTCTCCTTAGCCGTAAATGGAGTTTCGATTACTCCCTCCGCAACCATTAGATATATTGAACAAGGTAATTACCTGTTTAATGACGAGAGATATTGTAATATCTCTCAAAAACATCTGAATATAGTGTTTAATGGTAGCACGCGTGCTTTGGGCGCATGGAGAGTTGGTTCGAGTCCAGCTATTCAGACCAAAAAATAAAAGTGTTTATTACAAAGGAGCTATTATGGGAAAATTTGAAAGAAAACAAACAATAAAAGAATGGGAACTAGAAAAGGGAATAGAAATAATAAAGCCCACAGGCTTTTGGGGACAAAAAAATAAAATATGGAATAGAAAATATAGTGAAAAATTATTTAAGAAATGTGCTAGATTGAGTGAAATAAAATGTAAAACTGATAAGGGACTAAAGTTCTTATGTGGAGGTAATTAAGATGGGATTGCACGATAAATCAAATAGAGAAACACGCAAAAGGAAATATGCAGAACAATTTGCAAAAACACAAGCAAATAAAAAGAGAAAAGCAGAAAAAAGAGCTAGAAAGTTAGGTAAATAATGCATATAGGTACATATATTAAGTTAATATTAATTAAAAAGAATATGACACAACAAGCATTAGTAGACAGGCTTAACGAGTTGGGCTTAGTTAAAGAAAATGAAAGTGTTAGGAAACATACCATTTCAGATATAATAAACGGGAAACTTGGAATATCTCCATATATGGCGAGAAGAATAGAAATAGCCCTAGATGTACCAAAATATAGCATAGTAAGATTAGTAGGATTACCAAAAACAGAAGATGGTATGAAGAAATTGGAACAGATAGAAAAAGGCGTGATATAAAGGCAAGATTATGAGAATACCATACAAGAAATAATAAAACTTCTAAAATCAAACAAAAAAATAGATGAATATTCTTATTATACAATGTGTGAAAACTTGTATCAGTTGCTATTGCAATATTTTGACAGTGGTGTTAATAGTCCAGATAGAAAAAATATTGAGCTAAATGCTTGTAAATATGCAATCATATTTTTATTGCCAGCAACAGAAAATAAAATTATAAATAGTAGTTTGGAGTTTCAATCACAATATTATAGTTTATATGAAAAAACACTTGCATTTGCAGGCAGAAGGTCGTTAGAACACTTTTTTGATTATATGGAGATGAATAATTCAAAGAAGGTTTTAGCGGGCAGAAGAGGCATTTTAAAGCCTTTTTTGTTCTACTTAAATAAGATTACATTTTCAGAAAAATTAAAGTATATAATAGCTTCTTACCCCCCTAGTGCTGGTAAATCAGTTACATTAACATATTGGACAGCTTGGCTATATGGAATAAGCAGAAACTATTCCGTGATAAGAATGTCTTATTCAGATGACTTAGTAGCAGGATTTAGTAGAAACGTAAGAGAGATTATAACAGACAAGCGATTCAGAGATGTATTTCCAGAATATAGACAGTATGGAGACAATCCATTTGCCACAAAAGAGGTATATAACTGGAAGTTAAAAGACAGTACGGTACCAGCCTCACATATAGCAGTATCAAGAGATGGACAGGTTACAGGTAAAAGAGCCAACAAAGCAATGATATTTGACGATATGACCAAAGGTGCAGAAGAGGCAACAGACAGTACAATACATCAAGGGCTATATAATAAATGGACAGGAAACTGGATTAACAGACGTGACGGAGATAGTACAAAGTTTATATTTGCAGGTACAATGTGGTCTCCGGAAGATATTTTAAATAGAATTATACAAGATAGAGAAGCAATATCAGAACTAGTTCCAAGCGATAAGTTTAAATATGTATGGGAAAGCAAAGATGGAACAACAGTAGTAATAAGAGTACCATTACTAGACGAAAATGATGAAACAACTTGTAAGGCTGTAATGACAACAGAAGAAGCAAGACAGTTGAGAGATGTAACAGATGAGTTCCAATGGGCTTGTGTGTATCAACAAGACCCGATACCAGCAGAAGGACTTGATTTTGCAGATGATTTATTAAATCATTTTGATGATTTGCCAGTAAATGAAGATGGAACACCGGCATATAGCAATTATTCATTAGCAGTATTAGATACAACTAGGCGTGGTAAAGATAATGTTTCAATGCCAATATGTAAAACAGATGGAAGAATTTATTTTATGATAGATGTTATCTTTAAGAAAAAAGCAATGACTGAATTATACGAAGAAATTATTGCAAAAATAGAAGAACATCATATTACTTGGCTAGTAATAGAAAACAATACAGATACTTCTTTAAAAGTGCTATTAGATAAAATGCTAGAAGATAGAGATATATATTACTGCACCATAACAGAAAAGTACAGTACGGTAAAGAAAGAAAAAAGAATAAAAGACAATCAAGGAACTTTAAGAAAACTAATGTACTTTAAACCTAAAACAAAATACAAACCAAATAGTGATTATGGTCGTTTTATGAAAAATTTAACCACATATAGTTTTGACTACCCTAATAAAAATGATGACGCTCCAGATAGTGGGACATTATTTGTAACAGAAATTATATTAGAGAGGGGGAAACCTAACAAACCAAGAGCAATAAACAGGAGCTTGTTAGGAATTTAAAATGAAAACAAAGAAAATAAAAATAGGTTATAAAGAGTATGAAATAATAAAAAAGCAACAAGTAATTGAATTGCCTAATGATTGTTATGGGAAAATTGATTATGACAAAGAAATAATTGAAATTTCGAACAGATTTAATCAAAAACAACAAAACCAAACGTTCTTACATGAATTAGTACATGGAATATTTGAAAAATTAGATTTGCACGATTTAAGGCAAGATGAAAGAATAGTTAATCAATTAGCAACAGCTTTATATGAAGTTATATTAGATAATCCTCATATATTTACTATGAAAGATATATAGGAGGGTGCAAGGAAGAATATTTGTTGGAAATGTGAGCATTGGGAAGAATGTTATAAATTTAGAACAGGAAATTTTAGGCAAGAATACATGAAAAAAATCACGAGAGTTAGAGATAGTTTAAATTTAATAACAATATATGTAAGTGAATGTGATAAATTTTCTTATGAATTTCAAAAAGATATGCCGGAATTAAATAAAAAGCATATGCAAGGTTACATAAAACGGAAAAATGTTAAGATAGAGAAAAAGTGTAATATAATGTATTAAGAAGAGGACTATTATAGTCAGGGAGTAAGATACAAGAAATTAATAGGCGGAGGGATTAAGTATCTAAACTAATTCATCTCCATTAACCTTAGGAATGGGTTGCATGGAGCAATCCGTTTGCAACCTAATTCTGTTTATGGAGGAGATAAAAGGAACTCAGAGGTAGAAAATGTTGAACAAGAAATAATGTCAGAACCAATTGAAAGTACTGAAGTAGAAAACACACCAAAAACAGTGCAATACTTTGGAAGAAGAAAACTATTATCTTCATACACCAAGAAAGAAATAAATGAAAAAACATTGGCTCAAATTCTACCAGAAGTTTTAAGAGAACATGAAATTAATGCAGGCGAAATTGATTATTTATACAATTATTACAAAGGAAAACAACCAATTCTGAACAAAAAGAAAATAGTAAGACCAGAGATAAACAATATTACATTAGAAAACCATGCTTTTGAGATAGTAGAGTTTAAAAAATCTTATGTGTATGGAGAACCAGTCAAATATGTTCAAAAAGGCGAAAAAGAAGGAGAAACATTAAACCCAGAAATATCTTTACTTAACAGATTCATGGAAAGTGAAGATAAAGCAAGTCTAGACAAAGAACTTGCCGAGTGGCAGTACATTTGTGGTACTGCTTACAGGTGGGTTGAAGCGGATAGAAGAGGTGAGGAAGATGATGCACCATTTGAATTGTCAGTTCCAGACCCAAGAAGAACATTTGTAGTGTATTCAAATGACATAAAAGGAGATCCCTTATTTTCAGGGTATATAAGCTATTTTGTGGACCATATAATGACTGATGATAAAATACCATTAGTTGTTAAATATAGAGTAGTAACAATATATACAGATACAGATAAATATATATTTAAAGAGGATAATGGAGAATACAAAATAATGCCTCAAAGCATTCCAATTAGTGAAAAAATGGTCAACGCATACCCTTTAGAAATAAAAGGGCAAAGAATTATAGAATATCCATTAAACAATTCAAGGCTGGGCTTAATAGAACTTGTAATGTCGGACTTAGAAGCAATAAACAAAATCAAATCTGCAGACTTAGATGGGATAGACCAATTTATTCAAAGTTTATTAGTATTTGTGAACCAAGAAATAGATTTAGCAACATTTAAGAAATTAGTTGCAAATGGAGCCATACAAGTTGCTTCATCTGACCCAGGGAAGCCAGCAGATGTAAAGTTATTAACAAATCAGTTAACACATACAGAAACAAAAGTAGTATCGGATGATAGATATGAAAGCTTATTGTCAATTGTAGGTATTCCAAGGCTTAACCACAAAGCAAGCGGAGGAGATACAGGACAAGCTAGACTTTTAGGAGAAGGCTGGACAATGGCAGATGAAAGAGCAAGGCAAGATGAACTTTCATTTAAAAAGTCAGAGAGAAAGTTTTTAAAATTAATCTTAAATATTTGCAAGTACAAGACCAAAGACAAAGATGAGCAAATTAAAACATTAAGATTGTGTGATATAGATATTAAATTTACAAGAAATAAATCAGACAACTTGTTGGTCAAAACACAAGGATTAATGAATATGATGTCAGCACAAGTGCCACCAGAAGTAGCATTTGTAACTTGTGACTTGTTTTCAGATCCTAATGATGTTTACCAAAAAGGAAAAGATTATTTTGGCAAGGACTTTTGGAAAAAAGATTCCAGGTCAACAGAAACCTTAGTTAGTGGGGGTATCACTAACCACACCAATACAAGCACTCACTTGGCAAAAAATGAGGTAGGTGGAGAGAAAGGAAAAGAAGATGGAGAAAGAGGAATTAGTTAAACTATTATCTAATGCTGAATTAGATGATAACGCGAAAGTAGAAGCTATTCAAAAAATGGTTGATACTTCGTATGTACCAGCAACTGTAGTTGCAAATGAAAGAAGAGCTAATAAGGAAGCAATTGCTAATAAAGATAAGGCTATTGCAGATATAACAGCAGAATATGACGAATTTAAAAAGTCAAAAATGACAGAAGAAGAAAAGAAAACATTAGAAGCTAAAGAAAAGGAAAAAGCATATAATGAAGCACTAAAAAAATTAAGTACAGCAACAGCAAAAACAGTATTTGCTAGTGCTGGATTAAAAGAAGAAGATTATTCAGACTTTATTGAGGACATAGTTAGAACAGATGAAGAAAAAACAAGAACACTAGCTGAAAAAATATGTCAAACAATAACAAAACAAAAAAGTGATGTAGCAACAAAAATGAAAGATAGTATTATAAACGGAACTACACCACCACCAGCAGGAAATGCTGATTTTAGTACAACAAGCAAAAAAGACCAATATATGCAATTATTGGAAGAAGCTACAAAGAAAAATGATATAAACAATATGGTTTATTATCAAAGACTTGTAGAAGAAGAAATAAAAAAAGAAAATTAAAAAGGAGAGATTTAAAGGGCAGATAATTACGCAATGAGTTTTTCGACACCTAACTATTCAGGTGCACTATTTAACAAAGGAAATGAGAGAACACCATTCTTATCAATGATAGCTGGAAAAACAGCTTACACAAATTCAGTTGAGTTCGTATTAGGACAAGACTACACATCAGAAGAGGGAGATATACCAAATATAAGTGAAAAAGGTTCTTTAACAGCACCAGATGCTACATCAATTACGAGAAGTCAAAATACAAACGTAACACAAATATTCCAAGAATCAATAGGAATATCTTATGCAAAAATGTCTAATATGGGTACTTTATCAGGAGCAAACATAGCAGGACAACAAGCGAATCCAAAAACTGAATTAGACTTCCAAACAGCAAATAAATTAAAGAAAATCGCAAGAAGTCTTGAAAAAACTTGTATTCAAGGAACATATAATAAAGCTAATGCAGATGATAAAGTAAACAAAACAAGAGGTATGGTTGCAGCCATTACAACAAACGTAGTAGCTGCTGCAGGAAAACCACTAGACATTTGGCTAGTAAATGATTTAATGCAAAAAATTTACGATAGTAACGGAGATATAACAAGATTAACTTTAATGGTTGATGGAGTATCTCTAAATCAATTAAATGCAAGTGCTGTAGAAAATGGATTAACAGTAGCACCAGCTACAAGGAATGAAAACGGAATCCAAATTACAAAATTAATTATGCCTCTAGGAGAAGTAGACTTAATGTTAGGTCAATTCTTACCAGCAGGAACAGCATTACTTGTAAACTTTGAGGTAATAAGATCTATTGAACAACCAGTACCAGGCAAAGGTAACTTCTTTAGAGAATTACTTGCTAAAACAGGTGCAGGAGAGAAATATCAAATCTTTGGACAATTCGGTTTAGATTATGCTAACGAATTATATCATGGAAAAATTACTGGATTAGCAACAAAATTCACAAAACCACAAGGCAGAAAAGTTGTTTTAGTTAATGATGGAAGTATAAGTGCGTAAGAGGTAAAATATGAAAAAAGTAGTGTTGTGTCAACATTTTTTTAATAAAATAGGTGGAATTGAAACGTTTATTATAAACTTTTGTAAAACATTTTATAAAGAATATGATATAACGCTACTTTGCCGAAATATAGATATTGATAATGCTTTAAAATTAAGTCAGTATGCAGATGTTGTATGCGAACCTACAGATATAGAATGTGATACATTAATAATTACAAGTGTTTTAATAGATAATCAAATGATAGAAAAAGTAAAATATAAAAAAATATATCAAATGGTTCATTCAGACTGGTCTCAAATGAAAAGATTTTGGGACTGGGAAATAAAAAAATATTCTCCAGATACACAATTTATAGCTGTAAGTGAAAGTGCAAGAGATTCACTAAAAAAAGAATATGGTTATGACAGTATAATAATTCCTAATATTCTTATAAAACCTTATGTAAATTCTCAAAAAACTTTGAAATTATTAAGCTTATGTAGACTAACAAAAGAAAAAGGTTTTGAAAGAATGAAAATACTATGTGATTTATTAGAAGAATTGCATATTCCATATATATGGAATGTATATGGCACAAACGTTTATAATGAACAATCATACAAGAATATGATTATTCAAAAATCAATAACAAAAAATATTGGAGAAGTCATTAAAAATCATGACTATGTTGTTCAATTAAGCGATACAGAAAGCTTTTGTTACACAATGTATGAAAGTTTATTGTTAGGAGTTCCAGTATTAGTAACACCTTTTCCTAATGCAAAGCAAGAAATAAAAGATGGAGAAAATGGTTATATACTTCCATTTGATATGAATATTAGTAAAGATAAAATAAAGCAAATTTATAAAAATATACCCCAAAACGTTAAATATAAACAAGAAGGTGTAAAAGAAAAATGGCAAGAGTTATTGAAATAGAGGTTATAAATCCATATTCTGATATGAAACTTAATAAAGATATGAGCGTAGGAGATAGGATAAAAGTATCTGCTGACAGGTTAAGAGAATTGGAAGAAGCGGGAAAGAAAAATAAAATTCAGTTGGTAAAGGTTGTAAAAATAGTAAAAAAGGAGGACTAAATTAGGATTTCAGAAAAAGAACAAATAAAAGAAATGCGTTTAGAGATACTTGAAAACGCAGACAATGACGAAAAAGATGAAATATTTAAACTAAAATTAAAAAGAGCGAAACAAAGATATTTGAATTTAGTTTACCCTTTTGATAAAAAAATAACAGACTTACCAAATGATAGAGCCAGAGAATGGCAAACAAAATGTGCCATAGAGCTATATAAATTAGCAGGAGATGAAAATCTAACTAGCTGGTCGGAAAATGGAGTTTCTGAAAGTTATGCAAGAGCCGGACTTTCACAAGACTTATTAAATGAATTACCTCCAGCAAAGGCAGGTGTTCCTAGTTGAGTAGAAAAGATTGTCAAAAAAAAGATTTATATATTGCAAAACTATTAAAAGAGACATTTGATGATTATGGAAACAATATTAATGAATATGATGAACCTAAATATTATGGAAAATTTAATATACAGCCATTAAGTGGAGAAAGTGATGTTGCAGAATATGGGAGTAAAACTTCTAAAATGCAAAGAGTATTTGTTGATTATGACAAATATTTAGGGGAATTTAAAGAAGGTGATGTTGCATATTTAGACAGAACAACACCTACTAATGAGAGCGTTTATGGTGACAAGGCTAATTATAGAATAAGCTCCGTAAGAGAGCAAAATAAAAAAATAGCAATATATTTTGAAAAAATAGAGTGATATAAAGGGGCAAACAAGTTAATGAAGTAAAATTATCTTTATCGGATTTAGATAAAATGATACAAAGATATGAAACTAAAAAGAAGAATATGCCAAAAGTGGCTTTAAGAATTGTAGATAGACTAGCAGATATAATGATGGAAGACGTTTACCCAGATACAGAAAAAATACCAGCAATAACAAAAGGTAAAACAGCGGTAGCAGGAATTAGAAATACTGAAGAGAAATGGACATATCATGAATATGGGACGGGTATAATAGGTTCTCAAATACCACACACAGCAGAAGCTTTAGCAAAAGCAGGGTGGAAATATGACGTGAATGGACATGGAGAAAAAGGTTGGTGGTACCCAACTACTGAAAATGACCCTAATCCATATAAATGGACAGATGAGAGTGGAACATTAAGGGCTTGGACAAAAGGATTGCCAGCAGAAAGATCTTTCTATGAAGCATTAGAAAGAGCAAGAGAAATGTTCCCACAAATAGCAGAGGAAGAACTACTAAGAGAAACAAGGAGTTGATTTAAAGGGCAAGACCAGATGTATATGATGAAATGTATCAGTATTCAAAAGAATATATACAAAGCAAGTCTAAGTTTAGTCCAGTAGTATTAAAATCAGCACCTCAAGAAATAAACAAATTTCCGTTAGTAGTAATACCAGAATGTAAATTAATAATTAAAGACGAAACATTAGCACATAAAGAAAAAGAATATCGCTTGATATTCGATATAGAAGTTTATTCGACAGATAAAACTGTTGGAAATAAAAAGGTTGCAAGGCAAAGCATTATAGCTGAGCTAGAAAAATTAATATATGATGTTTTCGAGGGGCACTATCTAATGAAGGTGGCAGAACCTAAACCAACACCAAATATTGACAGAAACGTAGACAGGCTATATATGAGAGCAGAGGCAACAATTAATGAAAAGAAAATTATTTTTAGGAGGTAATTTAAAGGGCAGATGAAAATGTAAAAGCAATAGCAGACATTGGAACAATGTTATATGGAAAAAAGAAAGGTGCAAACTCATTTACAGAGTTAGTAGAAATTAAAGATGTACCAGATACTGGTTCAGATCCAGAACAAATTGAAGTAACAACATTAAAAGACAAAAATAAAAGTTATATAGGTGGTAGAGGAGACAATCCAGCACAAAGCTTCTTATATAACTATACAGAAGAAAATTTCCATAATAAAGTAATGCCTTATTGTAACGGAGAAACACATGATTTCTTAGTAAGATTCCCAGATGGAACAGGTTATACAATAAAAGGTAATGCAAGAACAAGAATAAATGCAGTATCACAAAATGTACCAATAGAAGCAACATTAACAATAACACCAGAAGCAATAGATTATAAAACATCAGAACAAGTTACAGCATTGTTACCAACAGTAAGTGCATAACTAAAAGATTTAAATGGAGGTAAATTAGTATGAGTAAATTTATGAAATTAGTAGTTAAAGAAAAAGAATATTTAATAGGTTTTTCTAGCAGAGCTTCTGTTTTAAAAGCAGAAAAGGAAGGCTTTATCAAAGCATTAAATTCAATGGATGAGGCACCAGTAGAAGGAACAGCAAAATTATTACATTTTGGTATGTTGGAAAAACAACCTAAAAATACAATAGCAGAATGTAATCAAATATTAAATGATTATATAGAAGAAAACATGAGTGAAGAAGAAGGCGTAGATATTGGACAAATATCAAGTTTCATTATGGAACAATATTCGACTTTTTCAGGAGCCCCAGCTGGAAAGAAGAAAATCAAGGAAATAGAAATAGTAGAAATTTAGAAACAGATGGGGAGAAAGTAAAAACGCTTCAAGAACTGTTTTATAAATATTTAATACCATTAGCAATACAAGTTCGGTATGCCCTTGCAAGAATTTTGGAACGATGAACCAGACTTGCTTTGGACATACCGAAATTTATATATAAGAAAAACAGAAGAAGAAGCAAAATTACAAAAAGAAATGATGAATACAAGTGCTTGGCTACAAGGCTATTACACCTATATAGCGGTAACATCAGCTTTTAGTAAAAGCGAAAATTACCCGAATAAACCGATTGAACTTGAAGACAAGCCATTAAATAAATTAGAAAAGAGCAAAGAAGTTGAAAACAAAATAAAACAACAACTTTTAAATGCAAAAATAATGCTAGAGCAAAGGAGTGCTAAAAAGGGCTGATTATAATGTAGATACATTAGAAGACAGAGTAACTTTGGATTACCAAAGTGTAATAACAGGGATTGACCAAATAAAAAATTCTGTCAAGGGACTTAAATCACAATTAGACAAAATTGGTAAGAACACAGGTATTCCAAAATTAAACAGCCAAATAAAAAAATCTTCTTTTGGTAACACAGTCAAAGGTATTGCAGGATTGGGCACGGCAGTTGTAACTGGTAGAAAGATGATTAAAACTTTACAAGGAATGACAGATGAGAGTGTAAGTTTTGTAGAAACTGCAAACCTTTTTAGTGTATCTATGGGAAAAGGTTTAAAAGGATTAAACCAGTATTATGAAAGAGCAGTAAAATTTCAAAATGAGTTAAAAGAAAAACTAGGTGTAAACATAGAAGAGAGTATGAACTATCAAGCATTATTTAATTCTATGTCAAAATCTATGGGAATAAGTGCAAAATATGCATATATTCTATCAGAAAATTTTACTAAGTTAGGTTATGATTTATCATCCTTATATAATATAGATCCAGAAAATGCAATGCAAAAATTAAGAGCGGGCTTAGCTGGACAAACTAAACCATTAAGAGATTTGGGGCTTGACATAACGCAACAATCATTACAACCTATTGCAGATAGTTTAGGAATAGAACGTAGTGTAAAAAATATGTCACAAGCAGAAAAGATGGTATTACGTTATATTGCTGTATTAAAACAAGCACAAATAGCACAAGGCGATTTTGCAAATACCATGGAAAGCCCTGCAAACCAATTAAGAATATTTAATGCACAAGTAACAGCTTTTAAAAGAAATATGGGTAATTTATGGCAGGGATTTTTAGGTGGAATATTACCCTATATTAATGGTGTTATGATGGTAATAAACGAACTCCTAAAAATGGTTGCTAAACTATTTGGTTTCAAAGTTTCGGACCAAAAAGTAAATTTAAGTGCAAATATAGGAGCAGATGATTTGGCTGATGACCTTGGAACAGCTAGCGAAAAAGCAAAAGAATTAAAAAATCAGTTGATGGGATTCGACGAAATAAATAACATAACATTGCCAAGTAACTCCGGTAGTAGCTCAGGTGGTGTAAGTGGTGGTATAGACCAAAGACTATTAGATGCAATGCAAGAATATGACAACTTAATGGATAAAGTAAAAGGCAAAGCTACAGATATTAGAGATAAAATAATGGAGTGGTTAGGATTTACTAAGAAAATAAACCCATTAACTGGAGAAATTAACTGGGAATATGCTGGAATGAGTAAACAAGCAAAAACTATGCTAGGTATTTTAAAAACAATATGTGCATTATATATTGGAACAAAAACATTGAAATTAATAGGCTGGTTAAATACCTTAAGAAAAGTTTTGTTAGGAACCAAAACGGCAACTACAAGTTTTCAATCAGGATTGGCATTATTAGGCAAAGAAACTAGAACAACTTGGTCTGCATTAAAATTAGGAGTGGAACAGTTTAAACTGTACAGACAAGCTGGTGATAGTGTAACAAAGTCTCTTGGTAAAACAGCTGGTGCAATGTTATCTCTAATACCTAACACTGTGAAAGTAGCAGGGGGCATAGCTGGATTGGGTGGCTCATGTGTATTAGCGTATAAATCAATGGAAGATTTGAAAAGTGGAAGTATAGGTACTACAGAAGGATTGTTAAAATTAGCAGGGGGAATAGCTGGAGCAACAGCAAGTGGAGCATTAATTGGTTCAGTCTTTGGTCCAGCAGGAACAGTAATTGGAGCCCTTACAGGCTTAGTAGCATCAGGAACCACAGCTTTACAGAGCTATAACAATGTTTCGAAAGACTTGAGAGAAAGAATAGAAGAAAATGGGAAAGCCATAGAGGAAAGTACAAAAACAATAGAGGAGAGAACAAAAGCAACACAAGATACAATTAATAATCAGATGGCAGAACTAGAATATACTGAAAAGTTAACAAAGGAACTAGAAAATTTAACAGATTCAAATGGTAAAGTTAAAACCGGTTATGAGGAAAGAGCAAATTTTATATTAAATCAATTAAATAAAGCCTTTGGAACAGAGTATAAATTAACTGGTAATAGGATATATCAAAATGGGAAACTTATAGAAAGTATAGATGGAATCACAAGCAGTATATATAAAACAATAAATGCCAAAAAAGCAGAAATAATCTTAAATGCAAATGAAGGAAACTATGCAAAAGCTATCCAGGAAAGCACAAAACTATACCAGGCAAAAGAAACAGCAATAAAAGATTGTTCAGATGCGCAATCAAACTTTTCAAAAATATTGGAAGATTATGGACTTACAATAGCTGATTATACCAATAACACATATAAGTATCAAAAAGCATTAGTAAGTTATAAGAATATTTGGACTCAAAGTTTGGCAAATGCAAAAAATACTTACGAAAAAGCTACACGAGAAGTAGATGAAAGTACAAAGAACTGGACTAATTGTTGTAAGACTATAATGGATTTTGAAAACTTAAAAACTGCAACTATATCAGCTAATCAGGAAGAAGTTGATAGAATTTTACAACAAATGACTAAAAGCTATGAAACGGAGTCAGGAACACAGACTCAAACAATAAATCAGCAAATGAAAAAAGAAATAGAAATTGCAAAATATAAGAAAGAACAATTGATAGAAACTCAAGGGGAAATTAATGAGGAAACTGAAAAGTTATTAAATTCTCAAGTTGAAATAGTTGCAAATTCATTAAAGAACCAGACACAAAAAATTGAAAACTTAACACCAGAAGTTGTAGAAGCTTGGAGAGCATTAGGCGAAAATAACTATGAAATATATAGAAAAAAGGTTAGTCAGTTATCACCAGAGGTACAAAAAGAGGTCCAAAAGATGACTGGTGTAATTGTTCAAGAGACAAACAATGCAGTACCGAAGGTTGAAAAAGCTTCAAATAGCATATATGAAGCAATTACTAAAGATTTAAAAGGAAATTTTAAAATTGATTTTGGGGTAAATGTTGATTTTAAGGAATTAAAAAGTAAATTAAAATTAATTAAACTGTCAGTAGAAAAGATGAGTAGAGTTCCAATACTTGGTAGTGCCTTTAAAGGAATTTCAGGAAATATAGATAGCTTAATTAATCAATTAACAGTGAACGGATACGAAAGTGGAGGATTTCCAGTAAGTGGAGAGATGTTCTTAGCAAGAGAAAATGGATTACCAGAAATGGTAGGAAAGATAGGAAATAAAACATCTGTTGCCAACAACGGACAAATTATTGAGGGAATAAAAGCAGGTGTATATGAAGCTGTAATGACTGCAAATGCACAAAACGGTAGCACAAGAGTAAATTTAGATGTCAGGGCAGATGAAGGAATAATAGTAAAAAAAGCTTCAAAAGGATTTACAGAATATGTAGAGCAAACAGGGGAGCTACCTTTCCCTGTGCCAGTATAAAGGAGTGAAATAAAGGAGTAAACGATATGTATCAGACTTTGTAAGCAAAACTTATGTATCAGGAGACCTGATTTCAATAGAAGGCTATAAACCAGACTTTATAGCAGGTTATGAGATAGAAGAATATGACTTAAGTTTAGAAGCGGGAAGAAATGCAAAAGGTACAATGAGATTAAATTACATTGGAACAAAATATAAAGTTATATTAAAAACCACTCCTTTATTCCAAGCACAATTAACAGAATTTTATTCCCACATACCAAGAAGAGTAATAAGCGTTACATTTTTCAATCCTTATACGGGAGAGAGCAAAACAATAAGTGCATATAGAGGAGATAGAAAAGTATCAATGTTATTTGACATAGATTGTGTAGGAAAACTATATGACGCAGTAAGTCAATCATTAATAGAATTGTAGGTGTGAAAAAGGGCAAGTAATGAATTTAAACAGGAATGCAAAGCAGACGTTCAAAATTTAAAATATGCAACAATAAATATAAAAGGAACTGCAACTAATATAACAGAAAATAATGACTTACAAGAATTTGAAATTAACTCCAACTGTTATGTAAACGACAGATTTATTGGAACTGCTGTCGCTAAAAAGGCAACAGTTAAGCTATTAGATGATGGTAACTATTCACTAGAAAATAAAGATATAAATATAAAAACAGGAATAGAAATAAACAATGCAAAAGAATATCAAAAATTAGGAACATATACTATTCCAAAACCAGACACAGAAGAAGTATCAGGAAATACAAGTTTCACAGGGTATGACTACATGAAAAAATTTGACACTCAATATGTAGATAGTAATACATACCCTATAAGACTAGACACTTGTTTAGAAAATTTATGCAGTCAAGTTGGTTTAACACTAGGGAATAAAAATTTTCCTAATAATAGTTATATGTTAAAAGGAAATCCTTTTACTAATAAAGAAACTAGAAAAACAGTATTAAGTAACCTAGTTCAATTAGCAGGAGGATTTGCAGAAATAGATGTAGAGGATGGTAAACTTTATGTAAGAAATCTTGATGTAAGTGGAGAAGCAGTAGAAACTATTGACGGAAATAATTATGACGAATTTAAACCCAACAATGTATTTGGACCAGTAAACTCTGTAAGAATACAAATGAATAGTGGTGTAGATGGAGAAGAAACAATAAAAGAAGCAGAAGGAGTGACAGACGAGAATAGATGTCAGATAACAATAGCAGATAATTATTATTTAACATCAGCAGAAGAACGAGAAGCGGTTATAAACGGCATTTTCAACGCATTGAATGGCCTTACATATCTTCCGATAGAATTAAGCTACTATGGCTACCCTTGGCTCAAACTAGGGGATAAGATAAAAGTAAAAGACAAGAATGATAAAGAATATATAACTTATGTTATGGAACACACTTTAAAATATAACGGATCATATTCTGGAATAATTAAGGCAATTGCATTAACTAAAACACAACAAGCATATAAAGAAGTTTTGTCTTTAAAAGATTGGAGAAGAAACACAGAATTAGCAGTTGATAAAATAAACGGAAAGATGACAGCTGTAATTGAAGAGCAGTCAGAACAAAGTGAGAAGCTAACCAAAGTAGAGCAAGACGTAAATGGAATAACCAGTAAAGTATCATCAGTAGAGCAATCAGTAGAGAACATAACAAAAATAGAAGGTACAGCAGAAGGAAAGAACATATATATAGATGATGCATCTGCGGAACCATTAATAGATATAATGCTAGAGGGCGAGAGCCAACAGGCAACGAGGAGTGGGAAGAACTTACTTGATAATACTGCGACCACAAAAATATCAAACGGAATAACATTTACTGTGAATAGCGATAAAACAGTAAATGTTAATGGTACAAATGATAGCTCTGCTAATAGCAGTTTAATTATCAATAGATATGATTTAAGCCCAGGAACATATATTTTAAATGGTTGTCCTAGTGGTGGTGCTAGTAATACTTATAGATTAGCTATTCAAGAGACAGGTAGTTATAGTATTTTAGGTTCTATAGATATTGGCAATGGCAGTGGAGAATTTACAATAGATACTACAACAAGCGTTCAAATAGCTATATTTATTCAGAAAGGCTTAACGATAAATAATTTATTATTTAAACCAATGTTACGAGAAGCAACAATAGCTGATGACACATATGAACAATACGGAGCAAGCCCCAGCACAGATTATCTAAGCAAAATAGAGAATTTGGAGGGAGAAAATATTTGCCCTTCTTTGAATACAACAAGAACAATAAATGGAGTAACGTTTACAAAAAACAAAGACGGTTCAATAACAATGAATGGAACTGCAACAGCAGAAGTAAATTACCCAATTAACGTAAATACTACTACGAATACAAGGACAGTATTGTTGAAAGCAAATTCAAAATACAGAATGTTATCAAGTTATGAGAGCGGAAAATATACAACACAGGTATTCTATTTAAAAAATAATGTTACGACATATTCCTCTTCTTTGATAGAAACAGTAGAAGAAACAAAAGCTGGTATGTATATTAGAGTATATAAAAATGCGGTATTAGAGAATGTAACAATATATCCACAAATTACAAAAGGTGAAGAATATAAACCGTATGTGCCATATAATTCTTTAGGTTTCTTAGACATAGGAGAAAATTTAATTAAAGCCAGAGAATATTCGGCAACAGTTAACAATGTAGAACGTTCAATAACAAATGGATTAGTAAAACTTAATGGAACAATGGGGGAAGCGGCTGCAGGTTCTAATGCGTTTTCTATAATAGGTAATTGGACGGCAAATTATTCAACATATGACACTAGTATCGAATATATAAAATTAAAAGCAGGAACATACACTTTAAGTATCCATAACGTAAAAGGAAGTTGTACGGAAGGTTCGCTAGCATTAGTTGCAGGAAATACAAATCCTAAAAAGACTAAAGCGAAGATACAATTGAAAAATGAAACAAGTAAAACATTTACATTAGAAGAAGAAAGCATTTGCAGAATATCTGTTGAGTATAATGTTGGTTGTACTTTTAATAATTTTGAATTTAATGTAATGCTAAATAAAGGTTCACAAGCTCCATACATTCCATATCAAGAACAAGCAGAGTACTTCCCACTATCAGAAGGGCAAAAACTAATGGAAGGCTCTTATTTGGCAGATGACGGAATACATCACGTAAGAAAGCAAGTTGTACTAACTGGAACAGAAAATTGGAACTTATATTTAAATAAAACAAAAACATTTAAGCTTTCTATTAGTCCGTGGTCATATTCAGGAGTTTGTACACATTATCAAGGAATAATTTCTTCATTTTTTGATGTGAAAGCAGGAATTTACTTATCAGGTTCAGCTGTGGTAATTATTTCAGACCCAAGATTTTCAACAGTAGAAGAATTTAAAACATATTTAGCAGAACAATACTCTGCAGGAACTCCTGTTACATTTGAATATATAATGATGACAAATAATTCAAAGATAGTTGAAAAAATAGTACCTTACACAGAAACACAGCAAGAAGCGTGGGAGAAATTAAGGCATTTTACATTATTTAAAGGTATTAATAATATAACAAGTACAGCAAATGCTAAAATCACATATGTTAGAGATAATGGGTTAAGCGACACATACGAAACCAAACGAAACGTAAAAGAAAATTACTACACAAAAAGTGAAACAGACTCACAAATAAGTCAAACAGCAGACTCAATCAAAGAGTCAGTCAAAGCAATAAACGAACAAACACAAGAAAAGCTTGCAACATTGGAGCTAGCCAATCAAAGTTTAGAATTTGCAACTAAAAGAACCGGTGGAAACAATTTAATTAGAAATAGTGCAATGATTAATGATAATAATTTCTGGCTAGCACACGCTAAATATCCATATCAAGAGTCAGATACACCACCTGACAATCCTACTGAAGGAGCATACTGGTATTGTACTGCCAATAGTGGAAGTTACATAGAAAATCAAATGTATGTGTACAACAGTGGTTGGCAAGTATCAGAACTGTCAAGAAAATCATTGTTAAGTGCTCAAAACTACTTCGCTTATACAACTTCTAACGAATATTGGGCAAACGGCAAAAATGCTAATGAAAATACACTGAGTGGACGAGTTATTAAGCTTGATGGAAGACAAGACTATACAGTATCACATATATTCAATATCACAGAACCTATTACATTGAATCAAAATGAAAACAAAATGGCAATATCACACTTCATAAAAAACAGTATAGTGCAAGGAAATGTCTGCGTAGGACTAATGTTCCTTAATGAGGCAGATTTTACAGAAGTAGAAAAACCTTACTCATTGTATGAGCCTGGTATTATACTGACACCAGATGATTTAAAAGATTTAACTAAAATAGAGCAAATAATAGAAATACCTAAAAAATCAGATTTTATACCTGTAGTTGTAAGTAATACAGCACCTACAGATACAACCAAGAATTGGTTAGATACAACGATATACTTACCTAAAAAATATAACTCTCAAACATCAGCGTGGGAAATATTAGATACAAAAATGTCATTGTATAATGAGAGTTCAAGAGAAGTTTGGACTTATAGATATTTCTATGGGTTCTACTATCAAACACCAATAATATACGATACAGCAGAAATCAAGAGTTGCTATGTGGCATTAACATTTTATCCTGCATTCGCAGTTTATACAGGAAATGTAGAGCCTACACCTTACAAAGGGTTATATTGGAATAATAAAACAACAAATCTAGTTAAGAGAGCAAAATACAATGATACCACCTTTGTAGAGTGGGAAACACTCGATATTCCAAGTAGTTTATTGCCGACTGGTGCAAGTTTAGGGGTTGAGCTATTTGATTACATAGTGCCAATTAAAGGATTCGTCGAAATTGCTGATTTAAAGCTTGAATATAACACTATGTGTACTCAATGGACTCAATTTCCTGGGGAAGTTTATGGCAAGAATTATAAAATGGACGAAAAAGGATTCTGGATTCAAGCAAATCAAAACACTATGTTTATAGATGAGGACGAAATCCTAGCAACATATAAAGGAATAAATATATTCCAAATTAATAAAGATTTAGCATATTTCTACAAAATACAAGCTACAGAGAGTATAGAAATAGGAAACTATTTCTTGAAAACTCAACAAATTAATTCAAAGAATATGCTGTTACTTTATTAGAAGGGAGAGCATATGGCAGTATCAAGTAATATATCAATAACACAAAACTCACAGAATATAGCAAACAATAAAAGTAATATAACTGTTAGAGTACAAGTAACAACGACAGGAGGCTCGTATAATGGATATTCTAAACCAGGTACTTGCACAATAGACGGAACAACATACGATTTTAGTCATAATATACCTCAAAATTCAACTACAACAATTTTTGAGAAAACATTAGATGTAACACACAATAATCAAGGAGAGAAAACCGTTTATGCTAGTTTCTCGTTTCAAACAGGTATATCAGCAGGAACAATAACTGGGTCAACATCCAAAAAATTAACGACAATTCCTAGAACTTCCGAAGTAAGTTTAAGTAAAAAGAATTTCAATATTGGCGAAACTATAACAATATATACTAACAGGAAAAGTGCCAGTTTCACGCATACAGCAGTTATCAAATTCAATGGGCAGACAGTTAGAACCCAAACAGGGATAGATGCCTCATATAGTTGGAATACGAATGAATTATTTGCTAAAATTCCAAATCAAAATCAGGCTAATGGTACAGTGGAACTTACAACTTATAGTGGTGGTACTAGAATAGGAACAAGTACAGTTAATTTTACAGGCTATGTAGTAAATAGCGACCCAGTATTCAATAATTTTGATTGCGAAGATACTAATCCAATAACTAAAGCTTTAACTGGAAGTAATCAAAAGTACATACGAAAGTATAGCAACCTAAAAGTAACAATAACAAGTGCAAATAAGATGACTACCAAGAATGGTGCTACACCTAAATATTACAATATTGTGGTTGGCAACAAAATCGAAAAATTAGATTATTCAACATCAGAAATTTCAAAAACTATAAATAATATGGACGACAATACAGTAACAGTTTTTGCCGTTGATAGCAGAGGAAATCAAAAAGACAAAACGAAATCATTAGATATTGTTGAATATTCCGAAACTGTTTTACAAAGCGTTAAGATTGAAAGAAAAGAAGGTGTAGGGGAAACAGTCTTAATAAGTTTATCTGGCAAATATGCAAATATTAATTTTGGAGCCAAAGCCAACACAGTCAAAAGCATTCAATTTCGAAAAAAGAGCAAGACAGAGACCGAATTTGGAAGTTGGGTTGAAATAAAGCAATTGGTTACAATAAACACTGAAAACGGCACATTTAGCTGTGACTCAAAAGAAATTACAGGACAAACCTTCACTCTAGGTACAGAGTATGATATAGAAGTTCAAGTTAAAGATGAATTGAGTTCAGACACAGAACCAGTATCTCTTAATAGCGGAAAAGTGCTACTTTCAGCACTAAAGAATAAAGGAATTAGCGTTGGGGGAATATATAATGAAAAATTAGGAGGACCATTACAACTAGACAACAAGAACGTTATAAATTGGATAAACAGTAAACAGGATAAACAAAAACATATTCTAAAAGCTATTCTTGCTACTGATAATACAACGATAACATCTGCTAAAGACTATGACGCTGTATTAGTACCTCTAGGAGAACAATACCTTAAGTTTGGAAACAAGTTAAGTCTTAGCAATGGGAAAATTGTTATTGGTTCGGGTGTAAATTATATTAGAATATCTGCTCAAGTTATGATGTCATATATTCCAAGTTCTTTAAGAGTAATGGGATTAGCGGTTTATATAACGAATAGTCAAGTTTATACAAATTATGGAATCAGAACTTCATCGGATTTTCTAACATATAATGCACCAGGAATGATATTCCCTGCTAAAGCAGGAGACACAGTATCAATTCACGTATATATTGAACCATCAGGAACAAGTGTAAAGCTAAGAAAATACTCACAAAGCACTTTCTTGCAAGTTGAAGTAATAGAGTAGGAGGTGAGAAGATGCAAGATAACACAATAATGCTAATTATGGGTTTTATAACAACGATGATTCCGATATTTACGGTAATTGTAAAACTAAACAATACAATAACAAAATTAAATGTTACAATTCAGGTTCTATCGGACCAAATGCAAAAAGGTCAAGAAGATAGAAATAAGATACATAATCAGCTTAATAATCATGAAACAAGAATATCAATATTAGAAAGTGAAAGGAGGGAAAGATAAATGGATTTATCAGTATTAACACAATATTTAAGCATAGTAGTTGTTGGAATATGCCTTTGTGTAGGTTTTGTTATAAAAAATAGTCTTGATTTTATACCAAACAAGTACATACCACTAATAATGCTAATTTTAGGATTAGTAATTAATGTATTAATGAATTTAAACGGTATAAATGCAGAAGTTATATTAACTGGAATGTTCAGTGGATTAGCTTCTACAGGACTATACGAAATGTTTAAAAATTTAATATATAAGGAGAGAAAATAATGAAGATAATAGAAAATAATTTTAAGTTTGGTGCAATGGATATAAGAAATACAACAGAGCAAATCGTGTGTCATCACAGTGGAGTAACTGTTTTACAAAGTGTAGAAGTAATACATAATTATCATAAAAATACAAAAGGTTGGGCAGGAATTGGGTATCATTTTTATGTTAGAAAAGACGGTTCTATATATAGAGGACGTCCAGAGAATACAGTAGGTGCGCATGCGGTAGGAGCAAACTACAATTCAATAGGTATTTGTTTTGAAGGAAACTTTTCAAAGGAAGAAATGGGACAACCTCAATTAAAAGCAGGGCAAGAATTAATTGCATATTTAAAAGAAAAGTATAATATATCTAAAGTAGTAGGGCATAGAGATATAGACAACTCAGAATGTCCAGGGAATAATTTCCCAATGGACGAAATAAGGAGTGGCAAAGTTGGTTCTCCAAATAATTCAAAAGAAGAAATAATAAAATCCTTACAGAAAGCGTTAAATAAAGATTACAATTGTGGCTTAGATGTAGATGGAATAATAGGACCGTTAACAACAAAAGCAGTAAACAACAATATGGTAAGAAACTTTACTGTAGGAGAATTTGCAAAATGGGTTCAAGAAAGATTAATTGCAAAAGGATATAGTTTAAACGAATTTGGAGTAGACGGCAGATATGGAGACGAAAGCGAGAAAAAAGTAAGAGAGTTCCAATCAAATTGTGACATAGATGTTGATGGAATTGTAGGAATAAATACAGTTAATAGATTAATATAGAAAAAGGCTAGACATTAAGTTGTCTAGCTATTTTTTTTTGCCATTTTGAGGTAATATAATTACTCTAATCAAAAATAAAAAAGGCTTAAAAACGATTGTGATGCGTCGATTTTTTGCTTATTTTTCATTGCTTAAATGCAAAAAGAGAAACAAACTATTTAATCTAGTTTATTTCCATTTCGGTTAATTCGTTATTGGATATTTATAAATATTATACTACTGTTTAGTTATTTTGTTAATGTTTAGTCTTTCCATTTTTCAACAATAAAAATTACTAAAAAATAAATGTTGACATATTTTTTTAAATATTGTATAAT
>ERZ1034928.323-NODE-323-length-25638-cov-12.053356_pt1 | contig 25638 bp, 48 predicted proteins | sample MGYA00520627_ERZ1034928 | MGnify/ENA primary metagenome ERZ1034928 (study PRJEB33766, sample SAMN09781755) | gut metagenome | biome: gut microbiome | host: Homo sapiens | place: Madagascar | study: EMG produced TPA metagenomics assembly of the PRJNA485056 data... | reverse complement strand
AGAACATGACAGTACAGAAAGACGTTACTAAAAACATCTATGTTGGTAACGGCTCAACAAGGACATTTCCGTTTACCTTTGAGTGTCCTGCAGAGCATCCGGAATATATTAAGGTATATCTCAAACAAGATGATGGCAGCACAATGGAAACGAAAGACTTTGTAATGGATATGGATAATAAAAATATTACATATCCTAGCAACGGTAAAGCCTTGGAAGAAGGCAAAAAAATAATCATCATGCGCGAGCTGCCGCTGCAGCAGATGATGAACCTTGTAAACAACGGGCCGTACTTCGCGGAAGACATTGAAACTGCGTTTGATGAATGCGTAATGGCTATGCAGCAGATAGCTGAAAAGCTTAACCGCAGTATTATCATGAGTGTGGATATAGATGGTAACGCTTTTGTCAATGAAGTGCCGTTCGAGGCTGGCAAATCTTTCCGAATTGCGGATGACGGCAAGGGCATTGTTTTAACGGAAGACCCGGCAAAGGTTTTGCCATTGGTGCAAGGCGTTTACGCGCAGGCTCAAGCACAAGCGCAGAGTGCATCTGCAAGTGCTGCCGCTGCCGCAAAGAGTGAAAGTAGCACAAAGGCTTATATGGACACTACAAAAGACCTTAGTGAAAATGTTAATGTGTTTATTCCATCAGTTGATGCTGGCGGAACTTTGACATGGACGAATAAAGCGGGACTAGCTAATCCCGCCGCAGTCAACATCAAAGGTGCTAAAGGTGAGAAGGGCGAACAAGGCGCACAAGGCGCTACGGGACCGCAAGGCGAAAAAGGTTCAACAGGTGCCACGGGTCCGCGCGGCTTGCAAGGTGCGACAGGGCCGCAAGGCGAAAGAGGTCCGCAAGGTTTGCAAGGCCCGCAGGGAGAAAAAGGCGATAAAGGAGAAAAGGGTGACCAGGGTACAGGCGTTACCATTAAAGGCAGATACGACAGCTTGTCGGCTTTACAGGCGGCTCATCCTAAAGGCAATGACGGTGACGCTTATATGGTAGGGACAAGCCTATACGCATGGAGCGGTAATGCATGGGCGGATTGTGGTAATATTCAAGGACCTAAAGGCGACAAGGGCGATGCTTTTACTTATGCGGATTTTACTCCGGAACAGTTAGCAAGTCTTACAGGCCCGCAAGGTCCGAAGGGTGAAAAAGGTGATGGAGCAGACATTACTGTTGATGACACACTGTCTGCTACATCTACGAACCCTATTCAGAATAAGGCTGTTAAAGCAAACATGGATAGTCTGTATACCAATATCACAACTAAGCTCGGTGCTCTTTCAAATAAAATTCCTACTAAAGTATCGGATTTAGAAAATGATGCTAACTATCTGACAGAACATCAATCTCTTGCCGGGTACGCTAAAACATCGGAGGCTAACACATGGACGGCACAGCAGAATTTTCGCGACCTTATGCTCAACCGAGAGAAATACACCACCTATGTTGTCAATGGCACTTCCGATACGCCTATAATCTCTACAATGGTTTATGCCGTAACAGGTGCATTTACACTTAACCTTGCTACTTTGGCTGGGGTATTAAGTGCTAGTCAATCATCCGTATTTACTGCATACTTTGCTGCAAATGCAGATTACAGTTTGACTATAAGCAACGCTGGCAAACTAAAATACACAGGCAGTGCATCTGATGTTGCTATCACAAGTGCAGGGTTGCTCCTTAACGTATGGATGAGCAAAGATGGTGCTGGTACACTCACGAGCATTGTACAGGCTTGTAAGTTATCGTAGGGGGCGAACATAATGGGACTTAATAGAATGATGATGAATAGCGGAGTAAAGGTTGAGGATGGTAGCAAGAAGTGGAGTTATAGGGAGGCAGATAATAAAACAATAGCTTTTACTGTTCCACTAGGGGTTAAAAGAATCAAAGTGGTTGCAGTAGTTGACCATGCTGATGATACCGAAGGCTATTCAAGTTTTTATGCTTGTATTAAAAATACAATAAATAATATAAAGTGGGGTGAAGGCATCTCAGAATGTGAGTTACTTGAAAATATAAACCACGTAGATATTGATTCTATTGTAGGCGTAACACCAAATAAAACCTATACATTGCATTTTGACTGTTATTATACAACAGATGGTGTAACTTTTTCATGGGGTAAAGCAATAAATGACATGACACCCACAGTTGAAGATTATTAAGCAAAGGAGGAGCATCCATGTTAACAAGACTTATGTTTGGTGGGGGGGTACTGCGCAGGTGCTAGAGATGCAGGCTGGACAGCGATTCATGACGTCGGGACGCTACTATTATGGTTATACAACTTCTAGCCCTGCGTATGGTTCTCTTGCACCTAAATATATTGAATATCAAGGCACACAATATGAAATAGCTGCTTTTTATACTACTCCTTTTGGCGTTTCTCTTCTCATTTTCAAAATAGTGCCTCCTGCCACAACTATTGTTATTGAGGTGGATGGTAAAAAATATACTATGGTGAAAAACGAGGATACGGGTAGTTTTAAAAGTGAAGCTAACATCTTTACAAACACAGGCACATACATAATCAAAATCTTATCAATAGAATGAGGTGAACAACATTGATTACAAAATATACATACAAAGAGAAAGCCTACTCTAACCTTTATGAGTTATCCGAAGCCTTAGGTAAAGATGGTATCTTTATACCGCTGTCTATCTCTGAGGAAACCCTTGCAACCTTAGGTGTCGAAGTGACACACGAGGAAGAACCAATTGAAAGTATCCGCGCCCGCAAAATCATGGAGTTGAAGCGTCAACGTGATGTTGCAGAGGTTGAGCCAATTGAATACAATGGGAATAGTTTTGATTATGACGATAAGGCAAGGGATAGAATTAATACGGCGATTATTGCCCTTGACGTACAGGGAGCTGATGCGTCTATCGATTGGACAACAGCAGACAATAAAGACGTTAAGGTGACAGCTAATGACCTGCGCATGGTTATTGCTGCCGTAGCAGTGCGCTCAAACGCTCTACACGTGGCGTATCGTGAGGCTAAAGATAAGGTAGAGCAGGCGATAACTGTTGCTGAGGTTGAGGCTGTTACATTAGATGCTTAGCAACAAAATAAATAGGAATGAGGTGTTTTATGATTGAATCAACTGTACAAACTGTAATAAATATTATTGCTGGTGCTGTTATCTCTTATATTTTTGCTTTGTATCGTCAAAAGAAAAAAGAGAATGATGCCTTGAAGGCAGGTTTGCAAGCATTGCTGCGCGACCGGATTATACAGGCATACAATCACTATGTCCAGGATAAAGGCTGGATACCAATCTACGCTAAAGAAAGCATCGACGCTTGCTACAAAAGTTATGAAGCGCTGGGCGATAATGGCGTTATTGATAGTTTAATGGAGCAGTTAAATGAGCTGCCTAACTATGACTTAAAAGGACATGATGAAAAATGCAAGGAGTGTAAGTGTCATGCGTAAATTACTTAATATGTTAAAAAAGAACGATAATGCCTATAGCGTGGGCAGAATCTGTGCTGTTATAGGCTTTGCCGTTTGGGTGCTGGTTACTTTATGGCTTGCTTTTTGGGCCAGAACTTGGGGCAACTACGAAAGCTGCACGCTGGGCATGGTAGCGCTGCTGCTTGTGCAGCTGGGCAACAAGGCCATTGAGACGAGAGCTTTTAAAGTTTCAAGTGAAGAAGTTAACAAAACAACTAAAATGTGAAATCAAGAAGTGAAATTAAAGGAGTGATAATAATGATTATTACAGGTATGGCACATTTTGAATCCGTGTGTAAAAACAAATTAGTAGAGTGGTACAACCATAATAGCAAAGAGCATATTACGCTTGAGAATGTGTTTGTGGTCTGGGCGTGCAAGACGTTGCAGAATTACAAGGCGTTGTTATCAACGACCGTTAGCGGTGACGGTATTTATGCTGAATATACATACAACGGCGACAAGCAAGAAATGTATGAGGACGTATACAAAAAAGATTCTAACCGCTGCTTAAAAAGTGAGTGAGGTGATAGCTATGGACTGGAACAAAAGTCTTGCAAGAGAAATTGCAAAAGGTTTAATTAAAACCGGAATCGAAGGCGGCTATGACAGTGTAACAAAAAGCACTGCATATGATTATCCATCAATCGGCGTGTCACAATGGGAAGGCAACAGAGCCAACGAGCTTTTAAAGGCTATTCCCGGCGGCGCAGAGTACGCAGACCGCACTTATATCGACATTAAGGCAAGCGGTGAGCTGCCGATGCTGAAAGAACTTTTAAGAAGCGAAGCAGGACAGCAGGCACAATTAGACCAGCTTTCCCGTGACTGCCTGCAATACGTCGATGTTCTTCAGCAAGTGCCGACGCTGGACGATACACGCTGCATTATCTATGCCGGTATGTGGTGCCCAACTAGCACCTATGTTGTAAAGCGTTTCCTTGAGAATCGTTTTGAACGTGTCGACCTGCGTAGCCTTGAAGCGTTGAATAAGTTGTTTAAGAGCTATTATTGGATAGCTGCTGACGTTGGCGAGATGTATAGAGCAGGCTATGCCAACAGAGCAGAAACTACATACCAATACGTGGCAGGCATTGACTTAACTACACCATACGGCGTTCCTGCTTATGGGTATGCTGGCAACGGAAGATGATTTAAAGCTTATGCTTTAGATGATACAGTCACCGACAAGAGGTTTAGTTATTCCCTCTCCTATACGTGTAGCATTTTCTGGTAATTTTTGCGTAATAGTCGGTGACACATTCTACAATGATTGGAGGTGATACAATGGAAGAACTGAAAATGTTTGTGCTTGACAAAAAATTTTTGGTAGGCCTTATTATAGGCTTTACTCTTGGCACGTTACATCATTATTTTGCTCTTTAAAATATCCTGAATCTCTATCTTACAAGTAGGCTATGAGTTAACGATTTTGGACAAAAATCACACACAAATTGCATCGCCTATAAGCGTTTTTAAAACAGTGCCGCTTATGATTTATCGTGTCGGCATCTAAAATCGCTTGTAGGCGAAATTTGTGCGTCTGACGGGATTTATTATATTTAACAAATATCGGTATTGCTAAGAGGTTATAATGGAGAATGAGAAAACAAGAAAAACTAAAATTGTCGTTGCTTTTGCCGCTGGCGTGTGTGTCGCTTGCGGTATTTTTTATGCCGTTAATCGCTGCGGCTGGTTCGCCCCGGTATTCGGACGAGCCAATGGAGTACGTTCTGACGGAGCAACAATATCAGAAGTTAAACAACAACTTGACGGAGCTAAAAACAATCAACGAGAATTACAAAAAACTGCTGACGCAATCGAAGGGACAGTTGGGGACATCAGACAAGAAGCTGGCGGAGCTAGAGAAGAAATCGGAAGAGCTGAACAGTCTTTGTCTGACGCTGAAAATCAAAGTCAAAGAGCAGGAGAGCTTATTAACGAGTGTCAATCAATCCTTAGCGGAGCTAGAAAAAGAGTACAATCTAAAACAGAAGCGCATTAAAAAACAGCGCAACATAGCATACATAATAGCAGGATGCGCACTGTATGCTGCTATGAAGAATTAAGGCAAAACGAAATGTTTGCTTAAATTGTTTAGTGACTGCCTGTTTGTTGGCGTGATATAATATATCAAATAGATATATTATATGAGGTGATAGGATGAATGATAACGAAAATGTTAAGCAGGAAGTTTTGCCTGCTGGTATGGTAACAATGCTGTTTGCTGAAAACAAAAGAATTATTGATAAGCAGTTTTATATCATGGCTGGAATGTTGTTCGCTAACATTGGTCTGATTGCACTACTTGCTTATGTTTTAAAAAGGTGATTTAATGAAAGAACTGCTAAAAAGCGCGAGGATATGGATGACCGAAAGCTCGCGCCGCTCATTTTATGCAGTGCTTCAAGAAGCGAAGATAACGCCACGGCAAATGAAAATCTGTGAGATGAAATTTGTTGACGGCAAAATGAATTATCAAATCGCAATGGAGCTGAACATCTCCACTAAAACTGTTGACAGAGAAATAAGCACTGCGTATAAGGCTATTAATCGAGTGCTTTCTAAATGAAGTAATCCCCATTAAGAGAAGTGTAAAAGCTTTTCTTAATGGGGATTATTTTTTTTGCTCATTTTTTGCTGTCTGAATCGTGTCTAAATTATGTCCGAATGTATAGGAGAATGTGTCTTTAGCTTTAGGGATTGTTTTTATTGCTACCACTTAAAATATAGGTGAGGTGATAAAGATGTACGGAAATTATTACAATCCTTATGGAGCTACACAGCAGATGCAACAGAGGTTAGCTAATCTGCAACAGCAACAACAACAAATGTATCAGCAACCAATGCCGACAATGATGCCACCTGCGCAGCCGAATGCTTATCCGCCTGTACAGCAAATTAAAGGCAGACCTGTTACAAGCATTGAAGAAGCACGAGCAGCGCAAGTTGACCTTGACGGAACGAGTACATATTTTCCTGCTCCTGCCGAAGGAAAAATTTATGAAAAGCTTATAGGCATGGACGGCTTGCCGATTTTTAGAGTTTATCAGATTCAGCAGGACGGTGGTATGCAAGCTCCTGCCTACGCTGACAATAACACAGTGCTGGCATTGCAAAGACGCATTGAAAAGCTCGAAGAGCAGATTGGAGGAATGACGAATGATGAACATATTCCAGATGATGCAGATGGTACAGCAGGCAGGAAATCCAATGGGACTAATGCAACAGTTCGCAGGACAAAATCCGCTAATGAGTAGGGCGATGCAGATGGGGCAAGGTAAATCGCCAGAGCAGATGCAAACTCTTGTGAGGAATCTTGCCAAACAAAAAGGCATGAACGATGAACAGCTTAATCAGTTTTTAAATCAATTCGGCTTAAAGCTTCAATAGGCGCGCAATGAAGCTTTGCATATATTTATCGGAGGTGAAAAAATTATGGAAGGTGCAAACATTGTCCCTGTAATGGACATGAATCGAAACAATGGTTATGGTGACTGCTGGGGTGGCGGTATGTGGTTTATGTGGATTATTGTCCTTTTCGCTCTTATGGGCGGTTGGGGCGGCAACTGGAATAACCGTGGTAACATGGGTGCTGAAATTTTTGCTAATGGCAGTATGACACGTGATCAGATTGCAGACCAATTTTCCATGCAGGATATTAAAGACGGTATTCGTGGTGTTCAGAATGGCTTATGTGATGGTTTTTACGCTCAAAACTCTACTATGCTGAATGGTTTTAATGGTGTTCAGCGTGATATTATGCAGACCGGTTATCAGCTTGGCAGCGAGATTGCACAAAATCGTTTCGCCGCTCAGCAATGCTGCTGCGAGCAAAAACAAGCGATTGCTTCTCTTGGCTACGAAACTAACCGCAACATTGATGCGGTACGCTACGAGAACGCACAAAATACTTGCGCTATCGTAAACGCCGTAAAAGAGGACGGCGAAAAGACTAGGGCAATTATGGTAGCTAACCAAATCCAAGACCTTCGCGACAAGTTAGCAGACCGCGATCGCGACTTGCAGACAGCTAATTTCCAATTAAGCCAGCAGGCGCAGAGTGCTAACCTTATCGGCACGTTAAGACCTTATCCTCAGCCCGCTTACATAACGTCTAGTCCGTATCAAAGCGTAGCTGCCAACGTTGCTGGTGCTTGTGGCTGTGCTTATAATGTAGGCTGAAAATAATTATGTGTATTAACTGCACTGTATTAGGGACGGTGCAAGCCGTCCCTATTGCTTTAAAAAAACGATAATTTTAAAGGTATTAAGAAAATACCTTTATTGCGTAAAGAGGTGAAAAAAATGATTTGCTATGAAAAATCTTCTTTGAACGCTGCGGCTGTTGCTGCTCAGTCTGTTGCAGCTAATGCTTTTGTTAGCTTTCCTATCAATAATCTTCTGACTGGCGTTGCTATTAAGCATCCTGCTGGCAGCTCTAGCGTTAGCCTTATTCGTGGTTTGTACCTTGTTAGTGTAAATGCTGATGTTGTTCCTGCTGCTGCTGGCAATGTTGGCTTGCAGCTTCTGAGCACTACGGAAAGCACATCTTCTGTGATTAATGGTGCGGAAAGTATTGTTACTGGCGTTGCTGACACGGCTGTGAATATTTCCTTTACTACGTTGGTTCGCGTGCGTCCGTCCTGCTGCGCTGTGAATAATACAACTAGTTTGCAGGTACAGGCAACGGCAGCAGCAACTATCAACAGAGCAGCTATTAGTGTTGTTAAATTGGCGTAAGGGGGTGTGGTTATGCACTCCTATAAAGACTATTGGAACAAGATCATAGGTGATGATACAAAAGAGAGAGCAATGGAAGAAATTGTTTGCGATGCGCTCGAAAAGCTTAAGATGCATTGCCCAGACCTTTTTTATCGCACATTGTATGACTTGCACTGTGTTGCTTATGGTCCTCACTTTGACGAAGCACTTGCAAAGCTTGCTGTTAGTAAAATGCAGAACACAGATGGCACTAATGGTGAGCATTGGACGTATGAGCAGACTAACCAACTAGCAGAGCAACACAATATCAAACATAAAGCAGATTGGTATTATGTGCTGAACATGGTGTATAGTGATTATGGTGCAGTGTTCAGTGGTGATACCGGAACACTTGTCAAGATTGCTAAAGCTTATATGTGTGACCCTGATGCTCCTAGCGGAAAAGTCCTTGACTTATGGGTAGCTCAAATGAGAGCAAAGGAAAGACAATAATTATATTATTTGCACCTGCTGTAAGCATATGCTATAATATATGTGTGGTTTGGTTTGAATTTGTTTCCATTTCGGTATCTCAATTATCTTCTTATTACATACGGCTACAAAGAAGCAGGTTTAGTCAGCCTGCTTTTTTGCTTATGAGTTCCAAATGAGTTCCAAAATAAAAGCAACTAAAAAAATGAAAAAAACAAACGAAAAGATATGCACTATGCAGTAAAAAAACACTTGCAAAAAAGTGGCTGATTTGGTAAAATCAGTAAAAGGGACTATGAACAAAAACCGCCAAACCCTAGTATTCATGGGGTTTGGCGGTTCTTTTTTTATTGAATGAGTTCAAAATGAGTTCCAAAAATTAAAATTCGCTATTTTTGGGCAAGTTATCCACAGTTAGGCTCTCTAATTTGTCGACAGCCTTTCTATTAGCTTCAGGCATCATGTGAGCATAAAATTTGAAGGTTGTGTTTGTATCTGCGTGACCAATCTGTTCAGCGACTGCTAAAATATCTCCGGTAGTTGCATAAAGCATGGAAGCATAGCTGTGCCGGAGAATATGAGGGCTGATTCTTGGCAAGCCTAACTTAATGCAGTGATAGCGCATATATGTTCTGATAGCCGTCGGCTTTATGCCGTCAAAGATATAATCTTCGGCTTTGACCTTGTAAAGGGTGCTTATGTAGCCCATGATTTGATGATAGAGGTATTTCGGTATCTCAACATCACGAACGGAGCTTCTTGTCTTGGTTGTGCTGATGACGTATTCGTCTTTATTGTTTATTCTCATGAGTGATTTGTCGACGTGAATTTTATAGGGAGATATATCCTCAATTTTTAGTGCCAAAACTTCACCTATTCGCAAGCCTGCCCAAAAAATGATATTGAATAGCACTCTATGTGAAGCTATCTCAATGTCATCATAGAAAACCTTATACTGTTCAACTGTCCATAACTTCGCACGTGTATCGTTTGAATATGGCTTTACCCTGTCAGTAAGAGTGACAGGGTTATTTTTTGTCCCGAAGTTTCTTTTTGAGAATTCAAATACCTGGTTCAGTTCTGAGCGAATGCGGTTTAACAGTCTGCTTGAAAGACGTTCTTTTTCTGATTTTTCGTTTTGAAGTGCAAGCCAGCGCATAACTTGAAGCGGAGTGACTTTATCGACGTTCATATTTTCAAAGAAGGGGAGAACGTAATATTCCAATGCCTGGATTTTTCCGTCAACGGTCGATTGCTTTAATTCTCCTAGCTTTAGTTTGCTGTCCAGCTCTTCCCGGTATGCTGCAATAACTTCGCTGATTTTCGGATCATGTGTATGAGTTTTATTTCTCATGTCGCTTTCGTATTTTTCAGCATCACGTTTTTTGTCGAAACCTCTTTTGGTTGTATGCTTGCGCACACCTTGCCAATCTTTATACCAAAAAGCGCAGTCCCATTTTCCTGTTTTCGGATTTTTTGTTACTGTCATGTTTTACAGCTCCCTTCATGTAATTTTTGCCAAAAAATGCAAAAAAAATCTCTTTCATATTTAGCTTATACGCGACTTTTCAAGGCTTCTACTTATATTTATATTAGTAAAAATTAAATGCTCATATAAGCTAAATATGAAGCTCTGATAAGATTTTTAATCTACAAAAATGTTAATGGTACTGTCAATAGTTTTGCGCAAATTTCTTCAGACATCCTAGCAGAAGTTTAGTTATATAAGTTTAGCGGTTAGTGCACTTCACCGTTAAATATCAACTAGCTTCTGCTTGAGATACCTTTGCTTATTAAGTTAGCTGTTTTTAAGATATTTTTGCTTCGCAATACTGTTCTTCGGCAAGCATATCTGTTAGATGTTTCATGTTCAAATAACGTTTTCTGCCCCAATCATTGCTGGCTATATAACGCAATCTTGCACATACAAGCATCAATGCTGATTCACCATCAGGAAACGTGCCAATCACTCTTGTGCGACGCTTTATTTCTCTGTTTACACGTTCAATAACGTTATTGGTACGTATACGCAGCCAATGCTCTGACGGAAAATCCATATAGGTCAAGGTTTCCTCTAAACCATTTTCTAGTTTGTCTGCAGCCTTGTTAAGCTTCATCTCACGTAATCTGGAAATTACTGATTTAGCCTTTTCTTTAGCTGCTCCTTTATTCTCCTGAGCATGAATTGCTTTGAGCATCTTTGCAACTTCCTTGACAGTTTTACGTGGTACTACAGAGAATATATTACGGTACATATGCACCATGCAGCGTTGGTATCTGGCATTTGGAAACACTTCACCTATGCTTTCTACCATGCCTAAATTTTTATCGCCAATTATAAGTTTTACGCCATCTAAGCCACGGCTTTTCAGGCATACAAAGAAATTTTTCCAGCTTTCGGTATCTTCTTTGAGGCCCTCGGCTGTACCTATAACTTCTCTGTATCCGTCTTCTGTGACGCCAATAGCAACTAATACAGAGGCGTTTTCAAAGGAGCCACCCCAACATCTTTTTAGAAAAATACCGTCTACAAAGACATAGGGGTACTTTTCTGTAAGCTTCCTGGAGCGCCATTCTTCAATTTGAGCAAAGCATTTTTGATTCAGATTGCTAATGGTTCCGGCTGAAACCTTCTGTCCCCAGAGAATCTCTGTAATACTTTCAACACGACGCATAGAAACGCCGGCAAGATACATTTCTACCAAGGCTTCTTCTACGGAGCATTCACGTCTTTGGTAGCGCTGAATAATAGCAGACTCAAAAGTAAGACCTTTTAATTTAGGCACTTTTAAAGTAACGTCACCAGCTTGAGTAGAGAATGATCTTTCGTAATGACCGGCGCGATAACCTTTTCTTGTTTGCTCACGTGCGTAGCGTTCAGCTTGTACAAGTTTGTCAGCCTCAGCGTCCAAAAGAGCATTGAGAGTTTCTTCTACACTATTTTTTACAATAGTTTTCAATTCGTTGTGGATAAATTGCTCGTTTAATTGTATAATGTTACCAGACATAGATTCTACCTTCTTTCATGTTTTGTGTGGTAACTTAATTGTAAGCAAAGGTAGTCTCTATGTCTATCTTTTTGAATTGAATTTGCGCAACTTATTATACGTCATCATGTTAATATAAACTGTATAAAAACACTGGCTTGAAAAGCAACCTGGAATTTTATGTTCAGACTGTTTTTCAAGCCTTTTTTATTTCAAAAAGCACAAAAGCAGGCTTTAAGCCTGCTAGTGATTGTTTTAACAGGCTAGGGTAATAGTCTGTTACTTTAGATTGTGCTGTATTGTTAGATGAGCTTTTCCACGGTCAAAACTTACAAACACTTTTGCATCGTCAATTCTCCATTCAAAGTCCTGTTCGTAATAATATTCTCCGCTTATTTGTGCATTATTTGAACGAACGAGAGTGCCAGGCATCTTGAATGTTTCTGCGACTTGTTGATAAGTATCACCTTCGTGAATTTTTTGGAAGTTGGCAAGAGTAAGCTCATATGTACCTTTGCCGGTAGTGATTTTTGAATACTCGTTATCATATTCAAGTCTTGTGTTTATTGTTTTTATCGTTATGTTAGTAAAGTCTTGTTTCCAGTTAAGCTGGTTAAGATTTTGCTTATCTTTTAATCTTGCTGTTAAGTTAAGGAAATCAATTAAATTTTTATCTTGCTGCTGGATTAATTCTAATAAACGCTGGTTTTGTTTCTGAACTTTTTCTCCTTGAGCTTTTTTTAGCAATTCTTCTGGCTTTGGTTTAAATTCTTCTGCAAGTTTTGCTGCTTCTATGTCTTGTTGTGCTTCTGGTAATTCTTTTAAAATTTTTTGGAATCTGGGAGTAAATTCGTTATTCCACATTGCTTTAGTGACTAACATATGCTCTTTATGCAGGCGTTCCGCTTCTTCCTTGGCTGATGGACCTCCGCAAGCAACAGTGAGTAAGCAGAGTAGGGATAATAATAATACTGTTAGCTTTTTCATGATAGTACCTCAATTTATTGTAGATTGTAAATGTTTACTATTATACGATTCTACTATTTTTTTATATGCTAATTCTCCAATAGAATCGGGAATAAGAGGTTCCCAGTTTGCTTGATTAAAATCTGTATAAATTACATCTTTTGTTTTGTCGTAAAAAACAGTTTGTAATAATTTTGCTTGAACTCCCATATCAGTGTTTTTGTAGCTATGTCGTTGTAATATGAATGCTACTTTTTTTCCGTTTATTTCTTGCTGTGCATATTCTAATGGAACAACTTTTAACCATGCTGTATACATATTTTCTTTTTTGATTATTGAAGCTGTGTCAATGGAAAAAGTAGTATTGTTTGTGGAATAAATCCATTGCCAACTTGCAGCAAAAGAAGTTGCACAGAATGACAGGAGAAAAATTGTTAAAAGTAAGATTTTTTTCATTTTAGTGTCCATATTTCTTTTTGCATTTTTTTTAATATTGTTTTTACACCAACTTTATCATTGAAAGATAGCGCATTTTTATAAGCGTTGAAAGCTATCAGTTTATTTCCGCAGCGATATTGAATGTCGCCTAAGCAACGGTAAACGTTAGCTTTTTCATTATCCATTAATACGTCTTGCAATGAGCGTTGAAGTAAGGAAAGAACATTGTAATAATCATCAATGTTTGTAGAGTTTATTTTTTTAAGATGTTCTTTGGCTGCTTTAAAAGCTCTTTTTCCTACGAGTTTAGATTCTTTAAAAATAGTGTACTTTTCCTCGTCCAAAAAAGTTCCATCAATACTGTATTCGTAGGCTACATTATTTGTTGTCATAACAGTAAAGATATTCTTGTCTGTGTCAAAGCTTATTATATTATCCGCATCGGCTATTACTTGAATAGGTACAGCTTTCACCACGTCTTCTCGTAGGTCAATCAAAATAAGATTATTTGCAAGGGAACTTGAACCATTGCAAAGAGCTACAGCGGCAAAAAATCCTTTTTCTGAAAGGAGGGACATTTTACTGTTTAGCGGAAATTCGTTTTGATAAATCAAGTCACCACTAAGAGACCTAATAGTAATTCTGCTTGATAACGTGCTTGCATTTAGCCATTCTTCCAGGGAAAAATAGCCATTGTCAGCAATAAAAGCAGTGTATAAATTTACGCAACGATGCCCACACGTCAGCAATCGTTCAGACCTGGCATCATATACATAATAGTCATTTTGTCCCCACATTATTTTATAATGCCCATTGGGTGAGAGTCTTGAATATAATAATATAGTTGCATAATGTTTGCCCCATTTTACTATAAAATCATCAGTTACGAACTCTTGATTAGTTTTAATTGGATAGTCCAACACTTTACCGACTCCCTTCTATACACGAAAAAAGAGGACGGACATATGCGCCCTCTTTTCGCTGTAGTTCTTCTACAAATGGCTCCCTAAAGAGAATCCCCCTAACATCAAGTTGAATCGTTAAGTCCGCGTTTTACAGTTTCAGCTTGTTTTTTGCAACCAGTTGGTTGGCAATTTCTATGCAGAGTAGCAGGAAATACACATGCTCTGTTGTTAATTGTCGAATCAGCTGTGCATACTCGTTAGTGGTATGACATCGACTTCGTTTTAACCTCCTTCCGTTAGATTGCAAGGTATTATGCCATGCTGGCGAAGGGGAAGTCAGGCCTTGCCTTTGCCTTGCAATAGCCCTTTTATAATTTGCTCGATAGCCATCTTTTGGGTGTCATCAAGTTTCTGAATCTGTTTAGCAATCTCAATAGCCTGTTCGTCGAGAAGCTGGGCGTTGAGCTGTTGCTTTACTGCTTCTGTGTCTATGCCGAGGTCGTGAGCTTGTTGCTCGGTTATGCCTAAAGCATATTCAGTGTCATCATAAAAATATGCAACCGGAACATTAAAGTAATTAGCGATAGCTTGAATGGTTTTAGCTTGCGGTGTGTATTTACCTTGCTTCCAATAAGTTAAGCTCGGTGCGCTAATGCCTGTTTCTTTTGCTAATTTTGAAGCACTAATGCCGTGTTGCTTTAGCAGTAATGCAAGTTTTTCGTACATGTAAAACTCTCCAAAAATCCCTAAAAATTTCATTAAACTACTTTACAAAAACTCCTTAAAGTAGTATAATAATTATAGTAAGTTAATGCTTAAATTAAAGCACATTAAAACAGTGCTAGTATTAAATTACTTTAATACAATTCTATCACAGTAGATTATTTTATGCAAGGAAAGGAGCGAAAAATGTATAGTAAATTCGAGAAATTGATGCTCGAAAAGGGTTTGTCGGCTAATAGGATTGCTAAAGAGGCAGGAATTAACGCTCCGTCGCTTACCTATTGGAAACAAGGCAAATACACCCCGAGCTTAAAGACATTACAAAAACTCGCCGAATACTTCGGCGTAAGCGTTGATTACTTTTTAGAAGCGTAAAGGAGGGATGAAGAGATGTATAAATGTAAAGACTGGGTAGTTGTTTTTCAAAACTTGGAAAACGGTAAAGTAAGACTTGATACTTTTACCGAAAGAAACGAAACTGAAGCGTGTAAGTGCTTTTGGGCTTGCTATCGTCATGGAAATTACAAAATCTTGACGGTTGTAGAAAAGCCGGAAATTGCTACAAAGGAGTGAAAAAGATGAAAAAGGTATTGCAAATTTTTACATGCATTATCTTTGTTTGGTGTTGTCTTAGCTTAGTTGGCGGATTTTCGGACAGCCAGGTGCAAAGGCATACAGTTACTCATGTTGTACAAGAAGGCGAAACCATGTATGGAATCGCTGACAAGTATTTCCTGCTCAACAAAACAAGAATTTGTTTTGACGAGTTTTGGTACAACGTATCCGAAGATAATAAACACCTGACCGCCAACCGCCGTTATCTCCAGCCTGGAGATGTAGTCACTGTTAATTACTACACAGTGAAAGAACAATGATAGCAGGCTAAAAAGCTTTAACTGCTATAAGCCTATTATAGCAAGAAAGGAGTTTATACAATGTCTGAAACTCAAACTAACATCTACAAATTAGCTAGAGAGTACGCAGGGATGAGCCGTGTAAATGCGGCAGAAGGACTTGCAATCTCTGCAAGCTGTTTAAAGGATTATGAGATTGACTGGCGACAATGCCCGGATGCTATTGCATTGGCAATGTCAAAACTCTATCGTACACCGTGGTTACGTGTACAGCACCTGCAAAAGAACGTTGTGTTCTGCGACGTTTTTGGACTTATTCCTCCGGCTGACGATTTAGCGGTAAATATGTTAAGGGCGCAAAAAGAAGTCGGTGAAGTGGTTGAGTTGTTTCCGCAAATGGTAGCGAAAACGGTACAAAAAAAGCACCTCGGTGACAATCTTTTAAAAGAATGCCGGGAAGGTGCACAGGCTTTGCTTGTATTGATTGGAATTGAAGATGAACAAAAAGAAAAGACCCCCCACGCTAATAGAGAGCCTTTAACCTATAAATAAAGTCGAAAGGAAATCGGTTTAAAAAATAGGTCATATATAGTATAGCATACGGAAAAGAGGTTGTCAAACATGGAAAGCAGATTCTATACAGCTAAAGACATTGCCAACCTTTTAGGCGTAGGCGTTGGAAAAGGCTACTCGCTTATAAGGGAATGGAACAAAGAGCTTCAGCAAAAAGGCTATACAACTGCACAAGGAAGAGTGGTTAAAGCCTATGCTGATTTAAAGCTTGGTTTCGGAATTCAGAAGGAGGATGTATATGGTAACTAATGAACAGGTTAACGCCGTGTTAGCTCGCAGCGGACTTAGCATGGAAGGATTTGAAGCTTTCAGAAAAAGGAAGCATGGTGAGCATAAGCAGACGAAAGAGAGCTGGTTGAAAGACTTTAAGACTTGCTCACACTGTACCAGGGATGGCAAATGTAAGTATCAACACTTCGGATACCACCAGGAAAAACAGGCTGTGCGTGAAGGTGATGTATTAAGCTATAACGTTAACAGCTTGTCGGTAAATATGCAAACATATCCTAAAGTTGGCAGTTATCGTGAATGCTGTCACTGGGATGCTGAAACAACTCTTAAGCTTCACAGCAAACTTGAAGAGCTGGTTAAGGAAGGAAAGGTGATTTAAATGGAAATGAGCGAGAAAATCGACGCTTTGGCTGAAGCTTTAGCAAAGGCTCAGGGCGAAATGAAAAATGCTGTTAAAGGCTGTGACAATCCGTTTTTTAAAAGCAAATATGCTGATTTGGCAGAATGCCTGAACGTAGCACGTGAGCCGCTTAGCAAGAACGGCTTAAGCATATTCCAGGCTAACGAAGGAATTGTAGAAAGCAATAAGCTTGCTGTTACTACACTGATCATGCATAGCAGCGGTCAATTTATTAAGGTAACGAGCAGTTATCCTATTCAGAAGAATGATGCCCAGGGGTTTGGCAGTACACTGACATATGCAAGAAGATATAGCCTTGCAGCTGCTCTTGGACTTGCGCAAGAGGATGATGACGGAAATTCAGCTTGTGAACCTGTTGAAAAATGGCAGTATCAACCTAAAGAACCGCAGAAAGAGCAAAAACCTAAAGCTCAACCGCAAGCTACCGGAGATAAATTCGTTAAGATTACACCGCAAGGGGATGTGATTGTAACCGTTGCTAGTGGCCACGATGAAAACGGCAGACCGCTTGCGGCATACAAAAACATTAAAGACCTGACCATTGAAGAGCTTGAAAAAATGATTACAATTCCTCAATACACGCTTGCGCATACTGCTATTAAGAACCTGCTCGAAGAAACGAGGCAGACTGCATGAGTAAGAAAAGCATATTGCAAAGCGACAAGGAGTGCTTTATGTGTGGCACAACACGTAACCTTGAACGTCATCACGTGATATTCGAAGCAGCCGGGAGAAAGATTTCGGACAAGCTGGGTTTAACAATCTGGCTATGCTACGAACATCACAAAGGAAAACTCGGACCTCATTTGGACAGGGAAACAGACTTGCGGTTAAGGCGATTTGCTCAAACCTGCTATGAAGATAAACATAGCCGGGACGAGTGGATAAAGAAAATTGGGAGAGATTACCTATGAGAAAGAAAGCACTTATGAAGTATGTGAGGTTACTTAGACGGCAACCATTATGGAAGAAGTTATTGTAGGAGGGCGACATGGAGAGCTGGTTCAAGGTTAGCGCCGATGTGTTCGACAGTGAAAAAATTAAGATACTTCGTGCTGATACGAAGATTGGTGATAGCCTGGCATTAATGTGGTTCTTCCTGTTAGCTTTAGCTCGTAAAAAAAACGATGGTGGTTATGTATACGCTACCGAAGGTGTAGCGTATACACCAAAAACCTTAGCTGCTGTTGGTGGTTTTAAGCCTAAAATTGCGGAAACTGCTTTAGAAGTATTTCGGCAGTATAACATGATTGATATAGAGGATAACGGCTATATCTATATTGTAGGCTGGGGTGAGTATCAGAACGCCGAAGAGCTTTCAAAGCTCAAGGAGCGTGAGCGGTGCAAGGAAGCAATGAGAGTTAAAAGGCAGCGTGAGAAGCAATCCAAAACCTGTAACAACGATGTAACAAACACAGATGTTACGAAATGTTACGAAGATGTTACGTGTAACAAAAGCGTAACAAGTCAAGATGTTACACGTAACAACGATGTAACAAACACAGATGTTACGGATAAGAATAAGAGTAAGAGTAACAACAATAACTTTAGTAGTGGTTGTTACGATAAAAATGCTGCCGTTACGTGTAACAGTTACGAAAATGTTACGAGCGATAATAATCCTGTTGGTTTTTGGAATCAAAATGTTACGCCGATAACGCCATACATTGCAGAGCGGTTACAGGCTATTGCTAAGGAGCACGGCGAGCTGATAGCTATGCAGGCGGTTACGATAACAGCGCAGCAAGGCAAGAAGTCAATAGCCTATTGTGAGGGAGTTGCAAGAAACCTTGCGAGCGGTGACAATCAAAAGCCAAAGAAACCGCCGGATGATTTTAAACCGCCGGACGACCAAACAGACCTGGACAAATATTTTTAGTGAGGTGATAGCATGAATGCGAATGATGTTCAGAATTCAATTACGCTTGCTGTAAATCACATTGCTAAAAATGCTTCACAGCTTAATAAGCAAAACGCAAATGATTATTACGAAAACGGATTGCTTATGTGTGGTAAATGCCATACGCCGAAGCAATGCAGAGGCTTCTTGTTTGGTGTTGAACGAACTGTAACTTGTATCTGTAAATGCAGAGCGGAAGAGCTTCAGGCAGAGCGTGAGCGTAAGGAATATGAAAAGCGACTTGCTAGGGTACATGAGCTTAGAAAAGCAGGTTTCCCGGAGCGTGAGCTTCAGTCACAGACCTTCAGCCACGATGACGGCGCAGACGAGCGGACAATGCGAGCAATGAAGAATTTCGTTGAGCACTACGATGATTTTCGCAGGATGCATAAAGGATTGCTGCTTTACGGAAATTCCGGAAGCGGAAAGACGTTCGCCGCTGCGTGTATTGTCAATGCGCTAATTGATAAAGGTGTAGCTTGCTTAATGACTAATTTTGGCAGAGTGTTCAATACATTGTGGGGGACAGAGCAAAAGCAAGCATATCTTGACGGCTTTAATCAATTTGAGCTGTTAGTGCTTGATGATTTAGGAGCAGAACGGCGCACGGAGTTTGCTCAGGAGCTAGTGTTCCAGATCATCGACAGCCGTTGCCGGAGCGGATTGCCTACAATCATCACAACAAATTTGCCGATTGAAACAATCAAAAAGCCGCAGACGATAACGGAAACAAGAATCTATGACCGCATTTTGCAGATGTGCCACCCGGTAGAGGTTACACACGCAAGCAGACGCAGGAAGAAAGTTGCAGAAGGCTTTGCTGCTACCAACAAATTATTAGGATTATAGGAGGGAATTATGGACGCTAAAGAGCTTACGAGAATCACTGAAAGTGCAAATCGTGATAAAGATAAGAGATATTTTACGACAATAGTAAATTTCTATATCAATATGTATCATGACAGCGGTGAGGTTTATTATCTGCATAAAGCTATTGCCGAAATCAAAGCAAAAATCAAAAAAGAAGGCGGCGAAATTTTCTGCCAGGACAATCCGTTAAAGAGAAAGGAACAAAAAGCATGAACAAAATCATTTTATTAGGAAGACTAACAAAAGACCCGGAGGTAAGATACACTTCTACAAGCAAGGTTGTTGCTCAGTTCACGCTTGCTGTGGACAGACCTTATTCCAAAGACAAACAGCGTGAAGCGGACTTTATTCCTGTGGTTATCTGGGGTAAACAGGCTGAAATCTGTGGCAATTATCTTAGTAAGGGACAGCGTGTGTTAGTTGAAGGCAGACTGCAAATTCGCAGCTATGACGCTAAAGACGGTCAAAAGAAATATGTAACCGAGATTATCGCAGAGCATTTTGAATTCATTGAGCGTAGAGAGCAAGGCAATGAATCCCAGCAGAAACCGGGAGAAGAAAGCCAGGACTTCCAAGGTTTTGGCAGCGCAGTACCTTTTAATGAGGAAATTCCGTTTTAAGTGAGGTATAACATGAAGATTAAAGATGAAGTTAACCGCTTGCGTAAGCTGGCGTTCACTGAAATCGAATTAAGGAAAGATGACTTCAAAAAGATTTGCAGTGAATATTGCTTTTTGTACAGAACGATATATCACCAGACCTACAATCCTAGTATGAAGCTAATCAGTACATGGGGAAGAAGCAAGGTGTATGTTGATAAGCTTGAATACATTGATGTGCTTCAGGACTTAGCTTATCTTAGATACGCTTTCAGCAGAATGAAATTCAAGGGGTACAAGAAACATGAATCAGCTTAAAAGTATCCTTGTAGGCAAGCGGAGCAAGGCAAGCGGTTCATTCTTTGAAAAGATGATTGACGCAGGATGCCAGTATTACGAAGAACACGGCATTGCCAAGATTGAGAAACAGAGCGAACCTGTACATTATATCCGCCCTTATGGAGCGCATGGACAGTTCATTGCGAATTATGCAAAGAAAAGCGGCGTTGACTATAAGGGAACGTTAAGAGGTGGCTTAGCGGTGTGTTTTGAAGCAAAGCACACTGACGGCGACAAGATGCTGCGAAGCAGACTTGAACCGCACCAGCTCGAATACCTAAAGGTTCATCACTTTTTAGGAGCAAAGTGCTTTATCCTGGTATCGTTTAATCTGACAGATTTTTACAACGTGCCTTTTCTTGTATGGGAGAACATGAAGTCACTATATGGAAGGCAGTACCTAAAGCGTGACGATCTGGAAGAATACAGAATCAGTAATACAGGCAGAGTGTTAAAATTTCTGGCTGTAACGGAGGAGCAACAGTGAAATATCTACTTGGAACAACAGCAGAAGGCAAGCAGTGCTGCCCTCATTGCAAACAGGAAAAAATAAAGCTTGTCTATGGCGCAAAAATTGTAGACAGAAAAGGTGCTGTAAAATGGGCGTTTAGATGCTCATCGTGCTATGGCACTATTTGGTTAAAATAAAGCGAAAGGAAGTCGGTTTAATGCAGAATAAGGATTGGAGCTATCTGCTAGGGCAGAAAATAGGTATGCTGACAGTGCTTGAAATTTATCCTCCAGGCGTTATCAGCATCAGACCCAAAAAGAAGGTTTCTGTTGCAAAATGCCTTTGCGAATGTGGCACTGAATGTTACAGAGATGTATCTAACCTAGCCCGGCGGCAAGGAATGAGCTGTGGTGGCAAGGAGTGCAAGCACAAAATCATGAGCCTTGCGCAAACTAGACGGCAGGCAACTAACAAAAGTAAGGCTATATCTCAAAAGTCTGCCGAAAATTTTTTGAAAGATACAGAGCCGATAATCACGAAAAAGCTGAAAAACAAATATGTTTGCCCTTTTCCGTTCCCTGGATGCGTAAGAAGCGAGGTTTGCCACGTATGCTGCTGGGAGTGCGATAAGGAATGTAAACAGTGCAGTAATAATCCGCAACTGTGTGGAGCAAGGAGATTAAGATGAGAAGTGTTAAGGAGATTTTAGCAAACGAAAAGTTTCAAGCCAGCAAGAAAAATGATTTTGCTTTTGAAGGTTTGGTATTAACAGGCTTCCTGCATTTGCCGGGAATCAAAAAAAGCTTACAGTGTGTTGTAGGCGTTGAGCCTGACCCTGATGGCAACCAATGGGAGCATGTAAGCGTAAAATTCTGTGGCACAACAAATAAAACGCCGTCATGGGAAGTTATGTGCCAGGTTAAAGATGTATTTTGGTTGCCGGAAGAAGAAGTTCATCAGATTCACCCAAAGAAAAGTGAGTATTTACACGGCTTAGGCGGGATATACGATGTTTTACACCTGTATCGTCCTGTAGGTGGCTGGAAGCAGAATCCGAATAGAGGTGAGGATAATGGCTGACTTTTCCTTAAAAACAAATTTTTCCGTAGACGGAGAAAGGTACTTACTGTCTACAGTTAAATTGCATTGGTGTTACAAGCCAAGTTATGAAACAATGCTCTTTAAATTTGACAGAAGAAATGGAGTAAGCTACAAAGATTTGTATTGCCAAAAATATCATACGCAACAAGAAGCCGAAGCAGGACACAAAGAGTTACTCTTGCGTGTTGAGCACGGAGAAAGGTTTTGGAAAAATGACTTGTAGGCATCAATATAAGGTAAATACCGCTAAATATAAAGGTCAGACAATTTACAATATCTCGTGCACAAAATGCGGACGGCGAACAGTGTGGGTAGAAAACCTTGAACTTGCGAAAGAATTTATGCACTCATGTGATGAGCTGTTACTTGTCAAAAGAGGTAATTACAAATGATTAGAATATTAAATGCAATTATCGACATGATCACGGTTATATTAATCATCGGTATACCTGCTATGCTTGGCGCTTTGGTAGGTGCTGCGATTGGGTGGTTGGTATGGATGTGGTAAAGCGTAGACAGCAAAAGCTGAAATATTATCGTTACTGCTTGCGCAAAGCACATCCGCTGTTCCGGGCGAGCGTTGTAGACTATGAAGTACGTATGGAAATGAGGAAAAAATATGGTAAATAGAAATATGGTAAATAGAGATTTGGACGGAATTTATTTTAGAGTTAAACGTGGTCAGCGTTGGGAAAGCGTTTGCTTTAGCGACTTGTCGGACGAGGAAATGGACAAGGTTTTAGAAGGACGCACGGCTGATTGGCTGAAAAGCACTTGTAAAATCCTGGGCAAAACAATTAGAAGCATTGGTGATAACCTGGACATTTGCTGTGGTGATGAGGAGGAAGAGTAATGCTTGCAAAAAATTTTGCTGAAATCATCATGAATGAATGGCTTGATGATTGTGAGCTTGTTGTAGAAGTTGACGGAAAACAATACGCTGCGAAAAAAGTCGAAACAGACGAAGTGAACGGCAAGCGTATATGCATTCTGATTGCGGAGGAAGAATAAATGAAAAAATATGCGGTTTACGGAAAAGTAGTAGCATGGGTGTGTGTAGAACTGGAAGCGGAAGACCAGGAAGAAGCCATCGAAAAAGCCTATGATGAATGTTCTTCCGTAATGGCTTTTGTTGGCAATGGTGGCACTGATAAGATAATTGGCGTGTGTGACACAGATACTGCTAATGTTAGCATTAACTGCGACGATGAAGTTGAATATACAGAAGCTGAAGAAATTGACTAAAGGAGAAATAGTAAATGACTCCAGAACGCAAGAAATGGTGGGATAGCCTGCCAAAACGTGAAAAGATGTTACGTAAAAAAATTTGGGAGATTAAAAGCGGAATCTCGTGGGCTAAGTATAGTATTCAACTTGGTTGCTTTACACCTGCGTCTATAAAACTTCTTATCGCCGGAATTAAAATGCAAAAGGCTATATTAACAGCTTTAAAGCATGAGCTTGACCGCACAACAGTAGCAACGTATACAGGACGCTATGAAGGGGCGTTAGCGATTTATCGTTGCGAAAAGTGCGGCGGCACGTTTGAGAATTTCGGACAATCGCACTGCTGCTGGTGCGGTAGAAAGATTGAGGGGTGAAAATAATGACGATTAAAGAGCTTTATGAATATGCTAAGGTTAATGGCTTTGAAAATCTGCCGTTTCGCTATGGCTACATTGATTATGACGGTATTTATCGTCCACAGGACTTTTATTTTTCTGACTTTGAATACGATGCAAAAGAAGTAACAATGCTGTTTTCCAAAAGCGCATTGAAAGCATTGGCAGATGAAATATCAGAAGAAGTAACGATGAATTACGCGGGGCCGGGCAACGAACCAGCGCGCGGAGTATTCAGATGTTCGCACTGCGGGTTTGCTGTTCTTGGGTTTAGTTGTGATTTTTGTCCCAGCTGCGGCAGAAAAATTAAGGAGTGGAAATAATGAAAATTACACAAGAAAAACTGAACGAGATTATCGTAAGCCATGGTAAATGGCTGAGATGTGAGAATGGTGGGGAAAGAGCAAACCTCTGCAACGCAGACCTCAGAGGCGCATACCTCAGAGGCGCAGGCCTCAGCGGAGCAGACCTCAGCGGAGCAAACCTCAACGGAGCAAACCTCAACGGAGCAAACCTCTGCGAAGCAGACCTCAGCGGAGCAGACCTCAGCGGAGCAGACCTCGGCGGAGCATACCTCAGCGGAGCAGACCTCGGCAAAACATATTATCAAATTGTCCGCATAGGTAGGAGGAACGCGACTACCACCTATTGCGTGGAAGATGATAATGTTGTTTGTGGCTGCTGGAACAATTATAAAGGCGGCACATTAACCGAATTTAAGAACCGTATAGAAAGCGTATACGGTGAAAATGGCAAAAAGCCTAATAAAAAATATTACACTCAGTACATGGCTGCCATTGAGTTTTTTGAGAAAATGGCTTCTTTGTCAAAGCAAAATGAAGGAGAAGAAAAATGAAAAAATATATTGTTACCGGTAAAGTAACCGCTTTTATCTCGGTAGAATTAGAAGCAAAAAACAAAAAAGAAGCCATTGAAAAGGCTTACGAAGAGTGCTCTGGGCCTATAGGTCTTGTCGGCAATGGTGGATATGACAAATTAATTGGGGTATGCGATACAGATGATGCTATCGTTAGCATTGCATGCGATGATAAAGTCGAATACACCGAAGTAGAAGAAGCAGAAGAAATTGACCAAGAAGGAGTGATAACATGGTAGCGCACGCATTATTAACTGCTGGAAGCGACGACGAAATATTTACCATCCTTGGTCTAATTGTTACGCCGCTTTTTGCGTATCTTGTATATATAGGCTTTTTTTGCAATGAATGTGATGAATGTAAAAAGAAATGGAGATAAAGAAAATGGCGAAAAATCTTATCCCCGAAATCGCCAAAATGCTCGGCGTAGAGATAGGCGAAGAATTTAAGATTGAAACATTTGATTATATAACTTACAGATTTGATAATGACGGCTTAAAGGCAACGTTTGACAAGAAACCGGAAGCAAAACCGGAAACTGCCAACGCAGAGTTATACGGATTGCTGTCTGGTAGATATGTTAAACTGCCATGGAAGCCCAAAATGTACGAGGAATACTGGACGTTCGGCAAATTGGGGAAACAATGGATTGTGGGAACGCTCATATGGAAAGAACTCCCATATGAAATTCTTTTATTAGGCAAAGGCTGGGTATATCGCACTCGTGAAGAAGCAGAAGCTGCACTGCCTGTTGTAGCAAAGGAAATGGGCGCGGAGTATACGCTATAGGAGGCTTTAAATGAATTATAGCGACAAACATACAGAAGATAGTCTTAGCTCACGTTTAGGGCGCTTATACGGCATTGAGCGCGGCTTAGATTGCGGTCCGAATATCATAATGGACCAGTACTGGAGAGTATGGGATGGCGGAGAACGGCAAGACCGATACTCGGGGTGCTATGAAGCCGATTTTTTGTACATCACTAATGGTTATTATCTTTATGAAGTCGAAGTTAAAATCAGTATTTCTGATTTTAGAGCCGACCAAAAGAAAGATAAATACCATGACCATCCAGACGTTAGAGGTTTTTATTATTTCGTTCCGCAAGA
>ERZ1034928.320-NODE-320-length-25738-cov-9.078379_pt1 | contig 25738 bp, 31 predicted proteins | sample MGYA00520627_ERZ1034928 | MGnify/ENA primary metagenome ERZ1034928 (study PRJEB33766, sample SAMN09781755) | gut metagenome | biome: gut microbiome | host: Homo sapiens | place: Madagascar | study: EMG produced TPA metagenomics assembly of the PRJNA485056 data set... | reverse complement strand
CTTGTTTTGTTCTAAATCTTCAGGTGTTTCATTTCTTAATATTATATCAAATGAGTCTCTGTGTGCAGTAACTCTTTCTAAGTCATCTAGATATCTTCTGCACAGCTCTGCAACTTGATAATCATTTAAATTAGTTTCTCTATGTAATGACCTTAATATTCTTTCTTGTCCACGACAGTTTATAAATATCGAATGAACGTCTATGTTGTTATCTTCTGATTTCATTGTTTCTAAGTAGTTTCTTAATTGTATCACTCCATAAACATCTAATATTACAACATATGTGTCGTCACTGTTTACGTCTATTGAATCTTTAGATATACCATAGTACCAAACACCTTCTACAGTGTTATATTCTCTGAATTCAATCATTTCTTCTGCTGAAAGTAATCTTGAAAACTCTTCTATTGATATAAACCTATAATCAACACCGTCTACTTCTCCGTCTCTTTTTGGTCTTGTTGTTACTGATACAACTGGCTTGACACCTTTATTGTCCTTAAGTATTTCATTTAGTAAGAAATCCTTACCTGATGCACTTGAACCTGTTAAAGTTATTACTTTCATATTAACCATCTCTCCTTTATTTTTAATTTATGTATTTTGTTTTATGTATTTGTGAAGGTCTTGGAAATATACGCTTTTGCCTTCCAGTTCCTTACTACATTTACTATTTTATACTACATTGCTTGATTCGTCAACAACTTTTTTAGATTTATTTAAATTTATTTTGAAAATAGGGAATTAAATCCCCATATGTCTAGCAATCTGCAACGTCTTTATCTGTTTTAAATGCTATGAATGTTGGAAACTGTAGTGATGGAAGTTTGGTCTTCTTGTCCATAGTTTCTTCTTTGTATTTAACAGCAACTATTTTGCCAATAAGTTGTTCTCTGTTGTTCCAATACTCTTCTCTTTGAGCATCAGAAAGTCCCGAACCTACTCCCACTTGATTCCCTTTGTATTCAACTATAAGTGAACCAAGTTTACCACTATGCTTACCAGATCCCTCTTCATACCCTACAACTTTTAAATCCACATCCATAAACTTCTTACACTTTAAAACTCCATTGTGTCTTTTGCACTTATATGGCATATCTCTAAGTAGCATTACACCTTCCATACCAGCATTGTGTATAGCATTTAAGACCTCATCTATCTTGGAGTGCTCTCTTCCTGTGTAATATGTTGGTGCTATATCTATGTTTTCAAGGCCTATCTTATCTATTATATGTTTAACTTCTTGTATTTCAACAAGTCTATCCTTAAATGTTTTAGAGCTTTGTCCAGATATAAACTCATGTGTTGGCAACATATCAAATATAACTAACTGTATTTCAGGCTTATCCTCTACATCTGAGTTTACTATGCTTGTAGTTAATCTGAAGTTCTCGTTGTCTGGTATATCATCTACATTCTTTCTTATAAGTTCTCCATCAAACACATAGTCACCATACTGTTCTAGTTTAGCTATATCTGATGTTATATGGTCAAACCCATGCATTATCTTATTTTGTCTAGACTTAAACTGACCTTTAAAGTATGTAGACCTTATACCATTTAACTTTAATGATAAAGCTATCCATTCCTCATTTTTTAACTTAACCTTTTCTAATGGGTAACCCTGTTGTACTTCCCATTCAGTTATTAACTTTGGTATAGCTTTATTTATTGTCTTTGAACTTATATTACATCTTAAATCTTTTGTAAGTATTCTTATAAACAATTCTCTTACTTCGCTTAGCTGACACCATAAAAATGTAATAACATTTCTTCTCAGTGCATCATTTATATTAGATGTTGCTAATATATCAAGCATATCAAACCCATTTTGCCAAGTGTTTTCAAGTATATCTTCTGATTTTGTATTGTCTAGCAACTTCCTCAAATTTGACTCACTGAACCCATAATTTAAGTTACTATCATAAGTATACTTCAATACATTTTTAAACACCTCATTGTTCGAGTGTTGCTTTATTATTGCTATCTTATCATTAGAGCTGCTAGTGTTTTCTAATTGTTTTACTATTTTTGCTACTTCTATCATCTTTAATCTCCCTTTAAATATTAATTTAACTTGTCTTTATCTCTTCTGTCTTTCATTATATTATAGGACTGTTCTAATACTCCAACCCATTCAAACTCAAATGAATTTACGCTAACCTTAAATCCACTTGTAAGAGCTAGTATTAAAGCTATTATCCATAATACCTTTATAAAGTTTTGCATCGTATCCTCCTCTATTTACAACTTATAGTATTGTCATATTTAAGTAATTCACTTGGGTCATATATGTTATTATAGTATTTATAATGACACTCTCTACAGACACTTACATATGCAACATCAGCACCTTCTCTTAATACTACAGTGTCTCCATCTTTATCTAATTTGCCATTTATAAACCTTATATTCATTCTAGCTTTACTTCCACACTTACACAGCGTTGGTATCTCTTCTATTGTATCTGCAAGTGCCAATAACCACTTAGAACCTTCAAATAATTCACCTTTAAATGTGGTTCTTAAGCCATAAGCTATAACTTGTATTCCTTTTAATGTTATGTAATTTAAGTATTTAACCTCTTCTTCTGTTAGGAACTGAGCTTCGTCAACCAATACACAATCAACCTTTACGCTATCAATACATTCTTTTAACATAGAGAATGGTATTGCATCTGCTTGAATTCCAACCCTAGACTTCACAACGTTAGAATTTGTAGAGTCAGGAACTACTACAATAGTAGTAAGTCCTAACTCGTTGTAATTGTGATTACTTGCCAATAATTGCAAACTTTTGCCCGCATTCATACACGAATAACGATAGACTAATTTCTTCATATTATCTACCTCTTATTTCTTTTAATTTATCTTTTATTAGTCCAACAACATACTCTTTATCTTCTGTGTTGTTTACATAGTCTAGATCAGAAACATCTATTGTAAGCACAGGTGCTACTGTACATGAAGAGAAGTAGTCATCATATTCTCTGTTTAAGTCTTCCCAATATTGACGAGGTGTATCTTGCTCAAAATCTCTACCTCTCTTTTGTATCTTTCTTATTGCAGAGTCTACATCAGTCTTTAAGTATATTAACAGTTCTGGTGTAGGTAAATGTTCCATCATATTTGTAAATAAGTCTAAATAACAATCTAATTCTTCTTTCGACATATTGCCTTGTTCTCCAAGCATTTTTGCAAATATTACATCTCCGTAGATAGCTCTATCCATGATTGCACCATTCAACTTTTGTGCTTCTTTTATCATTCTGAATCTGTTGTTTAAGAAGAATACTTGAAGTGGGAATCCATACTTCTTCATATCTTCATAGAACTTTGGTAACAGCGGATTATCCATAACAGGCTCAGGGAATACTGTTAAATTAAGTTCTTCTGCTAGTATTTCCATTAAAGAAGTTTTACCTGCTCCAACTACTGCATCAACTATTATCATATCTTTTGCAACTCCTTCATTTATTATATTAACTAATCTATCGTTAAACTCTTTGTAATTAATCATATTATGTAACTCCTCTTTGGGTATTATTTTTAGATTTATTTATATTCTTTTTTATAAATTTGACATTAGTCCTTTGCTTATGCTTACAATCTTATCAGCCCAGTCTGAATTCTCACAGTAGTTCTCGTTAACATCCCATATAGAACGTCCACTAAAGTAAGTTGCATCATCTTTTAGATAATATTTTGATATTAAGTTAGCTATGTATGATATACAACTTTCCCAACTTGAGAAGCTTGAGTATTCTCCACTGCCTTTTCTAACTCCACCGATATTATTGTTGTTTATTGCTATGTTAGAAGTTCCATGTCCACTTTCTAATGATGTAAGGCCCATTAAGAAAATAGCATTAACCCCATATGTTTCTTCTGCATATATGTAATGACTTGATACCGACTGTAATTTGCTTCCTTTTAGCATTCTGTAGGCATCATCTCTAGTCAGATTTGACTTCTCTAATAAGTTGTTTGGATTAAAGTGTGGAGTTTTTACATCTTTAACTTCTTTCTTTACTTCTTCTTTAATCTCAACAACTTCCTCAACTTCCTGTTTTTGTTCTGCTACAGGTTTTTGTTCTTCAACAGACTTCTCTGCTTCTTGTTCACTCCTTGGTTTTACAACACTTTCATTAGTTTCAACTTCTGACACCTCTACAGTGTTAACATCTTTCTTTAAAGTATCAGAAGTTGTTCTTGATTCTAATTCAGTTGCCTTGCATCCATTTAAGCAAGTTGCAAGTGCTACCGCAGCCATTGTGTAAATAACCTTTCTTTTGTTCATTCCCTTGTTCTCCTTTGTTATGTAAAAATATTTTATTCTTCTATGTAACCACAGTCTGTACAACCATATATATGTATAGTTTCATATGCAGGTCGTCCCCAGAATTCTCCTCTGTCTTCATTATAAGAACCTACAATATCAAGTTGTGTACCACATACGGGGCAACAGTTCTCTTCTCTACACTTGTCTAGTAATGCATATTTTAGGTCTTCTACAAACATCATTGGATTGTCCTCAACCATCTCTATAATATTACCGACAATATCGATTAAATCAGACATATCTCCACCGCGGTCAAGCATATCTAATATATCTCTCTCGTCCATATCTATTTAAATAACTCCTTATTTTAGATTTTTATATATTTTAGATAAGTCATCTCTTATCTATATATAATATTACCATATCTAAAACAAGGAGTCAACATTTTTTTAGATTTATTTAAATTTATTTTCAAGAAGTTGCTTTAAGTATGTATTTCTACTGGTATTAGCAGACTTTCTTAGTGAGCTACTAATTACATCAAAAGAACCTATATGGTCTAATGTCTTCTTTGATCTAGATGCCGCAACATATAATAAGTTTCTATTAAGGAAAAACTTGTGTGCCTTTGGAGTTATAAGTATAACATTGTTAGCAGCAGAACCCTGTGATTTATGTATAGACATACAATACGCTAAGTCAAGTTGCTTGGCTAATTCGTCCTTGCTATATAATATTAGCTCTTTGTCTATTTCAACTACCACATCATTATCTGAAACCTTTTTAATTACACCAATATCACCATTGAAAACCGATGTTTCAGAACCATCTTCTCTTGATACACCATAGTTGTTCTTTATTTGCATAACCTTATCTCCAACCCTAAAGATTATATCTACACCATTCCTTTTAACCGAAATATCGTCTCCTATTGGATTAACTAATTCTTGAATAGCTTTATTTAAGACTATAGTTCCATAATCTCCTTTGTTATAAGCTGTTAACACCATTATATCATCTACACTAGAACCCTTTTCAAGATACTTTCCATACATATGCTTAACATATTTAACAGAATCCTCTTGTTCTACATTTATAAACCTATAATCCTTATTTACTCCAAATGTTTGGATTACATCATTTTCATTTAAATACTTTCTACCTTCTCTTATTTCAGTAGCAACATATGATAATCCACCTTCACCATATCTAAATACCGTTGTTAGTAGTGCAGTAGGTATAACACCACTTTGAATCATATCATAACTTATATTTCCAACTGATACAGAAGGTATCTGAGCTGGGTCACCTATAAATAATATCTTTGTATTCTCAGTGTCTATTGCTCTAAGTAAATCCCTAAGTAGGAATATATCTACCATAGAAAACTCCTCTACTATTACTATATCGTAAGGAAGCTTCATTCTTTTAAATGTCTTTCCATTATGTTTATATTCACCTATTCCATATTTAAATCCATACTCAGGATTGTATTCTAATCCTCTGTGTATTGTTTTAACTTCTTTGTTTATATATTGAGATAGCACTTTCGCTGCTTTGCCCGTTGATGAAAGCACTATATAGTTCTTTATGTTATCATCTAACATATTTATAACCCCCTGCATAGAGAAACTTTTGCCTGAGCCGCCCACGCCTGCAAGTATGTTAACATTGTTATTGCATATATTATGTAAAACCTTCATTTGGTCGTCTGTAAGTTCAACACCATCTACATTTCTGTATTGTTCTGGATTGATATCGCTCCATAGATTTGAGTTCTGATGCATTTTTAATAATATATTAGATATTTCAACCTCACACATTCTAGTGTTGGCATATGACACCACCCTTCTATCAGTATCATAATAAATATCTTCCGAGTGCTTTATCACTACTGGGAAATTCTTTCTAGATTCAAATGCTAACTCATCAAACCTAGAAAGTAACTCTCCTACATCTATCCATGTATTTCCCTCTTGTTCATTTTGATTCAGTAAGAATCTAATACAAGCTTCAGCTCTCATTTCACTATCAATTTTATGAGGATATTTTGTCATTATCATAGAGTCTGCTGTTTTAAATCCTACCCTGTTTATTTGACATAAGCAGTAATATGGATCTTCTTCCATCTTCTCTTTTATCTTCTCAACAGATTTATATACATCGAATAATCTCTTCATCATTGCAATTGTCATTCCATAGTCTTCATATTCCTCAATCAGATCATATAATTGGAAATTCTCAACAACACCACTTTTTATATCTTCTATTGTCTTCTTGCCTATATTGTTTAACTTACTTATATCTATTGGTTCATTCTTAATTATCATAGATATAATGTCAGGATAAACTCTAACCAACTCTGCCGCTCTCTTCTCTGATGTTATTGTCTTTAAGAAGTTTATTGTGGTAACTACATCTGTATCTTTAAGTCTCGTATGAAGCTTTCTAAACTCATAGTTGTCATATTGGCCCTTCTTAACATGCTCAACATCTATTTTATATAAAACATCTTCTATCATAGTTGGTAGCATCCCACTAATAGCTATTGTGTGATATTGTGGATGCACCTTTACTATGTTGTGATATTTCTTAAGGGGGACAAAACTAAAGATTTTGAAGTCCCCTCCTTTGTCAAATATAACCCTTTTAAAAAATCCCTCTATTGTTATTGTCATTTTTAGTACCTCCTACATTACAACTATCCAACTTGCTAGGTGAATCTCCTTCTCGTCCGTTTTAACCCATTCACCATCAACTTTTTTAGTTTTATTCTTCTTAGTAATCTCTTGAACCTTTATAACTGAGAACTCTCCAAAAGGATTAAGTTTTATATCATTCTTCTTACATTTCATAGTTATACATAGTCCATCTTTTAATCTATACATTCTAAGCTTAGGTGTATACTTATCATCTATTTCTGTAACCATATATATGTTTTCTGGAACATTAGGATATACTGATGATTCAAATCCTAAGCTCTCCTTCTCAGATTGAACTTGAGACTTGGCATCTAAATTCTTATTCTCTTGAGATAATTCAAACTCTTTAAGCTCCACAAGCCTCTTCTCTACCGTAGTTTCTTTAAGGTTTTTGTTTTTAAGCCTCTTATCGTACTCTTCTAGTACAGCTAACAACTTATTGTTCCTTCCAAACTCACTAAAGAAATTTAAAGATGTAAGTATTTTAAGTTGTCTATTATTCATTGTTGTATTCATCTTTATATCCCTAATCAAGTCAACAAAATAATTGTAATTGTTATTTGAAAACAGTTTTAATTCCTCAGCTATTGAAGTATTGCAGAATTTAATAATCAATGTACCTATTTCAATATGTTCATCTTTTACCGTACATATGCTACTTGCACTTCTCCAATCTCCAACTTTAAGTGGTATTCCTAGTCTTTGTGCTTCTCTTTTACATACAGGAAGTTTGTCTATCTTACCACCATATGAATTGATCCATGCACATATAAACTCTTTTGGATGATATGTTTTTAAGTACATACATATATAAGCTATTATCGCATAAGCAGCACTATGTGATAAGTTGAACGAATATTTTGCGAAATCAAGCATTATATCCCATAATGTATCTAATTGTTCTACCGTCCATCCCCTCTTCTGCAATCCATCATACAGTTCTGGATTAAGTTTTGCTAGTAACTTATCCTTCTTTTTAGCTGTAGCCTGTCTAAGTTCATCAGGATTTGTAAGTTTAGCCAGTCTACCTATCTCAATTAACTGTTCTTGGAACACTATTATTCCATATGTGTTTCCAAGTATATCTTCTAGGTCTGGATGTAAAAATTCATATTCTTCCAACCCTTTCTTTCTTAAGGCATAGTTTTCAATAAACTTCATACTTCCCGGTCTATATAGTGCATTGGCAACAAATAAATCGTTTAGTTCACTAACCTCGATGTTCTCCAATGTCTTCTTCATTCCATCTGATTCAAATTGGAATATACCGTCTGTGAATCCATTTCTAAAATTCTCAAAAACCTTCTTATCATTAAAGTCTAAGTTGTGAGGTGCTATATATTCATAGTCTTTACCTATCATATCTAAAACATCATATATAACATCTACTGTTCTTAGTCCTAATATATCTATCTTTACTAGACCTAAGTCTTCTGCTGTGTGCATATCCCCTTGAAGAACTAGTTCTCCATCGTCAGATATTTCAACTGCATTATATGTAATTATATCTTCCATGGCAATTATCTTACCACAAGGATGCATTGAAAATGACTTGGGAAGACCTGCTAACTTCTCTGCATATACAAATAACTCTGGATATTCTCCTTTGTATTCATCTAATAATCCTAACTCTAAAGCTTCCTCTATGGATTCATCGCCTAGGTTTTTAGTCATTTTATTTGTTGTTTCAAATGATATTCCTAAAACCTTACCTATATCTTTTATTGCCCCCTTTGCCCAAATATATTGGAAACTTCCAAGGGCTGCAACTCTTTCTAGTCCATATTGTTCAACTATATTATTCATAATGTTATTTCGGTCTTGCTTTCCAAAGTCAAGATCGACATCAGGAATCTTTAATTGTTCTTTTGTTATAGTTCCATTCTTTAATAATTCTAAAGCACCAACATCTAAGAAACGTTCAAAGTAAAGACCGTATTTAACTGGGTCTATATCTACTATATTTGTAAGATATGCAACTAGACTTCCTCCACCAGAACCTCTGGCAATACCTCTTCTTCTAACGGAGTTTGCATAACTCTCAACTAAAAGATAGTAACCTTCGAACCCCATTTCTCTTATGGTTGATATTTCATATTTTAATCTATCTAAATACTCTCTTTGCTTTTCTATTGGTAAAGTATCTATCTTCTTATTTCTAAATCCTTGAACACACAGATATTTAAGATAATCCATTTCATCCTTAAATTGATCTGGTATATTTATGTGGGGCATTATTGGTGCTGACAAGGGAATAGTTACATTACACTTATCTGCTATTTCTTCGGTCATAGCTAAACCAAATGCAACCTCTTCTCTTGTCATATTATCACAGAATTGATAAACTTCCTCTTCTGTTTGTATGTAACAATCAGTATAAAACTCTCCAGCCTCTCTTGCTTGACCTATTTGTACAAATACATTGTGATATTTTTGGTCTTCTGCCGTTAGATAATGTGCATCTGGAGTTATGATATACTTTATATCTAATTCTTTTGCCATTTCTAAAAGCTTACGATTAACCATTCTTTGTTCATCATCTCTGTGGCTTTGAAGTTCTAGGTAGTAATCATCTCCAAAATCATTTTTATATTTAAGAGCTATATTAGTTGCTTTAATAATGTCTCCATCCATTATTGCTCTCTGAACTTCTCCACCTAAACAAGCTGCAGTTACAATTAAGCCCTCTTTGTGCTCAAGTAACATATTATAATCTATTCTTGGTTTTCCATAGTATTTATATTTATTACCTTCACTAACTAATTTTATAAGGTTTAGTCTTCCTATTTCATTCTTAGCTATTACTACTAAGTGGTTGTATTTGTTTTCTTTATTTTTAATGCTTGGATGTTGAGGTGTTATGTACATCTCACAGCCCATTATATACTTTACACCATATTCTTGGCATAACTTATAAAGTTCAACCGATGAATATAGGTTTCCATGTTCAGTAACACATAAGGCCTCCACTCCCAACTCTTTTACTCTAGATACTAACTCTCGTAACTTAATAGTTGAATCTAGTAAACTAAAACAAGTGTGTACATGTATATATGCCATTATTCTGCCTCCTACTTTAAAATCACAATAATTGATTTTAGATTTATTTAATTAGTTTGTTGTATGAACATACTTTGACATCTAACCCTAAACGTTGTAATGTGTCAACATATGTAGCTCCAAATCCTAGATGATTAACATACACTTCGTCTATTTTTGATTCGCTATCCAAAACATAATTTCTTATTCTGTTGCATATATCTGTTATATCACCTTTTAATATTTGTATATTTCCGTCTTCAAACCATATTTTACAGCTTTTATTTTCTAAATTTGAATCTATGTAAATTCTCATAATGCCACTCCTAATCTATTTAATATTCTTTTGTTGTTCTAATATATGACTCCCTAAGTAGTTCACAAGCTCTATTTAGACAACATTTTAATTCTTCGTACTCAGTTTTTGTAAGCATCCTTACTGTAGGAATACATTCTATATTACAACTACCCTTCTCGCTTCTTTTTAGTTTACTTTTATCTAGGGTTATACTTGCTAACAATCTCTTCTTGAACATACCGTCCTCCTTTTAATTCTTTAGATTTATTTAACTTATATATAAACTTTCACTTACATATTCGCTATTAGATGTTCCTATAACTCTCCTAAAACTACTGTTGCCACTATATAAGTATTCGTGTTTAGTGTATATGTCTTTAGGAACATTGTGTGTTATATCTATACTAGATGTTTTACCATCAAAACTTAACATATAATCACACTCCTGTTTTCTTATCCAGCTCCACAGCATATTATAGTCTATTGTTCCATAATACATACCCTTTGTATTTGCATATGGAGGGTCTAAGTATACAAAATCATTTTCTGTTGTGATTATTTCATTATAACTTCTATGAATAAATTGAACATTAAATTTGTTTAAAACCTCCGACCATTCTTTTACAATTTTAGCAAATGTACTAGGTATTATACCGTTCCTTGTTACATGAAACGAATTGTTAAATTCACCACTCTTATTGTATCTAGGCATACCATTAGTTGTGGTTCTCATTATGAACATAAAATCACATGGATTTTTAGATTTATTAAACCTATCCCTGACCATATAGAAATACTGTTTCTTTCTTTCCTTATCGTCATCTACGTTTAATTCATTCCACATCTTTGTATATTCTTCTATTATTTTATTAGGATTATCCTTTATCGTGTTCCACAATGATATTAGGTCATTATTTATGTCGCTACATATATATTTTTTAAACTTCTTATTACTATGTAAAAGTTGAAATAAAACTGAGCACCCGCCACAGAAAGGTTCATAATAAGTATCATATTCTTTGTCTTTTATTCTATTTATTATTTCTTCTGATTGACTCCTCTTGCTTCCGCTCCACTTTATTACTGGTTGAAATTTCATATACATTCCTCCTTATTCACACAATCTATACATGTGTCTAAATTTATATTTATACAGTCATCACAAACCACATTATCACATTTTTCACATTCAAATATGTCTCCAAATATCTGAACTCCACATATATCGCATTCTTGTATTTTTAACATTTCTTTATCCTCACACTCCTTAAAATATTTCTTTTAATTAATTTTTGATTTATGCAAATTAAAAACATTTGATACCTTCAGCATACTCTTTTTTAAAGAATGACTCGTGAAGTACTACAAGCTGAACTCCATCTTCATTATCCCAATTCAAACCAGCACAAGTATCTTCATTTATGTAAATTGTTATATTCCATCTTTTAGTCCTATTAAAATCAAAAAATTCTAATAGTTTTGTTGTTGTTATATTTAAACTATCTGCAACATCAAATATGTTAAACCAATAACAGTTGCCATCTGGTTCATACCCATTTTTTTGTGCATATTCAAAAATTAGTTCGCCCATAAGCTTACGTTTTCTTCTCATAGTGTCCCTTAAATCTTTAAAGTTGTATCCAAATTTATCCGAGTTAAACTTTTGAATGTACTCCATTTCATATTTCTTTGAATCTGCATGACTACATTCTATAAGAACTTCAAATTTAAATTTATCTTCTCCATACTTAATCCAATCTTCCTGAAGTTTAATACTATGATGCATCTTTTTATCTAACTCTCTTTTGTGGGTTCTCCATCTAGATCTAATACACTTTGAGCTTCCTATGTAATTTCTTCCATTTTCTATACACTGTATTAAATAAACTCCACTTGTCCCCATTTTAACTTCTTGTTTCATTTCTAATTCTCCTTATGTAAATTTTACATTTATATAAACTTGATTTTAAACTATTTTGCTAATTCTTGTTTTAATTTTCAATGTATTATCAAACATCATCTCTACTCTTTGATAATAAAAACTTCAAGTAATCAACTTCTAAGTTTTCATAATTAGCCATATAATCACAAAACAAAACCCTGGTTCTAATGTTTGCTTCGGGATGAGAAGATATGTGCAGCGAATTATTAGAATATTTATCCAACATAAACTCAGGTAAATATTCTACATCTTTTTTATTGTCTACTACATTCTCTACTCTTGACATTATTTTATGTGAGAATTCAATTATACGTTGTATATCATCTGTTTTCATGTTTAATACAGTACAATATTTACCACTTTCTTCTTCTATCCATTTCAGCATTATGTCCTTACTTAAACTTATATTTGGTGCTTGTTTATGATGTTCATTACACAACAATACTAAATTATCAACATCATAGTTCCCACCCAATGCTTCCGGTATTAAATGACATTTTTCCAACCTTTTTCTTTTTCCACAAACAAAACACATAGGATCATCTTCCCACAGGTGGTCATATCTATGTAACCAATAATTATTTATGTCTATTAATTTCATTTTCATTCTCCTTAAAATCTTCCTTTTAATTAATTTTAATTATCTTGAATTCTTGTCCATTCAGTAAACACTGCTCCACAGTTTAAACACTCAAACGTTAAAACTAGTATGTCTTCACATTTACGACTTTCTGAAGACCTATTTACCACTTCTGTTTTAATGATTGATAGATTTTTACTTCCACATATTTCACATTCTATATTTGCCATGCTGTTCACCTCCCTATATTTATTATGTGGCTGGTATAATTATTATTTACCACAGGTATTATTATACCAACCCAGCATTGACAAGTCAATATTATTTTTAGATTTATTTAAATTTATAACCAATCAAATTTATAAACATACTTACAAAATAGCACAGCTAATAATGTACTTATTGATATTGTAATTAACTTATCCATATTTTACCTCTATAACATATCTAATTCTGCCAATATATCAGATTCTTCCTTTTTATATTCCTCATTTTGTTTCTTTAAATCATCTATATATTTCTTATGATACTTACAATCTTTATTAACCCCACATAGGTTGTTGCAGTAATAAGCTGTTTTATCATTTTCTAGTTTATTGTTCTCCCAATTAGATGAATCTTCACCCTTAGCTTGAATATCAAGCACAGCCTTATTCATATTATTAATTAATGTATCTACATTCTCTTGACTAACCTCTCCATATACATATGCGTCTTCTAATATGTAATTCTTAGATATATCTTTTGGAAGTGTATCTAAATTATTATTAGATAGACAATCTGCATATGCAACCTCAGCTTCAACATCAGACATTCCATATGCTATCATATCCTTCTTTAACTGAGTACTTATAGCTTCTACCCACCTATGTCTTTCTCCACACCTAACAACTGGATTTATTTCGTATTTTGATACAACTTCATCAGGAAGACTGCTTAAACTACCTTCTTCTGTAAGTTTCTCTATTATACATTTTAACTCTTTGGTTGTTAGGTCTGTATATACTTCCAATATATCTTTTTTAAGTTGAGGTGAAAGCTTTTTAATCATCTCTTCCTTTCTCATTGTACTAGTGGTAAGCTTTCCATTCTTCATATATGTAACACTGACCATATGGCCATATCTTATATTTGTGTATTTTAAGAAATTCCATCTTATCTTTATTGTTTCTAATGGTATTCCTAATTGAGTTAATGCTAATGCATATAATAATAACTGTTCTTGCTTGTGCAGCAGATTCTCTCCTTTATATTCTGCACCCATTGAAGATGTCTTATAGTCTGTTATGTTATAAAAACCATCCTCATCTTTATGAATAGCATCCACATATCCTATAAATACAGCTAATCCTGTGTCAACCCAAACCTCTCTTTCTGATAATACCTTTTGGGTTATTGGGATATGATTATTGAAGAAATGCACCATTGATTCCTTATACTTTTTAATCATCCTTTCATTTTGAGAATCATCTTTTACAAATCTTAAATCCGCCATTTCATAGTCTAAGAATGCTGATTCAAATTTATCTAACATATCTTCATATTTTATTTTGCCATTGTAAAAATCTTCTAGTGCATCGTGACTTAATCCACCAAGTATTCCCCAAAGATTATTTCTATTTTCAACCTTTAGTATTCTACTTAAATAATATTCATGTACACAATTCTTGTATGAAGACACTCTAGAATATGACCATATTTTAAAGTCATCTCCATATTTTTCAACTAATGCTTTTGGTCTAACTATTGCCTTTCTTTCTGACATATATACCCTCCTATTTTTTATAGATCTCTTATATCAACAAAGTAAGCTTCCTCGTTGTAAAGACAAGCCGTAACATCTATACCTGCACAACGACCATCTTCTTGCATCCATACTCCGTCCTTATCTTTAACCTCAATAACTATATTGTCCTTACAATCAGGTTCACAACTCCATCCAATTTGAAGTTCTCCTTCACGAATCATTTCTCTTATTACTTCTTTAATTAATTCCTTGTTCATTTTGCTATCCTCCATCTGTATAAATTAAATTTTATTTATTGTTAATTCAAAATATCTTAACCCTATGTTTTATAAATCTATTATATCAACAAGGTAATCCTCTTTCCTGCAAAGTCTAGTTGAAATATCTATACCAGCGCAACAATCCTCTTCTTGAATCCACTTTCCGTCTTTATCCCTAACTTTAATAACGACATTATTAACACAATTGTATCCACCATAGCCCCATCCAATTTGAAGTTCTCCTTCACGAATCATTTCTCTTATTGCTTCTTTTATTAATTCTTTAGTCATCCTGCTATCCTCCATACTATACATTTACTTACTATTTATTGTTAAGTGGGCAATCCCCACAGTCCATATCACAATTATCTTTGCACATATCGTACATAGGACAATCTAAACAACAACCACACTCTATCATATTATCACTCCTATTTGTTTTTAATTTATCGTATATGTAAACATATGTTTTAGTTTTATTGATTAATAAAAACCAAGCATTACAGCCTCTCTTATAATCTCATCTTCTCTAATTACAGACTCAATTTCATTTAAATCACCGAATAATTCTTCTGAGAACTCTGTCTCTTTTTTAGTTGGTCTCTTTCTTAGTCCCAAACTAAAAGCTTTTGATTTTATAGCCCGCCCACTTCTTCCTAGGTTAACCGCAAGCTCATCTATGCTAGTGGTAGAATAAGCTTCTTTTAGGTAGTTCAAATCTTCATCTGTCCACTTCTTTGTTAGTCCCAACTCAAAAGCTTTCATATATATTGACATCTTGGTTCTACCAAGTTCTTTTGCTAACTCATCCAATTCAGTTGTAGAGTATGCAAATTCTAAATATCTTTCATCTCTTATCGTCCATCTGTTATTCTTTCTCATGTTCATCACCCTAACCTATTCAATTATTTTAAAATTTTGTTATTAATCTTAGTACAGCTGCAAACACCATTATCATTACTATTTTGACCACTAAATCACTCCTTTTTAAATTTATTGGAGGGTTGCCCCTCACAATAATTATTATATATTCAAGCTTTGCTTAAGTCAACACTTTTTTAGATTTATTTAAATTCCTTAAACAATTCTACGAAAATTGACTCCATAACATTAACTACTATAGAGTTTCCAGCTTGTTTATAAAGTTGATTATCTGAAGACACCTCTTTGGCTTTATAGTAGCTTTCGTCACTAAACCCCATAAGTCTCCAATATTCAAGTGGTGTCATCTTCCTAACCCTACCATCGTGAACCACAGCTTGATTACACGATGTGTTAAGTGTATTAGCCACACCCTTTCCAACTCTACCTCTCCTTGTTTTACTATTTGGTTGTTCTAGATTTATGGAGTCTCCTTCTTTTGCTATGTCATAACCTTGCTTTGTAGCTTGTCTTACTTTAAACTCTTTGTCATTATCTTTGGAAACATCTTGTATTAATCCAAAGTACTCAGTTTCTATGTCTATGTAATATTTATTATCTATACTTGTTTCTAACAAGTCTTGTAATTTTATGTCATTATAATATTCTTTAGGGAATTCAAAATTAATTTCTACATCATTTCTTATACTTATTACAAATATCCGCTCTCTGTTTTGTGGAACACCAAAGTCTTTAGAGTTCAATATTTTAAAGTAGTTTTTGTATCCCATCTCACCCATTCTATCTAAGTACTTTTCAAAGTTATGTATATGCCTTGGAGACAATACATTTCGAACATTCTCCCATATAACATACTTTGGTTTGGTGTGTTCACATATAGATACAGTATTCCACATTAATGATGATCTAGTTCCAGAACCTTCATCTCCACCCTCTCTATTTCCATCCTTAGAATAATCTTGGCAATTATGAACTATTATATTGTTTACAGTATAAGAATGATCCTCTTCAACCTCTAGATTATAAACATCTATGGTTTCGCTATTCACAATATTAACACTTCTAATCGGCATCCAAACATACCCATCTTCATAGAAACCATGTGTGCCACCTTGTTCTTTAAAAAATGTAATTTGATAAGTGTCATTTTGGTTTACAGTTCTACCTTCTATGATGCAGGTTTTTGGTCTAATAGTTTTGGATATACTAAATGGTACATTATATAATTTAGCAACAACTTGCCCTACACCTAAGATTAAATCTTCAGATATTGATGTTATTTTATATTTTGGTCTTATCTTATTTGAACTCTTTGGTATACAACCATCACTATCTAGATATCCATCTAAAAAACATTCAAGTTCATGTTTCGGTAGATTAAATATAGTTTCTGTAAGACACTTATTTTTAGCACCCTTTCCAAATTGTTTTAAAAACAACGTTAGTTCTTTATTGGAAAATTGAAGTTTATATACTGTTCTTTCTTTTGCAACACTATATTTTAATATGCCATTTATTTTAGATTCAAGCTCCTCTAATTCATTATGAGAGCAGCATATAGTCGTTCTGTATGTTGGTTTGTTTTCTTTTTTACTAAACCCTTCTGTTATCCATCCATCTCCAACAAATCTTCCAACTAGATACCAAAATTCACTTTTTACAAATAAACCACTTAGATTGTTTATCTTTTCCACATTATTGTTTTGGTTGTTAGATACACCACTCCATTCAGGATATTTAGATTCCTGATTTATTGCCACTCCAACAAAGTAGTTTTTATTTAAATCTTTCAACCACTTCCATTCTGCACTTTTAAATGTCCTCACCATATTTCTCTTAGATTTATCATATATTGAACACTTCTCTCTAACATAGAATGGGTGATTTCCTGTAGCCCTAAATTCGAATGAACATTGTGTCTTTATTGTATAAATATCACTACTCTTATTTGTCATTGTATCATACACTTTTTTAAATTGGTTAGTATGGGTTAAGACCATATCTCCAACAACAACATCTTGTATTTCCTTATAACCTTTATCCGTTAAAACTTTTGTTCCGTATGGAAAACAAGGTGATCCATGTGTAATTAAATCTATATCTTTTGGCAATAAATTTAAATCTATACTACTAATATCTCCTAAATTTAACATCTCGTCAACATCGTGAACCTTGCAGTAACTTTGTGTGGCATACTTATCTATCTCCGAGAATCCAACCAATTCAAAGTTAACGCCTATGTTTCTTAATGCTTCTTCTGGACTACCTATACCGCTAAACAAACTCAAATATCTCATCTCAACCACTCCGTTATATTTTTTAGATTTATTTAAACTTTTATTCTATTTTCAAATAGTTGTTTCCATACTCTATGTCCCCTATCTACAGGACTATCCTTCTCTTTTAGTAGGTTCTCAGTATCTTTAATGTAACTAACAGTACGACCTATGTTTAATCCATTACAAACCTTTTTAATATGTTCTTCACTAACATCCTTATCAAAACATATGCATATCTCAACTTCCAACCGTACAAGCAACCTACGCTGAAAGTTGCTTATCTCGTGACATCCAACGGCTACACCCACAGGCATACCATACATATCTAACTTCATAACAGACTTTTCTGCCTCAAATACACATACTATTCCTTGTGATTTTATATTGTCTATATTCAAACTTAATCCGTAAAGATTAAATGTTTTATCGAACTTAGTTTGAAGCATACTCATATACTTATATATCTTCAATTCTTTATATGCTTTATGAACAGTTCTTCCAACTACACCAGCAACCTTGGTAACATCGTTATACTTTAAGTGTGGAAATATTATTCTATCGGTTCTCTCGTCAAACATTACCATATACTTATCTAAAACTCTTTTATCAATTATTCCATCATCTCTAACTAAGCTTATGTGTTGGTCTTTTTGATATCTATTTAAAACATCTAGATCATAATATGTAATATCATCCTTTATAGGTTTTGACTTACCAAGGGCATTCTTCTTGTGTCTTGATAGTAAATCTTCTCTTTTGTGATATGAACCCCTTCTATCGTTACTAAGGCCCAAAACAGCATGACACCAGTTGATGGCAGTAGAGAACTCACAATTATTAATAAACATTATTAGGTTGAATATGTTTGGTTTCTTATCTTCATCTCCACCTATGTTTCTAGTGTATGCATTTACAGTTAAAGACTCATCTCTGTATATTATTGTTGAAGTTGGGTTGTCTCCATCAGGAAGTCCACAACTATAATATCTTGGGTTTATACCATTAATAGAGTGCATACCAAGAGATTCTAAAATCTCTGGTAGCTTATCGTTTCTTGATATATATTCTCTTAACTCTCTTGCATCCATCTTTAATTACTCTATACTCCTATTGATATGTAAGATTTGCCCATTTCTTTATATTTAAATGTAGCAAAGTCGTGCCGAGCTACAACTTGAAATTCTTGAGCTATACCATTTCTATTCTTCTCTATAAATATTATACTATGTCTCTTTGTTGGGTCTAACTCTGTTTCAAATCTACTATCCCCAACGGTATTCCAAACTTTTATTTCGTTCTTCTCTCCCTTGTACTCATCCGCATGCATTTTTCTAATTAATAAACAAGTTGAAGCAACATCTATTATGTTCTTAGACATACCTAGATCATTTGCAGATAAGTATCTACTTACTATAGCACCCTTACCCAACTGAAGTGTACATATAAGGGATACGTTCAAATTAGAAGGTTTAACTAAGTCATCAAACTCTCTCATTTGTTGCATCATCTCCAACCAGAATGGATTCTTTGGGTCTGCATCTGAACTTAGTTTAAATGTATCTATAGCAAATATCTTTACTCCTAGTGCAGCATACTTCTTGATACTTCTTATTACAACTTTATGAGAATATGTTTTAAACTCAACTATTATTATCTTATTATTCTTAGTCTTGTTTTCAAGTATCTCTTTGGCTTGATATAGCCATTCGAACTCTTCTTGTGAGAAACCTCCGTCTCTCCATCTTACCTTATTGAAAAACTTATTAGTTCCAGCTAACACCACATTATTTATAATCCAAGTTAATAGTTCTTGTTGGAACTTTTTAGCATCTTGTTCGTTCAGGAAGAATACTGCCGCCTCTTCATTGTTAAATACTGAAGTTAAAACTTGTTGTATTAACCAAGTAGACTTACCTGATCCAGACTGTCCTCCTATAAGCATTATTTGACCTAAGTTTATTCCATTTATAGTGTCAGACAATATTGGAGAATCTATTGGAAGACCCCTTTTCATACCCTTATTAGCATCTTCGATTAACTCATCTAATCCATACCCTATTTCTTGAGTATGAACATCTTCATTTATGTTTACAAATATATTGTTTAGCTTTGCAGTAAATAAATCATATAGAGTATTGAATGACCCCTTACTTAATCTTACTAGGTCTTCCTTACTTTCTATTGAAAAGTTCTTTTGTATTTCTGCTATTGCTTTCCACTTCTTTAGGTCGTCTATGTAAACATTTATATTATCATTACCATCAAATATCATATGTAAATCTTCTACAAGTCTTGTTCCACCATAGTATTCAAATCCTGATGCAATCTTTTCGTTTCCTAATTGTTCAATAAATGTTTCTACGTCCATTGATGTAAGTGTATTATATCCTCTTAAGGCCATCTTCTTACCCAAGGCAAACATAAACCTCCATTGTTCATTATTAAAGTCATTTGAAGATAACTCATCGTGGTCTAAGAATAAGTTTGGATTATTGTACAAGCATCCTATCAAATTAGATTCAGTTATCTTGGACATTTCTGATATTTCTGTCATTCCTATCATGTGCATGCACCTCCCTACTGCATATAATTACCATATATCGTCAAACAGACTACCTTTGTTTATTTCAGACTTCTTTACATATTCAACCTTTTTAACTGATTGAACATCTGTGTTACTTTGATTCTTAACCATTTCATCTCTCTTGTTTTTAGCTAAAACTCTAAGATAAACATCGTTAATAGAGTTTTTTATAATAGCCATTATGTAATTAACTTTTTGTGTTTCATTTTCAAAATTTATATTATCTAATGCCCTATCTATTTCTAGTTTTTTAACTTTAAAGGTCATCAGTATAACAGGGAATGGATACCCATTGTCAGTAACACCCTCGTGATTTTTAATCAAACCACCATTTCTTAATTCTAAAAGCTTTCTTCTTGTGTGCTCAGATAATTGCATCTTATCAGAATACTTCAATACATCTCTTTTAACGTATTCATATAAGGCACACCACTCTTCCCAATACTTCTCTTTGTCTTGCTTTTCTTTGAGCTCTAATGCCTTTTGATTCTTAAACGACTCCAAACAACCAAGTTCCTTATGAAACTTTCTGTTTACATTGTTTACCTTTTCTATAGCCAAATCATCTTTGCTTTCTATTACACCTTTACAGTGCCAACATTTCATTGTTACTTTTGCCATTTATCTTTTCTCCGTTTCTTATAAAAAGAGGGGTGCTATCCCCTCTCCATTTATTACATTTGTTTCATTTTAGCTACTACAGATTGTAAAACTTCAAAGTGTTCTGGTTTCTTGTAGCTATCTATTCCATGTTCTTTTAATAGTGTAGGTATAACAGCCGCCTTTTCAGGAGATTTAGCTTTCATATCTTTGAATAAAGTAACAAACTCTTCAACTAAGTCGTCATGGTTCTTATCTTCATTCTTCATAGTTTCCATATCCTTCTCTATGTTCTTATCATACTTAGTATCAGCTTTACCTAAACCTTGTCTTGATTCAAAGTATTGTCTAAATAAGTCATACGATGCATTCTCAACCACTTGTCCAACGTTTAAAACTCTAGTTGTGTCCTTTTCAACTTCTGCACAGTACTTAACTCTACCTGTAGCCATATCTCTCTCTTTGAAGAATCTTAATATAACATCATAGTCATGTTGAGCATTCTTTCTTAAAACTGGCTTCTCACCTATTTTAACATTTTCACTTCCAACCTTTTGTAATACATCTTCCTTGTGAGCAGTAGATATTATGTTTATACCTTTAGCAGATGCTTGTGCTTTTAATAATCTCATTCTATTTGAGTTTAACTTTATCTTACCGTAACCTCTCATTGATACAGTTTGGTCGTCTATATTTCCACCCTTCTTCTTAGCTCTCTCTTCTTCAGTCTCCATAGCAGCAACTTCCATAGCTTCTTTTATGTAAGTTTCAGAATCTATCATTAATGTCTTACATAGGTCATTCTTTATAACCTCTTCTATTACATCTAATGTATCATAGTAGTTCGAAGTATCTGCAACAGCAACTATATTTTGTCCGAACTCTGGATCACCCTCATAAACCCCCACTTTAGACTCAGAATCTAGAACTGCAACTTCTGGGAATGATAGTCCAAACACTGACTTACCTGAACCATCTACTCCATATGCTAATATTTTAACACCTTGAACTCTTCTCATTGGCTTTCTTAATAAACTCATACTAACTTCTCTCCTTAACATACTTTAATTTTATTATTCTTTTTTTAATTTTAAATTGTGCATAGGGGGGTATCCCCTAGGCACTTTGTATTTTATATCTTATAATCCACCTAACTCCTCTAATAAGCTATCTGTTGAAATTGAAGATTCGCCTATCTTAATAGTTTCCTCAGTTGAAACTTCTTTCATTGCAGCTTGTATATCTTCCATAGTATAATCTTCATCTGACTTATCTATACCAGTTGGTATACCTTCAGACATCTTAACTATAGGTCTTCTTAATAAAGTTTCGTCAACTCTCTCTTTCTTTAGGAACATTTTTAAAACTTCTTCCTTTGAGTAGAATCCATCTTCTATTAATTCCAATGCATTTTGAGGAAGGTCGTTTTCATCTATATTTCCTGAAACATATCCAACTTGGAACATACCTTCTACATTCACTCTTCTAACTGTGTCTCCGTCTACTGTAAAGTACTTCTCTAACATCTTTCTGTAAGTATCTTTATTGTCTTCAGTTGCTCTTACTGTTAAAGGTAAGTCTAATATCTCGTATTGATCTTTAGCCTTTCTAACGTATAGCTTAGTATCTATAGTGGCTACACCTTCAGATTCAAACCTATCTTTCTTAACAGCATCTTTCATAACTATTATGTTTTGAGTGAAGTTAAATCCTAAAGGCATTTCTTTGCCTTCTTCTTCGTTGTTTGTTAATATGTAAAAATTCTTTAATTCGAAGTTTCTTTGTAACTTTCCGTTGTATGTGCTATATCTAACATCTCCAGTCATTCTAATCTTATGTTTTGATGCTAATGGCATAACAGTTTGTAAAAAGTTTATTGCATCAAATACAGTTAAGAACTTTCGCGGTTCTTCCCAAGCCATAAACTTGTTTCCACTTTCTTCATTTATCTTTTCAACTCTCTTAGTAAACACTTTTACAAAAGACCTTTCGTTTACCTTTTCAACTAGAATTGGATTAAATCTATCTCCAAACTTTATCTCCATAGATTCATCGTTTACTGTTTTTAAGTATAAAGTTTTACCCTTTACCTCATCGTATCCATCTTGTATTCTAACAAACATACTTGCACCATTAACTCCATCAACTCTTGGATTGAACACATTACTTATCCAAGCTTGATTGTTCTTACCTTTGCTTCCTATAGCGAACACCTTGCTATCTACAGCTATCTCTCCTACTATATCAAATCTACCTAATGTTTGTTTCTTGTTTAATTCTTTTGTCACAACACTCTCTCCTTTGTTTTTTAGATTTATTTATATTCTATGTAACCTTTCAGATACATTATTTATTATATATCAGCTTCTTTTTTATGTCAATATTATTTTTAGATTTTTTTAAATTCTTTTCCATAACTCTTCACACAGCTCTTTAGTTTCATATGAGCTTATTGGCTTGTGCGGTATATCTCCCCATAAAATATCAACTATGCCTGATACTTTATCCTCTGACACATCTAACATTCTTGCTAATGATACTAGCATAGCTATCACATCATCGTGATTGTCTTTTGGGTTCTTCTTTGTTATCCCAACATTATGTGAGTCTGTAGCTACGGTCTTGTCTTTAGATATTATAAAGTCAACCGACACTATCTTTTTGTTCATTTTGCATCCTCCTCTTATTTAATTGTAGTGTGTATGTCGTTTTTATATTTGATAGCTGTTGAATTAGATAACAACTATCTTGGTTATATAATACACTATACTCCTTACTAAGTCAACAATTATTTTAGATTTGTTTAAATTTATTTTCGTTTCTTTAATTCGTTGCTAATCCTTATTGTCAATACAATTATTGTTATCACAAACATCAATGACAAAGTCGGTAGAATTGACTTGATATCACTCATATAACACCTCCTAATTGTGGTTTTAATTAATATACTCTTTAAACTATTTAGGCATAATAAAGGAGAGTTTAACCAACTCTCCAAAGTTCTGCAGTTTTACCAAACGTAATCTGTGTAAGGTATAACTTTTAATTCATTAAAGTCGTATCCTTTTAATTCTTCAAAACTTGTTATTACTGCGTGAAGTGATTCTGCTATCATTAAGTTTATTGTTTTTCCATTTGGATTTACAACTATTATGGGTTTCTTTAATTCACTATATGCCCCTATCTCAAATGCAGTTCCTGAATCTGAGTAGTTTCCATCAAGTATCGCAACCATTATATCGCTTTTATATACCGCATCCATGTCTGATTTAAAAGTTGCCTTTCTCCATTCCATAGAACCAAATTCTAGGTGTTTATTTTGATGTTCAAATGGTGCAAACACCTCTAAATCCTTACTTCTTAATATTTCTAATACACCTTCCATTGTTTTTATTTCTTCATCATTAAAAAATGGGCTGGCTAAATATACTTTTTTCATTTTAAATTCTCCTTTTTGTTTTTAATTTATGTAAATTTTACTATAGCTATTACTTCAATATCTTTAATTGAGCCGCATTCCATATTTAACTTATGTCTAAATGTTCTTACGTCTGCGTCCCAATATTTAACTGGAATCATATTTATGTCTAAAAATTCAACCCTATTGTCCAGATCATCAACACTTGTTGCAACAGATATCTTTTTAATATCGTTATTTTTAATGTATTCTCCTAGCTTCATAACACTAACCCCTCACTATCTTTAATGTAGCTATTGGATATATTGCCATTTCAGTTCCACCAATATTAGCGGCATCAAGCTTATAAGTCCAATTGGTTACATATGAATCCAAGTATTTTTGAGGTAAATGTTTAGCGTCACTAAATAATCCTATTCCAGCAGATATGTTGTCATCCGAATGTTCTCTGATATATATCTTTTTAGTGCTTTTATATATATCCAAATATTCTTTTAGTGTCATATCAACTCTCCTTACATCTCATTTGATATGTAGTCTTCAAAGTTTAACTTATCATAGTTAAGCTCTATAAACCTACTATCTTCTAAGCACTGTTCGTACTTAACAGACTTTCTACCTATGGTATTTATGATGTGATGCATATCTAAAGCACTTACCATAAATACCCTCTTGTGATAGGCAAACCTTATAATATAATATCCTATTCCACCATATTCAATCCACTTGTCTAAAAAACTAATTTGAGACTCTTTTATATTTCCAAAAGGAAAAGATGTTTTGTTTTCTGTACTCTTCAATTCAAAACATATTGGCTTACCGTAGTATACTCCACAGTAGTCTACAAATTCTGTCTTGTCTTTTGATACGGCAAATGCTTTTTCAATTCTACCTCCAGCACCTCTAATTAATTTCATTTCTGTAGGAACTTTGTTTATCAATATCTTAGCATTTTCGTCTTCTCTTAGTAGTTTACACTTGTTTGAAAACATATTTTCGAAGTCCATACCTCGATTCTTACAACTTGTAGCCAACGATATTCCTCCTTTGTATTTTTGATAGTTGCATATTTAAGGCAAACCTTTTATATACAACTACTATTTTACCATATTGAAATATCGAAGTC
>ERZ1034928.319-NODE-319-length-25738-cov-34.813495_pt1 | contig 25738 bp, 40 predicted proteins | sample MGYA00520627_ERZ1034928 | MGnify/ENA primary metagenome ERZ1034928 (study PRJEB33766, sample SAMN09781755) | gut metagenome | biome: gut microbiome | host: Homo sapiens | place: Madagascar | study: EMG produced TPA metagenomics assembly of the PRJNA485056 data... | reverse complement strand
TATTTATTTTATCCGTGCGCACGCGCCCGCGCGCGATATGTATTGTATATGCTCGGTCATCTGCTCGGCGACGGCGGCGGGGGAGGGCATGACAAACGCCCGGAGCTGCTGCCCCGGGCGCTGCTGTTATATCTTGTCTCTGATCGCGTCGAGTATCCAAGCGTTGACGCTCTGGCCGCACTGCTCGGCGGCGTGGCGGATCTGGTCTTTCGTGATCCCGTCGCTGCCGTCCTTGTGAATCCGGAATACGACCCGTTCGAGCTTTTCCAGATGGCGCGCGTTACCCTCGCGCTTTGCATCTGTTGACATGAATGTTTCACCTCCTGCCGTCACATGATCGCGCTATTACATCTGGTTTTTATCATATCACAGGCGAAAACATGTTGCCATGAACAAAGTGCACAAAAAATTCATGGCAACATTGTTCATGCTGCCTGCTTGACATTCATGTTGCCATGAACTGCAATGTGACCATGCCAAGCAACCACGACAACATTACAGGAGGTTCCCACCATGACAAACATTTTTGCAGCCTGCAAGACACTGGACGAGCTCAAGAAGGCCTACAAAGCCGCGGCGCTCAAGAATCACCCCGACCTCGGCGGAGACACTGCCACCATGCAGGCCATCAATGCCGCATATAAAGAGCGGTTCGACATTCTCAAGCGCAACCTCAACACCGCCGCCGCAGCGGACGAGACCGGCAAGACCCACGCTACCGCCGAGACCGCGGGCGACTTCATCGCCATCATCGACGCGCTGCTCAAGCTCGACGGCCTCGAGATCGAGCTTTGCGGCCGCTGGCTCTGGATCGGTGGCAACACCCGCGAGCACAAGGACGCCTTAAAGGCGGCGGGCTGCCGCTGGTGCAGCACTAAGAAATTGTGGTCGTGGCATTTCGCAGATGAGGGCTGCGGCTACCGCAAGGGACGCCGCTCCACGATGGACCAGATTCGCAGCAAGTACGGCAGCACGACCTTTTCCCGTTCCGCCACATCCGACGCGCTCCCGGCCTGACCGGGGCGCGCCACAACCAGAAAGGAGAATCCGCCATGAAAAAGAAAACCATCGTCCGCGAGGTCTACCGTTCCAACTGGAACGGCATGGATTGCATGATGATCGCCGATCCCGACGGCGAGATCGATCACGCCTACCCCTGCCGCGTTCGCCCCGCCGAGCAACTCGGCTGCTGCGACACGCTCGAGCTTAGCGCCGAGCTTTTCAACTATATCGCCATGCTGCAAAGCCGCGGCGTCAAGATTATCTTCCGCCCGTGAAAGGAGAATCGAGCATGAAATATTTAATCCACCTCGAAAATACACGCACTTCCCGGCATGACGCCTTTTTCGCTTTTGTCCCCATCCCCGCCGGAACGGTAATCGGTTGGGGGAGCGACGAGCACAACCCCGACGGGATCTCCTATTGGACCGTCACCAGCTGCGAGCCTCAGCAGTAACTACCACGCCCGCCCCGGAGGTCACGAGGGCAGAAGGAGCACACCACATGAAAACCGTCCTTGTCATCGTCAACACTGACCGCAATTTCACCCCGCGCGACCTGATGGCAATAGCCGCCCGCCAGCACTCGAACATGACCTTTGCGCCGGGTCTCTGGAATGCTCTGCTTATCATCGACGGCCGGCCGTATCAATATCACCATTGGCAAATCTGCGACGGCTACGTCGCCATGACGCTCGAGGAGGTCCCGACAAATGGCCTATCTTGACCTATTCCAGCGCTACGGCAGCACCCGCGAAGATGCCGATATCCGCTTGACGGGCTACCTGAGCCGCCCGGACACCCTGACCGCCGACCGCATCAAGCGCAACGACGAGAGCGCCGCGCGCCTGATCGACGAGTGCCAAGAGCTGCTTACCGACCTGACCGAGTACCGGCAAGCCCTCGCCGCCCGCTATGCCGCCCTCGCGACCGCCGCCTATCACGACCGGCTCGAGCTGATCCGGGAGCGTCGTTGGCGTGAAAGCCCTGTCGTGTATCACGTGCAGATCGTCCGCACCTACGAGGACGGCACGACCGAGACCCCATTGCATGAGACCTACCACGGCCAAGAGCGCCGCAAGGCGTTTGCCCGCTTCACCGAGCTGCAAAAGCAGCGCCCCGGCATCGAGACCCACCAAGACACCGACCGCCGCCCGTGGGAGCGCTGACCCGTTCCCACTCTCCTGAATAGCAAAGAGCGCCCCCACCGCCGGGGGCGCTCTTATTATATGTATGACACAGTAATGACGCAGCACGCCTATTTTGCATTGATATTGCAAGAAAAGTATTTATAAAAGTGTTAAATAGAAAGAAAATCCGGAAACCCTTGCAAATCAAGGAAAATCCTTGCACCGCAGTCGTTTGCGGCCTGCGCAGGACTGTGCGAGACTGTGCCAGACTGTCTATATTTCGGACACAGTAAGGACACAGTAGATTCCTTGTTCGATGGGCAAAATGACACACGAAAGTGAAATTACTTTACGGCTTCTTTGTTCTCTCGCTCTTCGGCCCGCATTGCAAGATAGGCGTTGACCCGATCCGCACCACTGGCATGATGGCGGGCACGCAGTTCCGTATAGACCGAGGTCGTGACTTGCTCTGTGTCGCCGATGAACGCCGCCGTCGTCTTTGCGTCAAGCCCTGCCTCATAGCAGATCGTCGTGAAGCTGTGCCGGAAGCAGTGCGGCGTGATGGGGTACGTTACTTCGGGCTTGTTGTCCTTGTTATAGACGTAGTCGACAAGGCCGACATTCCGGCAGTATCTTTGCCAGCGGGCTTGCAGCTGCGCCGAGGTCAACGGCTGGCCGTCCTCGTTGTGGAAAATCAGCCCGAGCCGCCGGTTTGGCAGTACGTCAGCGAGAGGGGAGAGCAGGGGAATCACGCGTCCGCTGCCGTCGTTGTTCTCGCGGTTGTGGTTTTTCATGAAGCGCTCGAGGTGCGGGGTGTTGCCGTATGCGTAGTTGAGTTTTTTGTTGATTGTGATCGTCCCGGCCTTGCGGTCGATGTCCTGCCAGTTAAGCGCCAGCAGCTCGCCGCGGCGGCAGCCGGTATAGAGCAGCATCATCCCGAACAGGAAGTCTTCTCCGCGGTATTCTTCGACCTTGCGCTCTTCCTCTTCCGTCAGGGCGTGGCGAGGCTTATAGGGTAAATTCCGGCTGTGCCTTGCCTCTGCCGCTGGGCTGACGTCGATATCACCCTTGAGCACGGCGTGCGAGAATATCGCCTTGAGCACATAGAGCTCTGTTTGCACGGTGTTTCGGGAATAGCCCTTCCCCTCGAATTCTACGAGATACCGCTTGATATCGAGAGGACGCACATCGCCCGCCGCCATCGGGAACGCTTTCTTGATCCGCTCGACTGCACAGTTGTACGGTCGATAAGTGCCTTGACTGATCCCTTCTGCCTCCTTTGCTGCGAACCATTCATCGGCGATGACGGGAACCTTTCGTCCGCTCTTTCGCTCGGCATTGTATTCAAGTATTTTCCTGTCCACTTCTGCGCAGGTCCGCCCTCGGAATTTGATCCGCTTGCCGTTGACGGTCCGGCTTGTCTCGAACAGGCCGTCCGGTCGCTGATAGTATTTTTTCTTGGCCATGATGGTTTTACCTCCCAAATTTGTCCTTGTCAGACGATGGAAGGCGTGCTACACTGTGTCATAGGGTATGACCTCCCACCGTTTCTTGCTTCGTCGTGGTTGCTGGGAATGAAAATAGGGTCAAGCGTCCTGCGTTGCCGCGCAGGGCGCTTTTTTATTGCTCAGATTCGCGCGACGTTGCCGCGTGCGCGCGTTTCCTGGGTCAGTATGTAGAAGGGAGTGGGTAGCGTTTGGACGTGATGACGCGGCCCTGACAGACGATTGTCTGCCCGCTGCTGGGGTAGATGAGGACGTCCGCCTCTTTGCGCTTACGGTTGAGCGAGAAAAGATAGGTCATGCCGAGCGGATCGTGATAATACTGCTTAATGACCGTGCCGCCGTCCACGCAAAAAACGCCGATGTCGCCGATGTCCAGTGCGTCGTGATTGACAAAAGCAATGCCGCCGTCGTGGAATGCAGGTTCCATGCTGTCGCCCTGGATGCGGACCGCATACGATGCGCTCTTGGGGTCCTCCGGCTTGAGTTCGTAGGGCGTGTAATCCTTGCCCATCGTCGGCACGGCGATTCCCGCCGCCGCCGGTTCGCTGTATAGGTTGATGATCACCGGCTCCGGCTCTATCTGCATATTATTGATAAACTGCGAATCATCCTCGCAGCGCTTCTTCTCTGTAATAACGAGATCGCGCACAGCCTGCTGCCCGTAGCGGTCCAGTACGCTGTAATCCTTCGCGATATTCATAGCCTCGTCCGATAAGGACGGGGCTTTTTTGCTGTTTGCCGGAGGCTCATAACCCATCAGCCAGTCAATCGATACTCCGTACTTCTCAGCAACAGCAATCCAAAAATCAGATTTAGGTTCACGTTCGCCAATCTCGTAGTTATTGTAAGTTGTCTTAGCTAACCCTACGGATTTTCCAAAGGCCTCTTGCGTCATATTCAAAGATTCTCGTAGGGTTTTCAAATTGCGCTTCACTGGAACCACCGTCCTTTCGTATTGAATCATATTCCCTGCGTTCCATATTGTCAATAAAAAATTCCCCAAATCGTGGACTATTCTCTTGACAAACCACGATTTGGGGTTTATTATTTCGTTAGTCCACAAAACGAGGACGAAAGGAGAATGCAAATGAGAAACAACATCGAAGCCGAACGCGGGCGGCTCGGAATGACCAAGGGGGAAATGTGCAAGGCTCTTGGAATTACCGCGAAGACGTACAACAACTACATTTCCGGTTCACCAATCCCATCAAGTGTTTTGGAAACGTTGCGAAAGATTACGGGGTGCTCCATTGATTATCTGCTCGGCATCCGCCAGCAGGGATGACTACATGGTATTCCCATTTTCAATCTGCGCGATTTCGTTCCGGAGTTTTGCAATTGTTCTTTCAAGATCTATCTGGCTCCAAGGGTAGTGCTTGAGAAAGGTTGCAAGCGCTTCACGATCCTGAACATATCGATCATACGAAGTTTGATCGATATTCCGTTCCCTCATGATTTTCTTTGCAGCTTCTTCTGAGGGAGATTCCAAAAAGTCCTTAACTCGGTCCTGATACATCCGCTGACCTTCAATCAGTTCTTTTTGAAAAGTTATAAGCAGGTTTATCTTCCTTTGAAGGATATCATCCACAGTTGTCCCCACCTTTCCTGATTATAAGAAAACCATATCGCATTTTGGGGAAAAACGCAACAGAAAGGAGCATCCCCCATGAACGCACTGCAAACCTTTACCTATCAGTCCTCCGCCGTCCGCACGGTCGAGCGTGACGGCGAGCCGTGGTTCGTCCTGAAAGATGTCGCGGGCATTTTGGGCATCGACAACCACAAGGATTTGATAAAGCGCCTCGACCCTGACGAGGTGGGTAGATTTGAGTTACCCCACCCCCAAAACCCCGATAAGACCATTGAAATGATTTGTATCAACGAATCCGGCCTTTACTCCGTCATCCTCCGCTCGGACAAGCCCGAAGCAAAGCCGTTCCGCAAATGGGTCACGTCCGAAGTCATCCCGTCTATCCGCCGCACCGGCAGCTACCAGCAAAAGCCCCGTACCCCCGCCGAACAGCTTCTTGCACAGGCGGGCGTGCTGGTCGAGCAGGAGCGACGCATCGCCGCGCTGGAACAGTCTGCGGAGCAGACGCGAAAGGGAATCGCCCTCATCGCCGCCCCCGCCGCCACCGGCAAGGACACCTGGCAGGACGAGACCGGACGCGCCATCCGCCAGATGTGCAAGGAATATTCGCTGAGCTTCCAGACGACGACCGGCGACCTTTATCGGGAGCTGGAAGAGCGTGCGGGCTGCGATCTGGAAGCCCGCAAGCGGAATCTGCAAAAACGCCTGCGCGCATCCGGCGCGACGGCGGCAGAGTGCAGAGCCGTCTCAAAACTGACCGTCATCGCCAGAAACCCGCAGCTCCGTGAGATTTTTTCCGCCGTGGTACAAAGGAGGGCGGCAACCCTCTGTTCCTTTCGTACCCAAAAAACGGACGCTTGACCATCCCCGCAACCACGACCACCCCAAGAAAGGAGAATATACAATGCCACGCGAAAAACAAACCTACCGCGAAAACCTCGCTGACATTTTGGAGTTTACCGGCGGCAAACGGTTGCTCTCTGTCAAAGAGGTCAAAGCCTACACCGGCTTTGCGGACGAGCGCAGCATCAAGCGCCGCTATCCCTTCCAGAACGGCTATATTTCCGCCGCCACGCTGGCCTCATGCCTGTCAGGAGGGACGAGCGAATGAACACGATCAAATGTATCTGCATGGAATGCCAGACCGTGTTTCAAGCAGACTACTGCAAGCCCCTTGAGTGCCCCGCGTGCGAGAGCACCGAAGTCCGGCCGGCCGAGGCCTGCCCCAAGTGCGGCGGCGCGATGCGCCCGCGGGATTGGATATGCCGCCCCTGCCGGAAAGCGCTGCTTGAGCGCATCACCAACTTTTTCGACACGCTGACTTGTGAAGAAGAATCTCAATTTGACGAATGGATGGACGGCGATTCCGTTAGCGACCGCCGCCACTGGGAAAGGAGCAATGAAGAATGACGCCGTTGACCATTACCATGATCGTCCTCGGTGCGATTGAGCTTGCCCGCCTGCTTGATCGCATGATCGACATTTTGGAGGGCCGCCATGTTTGATGTGACCTTTGACGAAGCGAAGCACGCCTACACCGTCGACGGCAAGGCCGTCCCCAGCGTGACGCAGCTTGTCGCCCCGCTCGGCGCGGATTATGACGAGCCAGAGGACGATATGCTCGCCCTGACGGTCGAAGCCGCTGCCGACCGCGGCGCGACGATGCACGCCTACCTTGCCCACCGCCTGACCGGCGGCGCGCCGGAGGATTTCGAGCTGCCGGACGCTTACGCCCCCTATGCCGATTCCGTCGAGATGTTTCTCGCCGAACACCGCATCGACCCGTATCTCATCGAGCAGCCGCTCGGCACCGAGGGCTTTGCCGGGACGCCTGATCTCGTCGCCGACTTCGACGGCACGCTCTCGATCCTCGACTATAAATTCGTCTCACAGATCGCCAAGAGCAAAGTCTCCGCGCAGCTCGGCGGGTATTTCACCCTCTGTGGCGACAATGCCCTTTATCCCGAATCCCTCTTCGCCGTCCAGTTCTTGCCGGACGGTACATACCGACTTTACCCCGCCGACGTTGGACAGGCCCTCGCCTCGTTCCACGTCTGCAAGACCCTGTACGAGATCAAGACCAAGAAGCATCCGCGTGGGCGGATCGCTTAAAGGAGACAGCCTATGGAAAAGAACACCACCATTTATGAAAAGCTGCTCGAAATGCAGCGCCGAGTGGATAGCGTCATCCGCGACGGCAAGAATACATCGGACAAGTACGACTTCGCGTCCGATGAAAATGTGCTCGATACCTTCCGCCCCCTGATGGACGAGTTGGGTCTTCTGCTGATCCCGTCCGTTACCGGTGCGCAGCTGCACGAGGGCACGGCCCGCAGCGGCACGGTTCGCTACCTCACCGAAATGGTCATCACCATGCGCTGGTACGACGTGGAATCCGGCGAAGAGCTGACCGTCCCCTGGTACGCGCAGGGCGTCGACCTCGCGGGCGAAAAGGGCGTCGGCAAAGCGCTGACCTACGCCGAGAAGTATTTTCTTCTGAAGTTTTTCCACGTCGCCACCAAGAAGGACGACCCCGACGCGGACAAGCGCACGGGCGCGGGGGAGAAGGCCCAGCGCGGCACGCAAGCGGCGAAGGAGACGCAGCTCTACCAGCGCCGCGCCCTCTCGCAGATGCTCTCCGAGCTGTACGGCGGCGACGCAGAGAAGATCAAGACCGGCTTGATCGCCATTACGAAGTCCGACAAGCGCGGCTTTGCCGGTTTTGACAGCGTGGACAAGCTGTCGCCCGCAGCGCTCCCCGTCACCTATGCCAAGGTAAAGAAGACCTACGAGAACCGCATGGGTCACGCGTTCGAGCTCAAGGAGGATGATACCGATGGCAATGGTTAAGATCGGCAAGACCTACTATTCAGGGCAGACGAAGGACGTCTATCTCATCTGTGGCAATGCCGTCCGCGACGGCGAGACCTTCGACGCCAAGGGGAACGACCTCGGCAAGGTCACCGTCGCCGCGCAGGAGCATGAGGACGGCAATACGCTGTTCGTCCGCCTCTGTGGTTGGCGCGGCAAGGCAAAGGACGTCGCCGCCGTCCGCAAGATGGACTGCGTGCTCGCCGTCGGTGCGCTCTCAAAAAGCGAGTACAACGAGAAGACATACTACGACCTCGACGTTGACTTCATCGCCGTTTCCGGCGTGAAGCGCGGCGGCGCATCACAGGATTTCAGCGCCCCCGCAGGTTTCGACGAGATCGACGAGCTCGGCGACGGCGAGCTCCCGTTCTGAGGTGTGCCATGGATAAAACAGAACGCAAGAAGCTCTTCTCGCTGCTGCGCCAGTTTTACCCCAACGCAAAGCAGCTCAATCCCGTCACCATGACGGCATGGGCGGCAGTGCTCGAGAATTACGACTATGAGCCGGTCAAGGCCGCGGCGCTCGACTATGCCGCGCACAACAAGTATTTCCCCGACCTCTCCGACCTGCTCGCAACGCTGCACAAGGCGCAGCCGGTCGAAGAACCAGCCATCCATTCTGGCAAAGCGTGGATGAAGCCCTATCTCGAAAAGTACATGAAGGAGGGGGAGCATTGAAAACCAGTTTTATTGTCCCCGGACAGCCCATCCCCAAGGGCCGCCCCCGCGTCACGCGCTTTAGCACATATACCCCGAAGCGAACCCAGCAGTTTGAGGCGTCCATCCGCCGCGCGTGGGAGGAAGCGGGAGCCGTCCGTTTTCCAGACGGTGACCCTCTGTTCCTCTGCGTGTACGCCCGATTCCCCATCCCGAAGCGCACACCGAAGCGCGACGCCCCCGGTATGGTCGGCACGCCGTACCTCAAGGACCACGGCGATATCGACAACATCGTCAAGGCTGTCATGGACGCGCTCAACGGCCACGCCTACGCCGACGATGCCGTGATCTATGCGGTCTCAGCCAATAAGCTCTACAACGAGCAGGCATTCACCGTTGTGGAGATTTTCACAAAGGAGGACACGCCATGAACCGCCTGGTTTTCGCCGTCCTCGCGGCGCTGATCCTCTCCGCCCCGCCTGCCGCCACCGCCGAAGAATACGCGGCGGTTACGGTGGAGGAAGTGCCCGCCGCTTATGACCCCGCGTGGGATATCCATGCAAGCGAGCCTGCCGCCTGTGACGACGTATTTCTCGGCGAGTATACTTTGACCGCCTATTGTCCTTGTACGCGCTGCTGCGGCAAGGACGACGGTATTACGGCCACCGGCACGCTGGCGGCAGAGGGCCGCACCATCGCCGTCGACCCGCGCGTCATCCCGTATGGCTCGCGTGTGCTGCTGATCTTTCCGGACGGCACGCAGCACACTTATATCGCGGAGGACTGCGGCAGCGGCGTGACCGGCAGCCGCGTCGACGTGTTCTTTTCCGACCACGAGACCGCCCGCGTCTTTGGCGTGCAGTCCGCCATGGCCTATCTCACAAAGGAGGACACCCCATGAATGAAACCGAATGGACGCGCATTCCCGCGCCGGTCGACAACGAGGCAGACCGCCGCACGCTTTTAGGCATCCTTGGCTCCATTGGACTTGAAGTCCGCATCGTCAAGATCAAAGCGACGGCGCGCGGCAGCTCAAAGAAGTATGTCGAGTTCCGCCCGCTTTCGGAGGTCGACCATGAGCTTTGAGCACTGCCACGGCTGCAAGCCGCCAACGCGGCACGTAGGCTGTCACGGCGATTGCCCGTACTATCAGGCGGATATCGCCAAGTATAACGAGGCGAAGGAAGAAGAAGCGCGCCAAACGCAGGAGCGCGGCGCCTATTGGGGCGCGCGGCAGTTTAAGACGAGGCGCTATCAACGAACGAAATGAGGGAGCAAGAAAAGATGTTGACAGAAAAAGAGTTGGGCGAACGGCTCAAGAATATTCGCGAAGTGCGCCGCATCAGCCAGTTTCGGCTTGGCGAAATGGTGGAATGCGGGCAGGGGCATATCGGGAAGCTGGAAAAGGGTGAGCACTACCCGAAGTTGCCGACGCTGTACAAGATCAGCGAAGCGCTGAATATTTCCGTAAGCGATATTTTGGCGGAATCTCCGCCGTCAAAGGATGGGATGCTTTCGCCGGAGGAAGTCGGCGCAAACATCCGCAAATGGAGAACCATGCGGGGGCTTGGCGTGAAGAAGCTGGCGGAAAAGTCGGGCGTATCGCGCAACAGCATCCGAAACCTTGAGACCGGCAAGTGCATGAGCTTCCTGCTGACGTATCAGTACATTGCCGAAGCGCTGGGCGTGACTGTCGGGACGCTGCTCGGCGAGGTGCAGGAAAATGAGTGAGAACACGAACCACGTGCCGTTTAAGACGGTCGTATACCCGCGGCTCAGGGAAGCGTTGCAGGCATCCGGTATTACGCCGCCGGAGTTGAGCAAGAAGCTCGGCGTTTCCCCGCTCTGCGCGTGGCGATGGACAACGGGGAAGAACGAATTCAGCATCGGCGTTATCAAGGCGATCCTTGCGGTGACGGGGCTGACATTTGAAGAGGCTTTCGGGGAGGTGCGCGCATGAGCAAGATCATCATGTCGAAGACCCCGTGGGAGCGCTGCGTTTATCCGGTGCTCAAGGAAGCGCTGGAAACGACAAATTACAACCAAGCCGAACTGGCGCAATCCCTTGGTACTTCACAGTTTACGGTATCATCGTGGACGCGCGGCGACCGCGATGTGACGGTGCGGCTGCTGCTGGCGCTGGAAGATTTGACGGGGATGACGTTCCGGGAGCTGTTTGGAGAATGCGAGGGGCGGAGATGAAAGTTTTAGAGCTTTTCGCGGGGACGCGAAGCATCGGCAAGGCGTTCGAGCGGCGCGGGCACGAGGTGTATTCCATCGAGTGGGATAAGGGCTTCGACCATATTGATTGGTATGCAGATATCATGACCGTCACGGCGCAGGACATTTTAGAGCGCTTTGGCCGCCCTGATGTCATCTGGGCGAGCCCGGACTGTGCGACATTTTCCATTGCCGCGATATCGCATCATCGACGCAAAAATCCCGAGACGGGCAATTTAGACCCTGTCAGTAAGTACGCTAAGTTTTGCGATGCGGTCGATCAGCACGTTTTGCGCTTGATCTTGGCCCTGTCTCCCACATATTGGTTCATCGAGAACCCGCGCGGCGGGCTGCGCAAAATGACTTGGATGCAGGGGTTGCCCAGATACACCGTTACATATTGCCAGTACGGTGACATGCGGATGAAGCCCACCGATATCTGGACGAACCATCCGGACCCTGGATTCAAGCCGCCGTGTCACAATGGCGACCCGTGCCATGTAGCCGCGCCGCGAGGGGCAAAGACGGGCACGCAGGGGCTCGCCGGGAGCCGGGAGCGGTCAGTTATACCGGCCGCCCTGTGCGAGCATATCGTAGACATCTGCGAAGGGGGGGAGTGGAACGTCACAGTCTGTTAAAGCACTATTTAAGTTTTCGTATACGCAGCCGTCATTAGATTGGTTTGAGACTATCAACGTAGAGATCAAGCCAGACGACTACTATTATTTTAAACTCCAGCGGAGATATGGCCCTGACTGGTGGCTTATCGGACAAAATCCGCCCCCAGAAAATTCTACACGGCACGAATGGTCGGAAACAGCGCTCGGGAGAATCTCCTGCCGTGACATTGCAAAGTTTGTTGAGTGGGCGAGAATTGACGGCGGAGGAAGCAAAATTGTTGAAATCTCGGCAATTAGCGGCTCTATCGACCTTCTTCGCGAAATTAAAGAGCTTTTGCTTAACCCCGGCATCGCCAGAGCCATGGCGGAGCAATGGGGCGGAGCCGTAAGGGAGGAATGACCATGTACATCGGAGAACCATTTGGCTGGAAGCCTGCCGCATTTGAGGGGCAGCAACGGCATTATGAGCGTGACCACGAAAGAGACGACTGCGCACGGGCGCGTCGTCTACATCAACGAGGCGCACCGCTACTTTACGGCGGAGGCGGATATCAATGGGAATAAGCTCAGAGAGCGCTTCAAATTTTAGGAGGTAAAGATGGACGCTTTAAAATTTTTGATAGAACGGAAGAGAATGTGCAACTTATGCAAGCATTGCGAGGGCTGCCCACTTGAAAGAGCTGGATGTGGCCTTGGCACCAGCGCACCTGATGCAGAGTACGAGAAAATCATTGCTGCCGTTGAGCAGTGGTCGAAGGAGCACCCGCGCAAAACGCGGCAGAGCGTGTTTTTGGAGCAATGGCCTAATTGCACAATGGGCGATAATGGCGTTGTCGGGACATGTCCAAGAAGTGTTGACAAAAATTATGTCTGCGTGTTTTCTGGATGTCCCGACTGCCGCCGCGAGTTCTGGATGCAGGAGGTGGAGTGATGGTTTCGGACGAAGCATTGAAAAAGCTGCAAGAGCAGATTGCGGCGTGGCCGATGACGCAGCGGTATTTCTCACCCGCGAGGAAGCGAAGAAAGCATTGGAGGCGATGAAGGATGAGTAAGGCTGTTATGCTGAGCATCCGCCCCAAGTGGTGCGAAAAGATTGCGGGCGGTGAGAAAACGATTGAAGTGCGCAAGACGCGACCGAAGCTGGACACGCCGTTTAAGTGCTATATCTACTGCACGCTGCCAAAATATCCGCACGAGGACTTCATTGCGACGGACTATCCAAGTCCACAGTTTTACGGCGGCGGCAAGGTCATCGGCGAGTTTACCTGTGACCGGATTTATGAGCTTGCGCCCCTCAACCATGCACCGGATGACGTAGAAAAGCAAGCCTGCCTGACACGGGAGAAAATTGTGAACTACCTAAATGGAACCGGTTACGGCTGGCACATCACCGATCTGCACATCTACGACGCGCCGCGCGAGCTGCGCGAGTTTACCGGACTACGCAATACGAGATTTGGCGCAGCGCCATATGACATCAAGTGCCCGCCTCAGAGCTGGTGCTATGTGGAGGCGATGGAAGATGTTTGAATTAAAACCCTGCCCCTTCTGCGGCGGAACAAAGCTCAAGGTTGAACGAAAGTCTCGCCTCGCGGGGTGGAATGGTCTTGATACGCTCGTAGAAATGCACACCTACTATGTTCGATGCAACATCTGCCACGCGCGTGGAGGAACTGCTGGTGGTCGCTTTATGAATGACCCGCGTACACGCCGCGCTCAGCTTCACGACTGGGCTACGATGGACAAAATTCTGGAAGCAAAAGCAATCGAAGCATGGAACAGGAGGGCGGACAATGGATGAATTCATAAGCCGCGAGGCGACAATTAAGCGCATCAAAGAAGTTTATTGCGCAGGCTGCAACAGCTACAACGGAATAAGATGCCGTGCGTGTGGCGCAGGTGATGCAATCGACATGATTGAAGATGCTCCCGCAGCTGACGTTGCCCCGGTGGTGCGGTGCATGGACTGCAAGTACCTTGTCGCGGTCAACGTCAACGGGAAAGGAATTCCCACCTGTCGAGTGAGCGGCATGAAGGTCGCACCAGACGAATTTTGCAGCCGCGGAGAGAAAGGACGGAGGTGAAAAGTGATGTCTTGGTGGAACGCAAAATACACGAACGGCGACGGCGACAATGAAATCACTTTTGGCAGCAAATATTACGAGAGGGCAAAGGCGGTTGAAAAGGTATGTCAGGCCGTGATTGACAAAAAAGTCAAAACTCCAGACGATGTGGCGGTCGTGGTGCGCTGCAAGGGCTGCAAGCACTATCGCAACCACCCAAACGGTTTGTGTTACCTACATACGGAGCCAAAGGCAAATGCCCACGGGTATTCCGGCGATGCGGTGTGTGTAGAGCCGGACGATTTTTGCAGCTACGGCGAGCGGAGGGAGGTGTAACGAATGGAATCTTTTGTTGAAGGCGTTGGAATGTTCTTTATAGCGATTGGCGGAATTGCAGCGATTCTTGCAGCGTTATGCTTTTTATGGTGGCTGGTTGAGACTGCGTGGATTGCAGCAAGCAACAGATTCCGCGATATCTGCAAGGCGGAAAGTCTGATTTTTGAATATCGACGAGAGCGCAAAGAATATCTGTGGTGGAAAGAGCACGTGAAAGGTAACGTATATGCTGACGATCACGATTAAAGCCAACGTTCCCGCCGCTGACGCGCAGGGCATCAAGGAGCGTATTGCCATGGACATCGAGCGATACGGCGACTGCAAGGTCGTGAGCATCGTGAGCGACCGGGGACGGGAAGAACAGCTACGAATGAAATAACGCCTGCGGGCGAAAAAGAAAGGAATTTTACTTTGAAACAGTACATCGGAACAAAACTTATCGAGGCGGAAAAGGCGTATCGCGTGGACGGTAAGGTCGTTACGCTCGCGGAGAACAGAGTACCGTGCGGCAGCGAGGTCGAGCGCGGCTACAAGGTGCGCTATGCGGACGGGTACGAGAGCTTCAGCCCGGCGGAGGTCTTCGAGCGCGCGTATCTGCCGCTCGAGGTGAACGGCGAGCTCAAGACTGAGGCGCCGAGCATCAGCGCGGAGATGGTCGAGCGATTCATCGACCACCACGAAACCGTGACGATGGGCGGCAAGACGACCGTCGTGCGCGCGGTGCTGAAAAACGGCTTCGAGATCGTGGAGAGCTCGAGCTGCGTGAGCGCGGAGAACTACGACGAGAAGCTGGGGGAGGAAATCTGCATGGAACGGATCGGAAATAAGATTTGGGAGCTGCTGGGCTTCCTGCTGCAAACGGCGGTGGGCGGCGTGAACGGCGAGGCAGCGGCGGAGAATTGCTGCTGCGATGAAGACTGCGAGCGTTCCTGCTGCGACGAGGAGCCCGCGGCGGACGAACCGGCCGTGCCGAAGCTGCCGACGGTGCGCTTGTTTATCTCGCAGCCGATGCGCGGCAAGAGCGACGAGGAGATCGAGCGCGAGCGCGAGGATTTGATCGCGATTGCGAAGGCCGTGTACGCAGGGCGCGGCGAGGTCGAGGTCATCGACAGCTTTTTCAAGGGCGGGCTCGATGTTCCGGCCGGCGCAAAAGCGCCGCTTTACTATCTGAGCAAGTCACTCGAGCTGCTGGCGACGGCGGATGTGGCGATCTTTGCCGAAGGCTGGCGGGAGGCGCGCGGCTGCCGCATCGAGCACGAGTGCGCGGACGGGTACGGCGTTGCAAGGATCGAGCTTCCTGAGGAGGGCTGAGCGATGCAGAAGATCAACATTAAAAAGGTCACGAAGGAGCAGATGCTCAAGATGCTCGAGGAAGCGGCGGAAAAGCAGGAAGCGGCGGAAGCCGAGGCGGCGGCACATTTTAAGGACGGCGTAAAACTGGCCGAGGAAAATGAAAAGCTGCGTGGAGAGATCGGCACGCTGACGGAAAAGCTCGACCAGATGAACGGCGAGGCCATCAACCGCGAGAACGTGATTGCGAATCTAAAAGCAGACTTAGATTCAGCCAAAAACACGGCTCAGTATTTGAACGATCAGGGGCAACAGTATTGGAGAGCGTGGCAGGCATCGAAGCGGGAAGTTGCCGACTTGAAAAACAAACTCACTGACACTGAGGCGGCGCTTGGGCGGGCGAATGCGTGCATTGCTACCATGAAGGTGGAAAGAGACCAGCAAACGAAAGACCTTTTCCAATGGCGGAGTAGCGCGCAAGCATTGCATGATGACCTTTTGGATGCTCGAGATCGCGCCAATTACGCAGAAGCCCACCCGTGGCGAAACCTGTGGGCGTGGGTGAAGAGAAAGCTCAAAATGGCATAAGAAGAGGCAGGGCTTGCGCCCTGCCTCTTTGCGTCAATATGGATTCTTCCAGTTCTGCCCGCCCTTGTAGGCGTCGAACAGCTCGCGCCACTTATCCTGCGGGAAGTGCGATTCGATGTAGCCCGTCAGTTCGGCTTTCTTCACGCTGCCGTTTTTGTCGGCGTCCACGCTCCCGCGCATCTTTGCCCAGTCATCAAGCGAAAGTCCGGCGTCGAGCATCCGCTTTGTCTTCTCAAAGCCCGTGCCGCTCATCACGTCGGAGCCGTATTTTTCAAGGCTCGCGAGATAGTCCGCTGTGCTCATGTCGAGCTCGCTCTTGGCGTTCCTTGCATGCAGCACCCACTTGTCGACCGCCTCGTCGCCCAACACTTCCGCTTTGGCGGCTTCATAGCTGTACTTATAGCAGCGGTCAAGCAATTCCGCCTTGGTCGTGTCGCCCGCCGCCTTGTAGATGCTGGTTTTCATCATGGCGGCGGTATAGGCCATCTGTCCGGTCGCACACGCCTTCTGGAAGTCCTGCTTCTGGTCATAGTCGAGCACGACGGTGTGCTCTTTGCCGTCGGCGTCCTTGTAGCTGAGTGAATCGGGCTTGCGCGTCGTGGGGTAAAAGCCCGTTTCTCCCGTCGCGCCGCGCACGCGCTCCATCTCCTGCGATACCTCGCTCTGCGTGTACTTGTTCACGCCGATGGGGTTAATGAGCGCATTCGTCAGCCGCTTGGAAAGGCTTCCGGGGTTGTCCTTTTCCTCGCCCAGCGTGTTCACCGTGGTCGGAAGCGTTTCGCGCACCTTCGGGATGCGGCTTTTCAGCGTGTCAATGAGCACGTCCTTCGTGCCGTCGCCCGCGTATACGTTGCGCTGCTTGTCGTCAATGCCCTTGGCGATGGCCGCCAGCACGTTCGGCGTGATGGACGAGATCACGGTCTTGCCCACTGCCTCCGGCAAGGCCTCTTTCCAGTCCTTTTTATAGACCAAAATGTCCTTGCCCAAATCACCGATAGTCTGCATCACGGGGAGGTCTGCCGCTGCCTTGACAAAACTGTCTGCTGCGTCTGTGTAGCTCTGAGGGTCTACAAACGTGGAAAGGAAACTGTCATTACTGTTATCCGCCATTTCTGCGCCGAGGCTAACCATGAAGTTCAGCGGTTCCAAGTTGCTCAGATCGACCAGCGTGTCACCGTCCCGCCAAACGCCGGTCTCGTCGCCATTCAACCAGCGCTTGGCAGCCGTGATATTGATCTGCGCGCCGGTCAGGCCCTCGCTCTTGTTCAGCGCGGCAACGTCCTTGTCATCCTCGTCGTCTGCGCGCTTCAAAAGCCCCATCTTCGCCAGCTGCATAAAGCCATAGGCGATGGCCGTGCCGGTCATGCCGCGCGCAAAGTCGCTCACGGCCTTTGCCTGCTTGGCGGGATTCGCACCGTTTTTCGCCGCGTCGGCGACGGCGCTCACGATCTCGACCGTGCCTTTCACTGCATTCACGGGGCTGTAATCAAGCCCCACGCCCGCAAGGTTGCCCGCTACGCGCGTAAACGGTGCAATAATGTCGCCCGCGCCGAAGCTGTGGATCGTATGTCCTCGTTTGGTTTTTCTCCCGCTGTCTCCCACACCGGCAAGCATATTTAAGAGGTCGTGTACCGACTGGATCGCGTCTGCTATGCGGCTGTCATTCTGGAACGTGCGGTATTTTGCCAGCGCATCCGCCTGAGACGCGGCGTAGCCTTTGGGGGCATTCTGAATCTTGCCGCTTTCAATAAGCTCCTGCGTGCCGCGCTGCGTACTGCGCGCCGCGCCCTTGTATGCCTCGTCCGAGGTTGTCAGCAGATACCCCATGTTCCGCTCACAGGCGGACAGCACGCGGTCGATGATGTTGCCGCTCGCCTTGAACGTGCGGTTGCCGGTCTGCTCATAGCGACCGCTCGCGCCCATATCTACGTCAAGCGTGATCTCCGCCGCCGACATGCGGATCGCCTTCATAATGGCGGCGCGGCTTTCGCTGCTCATGGCCGACTTTTCAAAGGCGACGCTGCGCGTGCCCGTCAGCTTAGAGAGCGCCATATCGAGCACCGCCGCCCCGCGCATGCTCATCGCATCGAGCGCGTAGAACGTCGTGTTGCCTACGATGTTCTTTGCCGCCGTTTTGGGGTTCGACATCATGTTGAGCACCTGCACCGTCTTGAGCTTCTGGCCCATGTTGGAGCTCTGCGCGTCGGTCGACAGCGCCGCACTGGATTCATAGGCAAACTGCTTGAGCTGCCCAAAGTCCATGCTGCCAAGCGCCGATTCCGCCGCCTTGCGCAGCATCGCGCTCTGCCGTCCGGTGATGCCGTTCAGCGTTCCGCGTTCCTCTGCGATATTGAGGATGATGTCGCGCATCGCCTCGGGCGTCTCCGCCTGCTCGATGCTCTTGTCGTACATGAGGATGCTGCGGAACCGTTCGGCGCGGTCTGCGTCGGAAAGGTCGCTCTTTTGCAGATTCTCCCACGCCGACAGCTCGCTCGACTGTCCGCCCTCGTTGCCTTCCCGGCTGTATTTGGCCCATGCCTGCGTGCCGCGTCCGGTCTCCGTCGCGTGCTCGCGCATGATATCCAGCCAGCGGGTATACTCGTCTTCGGTGATCTCCATCGCGATACTGCGGCCTTGCAGCTCGTTCTTGATCTGCATCGCTGCGTCGACCATCTGCGCGTTCCATGCGGGGGCGTATTCAAGATACTGCGTCAACTCTTCATAGGCGGCGGGGTCCGCGTCCTTTAAGAACTGCCGCTTGCCGTCCCGCTCGATGTATACAAGGTCATCCGCCTTGGCAAGGCTTTCCGCCTCGCTCTGCGCGCGATAGCGGAACAGTGTGTCGTAGTCTTCGCGGCTGTGCGCCGTTGCATCTCCCTCCGCCTGCGTGTAGCGCGCCGCGCTCTCGGCAAGGCGGCTCGTGCGCTCCACAGGCTCCACGTCCGGGGCCTGATAGCCTGCCCGTGCTGCGCCGATGCTGCCGGGAAGATCATCCGGCACATCCATATCCCAAATGGGAAGCTCTTCTGCCTGCCGCGCCTGTACCGGCTGCGCGCCGTCGATTTGCGCCTTGGCGGCAAGATACGCCGCGTTCGGGCCGACCTGTTCACCAGCCACGTTGGTATAGCCGTTCGTCAGCATGTCATCAAGGATGAGTTCGAGGGTCTTTGCCGCTTTTACATTCTCCTGCCCGTGATCCTTGATGAGCCGGTCAGCGGCGTCAATGATCTGGCTGCGAGACAATCCCTCGTTCATTGCCGCGCGCAGGGCAGGGGTCTCATAGATGTTGCTCGCGCGCTGATAGCCGTTCGCCGTGCGCTCGCGTGCGCCCATCTGCTGCCCGTACTGGCGGGAGAGGTCTGCAATGCCCGCGATCTGCTCCGCCGCCTCGACATAATAACCGCGCAGTTCGGGATGGTCGAACGAAAAGGCGTTCACGCTGCGCGGCGCGACGCTTTCCGCCGTGCGGTTGTCGATGTGGTTTTCTGGCGCATAATTCCCGCCGCGCTGCATATCCTCTCCCTTGACACCACCGTTTTCCTGTGTTACAGTGGGGTCAAGAGATACCGGTGCTTGCATCGTATCCGTTGAAGCGTCTCCGCTTGCTACGTGGTCGAGGTCACCCGAAAGGGCAGAAGTCCCGTCTGATGCAGGCGAGGGCGCTTCTTTGCTTTCAAAGAGCACGTTCCCGTTCGCGTCCACGACCTCATGCACATAATACCGGTTGCTCGTGCTGTCCTTCGTCACGATCACGCCGAGATAGTCCGTCGCGCCCTTGTAGTCAATGGGCGCGGCAAAAATATAGGTGTCGTAGTTGCGCCCCTTCCAGTTGGTTTCATGCGCGATCTCCTGACCGCTTCGGATGACGTCGGGGACGGCGGCAAAGGCGTCGATTTTCGCCTGACCAACGCCGTGACCGATCATGCTGTTTTTGATGCGGCTCTTGGAAAAGAGCACGTCGCCAAAGCCCGGACGGTTGACCTTGTTGCCGAACGAGTTGGCAAAGTCCTGTAAGCGCTCGACGATCTTGCCACCGACGGGGATCTCCGTTCCCGTGATCCGCGCGACCGGCTGCTCGTTGCGCAGCACCGATAGGGAATTGCGCATCGTGCCGACGAGCCCGTTTCCCTGACCATCCGCCGCAGACGCGCCATGTGCGCCCTCTGCGGCGCTTTCCTGCGCGGGTGTGAAATTACCCTCGCTCGTCGCTTGACGCGCTCCTGCGTCAACGTCCGGCGTTTCTGCGCCCTTGCCGCGCCCGTTCATGGCGTTCAGCATCGCATTGACGCCGATCTGCCCGCCGCCGAGCACACCGCCGACGACCGCGCCGCCCGCAAATTCCTCTGCCGCCGTACGCGGGTTCAGAATGGCGTCGCCGTCTGAAAGGGAAGCGAGCTTGTTGCCCTTGTGGTACACACCGTTTTGTAAGGCGCGTTCAATGACGCCCTGCACCGCTTCTTCCTTGCCCTCGGCCACGGCGGAATCGACCCATGCTTTCCATGCGTTCGCCCCATGTTTCAGCTCTTCCGGCAGCTTTTGAATACCGCCGCCGACCTCGACCGCCGCATTTAAAAGGCCGTTGCCCATCGCATAGAGCGCCGCCTTCGTGCGGGCTTTGTTGTTCTCCGTGCCGGTCTTCGCCATGTCATCCATTGCCTCGTCATAGCTCTGCCCAACGACCTGAGAAAACGCCGTCCAATAGTTCGGGTCCTTCGCCATTGCTGCCACGCCGCGCCGAATCGTGCCCGCCATACTCGGGGTCATTTCCGCCGCTGCCTGTGCGCCGATGCCCGCCGTGCTTGCGCCCGCAGACGCGCCCGCCGTCAGGTAGGCCATGACCGCCTGCGGCACTGCCGCGACCGTCGCAGCGCCATACTTGTCCAGCAGTTCCGCCGCCTTGCCGCCCTTTGCGACGTTTCCGGCGTATTTCTTCTGCGTTTCCTGCCCCTCGTTCTTGATACGCTGCGACAGCTTATTGAGCGGGGCAGTGTCGGACAGATCGCCGAGCTTCTGACCGGAAAACAGTTCGAACGGCGCGAGAGCTACATCCTCGGCCAGTGCAAGCGTACTGGCAACGCCCTGTGCTGCCTGATTGACACCCTTTGCCACCGCGCCCGCAACGCCCTTGCCGAGAGAGTATTTGTTTGCTCTCTCGGCATTGTTTTTCTTAATTTGGTTCGCCACCACCTGCGCCTGTGCGCGCCGCTGCTGGTTGGCGCGGTTGGTATAGTGTTTGCTGCCGCGCTCGGCGGTGTTGGTTTTCTTCTGCGCGGCCTTCTGATTCGTCGAAATGATGGCAGAGGTCAGCGCGTCAGTCTTCTTCGTTCCGGACGTCGTTTTCTGCTGATTGCTCAGCGAACGACGCATAGGCGTGGACTGGGCGGCGGATTTCGCCGCCGTCATCTTTGTCTGCGTGCCGCTCTGTGCATTCTTCGTGGCCTTACCATCTGCGACCAGCTGCCGCAATACGGGGTTTACCGCCATGCGCCGTCACCTCACGTTCTTTCCTGCTTGTTGACCAGCCCGCTGTTTTTCTGCTGCTGGTTCAGCCATGCATAATAATAGTTCTTTGCTGTCGCGCCGCCGGCCGCCGCCTTGGTCGCAGGACCCCAATAGCCGTCCACAGCGATCTTCTTCCCCGTGGGCAGATACTTGTTCAAATCCTGCTGCAATTTCTTGATCTGCGCGCTCGTCAGCCCGCCGTTGTCATAGCTGACCTTGCCGGTGGCGGTCGTCTTGCTGGGCGTCGTGGTCGTCTTCCCGGTCTTTCCGGTCTTTCCGGTCTTTCCGGACGTGCCGCCGCTATATGTCCCACCAGATGCGCCGGACGTACCGCCGGAGCCGCCCGAAGAGCTCCCGCCGATACCGTAGTAGTACTCCATTGCCGTCATGACCTCATTCGTGCGGATGCCGTTTTTATAGGCCGTGTACGCCTGCGACGCCGTCAGACTGGGCTTTGCTGTCGTCTGTGAAGCCGCGGCGCTGTCTGCCTCCATCTGCTTGAGCGCGAGATCATACTCCATCTTCGCCTGCGCCTGCTTAAGCGCATTTTCGCTCTCGCGGATCTGGTCTTCTCGCTCAAGGCCCTGCACGCGCACCAGCTCGTTATAGAGCGCCTTGGCAAGCTCTGCCTGACCGTTCGCCTTGGCCTGTGCGATGGCGTTCGTGTACTCAATGGAGAGATTCTTCTTGCGCAGCGATACGTCGGCGCGGGCGTTTGCTTCTTCCTCGCCGATGCTTGCAAGGTCGCGCTGCATCGTGCTCAAGCGGGCAAGCTCTGCCTGACCGTTTGCGCCGGAAGAGAGCCCGTTCGCCGCCGCACGCTCGTCCCACACGCGCTTTGCAAGAGCGTTCTGCGCGGCGATGCGGTTGCGCTGCGGATCATAAATGCCGCTCAGCCGCGCTTCCTCGTCCTCAAGCCCCGCGTTGTTCTTCTCATAGGCGTCTTTCAGCCCTGCAAGCTCGCCCTCGAGCGCGCTTGCGTACTGCTTCTTGAGCCATTCGCTCAGGTCGTACCCGCTGCCGCCGCCGCTCATGCCGCCGGTCGATCCACTTCCGCCGGTCGAGCCGCTGCCGCTCGCACCGGCGGAGAGCGCGCCGGACAGCAAACCGGAAAGATCGCTGTTCACGCCGCTTGCATCTGGCAGCTTGCCGCCAATGCCCTCGCTGCCTCCAACACTGCTCTGACCGCGCGATGCCATGACTTTTTCATAATCCGACCGAGATGCGGGGGTAATGTCCTTGTCATTGATCGTAGACCCGGGACCGGTGTAGCTATGACCAAACTGCAAGTTCATCAGCTCTTCGCTGCTCACACCCGCATCATTGTCCGCCTTGGCGGGAATGAGCCCGGGGGTGTACTTGGTGGACGTGCGGGACCACCCGGTGATGTAGCCGTTGTTATTGTAGGTGCACTTGAACGTGCCCTTCGGGCCCGTCAAGATAACCGTCTGACCGGCGCGAGACATATCGCGCTGCGTCATGTCCGGCGTGCCGCGGTCATCCATGCGCACATAGCCGCCATCGCTCGAGGCATAGTTGTCCCATGTGCCGTTTTCCAGTTTTTGTGTCAAATCGGGATCGGCATAATACCCCCAGTGGCCTTCACCATCCATGCCATAGTAGCCCTCATTTTGATAGAAATTGTCCACCCATCCAATTTCACCCGTGCTCTTATTAAGACCGTAGCCGCGGGACACGAAGCCGCCGTAGTTCGGATCGTATCCGCTTCTCTTACGCCACTCGTTATATAGGTCTTCGTTTGTTCGGGCAGTGCCGTTTCCGTAAATATCAATGCCTTGTGCGTTAGCCTTGTTCACGCGCGCCTGCGCAGCCTCGCGGAACTCATAGATGTCCTTCGCATTCAGCATTTCATTTCCGTAGTCAGTCGTATCGGTCGACCAGTCATGCAGCGGAAGTATATCTCCATTCGGCGCGCGCACCGTACCGGCAGAAAGGTCGACGCGATCCTGCAAGCCACCTGGGACACTATCGTATCCCGGAAAGTAGCGGCTGCGCAGCGTATCGTCGTCGAGGCTGCCCGCGCCGCCGGTATACTTCTTCTGCGCCTCTTGCAGAGTTTGCAGTTGCTTCTTGGCCCACTCCGCCTGACCGCCGCCCTTGGCGATCAGGCCGTTGAGATAGCTGTTCTCATTGGCCCAGTTCGTATTTGCGCCATATCCGCCGGACGCGGCAGGGGTGCTGGGAGTGCTCGGGACACTCGGCGTGCGCGCCGTCGTGCCGCCAGAGGCGGGTGTATAGCTGTTGCCGCCGCTGCTGCGAGATGGCGTGCTCACGCTCGGAGTGCGCGTCGTGCTGCCGCCCGATCCACCGGACGATCCGCCGTACTGCTGCTGCGCCTTGTTCAGCTCTTTCATCTGATTTTTCGCCCACGCGGCATTGCCGCCGCCCTTGGAAATCAAGCCGTTTAAGTAGCTTCTTTCGTTCTTCCAGTTGGTATTCGCATTATATGCGCCCATCAGCTTACCGCCTTTCTCACTTCATCATGGCGAGCTTGCGAATTAAGTCATCGCCGTACTTGTACGCCGCGAGGTAGTCGAGCGTCGGATCGAGCAGCCCCGCGCGCTTCTTGAGCACCTCGCGGTAGCTTGCCTCATACTTCGGGCGGTATGCGCCCAGCACGAGCGATAGCGCACGCTTCTTTCGATACACGCCATCGCCGTTGTCCTGATTGCCTTTTACGCCGCTCGACGTGTTTCCCTCGATGGCGGTCACGTACTGGCCGTCTACGCTCTCACAGATGCCCGTATGGTCGGTCTTGACCATCGTGTTGGGAAAGTCGTAGATCAGCACGTCGCCCGGGCGATAGCCGGACGTGACCCACTGGCCGTGGGCCTTGGCGTAGTTCATCAGCTCTCCGCAGCTCGCGGTCTTCCCGCCGCCGTAGAAGAGCCGCTTATCCGCCTGCTGGAAGCACCACCAGACGAATTGCATACACCAGTACACGCCGTCCACTCCGTAGGCTTTGCCGTACTTCTGGCGGTTGCCCGGCTGCTCCACCGTGCCGATCTCCTTGCGTGCGATGGCAAGGATGTCTTCTGCTCTCGCCATGGCTTACGCCCCCTTGTCGATCACGTCCTGCGTCTTCTGGCTCTGCGTGCCGAAGTAGAACGCGATGATCGAGCTGTAGATCAGCATGAGCTGCTCTCCTGTGATCTTGCCGACGACAAAGCCGTAGATCACCGCGCCGGTCGCCGCGATCGTCACGATGCTCTTCACGCTGCACAGGTTCGCCAGTCTCTTTTTCAGTAAATCGTTATTCATAGCGTTGTATCGTCCTTTCTGAAAATCTTAATGCCCGCTACCACAACAAGCTCCGTCGTCCATGCCTTGAACCATCGTTCCGTCAGCACATCCGGCGGCGGCACGCCGAGCGCCGTCATGATAAGCGACGCCACGGTGTACCACGTCAGGCTGAAAATGGCGATGGATATGTACCTGTCCCGCTTTTTCATCTTGCCCCAGTGTTCCCGCGCCGCCGTCCACGCTTTTTTCACGACCGAACCTCCCACTCGTCGATTTCCGACTTGATGCGGTCGATGAAGCTGTTGCCTCTCAGTGCCTTGTATCCGCGGTAGAGATAGAGAAAATCCTCAAGCTCGTACTGCCGGATGAATTTGTCCTCTCTGTGCCGGTAGTATATATGCAGCATGTCGTGCCGCAACTCGCATTTGAGCGCGTCCGTCAGTTTGTCAAAGCCGAGGATTTTGTCGCGTAGCGGCTTGATGAGCAGCGCCAGCGCGCCGAGGATGACCGTGATCTCCGAGCACACCGACGCGACCCCTGCCAAATCTCCCATTGGTTCGCTCCCTTTCTGCGGCCTTAGACCGCCGTGAAATACTGTCCTGCCAGCTCATGCGGCAAATACTGCAAGACGATCTTCCCGCCCGCAGCCTCGCCGGTACGCTCGCACTTGTACGTCTTGCCGTCCTCGCTGTCGAGGTAGTACTTGCCATACTCATACTCCATACCGCGGCTTGCGGGGATGGGGTCATCCTGCGTTCCCGCGTGCTCGGCGTCGATGACCGCCCAGAGGGCCGGGGTCTTGTCCGGCGTCCAGTCGGCCTGAGAGGTATGACCCTGACGGCACTTATACGCCTTGCCGCCGAAGCTCCTGCGGTCGCCCTCCGCGTAATCAACAGGATACGACCATGCCGTGATGAGCTCGGGCACAGTCGCCGCCTCGCCGTCGCTCAGGCTGACCGCCGCCTGCTCGATGATGGGCCGCAGCTCCACCGCACGGGCGTATGTGACCGGCGCGCCCACAAGGGCAGTAACGGTCGCTTTAGCGCTCTCCGTCTCCGTGGGCTTGCCCATCTTGATAGATACGGTGCCGTCGCGGTGGTCAG
>ERZ1034928.318-NODE-318-length-25846-cov-12.727269_pt1 | contig 25846 bp, 28 predicted proteins | sample MGYA00520627_ERZ1034928 | MGnify/ENA primary metagenome ERZ1034928 (study PRJEB33766, sample SAMN09781755) | gut metagenome | biome: gut microbiome | host: Homo sapiens | place: Madagascar | study: EMG produced TPA metagenomics assembly of the PRJNA485056 data... | reverse complement strand
ACAAACAGAAACACAAGAGCACCATCGACAAGTACTTCAGCAGAACCGCAGATGGTTACAAGGCATTGGCAGAAGAAGCCGAAGAAGAAAGATGCTATCTGCAGGCTGCAATAGAGCCGACTGGAGATGCAGATGAAGACGGAAACCAAGGATTCGATTTTCATATTGCTTACCACGGTAAAACCGCTTACCTCGCAGATGGAATTGCTCAAGCAATGCGAAGGGATAAATTCCTTCGCACGATCGTTATTACAGCAGCTAGAAAATTCTTTTTTGATAAATAAAACATTCAGACAATGAAACAGATTATTAAGTACAAAAGCAGAGAGGAGTGGTTGCAGAACCGCTCAAAGGGAATAGGAGCATCAGAGGCAGGCACAGTACTGGGACTGAACCCATGGGAAACACCATACCAGCTGTGGAGACGCAAGAAGGGTATCGACCCACCAAAGGTTGAGAACTTTGCGATGGTTGCAGGACACCTGCTGGAGGATGCCGTGGCGCAGTTCTTCAAGCGAGAGAGCCACTGCCACATCATCAAGGCAAGCACGGACGACTACACCATCACGAACACCGATACTCCGTATCTGAGAGTAAGTCCTGACCGCACCTTCTGGAGAACCGGGGCAACGCACAACGAAGCGAGCAAGAGCATCCTCGAGTGCAAGACAACGCAGATGCAGATAGATGCAGACGACCTTCCGAAACACTGGTTCTGCCAGCTTCAGATGAACCTCGGAGTTGGCGAATACAAGGACGGAGCACTTGCCTGGCTGACAGCAGGCAGGGAGTTCGGCTACCGTGACATCGACTTCGACCCCGAATTTTTCGGATGGATGCGTGACGAGATAACCAAGTTCTGGCTTGACTACATCGTGGGTAACCAAGAGCCGCCAGCCTACAGCGCACAAGACGTTCTCCTAAAGTCTCCTCTACATGTAGCTGGCAAGGAAGTGACCGCAACGAAGGAGATACTCGAACAGATTGCTAGGCTCAAGGAACTCAAGGTTCAGAACAAGAAACTGGAGACCGAGCAGGATGAGATTGAGGACAACTTGAAGCTGTTCTTCGGGGACGCAGAGAGCATCGTGGACGGAAACGGAAAGATGCTGGCAACGTGGAAAGCACCGAAGGCAAGCGAGAAGTTCGATGCCAAGGCTTTTCAGACAGACCATCCCGATGAATGCGCTGCCTACATCAAGCAGGTGCAGGGCGCAAGAAGGCTACTCATTAAGTAAAGGCATGGCTTATGGCTGTTCCTATATCAAAAACCGACCTAAGGAATATAATTTCCCAACTGGAGAATTATATTTCCCTAGGTGGAAAAGTGACAGCACCGACCGACACAAGCCAGCGGAACAAAATCCGCATGGCTACCGTGCTCAAACGGAAGCCGGAAAAGAAATTATCATTATCAGAATAATACATCATGAGTGATTCATTTATCATATACACATCATATTTAAAAATCTTCGAGCAACTGACCGATGCACAACTCGGGCAGCTAACAAGGCACATGCTTTCTTTTGCAAAGACTGGCAAAGAACCTTCCATCGAAGACCCTCTCGTTAAGTTATCATTCGCATTCATCAAAGATGATATGGAGCGAAACCAGCGTAAATACGAGGAGAAGTGCGAGCGACTCCGTGCAAATGCACGAAAACGCTGGGATAAAAAGCAATTGGATTCAGAAGCAAGCGAAGACATGCAAAAGCATACAAAAGTAAGCAAAAGCATGCAAATGCATGCAAATGCACAAATTGCAATGCATAATGATAATGATAATGAATATGATAATGATAATGTTGATGATAATGATGTTTCTAAAGAAACAAATATATTAGAACCTTCTAAAGAAGCTTCTATGCAAAGTTTTTCCGAGAAAAACGTTTGCGCTGCAGAAGAACCGCAAAAAAGTTCTGAGAAAAAGAAATCCAAGAAAGGCGAAATCGACTACGCAGCCATCAAGGACTACTGGAACGAGCAGCACGACAAGACCAACAGCGCAATGCGAAGGTTAACGTTGATGACGGAAAACCGCAAGGAAGCAATCAGAGGAAGGCTCAAGGACTGCAAGGGAGATATTTCCAAGATTTACCTGGCAATCGACAAGGCTATGGCTAGCGACTATCTGAACGCAGGGCATTCCTGGGCATCGTACGACTGGGTAATGACAAGGAAGTATTTCCCGAAGGTGCTGGAGGGCAACTACGACAACACCAAGCCAGCCGCAAGCCAGCAGCCGCAATCGGCAGCAGCCATGGCGCAGGATCCTGCGGCAACAGCACGTCCGAGCATCGGGGAACTCTACGAGCAAGCCAAGCGTCAGCAGCCAGCGAGCCAGCAGAGCCAAGATAGCAAGTTCCGGTGGGTAATCCAGCAGAACCTCGAAGACCTCAAGAAGAACCCGAACAATAAGCCTGCAAAGGATTCGCTGACAAGATACTACGAACGTGGAGTTCTGCAGCGGCTGGGCATCGACTGGAAGCCCGAAAAATAACGAATGAGGGCAAAAATAGCCGCTCTGGGACGTTTTTACGCTTCGGGCGGTAAATTATAAGGCAAACAGATTTTAAACACTTAAAACAAAAGAATTATGGCAAAAGAAGTAATTGTAATCAATAAACCGATCGAGATATGCAAGGATTTTGTGGCGGGCACATTGCTGAACGTTAACGGTAGATTATTGAAAGTAGTGTCGGATGATGATGTACCTGAACAGCAGAATACTTGCGATATATGTGCTCTTGATACTAAAGGGTTGACAGAATTTTGCCCTTGTGCAAGATGTAGCGATATTCACTTTATAGAGATTGAAAGCCATGAATGAATTATTTTTCCACGAATGCAGAGCCGCAGGGCTTGTGTTCAAGACATCGAACGATTGGTTCAAGTGGCTGACCGATAACGGCTACGACATCAAGAAGCCGGTCGCAGAGCACGAAGGCTTCAAGTACAACATCATGGATGTGTGCATCAATCCGCACGTAATCGGGTATTCCGTAAAGGGAGCAGACAACTGGGGATGGAAGGTAATGACCGCCAACACCCAGTTCGGCTGGATATGGGGCTACAGCATTCAAAAAGGGAAGCATTGGTACGACAGCCCGGTAGCCTACCCGAGCAGATACGACACTCTCAGCATCTTCTACGGTAATGAGAAAGAAGCGGAGCACGATGCTCTGATCTGCATCATCAGAGACCTTGAGAAGAATGCTGGAACCAAGAACACCAACCTCCTTCTCTGGGCAGCTAAGAAGAAGCGAGCAGACATCATTCATCCACAGATTGAACTTTTTGGAAAGGAGGTGGAGGGATGAAAATATCAGCATTTATAAAACTTCTTGAAACTCACAAGAAACAGTTTGGTAATATAGATGTTGTTGATGACTTGGGATATATCACAAATGACCTTGTATACAACGAAGAAGATAATTCTTTGATGATAGTTACAGACACATTCAGAAAAGTAAGAAGAAATGAAAAAGATTGAAATCATCACGGACGAACACCGACATCACGTATACGTTGGCAACACCGATTTCTGGCTCAATACTCAGGAACTGTTGGAACTTTATTTCAAACTCGGACACGTTAAGTTATAAACAATAAAAAACATTCAGACAATGGAACAGAAAGATATTGATATTTACGAGATTCTCAAAAACGAAGAGTACGGTACAGAGTTGTACACGCCAATATGTGGAAATGTTTGGCATAGTGGAATGGCAAACGACAAGGACAGTGCGAAAGCAATCTGGACTGAGGACGGAGCTGGAAGAGAACACTTTTTCGACAAGAACGGAAAAATCTATAAAGAAGGAGAAGTTCTGCTCTTCCCATCTAACGAAATGCGAGACTGGAGCAAGTTCTTCAAGAAGGGAGACGTGCTTGTTTCTGAAGATGGATGTGTGCATATTATCTTTGAAAAGTTTGTGGATTATACATATACAAACTTCATAGGTAAACATTACTTTGATGGTGACGACAAACTGGGGTATAGTTATATTTCCGGACGTTACACTGCAAATACCAAACAATTTCGTATTGAAGAGGGCGATGCTGTTCAGACCTACATCAAAACCATCGAGGAAAAATCTGGGGGAAAACTGAACCGGGAAACTCTGGAGATAGAGAAACCTCAGCCAGAGTTCAAGGAGGGAGATATAGCTTTTGCCGACTATGGTAATAGACAAGATGTATTTATTGTATCAGACAAAACTGGTTTATCAGAAGGTTGTGGCTCATTTATTTCTTTAGATTTAAGTAGCCTAACTTTGAGTATGGGCTACAGAACCTGTTTCTTTAAGAAAGACCTTTGTAAACTTCGCCTTGCCACAGAAGCAGAGAAACAGCAGCTCTTTGATGCTCTCGAAAAGGAAGGTAAACGCTGGGATATTGAGAAGAAACAGATTGTGGACTTGAAGCCAGCGTTTGAAATCGGCAAACTCTACGTTTTCAACGAGGACGATGAGGACGGAGAGCTGACAATCATAGGCGAACTTATCGCCAAGAACGAAAGCGAGGACACGCTGACATTCGGCAACCAGTACGAAATCGAGAACGAGAAGTTCGTGACCGACCAGACCTTCGACCTGAGTATCAGCGTTAACAAGGAACTTCGAGAAGCGACAGAGAACGAAGTCGAACTGTTCAACAAACATTACGCCATCTGGAAGAAAGAGAAGGAAGAGAGGGAGCAGTCAGCCTTCAAGACCTTCGACAAGGTGCTGGTAAGGGATGAAGAAGAAAACGAGTGGATTCCAGCGTTATTTGTTCGTGACCGTGGAGAGGGAGCGAATTTTAGATATGAAGCCTTGTCTATCCACAGCGGAAAGACATCGGGATTCTCCTGCTGCATCCCATTCGAGGGCAATGAGTACCTTGCCTTCACGTCAGACCCATTCTAGGACGTATGGCGAGTGAATTATGCAAGGCTTGCGATGCCGGGCGAAACTGCTTAAATGGCATCTATTGCCCGGAGCGCAAGCAATATGTAGAACATCAGGTAATATTGGAATGCAATGAGCGATTTCGCAACAAGGGAGAAGAACAGAACGTACTACCAGGAACACCGGGAACAGATCCTCAGAGCCACGAAGGAGTGGCGAAAAAGAAACCGGGAAAAATACCGGGCGTATCAGAAAGAGTACTGGAGTAAGCACTACCGGAACTACGGTACGAAGAACCGGGTAGCCGACAGAGCGATGCGTGAGAGGAAGAAACCGGACGTAGAGAAGGCTCTTTCCATGTTCAAGAATCCGCAGCAGGCAGCGCATCTGGCATGGCTGCTCGAGAATAAAAAGAATAATCGGTCGTGAGTTCAATAATAGAGTTATTAACCAGCGAGGACAGAAGGAGAGGGTAAGCCGTATCAGTGTTACTTATAACATTTCTTGAAATTAGATATGGCGAGCCGGAAACGCATCTCCCGAAGTCTGACATCAAAACAAAGAAAGCGAGGTGGTACATGAAGAAGTAAGAAAAAGAAATCGTTAGAAATTATGCTTTTATTCATTCGGCTGGCGGTGGAAGAAGGAAGAACCCTGCAACATATTCATTTTGTTATTCATTTATTTTGCAAGCGCAGGCACAACTTCCGGAATCCCTGCCAGCTTTCTCTATCGCAACCAAAAAGAAGGGAAAGAAAGGGGTAGGGGAAAGATAGGGATAATAACGCATGTGCGCACGTATATGCGCACGTAAAGGGTGTTTGTTGATAAACCACACAAGCAAAACAAAATAAACGCTTATACGCGAAATTTGAACAAAATAAGTACTTTAAAGAAAAAATGAAATGGAAAAAGGAACAGTTATAATCGGAATCGACCCCGACATTCAGGAAAGCGGAGTTGGAGCAGTCTTTGACGACAAGAAGTTTCTTGCCTATAAGATGAACTTCCCAGCTTTGATAGATTACCTCAGAGCAATGAACGAGAGTTGCAAGAAGATTAAGGTCGTTATTGAAGGCGGCTGGCTCAACAAGAGCAACTGGCATGTGCTAGGTAAATTCATGACAGCAGTCAAGGCAGCAGCAATCGGACGCTCTACCGGAATGAACCATCAGACCGGAATCTTGATTGTCGAGTGCTGCAAACACTACAATATCCCCTGCGAAATTATCAAGCCATTAAAGAAGTGCTGGAAAGGCAAGGACGGAAAAATCACGCAGGACGAAATTGCTTATTTTGTAAGCGCAGGACAAAAGTTGCCGAGAATGAACCAAGACCAGAGAGACGCACTTCTCCTCGCATGGGTCTGTGCAGGATACCCGGTCAGAGTGAAGCCGAAGAAACCGCAGACAACCCTGCAGAAGACCATCCGAGCCTTTGATTGATAAGATAAAACGAAGTGTTGGAAAAAGTTAAAAGTGGGCAAAGAGCGAACAACTAAAGCAAAAAAGTAGTATCTTTGCGCCTGTGTTTAGGAGATAAGCACGTATTTCGAACTTAAAACAAGAAGAAAATGAAAACAGAAGAAATCGCACTATCGAGGGTCAGCGAGAACGAAGCGAACCCGAGAGAGATAAGTCAAGCGAACTTTCAGAAGCTTGTGCAGAGCATCATCGTGTTCCCACGAATGTTGACACTGCGCCCGATTGTTATTGATGAGACCTTCCATGCATTGGGTGGCAACATGAGACTGAAAGCCTTGCAGCACATTGTCACGATGGACGAAGCAGGCATTCAAGTGAAGCTGGATGCAGAGCAGCGTCTTTCCGATGATGAGCAAGCCGCATTGATGGAGTATTGGCAGGGATGGCAGCAGCAGCCAACAGTTACCGTGGTGAGCGCATCAGACTTGACAGAAGCACAAAAGCAGGAGTTTATGATTAAAGACAACCTATCCTTCGGCAACTGGGACTTCAACGACCTTGCGAACCGATGGGACAGCGCACAGCTTCAGAACTGGGGTATGCCAGTCTGGAACCCAGCACCAGTTGAAGCAAGCAGCACCAGCAAGTGCAAGAAGAAAGACAAGGACGACCAAGAGGGCGACCCATTCGCAGGGGAACTACCTCCTGAAATCGAAGGGCAAGACTTAACTCCTGACGACTTGCCTACGATAATGGGCGATGGCGTTTTGCCACGTGAGAACGTAATCATTCACTACAAGCCAGCCGATGAGCCATTCCTTACCAAGCTTCTGGGAGTTGATCATATCGACCGCATCGTCTGGAACTTTGATGAACTGAAACCAAGACAAGAAGGAAAGGAGGAAGACAATGGAGAAGAATAAAATCGAGAACATCAACCTGCACGACCTGGTGGAGAACCAAGACAACCCACGCAGCATTGAGCCACAGCAGATGCAGAAACTCGTTGAGAGTATTCTGACGTTTCCGAAGATGTTGCAGATGAGACCAATCGTCTGTAATGAGAACCGAGTTATCCTCGGAGGAAACATGCGCTTCCGTGCCCTGCTCAACATCGAGCAGATGGAAAACGAAGCTATCAGGAACGCAATAGAAGCCGTTGCCGTGAAACTGACCGATGGAGAGAAGCAGCAGCTTTGCAGCCACTGGGAGAAGTGGAAGGCAGAGCCAAAGGTCGAGGTCGTTATTGCTGACAGCCTATCCGATGAAGAGACGGACGAGTTCATCATCAAGGATAACGTCTATTTTGGCAGCTGGGATGAAGAGAAGCTAAAGGGAGCATTTGACGTTGACGATATGCAGCGATGGGGATTGAACCCCTGGGAAATCCAGCAGGAAGCCACGACCTACGAACCAGCAGAGGACGAAGAACAGCGCATCATCATCGTATACCGCAGCGAGGACGCACAAGCCGTGGCAGACATGCTGGGACTTGACGCAATCGAGAAGCGCAACTTTGACGTGGAAGAACTCAAAGAAAAACCCGAATAGTCGGAATTTTCGTGTTTAAGTCGGAGAAACTCTTGAAATGGATAAACTATCCGCTCGGAACAATTCAATCCGGCAGAGACGAAATTTAACAAAAATAACTCGAATATGAGAAAGACTTGTGTTTTTATCATTGGAACCAACGCCAGCGGAAAGAGCACCGTTGCCCGAAAGCTGATAGAAAGCTTTGGTGGCATTGAGAGCTACAAGGACGGAATAAGCAGCACAAAGGATGGAGTTGCATTTGCAGGGCGATACGATGTTAAGTACGGAGGTGTTGACAATCTGAACGGTACGACCATACTTCGTGACATCGTGAAGAAGGCACTGGAGAGCACCGGCTGCATCATTTGCGAAGGGATGAGACTTAAATGCTGGGGTCCGAACTTGACGCACGCAATGTTCAATGCGGACAGACAGATTGTAATCTTCTTATACGCACCACTGGAAGAAATCCAAAAAAGGCTCGCAGAACGGTCGAACGGGACGTTGAGCAAGGATATTATCCGGGGACAGCGAGAATCGGCACACTCGGCAAAGAAATGGCAAACTGCGGGGTGTGATGTTGTAGCGATAGACACCACGAAGCAGACAGCAGACCAAATCGCAGACTTTATCATCAACAAAATAAATTCATGAGGATATGGCAGAACATTATGGCAACACGCCAAGAATAACATACGAGTTTCCCGACTGCTCAATGCCAATGGCTTTTGACACTTACAATAATTGCAGCTTTGGCTGTATGTATTGCTTTGCTCAGAACCAGCGAGGTATTGGCAGCAAGAAGAAGGAATACCTGCACAAGGAGGTTAAAGACGTGAGCGTTGAGCGCATCAAACGAATGTTCATTGACCCCGACAAGCACGGTGGAGACTTTGCGCCATACATCAAGGCTCGCAAGGTTATGCAGTGGGGAAGCATGAGCGACCAGTTCGACAACTTCGAACGTAAGTACGGAACGACACTGGAACTTTTGCGCTTCTTCAAGGATATAGACTATCCGCTTTGCTTCTCGACCAAGGGAGCATGGTTCACCAAGGATGAGCGATACATGGACTTGATCAGAGGGCAGAAGAACTGGAACTTCAAGTTCTCAATCATCACCAGCGATGCAGAGAAGGCTAGAGTAATAGAGCGAGGTGTGGAAAGCCCACAAGCAAGACTTGAAGCCATCGAGCGCATCGCCAATGCAGGAGCAGGAGGTGCAACGCTTAGACTGAGACCCTTCATCATCGGAGTGAGCACGCCAACGTACCTCGACCTTATCAAGGAAGCATTCAACAGAGGGGCTACAGCTTTGAGCACTGAATTCTTCTGCCTGGAAACGAGAAGCCCGACATTGAGGGAATTGTTGCCTACCATCAGCAAGATGGCAGGTTTCGACATTCTCGCATTCTACAAGAAGTACAGCGTACAGTCCGGCTATCTTAGACTGAACCGCAAGGTCAAAGAACCGTTCTTCAGGAACATGAAGGAACTGTGCGACCAGCTGGGAATGCGCTTTTATGTATCGGACGCACACTTCAAGGAACTTTGCCACAACGGAAGTTGCTGCGGATTGCCGCCAACGTGGAACTACAGCAGAGGGCAGATGTGCGAAGCACTGAACATTTGCAAGCGCAAGGGATACGTGAGGTGGAGCGACATCAAGCTGGATGCAGAGAACCTTTTGAGGGCGAGACTGGAGAAGGCGATGAACCTGGGAACACGTGAGAAGTACTCGAAGTATTACACGATGAGCGCAGCCGACTACATGAAGTGGTGCTGGAACAATCCGCAGGCAGCGCACTCGCCATACAAAATGTTCGAAGGGGCAATGTTGCCAGCTGACGAACGAGACAGCGAGGGAAACATCGTATACAAGTACAACGGAGCGAAATTTTAAATCAAGAATCGTATGCCACAAGGTAATAACAACAAACATCGAGCACAGAAAATCGACATCGAGAACCGCCTGCAGATTATCGCACCCCTATACCGCAAGGGATGGACGGAGCGAGAAATCACGGCAGAGGTTCGCAAGCGGCTCGACAGACCGAAATACAATCAAGCGCACTGCGACATTCAGCGGTTACTGAAGGAGTGGAGGGAAGAGCGGCTGACCGACACGGACGAAAAGATAACAAGCGAGGTGGCAAGGTTGAAACTGGTAATACGTGAAGCCTGGGACGCTTGGGAGAAATCCAAAGCGGACTATAACAGCAAGACACAGACACAAGTCGGACTGCCTAACAAGGATCCAGACACTGGGTTGGTAACGATGGATACCGTCAAGGCGATAATGTACGATGCTGAGAAGCGAGGACTAGGAGACCCAAGGTATCTTGACATCATCCTAAAGGCTGAGACGCAGATTTGCAAGCTGCTCGGACTTGATAAGGTCGTGCTAGACCTGAACGCAGGCTTCCAAGGCGGCATCGAGGTACGATACATCAACTCGGGACACCAGTGCGCATCCAGCGAGCAGGAAGTAATCGAGCGTGAGGGATTGGATAAAGAATAATTTTACCATAATTTTGTTTTAAGTTTTATTGTTTGTAAGAATGGCACTATTTGATGTTATTGGTGAGCTGTATGATCCAAATGCGGACGTGAAGCCAAGGTTTCTCGTAAACCAAGGAGGCACGTCCTCGGGGAAGACATACACCATCATGCAGCGTCTTATAGTGCTTTCTTTCGAACACCCCATGGCAATTATCACGGTGTGCGGTCAAGACCTCCCGAACCTGAAGGTGGGAGCCATGCGAGACCTCGACACCATCCTGCACACAAGGGCAGAGTTGCTGGACTGGTTCAAGAACAACAAGAGCGACAGCAGCTACCGAGGAAAGAACGGCTCAATCATCGAGTTCAAGAGTTACCAGGATGCGCAGGACGCTAAGAACGGTAAGCGAGACTATCTGTTCGTGAACGAGGCGAACGGTGTGCCCTACGAAGTGTTTTGGCAGTTGGCTATCCGAACACGTAAGCAGGTGTTCATCGACTACAATCCAAGCGCACGCTTCTGGGTGCACAACAACATCATCGGCAGGGATGACTGCCGTTTGATACTGAGCGACCACCGAAACAACCGATTCCTGACGGAGCAGGAGCACAAGAAAATTGAAGAGATTGACGACCCCGAACTGTGGCGAGTTTATGCAAGAGGATTGACCGGAAAGATAACCGGGCTTATCTTCACTAACTGGGGCATCGTTGACAAGCTGCCACCAAGGGAGGAGTGGAAGATGGAATGCAGGGGTATGGACTTCGGATTCACCAACGACCCAACTGCGCTGGAGCACGTTATATTGGCGCACGGAGAGTTATGGGTGGATGAAGAAATCTACCAGCCTGGAATGACGAACGATGACATCGCAGACCGATGCAAGGAGCAAGGACGGACGAAACGAGACCTTATCATTGCGGATTCGGCAGAGCCTAAGAGCATTCAGGAGATACACAACCGAGGGCTGTGGATAATCGGCAGCACCAAGGGAGCGGACAGTATCAACAACGGAATCGACATTCTCAAGCGTTTCCGCATCAACATAACAAGACGCAGCCACGGCATCATCGGGAACATGCAGCAATACAAGTGGAAGAAGTCAAGGGATGGAGAGACCACGAACCAGCCTATAGACGCATTTAACCACGGCATAGACGCAATACGATACGTAGCCTTGAAGAAGTTATCCGTAGCAAGTCACGGAACGGCTAGGGCGCACGTATTAAGGCAAAGATAACGACAAAAAATATAAAGCGTATGGATAAGAACACGACATTCAAGTATTGGCTGGCAGTTGCTAGACACACCAGCTACAAAATCGGCAAGCAGCCACGACCAGCGTTCGTTGGAGGCAAACAAGTGCCCGGCAATCTCAACCAGCTATCCATCGGGCAGCTGATAGACCTTTCCCAGCTATCAGACAGCGAAGAAAGTCTGTATCAGATAGTGACAACCGTCCTCGGTCTGAGCCACAAGGAAGTGGAGCAGGCTAGGGCGGTTGATGTCGTTATGCTCATCGGATGGGTAACATCAGAGGTCGAGCGCATCAATAAACTTTTCGAGAGTACAGACACAGCGAAGCCAACGAGACTGGAGAAGGAGGCAGGCATCGATACCCTGCGGTTCGGATTGTTCGGCATGCTCGACTGGTATGCGGTAAGGATGGGCATCAGCGACCACGACCAGGTTCTAAAAACACCATGGCTTCGCATCTACAAGTGCATGGAGATGGACAACAAGAGAAGCGTGTACGAGCGAAACCTGCAGAAGTTGCAGGCAGAGGAAATGAAACGTAAATCTAGATAATTATGGCAACAATAAGAGAAACATTAAAGCAGTTGGCAGCAGACACGCTACCAGACTACACCTACCTTTTCGAAGACTGGGACACGGCAGACACCAAGCTGGAGAAGCTGAACTATCCGGCAATCGTGTGCATCATCCCAGCCAGCGGCACGACAGAGATACGCAACGGCAGAGTATACGACACCGTGAACGTTGCCCTGGCTTATCTCGACACCGTACCGAGGGCAGCGGATGGAGAAGACAACGGAGAGTGCATCGACCGAATGAAGGTGGCAGGGGCAAGGATGATACGAGCCATCAACCAGTCGCACCAGTTTGAACCACTGGAAGGGCAGCAGTACTACGAGACCATCATCGAGCGGCTGAGCACGATCGTGTCGGGCGTAATGTACTCCCTTCAGCTGACACAGAGCATAGGAGGGTGTGAGGTATGAGCAAGGGAGGTATACAATTTGACCCCAAGGCGGCATCGCTCATCATGCGTGAGGAAGTGGAGAGAGCACGGCAGCTTATCATCAACCACATACGTATCAACGGACAGAACGCATCGGGGCGAACGATAGCGAGCCTAAAGGTGGAGCAGCCCAGCGAGGAAGAAACCATCCTCTGGGGACACAAGCCATTCGGGGTGCTGGAGACCGGACGAAGAGCAGGCAAGATACCATACGGCTTCCGTGGCATCATCCGGCAGTGGATGAAAGACAAGGGACTGCACGGCAGACCTATCCCCTACAAGACCGACCGGGCACACAAGTACACTCCACAAGAGCGTGGCGATATGAGCATGGCAGGAGCCATCGCCCACACAATCGCCACCAAAGGTTCTAAGCTGCACCGGACTGGTGGAAGGGCTGACGTGTACAGCAACGTTGTGCCCGACACGATGAAACGGCTCGGGCAGCGACTTATTTTCTTAATCCACCAGTCGGTGGGAAGTATCAAACTAAATGAGACGGTATGAGACAGACAGTGAACAACGGATATTCTTTTTTCTACCCCGATGAAGTATACTTTGCATTTTTGCCTTGCATTATCAAAGCAAGTGGAAGTAACCTTTCGTGGATTGAGGTAATAATCAGATGTGGCAACAAGGAACGAGCCTACAATGTGGAGGCGTTCAACGGAGAGTGTATAACAGACTTCAAAGCATACGTGCAAGCCATTTTCGATGGACGCATCAATGCAGGCGTGGACTGGACGATAAACTATGACGTCAATAACTTATCCCAGTACATAAGAGTTGAGGTTAACGCATACGATGACAGAGACGGACAGCTTGCGAGCATCGAATTCACTACGAACGTAGTATGGGGTGCGCCAAGGTTCGGGGAGACCTGGAACGGCTACAAACGCCTTACGTGGTTCACCAACTATCCGTTCTCTTTTGGTATGTATTTAAGTATGGCGGACACCAAACTGCTTATAGGTTACGAGGGAGCACCCAACAAGCTGCTTGAGATTCCGAACACCAACATGATAGACTTCAATGCAGCCATCTTACCAAGCGGTGCCAGGTACTGGAACATCTACGACTACGATGGAGAGATTCAGCAGGGAACGTTTGACAATACTTTCGACCTTACTTTCTGTCTATCTGCCGGTGGCAAGCAGTCACTATTGCTGCGCATTGACAGAGACGATACCGAGAGCGGCATCTATCTGCGTTGGATTGACCGACACGGATTCATTCGCTATTGGCTTTTTGCGTCTGGGGAGGAAACGAGAGAAATAGCCAGCGACCTGAGTTTCATACGCAACAATCTGGGTGGATACAGCGACATATACGGCTACGTTGGCGACAGCGGAAGAAGGCAGGGATACGAGCGCACGGATTCAATCAAACTTTGTGCCCCGTTGGTTGACAGTGATACGTTCGATATGCTGCAAGACCTAGCGAGCAGCCCAGTCGTTGACATGTACCTCGGGGGAGACTGGATGCACGAGGAAGACCAGTGGACGAGCGTAACAATCAAGGCAGGAAGCTACACGAAGAGCACAGCTTGCTTGCAGGATTTCGTATGCGAAATGATAATCAATAACATTAACGTTCAGAGATTATGACAGACCAGCAACTTTATATAGACGGTGTTTTGATGGATTTGCCGGAGAGCACCGATGTGGTGCTCGACATTAAGAGCAACCTTTTTCGTGACGTCACGAAAATGACCTCGAACTACACGTACACCATCCAGCTACCACGGACGGTGCACAACCTTTCATTTTTGCAGCAAGCGGACAGACCGAAGAGCGGCAGCAGATACCCTTTTATTTTCCACCAGTGCAGTTATTTCCGTGGAGGCGTACAAATTATCAAGGACGGACGATTGAACGTTCTGAGCATCGAGGAAAGCATCGAGGTTTCAATCTACTGGGGTATAATGCCAGCGTTCACGAAGCTACTGGAGAGCGGAATGAAACTGAACGAACTGGGAGTGACAGACAGAGTGCTTTTTGAAAAGTACAACACACCGAACACAAGGGAGGAAGCTGTGAGCAAGGGGATATTCTTTGCTTATTACAATCCATACCGAATTGAGAGCAAAGATAACTTTGGTATTAATCTGGTGCAGAGGAATAAATATACCACGACACAATACCCGCCTAGCCGTGGACGCATCAGAACTGGCGCAGAGGTCGGAAAGTACATCAGCGGAAATATAGAGAGCGCATCAAACATGATTTGTGCTCTTATCCCTTTCTTGCCATCATCAACGGCAAATGTGCAAGCGCAAGGAAAGGGCGATTATAGAAGCTATGCGGTACTGGATAAGTACATGCGGGTTATATCCGTGAGCGGAGAAGATGAGACGCTGGAAGTATACACCATCAGAGGAGAGGCTAGAGCTGCATACCTCGTAGTGAATGCACCTGCCGAATATTACGACACTTTATCGCTATCTGTTACCGGGCTGACACCTATGTACGAAATGATAGATGGCGATAATAAAGAGGATTTCGTGGGCGATGAGGTGGCGGTGAACGAATATAAGACTTCTCCAAAATTCTTGCAGCCATGTGTGACTGTAAACTGGCTATTGTCAAGGATAGCGAGGAAGTCGGGCGTATCTTTCGTTTGGCAGGATGATGAAGCAAAGAAGATGTTGAACAACCTTGTTGTGCCTATCATCAACAACAAGGCTGACGACAAGACAATTATCGGTAATCTGACCGCAGACGTTAAGAGCCGGTACGGACTAGGTGCGCTTTCCTTTTCCGTCAAAAACTCATTAACATCAGTCACGCCAAGCACTGGCAGCGATGTACAGAAACTGACGATAACGAAGGATTGCGAACTGACCTTTGATGTGCAAGTGCAATACTACGTCAGACATCAGTTTGAAGACGCAGCGGAGATTCAGTTGCCTATGGGTGTGAAAATGACCGTAACAACACCAAGTACTACTGGAGGTGAGGCATCCACGCAGGAATACGAGTTCGGAGATTTGGAATACGAGGATGGGCAGGACAAGTACCCGGTCGTACTACGCAGCTATGCTATCGATGGCTATCTTTATTTACTTTCGGCAGGAACAAACACAATATCGCTAAAGAAGGATGATGTACTGACGTTTGAGACTATCATGCACGGAATAAACACAGTTAACCTGCCTTCCGTTTATGGTGGCAAAATCACAGCGAGAGTCAAGATTGGAGATAGCGTGCCGATTGGGGGGAGTTTCCCTATCGGCATAAACCTACCCGAAATCGAGGTAACAAACTTCATTAAGTTTCTGGCTTTGATAACTGGCTCATTCCCTAGACAGCTGACAAATAGCACGCAAGTACAGTTCGTTATGTTTTCCAGCGTCTGGAGCAACAAGGCGAATGCCTATAACTGGAGCGGAAAACTCATTCCGTATGATCGCCAAGGCTCGCCACGAAAAAGCGAGTATACCGTTTCTGACTTCATGCAGCACAACCGCTACAAGTGGAAGGAAGACGAAGAGACGACTGGAGACTATGATGCAGACCTCGCAATCAGCAACCAGACTTTGGGCTACGAGCAGGACACGTGGACGCTACCTTTTGCAGCCAGCGATGACAACCGCATACCGATAAGAACACTTGATTCTTTCGGCATGAAGAATGGTGGAGAGTATAAGGGATGCAAGGAGCGAATAATGACGCTAAGAGATGATAAGGAGCAAGCTGCACTTCGATTTGGTATTGACCTTCAGAACATATTCGATACGAAGTACAAGCAGCTTGCAGCAAGTATCGCCAGGGCGCATGTAATAACGGAACGGCTCAATCTGTCGGACTTGAATATACTAGATTTTGACGAAACGAAGCCAGTGTACCTTGCGCAGTACGGAGCGTATTTTGCAGTTCTTGAAATCAAGACAACAAGCAGCGGATATTGCGAGGTTACAATGATAGAGTTGAACAACTAAAAAGAAAGAACTATGGTAAGTGAAGACAAACAGCAGATTCTTGACATAAAAGTCAAGTACGAGGATGCAATCTATGGCATCATCAGATACAAAGAGAAGATAGACCAGTTGAAGGCAAGTATCAAGGACTTGCAGCAGCAGGAAAAAGACAAGACCATCACGACAAACGAAATGAAGGTGCAGACGGAAGCCATCAACGCAACCATCAAGGAGTACCAGTACAACGTGCGAGCCCTTCAGAAGGAGATACAGAACAATGTGCGCACAGAGAACGAGCAGGAGGGCAGTTTGAAGCAGCTGCGTGCCCAGCTATCCAATGCCACCAAGAAGTATGACGAAATGGCGAAGGCAGAGCGTGAGGGAGCAAAGGGGCAAGCCCTAGCCCAGCATATAAACGAGATAACTGACAAGTTGAAGTTGGCTGAGGAGGAGACGCAACGATATTATCGCAACGTTGGCAATTACTACAACTCGATGATGCAAGCAGCAGATGACCTGCAGGGGACGGAGTTCTTTGGTATGGATATTGTCAATGATACCGAGGTTAGCAACATCATCAAACTGGCGCAGAATATGGATGGACTGACAGACAAGTTGAAGGCGTTCGGTAAGACCGCAATCGGCTTGGTTATGAATCCATATTTTGCTGCACTCGCTGGCGTTGTCGGTGTTGGTATGACATTCAAGTGGTTCTATGACTACAACAAGGGATTGATGGAAGCCACACGACTGACAAAGGAATTCACTGGCTACACCGGGGAAGCTTTGGAGACGATGAGGAACAGCATCGCAGCCACAGCAGATTCGATGGGAAAGGATTTCAATGACGTGCTCTCCACAGCTGACAATCTCATGGCGAACTACCACCTATCTGGCGAGGAAGCGATGAAGGTTATCAACGATGGCTTTGCAAGCGGTGCAGACCTGTCGGGCGATATGCTCAACAAGATACAGCAATATGCGCCTACCTTCCACGATGCAGGTATCGGTGCAGACCAGCTTGTGGCGATATTGCAGCAGACACGAAGCGGCATTTTCAGCGATAAGGGTCTAGACATTATCACGATGGCTAGCAAAAAAATCCGAGAAATGAGCACAGCAACATCTGCAAGCCTTGATGCTATCGGTATATCCAGCAAGCAGGTGCAGCAAGACCTAGCCAACGGAACAAAGAACACCTTCGACATCATCCGGCAGGTGGCATCGAAGATGAAGGACTTCGGAGCGGACAGCCAGCAGGTGGGCGATGTTCTGAAAAACGTCTTCGGTAAGCAGGGAGCACAAGCAGGTATTCAGCTTATCGAGCAACTCGACACGATGACAACCGACATTGAAGAGGTAAAGAAGCAGACTGGAGAGTGGGGAGAGACGCAGCTGGAGAACATCAAGCTACACAAGGAACTGAACAGCTACCTTTCTTCAATGTTCGATATGAGCCAGCACGGATTCGAGGAGATGATCGAGAAGGGCAAGATGTTCGGCACGAAGATTCTCGTACAGATAATGAAGGGCTTGTTCAACACCATCAACTACTTCATCGATTGGTACAATGAAAGCCTTCTGTTGCGAGGGATAATCAATGCGATAGGCATAAATTTCCGCTTGATGTGGAATGCAATCAAACTCGTATGCAATCTAGCAATAGACGCATTCAAGAGGATGGGCTTTGCAGCCAAGGGCATGCTTGATATACTCGAAGGTATCGTGACTTTCGACCTATCCAAGGCACAGAAGGGATTCAAGGAAATGTTCGATATATCCGGCACAATCAAGGAAGCATGGCACGACATCAAGAATGCTGGTATCGAGATAGGAAACACATTCGCAGACGGATTCGAGAACACCGTGAATGGAAGACTGAACCATCTGAAACTTGCGAACCTAGACGGTGGAGCGACCAGCAGCGAGCCAGCGAACGGAAACAAGGGAACGACACCAGCAGCAGCCAAGGGCAGCACTGCCAAGACAAAGGCACAGATAGCCAAGGAGAAAGCGGAAGCCAAGGCAGAGGCAGAGCGCAGGAAGAAGCAGGAAAAGGAATTGCAGGCACAGATTGCTCTTATCCAGTATCAGTACAACGAGCAAGTAATGGACGCAAAGAAGCGATACCTTGCAGGCATGTACGACAACGAGCGAGACTACAGCAACGACCTCGAACAGCTGGAGAAGGATATGGTGGCAAGGAGCATTGACGCATACGTGGCGGCTGGAGAGATAGGAGCGGAAAAGGCGCAGGAAATGCAGGCTAAGCTGCTCGACATTATGATAAAGGCGAAAGCGGACTTAAAGAACCAAGCAAAAGAGATTGTGGACGAACTCAACAAGGAGTTCGAGGACGCAGAGAAGGCTCGCAAGGATGCGGACATCATGAACGGTGGAACTGGAGAGGAAGACGATGCAGCCAAGCTGGAAAGATACAAGGCTTTCCTACAGAGCAAGCTGGACGCATACAAGGACTATGCAGCCGTGCAGGAACAGCTGCAGCAGGGACTGCACGATACAACTTTGCAGTTGCAAGCTGAGGAAAACGAGAAAAAGAAGCAGTTGACAGAAGAACAACTTCAAAACATGAAAAACTATATTTTGGCAGTTGGAGATGCTTTTGTCGATTTCTTTAATAGTGAAGATAAATCTTTTCATTCTTTTCTGAAATCTTTACTTAGCTCTTTGCTGGATGCCGTAGAGATAGCCATGGAGGCACAATACATTGAAATCCTAGGAAGAAGCTTAACTAAACTCGGATGGGCAGGCGTGGCAGATGCAGCGGCAAAGCTTGCATTGCTTAAGGCAGCCTTTGCAGGAGCAAAAGCACTCGTCAAGGGCTTCTCCACTGGTGGCTACGTCCAAGGCTCTGGAACCGGAACTAGCGACAGCATCCCGGCAAGGCTTAGTAATGGCGAGAGCGTAATGACCGCCAAGGCGACTTCTATGTTCAGCCCGATATTATCCGCATTCAACCAACTAGGCGGTGGCGTTCCTATCGTAGTAAACAACGGAGGCAGCAACATCGGCATGGATATGCTGGCGGCAGCTGTAGCAAGAGGGTATCAGATGGCTCCACAGCCAGTAGTGAGCGTGGAGGAGATAAACCGAACCCAGCGGAGAGTGCAGACGATAGAAAATATCGGCAGGCTCTAAGGTTGCAGTTATTTCATCAAGATTTGCGTTCTGAGCGGTTTTCGCTTGAAGGTGGTAAAGTTACACACCCAAGGCGATAAAAGCCGCTTAGAGCGCAAAATTTAGGCTTGTTTAGAAAAATTAACTGCTTACGAGATAAACATATTGAAAAATATCGTATCTTTGCAGCGTTTTAAAACTTAAAAAATACCGATTCAATGGCAAAACTCAGAATATACAACGACATCGACAGTCAAGACAACAAGTTTTGGTATCAATGGTGGGGAGGTGACTGCGTATGTTTTCAGGATATAGATGCTTTTGCGGCAAGCATACCGAAAGACGATGATACAATCGATATGCGCATCTTCTGCAATGGCGGCTCGGTGATTGAAGGCTGGGCAATCTACGACAGACTGCGACAGAGCGGCAAGAAGATTTCCTGCACCGTGGAGGGCAAGGCAGCATCCATGGCAACAATCATCATGCTTGCAGCACCAAAGGAGAGCCGCAAGGCATACGAGAACGCTGCCTTCCTGCTGCACAATCCGTGGGTTCCTGGCTGGAGGTTGGGCGACCAGCTGAACGCAAAGGACTTGAAGAACCTGGGCGAGGAAATGCAGATGTGGCAGGATAAGATGGTGGACGCATACGTAGAGCGGTGCGAGTGCGACCGGGAAGAAATTCAAGCCTTGATGGATAAGGACATCTTCATCAACACCAGCGAGGCTTTGCGCCTAGGTCTTATCAGCAGCACCGTTTCAGCACTCAGCGCAAGCGCATCAAAACGCAATATCGAAAATTTTATTAATTCAAAACAACAAAATCCAAAAGCAATGGAGAAGAAAACAGAAGTAAAGGCTTCTCTCCTCGACAAGATTCTCGCCAAGTTGGGCGTGAAGACACTGGAGGAAGCAGAGCAGGCGGTGGCAGAGCCACAAGCCAAGGAAGAGCCAAAGGCAATGGAACTCAACACAGCGGACGGACAGACACTGACCGTTGAGCGTGAAGAGGGAGATCCACAAGTTGGCGACAAGGCAAGTCCGGACGGAACGTTTGAGATGCCGGACGGTAAGACAATTGTTGTCGAGGACGGTGTAATTACCGACATTCAGACCGCAGACAACACCGACAACGACACCGACAATGAGGGCGGTGAAGGCGGTGAGGGCGGCAGCGCATCAAGCACCGACAACGAAACCGTAGCCAAGTTGAAGCAGCAGGTAGCAGCACTCAAGCAGCAGTTGAACGACACCAAGGCACAGCTGGCAGGCGCACAGAAACTCGCAAAGAGCAAGGAAGACATGCGCATCCTGAATGCCGTGAAGATGGCAGGCGGTGCTGAGAAGGTGCTGGCAGGCTACAGCAGCCACTACCAGCCAGCACAGCGACAGCCAAGCGGCAAGGGCGCAGGCGACAACGTGAACGCTGTCGAGGAAGGCAAGAACGCTATCAAGGAGAGACTTGCTAAGCTCCACAAAAAGGGCAAGAAATAATCAAGTATTAACCCATTAAATCAAAAGAAAATAATGGCAGGATTTACAAAAAAGCAGCTCGAGAACCTTAAACTCGAGCCGGAAAACCTCGCAAGCATCAAGGATGCCGTGCAGGAAACCTTCTACCAAGATGAGGATTTTTCTTCATTCGTGAACATCATGAAGGTCAAGAACGATGATCCAATCGCACTTATCGGTGAGATGGAAATGGTCGGTAAGGCAGGTGGCGGTTGCGACCCTACCTATGAAGAGAAGGGCATCGCCAACTCTCAGAAGCGTTGGGAACTCGGACAGTGGGATATTCCTATCAAGATTTGCTACGAAGCATTGAAGGGTTCAATCGCAGAATACAGCCTTAAGACTGGAACAGCCATTGGCGACCTTACCAGTACAGACTTCATGACCATCTACACCGATGCACTCCAGCGAGCCATGCAGCAGATGATTTGGCGTTTCGGCTGGTTTGGTGACAAGGCGGCAGCATTGGCAGGCGAAGGTGGCGGCAAGCTGACAGCAGGGTCGGACGTTAGCATGTTCAACGTCTGTGACGGTCTGTTCAAGCGCATCTTTACAGCCACAGCAGCAAAGAACCATACCACCATTGCAGCCAACAGCGAGACCACGGCAGCAGCGCAGGTTTCAGCACTTCGCAAGAAGGGTGCAGCTACAGCAGTCGTAGACACCATCTTGATGGACGTAGACACACGTATCATTGACGATAGCGATGCAGTGTTGCTCATGACACGCTCGCTTGCTGACGCATTGACCTACGACATCAAGCAGACCTACCACGATATTATGCCGTGGGAAAAGGTGTTCGATGGATTCGATGTAGCGACCTACAACGGAGTGAAGATTGCTCGTGTCGGCATCTGGGATCGAATGATTAACGCATACGAGAAGGGCGAGACGACAATCAACCTTCCACACCGTGCGGTATTCTGTAACCCTAAGCACCTTATGGTGGGCACTGATGCCGATGCACTCATTAGCGACCTCGACATCTGGTTCGACCAGAAGGAGCGCAGGAACTATCTCTATGCTACCGGTAAGATTGGCACGGCTCTCCTCGAAGAGAACATGATTCATGCAGCTTACTAATCGCTCCAAATTTTCAGTTTAGTATTAAGTTATTTTTGACAATCCTCAACACCCACAAAACGGTGTTGGGGATATAACAATTTTAAAACGAATTAATATGGCAACAACTTGCGAGAGCCTTATCGCCCAGGACATCATCGTCCCTTGCGAAGACCAAGTAACAAAGGGACTGGAGGGCGATGGACTTATTATCAACCGAGACGACATCGACTTCACCAAGTCCGTTGTAGCGGGCAATATAATTAAAACATTAGTTTTGAAGACTGGCAAGAAAGCATACGCTATCCGGCAGGAAGGCAGCAAGCCATTCACTGGAACCAAGACCGAGCTGACCGTTGGCACGTATCGCAACAGCTGGAAGAACACCGTAGCAGTCGTGGTATTGGCTAACACACCTGACGTTTGCGCCAATATTATTGACGGACTGGCGAACGGAAAGTTCGTTATCATCCTGCGCAACCTCTCTAAGGGAGCGGACGGAAATGCAGAGTATCAGGTGTTCGGATATGCGCAGGCACTGAAGGCAAGTGCAGGCGAGAACGACAAGTACTCAGATGACACCGAGGGTGGCTGGCTTATCACGCTGGAAGAGGAGAGCGTACCGAAGGCAGCTTATTTCTTCTTCGACACAGACAGCGAGACCACAGCAGCCAAGTATAAGAGCCTTCTGACGGAAGCAGCAGCGTAGCCTATGACATACAAGGAAGCGACAGCCAAGGTCGAGGAGTTGAAGGCACGTTTCGACAGTCCCTTTGATGCAACCGACAAGGCAGTAATCAAAACTCTATATTTCGAGGTAATACGCAAGCGGTTTGTTCCGACAACCTGCCAGCAGTGTTACCACGATGCTCTGATAGAAATATATCTAAAACTCAAAAAAGAAAAGGCAATGCCAAAAACATGTAATTACGCAATGAAGGCAGGTTTTATCATTTCCTGCCCGGATTTCTACCATGGTAAGATTTTCACGAATGAGAACCTGACCGACAAGGTAGCGCATGAATATCTGACGAAGTACCCACACATGGAAAGCTACTTTCAGAAGATACCCAGCGATGAACTCATCGAGAACAAGCAGCCGCCAGCAGGCAGCGACAGCGGTGCAGATGATACCACCGGGAAAGATCCTGCCGAAAAAGCAGCAGGCAGCGACAAGAAGAAAGACATCGACCAAGCCGAGAAAGCAGGCAAGGAAGAGTAACAAAACAACAAGCAAAACGACACAAGCAGTATGAACGTTAAGACAGTTAAGAAGCCAAAGCGAAGGGTTGATATTGGCTACGTCAGCCGATTCAAGATGCAGGCATACGGATATGATAATCTTTATCCGCAGAACCTCGCACGCATCACGGAAGCCAGCGGAACGGCAATGCTGTGCCTTAACCGTTACGCCCGATTTATTGAGGGCTACGGCTTTGATAGCGACATTCTAGCAGCGTTGGCGATGAACCCACAAGGGGACACGGCAGACGATTTGCTCCGGAACGTAGCGCAAGACCTCGCACGCTTTGGAGGCTTTGCCATTCATGTAAACTACAATGTTCTAGGGCAGGTGTCGAGCGTGAGCCACGTACCCTTTGAGAATTGCCGCCTTGAAGAGACGGACGACAAGGGGAGCGTGGCGCACGTCTTGCTGCATCCCGACTGGGAGCAGAAGAAAACGAGGAACGGAAAGCGGCTGATGGTGAACGAGAAGACTATTGAACACATCAACGTCTTCAACCCCGACCCCGACATCGTTCTTGAACAGATTGAGAACGCTGGCGGCATCGACAGCTACAAGGGGCAGGTTCTGTGGCAGAGCCTAGACGGACAGTTTATTTATCCTACAGCCAGCTACGATTCAGCCATCACGGAGATTTCGACCGATGAGGGACTGGGGAACGTGAAAATGCGAAACGTGAGAAACAACTTCCTCGTCTCCTGCATGCTCGTAACCAAGAAGGGCGTTCCGAAGTTCAACGAGGAAGGCGAAGAGGTGGAGAGCGGGCAGATGATTTCCGATGAAGACCTTTTGCAGTTCCAAGGGGACGAGAACACAGTGAAGATTCTTGCGGTCGAGGTGGAGAACGAGGAAGACGAACCAAAGGTTGTCGCTTTCCCGACAAAAAACTTCGACAAGGAGTTTTCCGTAACCGACAGCAGCGTAATCGAGCGCATCTACGCACAGTTCCATCAAGAACTCTTTTATTCCATCCGTATTGGCAAGCTGGGATTCAGCGGACAAGTGATGCAGGATGCCTACGAGTACTATGCAGGCGAAGTGACAACCGAGCAGCGTTTCATCGAGCGAGCCTTTAAGAAAATTTTTAAGAACTGGCAAGACCCAGCCATTCAGAACCTAGACCCCAAGCTACAGCCGTTGAAGTATATCAGCAGCGAGGTGGCAGGGAACAACACGATAGATTGATTGAGCCTATGGGAGAACAGAGAAAACAACTTATCACGGTTGATCAGTTCCGAGAACTGGCACGACCGACCAGCACACACCTAGATGAGGATGATGTGAACGCATACATTCGGGAATGCGAAGATGCGAACATCATACCAGCCATCGGGTATGAGCGGTTCAAGGCAGCGACCGAGCAGGGAGAGTGGGGAGATTCAGTCTTGCCCGATTTCCAGCCTGCGGTCTTCCTGGACGGTGGCGAATACACCACCAAGAAGGAGGGCGATTGCAGCCAAGACAAAACCAAGGTGCAGAAGTACACAAGCGGAATACGCAAGGCACTCGCTTATTTCACGTATGCGAGATTTTTCCGTGCCGATGGCACAATTATAAGCCGAGCAGGTGGAATGCGCCACAGAGACGATTATTCAGACCATGTTCAAGACGTTTCGAGCAACAAGCAATACAACGACATCATGGATATGGCAGAGAGATATTTATCCGATGCACTCGAATACCTCAAGGCATTCACCTCGAAAGGAGAAGTGAAGGCACAGCGAGGAACAAGGGCACACATTCACGCAATAGGCAACTAAAAGCACATAAGACATGAACGAGGATATTCAAAAAATGCTCCGTATGGCAGAGCTGATACGAGATGCAACGCAGGTTGGAGAAAACACAGCGGTGCGTGTCGGCACGGAAATTTACGACATCGTTGTCGAGTTAAGCAGGATGCTTGCCATGATGGACGATAAACTGGAGAACGATGCGGTCGTTAGGATTATCAAGAGTGAACTCGCCAAGATAACAATAACGGAAGCGCAAATTGCGGATGAGGCGATAACGGCAGCGAAGCTTGCCGATGGCTCTGTAAAGAACAGACACCTAGCATCCAATTGTGTGACCTCAGATAAAATACAACCGGGAGCGGTCAAACACGACCATCTGACCAAGGACTGTATATCAACTGGAAACATCAGAGACGGCAGCGTGACAGCAAAAAAACTCGGCACGGATATCTACAAGGATATCGCAAACAAAGTGACCGACATCGTTACGAAGGACTTCCCTCCAGCAATCACGGAGGAACAGATAACAGATATTACTAGTAAATAACAATTTTAAACAATAGATTATGCAATTTTTAGACGCAATTGGACTTGCTTACTTTTGGGAGAAGATTAA
>ERZ1034928.317-NODE-317-length-25888-cov-22.809585_pt1 | contig 25888 bp, 23 predicted proteins | sample MGYA00520627_ERZ1034928 | MGnify/ENA primary metagenome ERZ1034928 (study PRJEB33766, sample SAMN09781755) | gut metagenome | biome: gut microbiome | host: Homo sapiens | place: Madagascar | study: EMG produced TPA metagenomics assembly of the PRJNA485056 data... | reverse complement strand
CCGGCGGGATATTTGGGAGGCGAATTTCAGCCTTCCGTTCTGCCGGGGCTTTTGATTGATATTTTGGTTGGGCCCTTTTTATGGCGGTATCGGCATTCTATGTTTTGTAGTACCAAATAAAACATAGAGGAAAGGTGGTATAACCCTTTCCTATCACAATAGAAGTGGACGGTACCGCTATAAAAGGAGCCCGATAGTAGATGGAAGTGGTCCTTAAGTGCTGACACAAAAGTGTTTAGCGCTAATGCAACCCAGCAAACGAACGAATACAGTATGAAAAAGTGGAGGTGACATGCATGCCTAAGGCGGTTGGCGATAAAAAGGAGCGGTCTAGGCGTCGTGCGCCGGCGATGACACTCGAGGATCGAGAGGATCAGCTCATTTTGCTGGCTGTGAATCTCGCGGAGAAGAAGCTGATTGATGGAACGGCTTCGAATTCTTTGATTAATCATTATTTGGCGCTTGGTTCTACCAAGGCGAAGCTTGAACGCGAGAAGCTCATGAAAGAGAACGCACTTCTCAAGGCGAAGACCGATCAGATCAAGGCGGAGGAAGAATCTTCTGCCAAGTATCAGGAGGTCATTCGAGCTTTGACGCGCTATCGCGGAGAAGACGATGAAGACTACGATTATTAGGAATTATTCCGAGCTTGTGAAACTGGATAATTTTCTGGACCGGTTCGAGTATCTCAAGCTTTCCGGCGTTGTCGGAGCAGAGACTTTCGGATTTGACAGATATTTGAATCAGGCACTTTATTCTTCGCCTGAATGGAAGAAATCCCGTAGGAATACTGTTCTTAGGGACAACGGTTGTGATCTCGGCCTTGAGGACTATCCGCTGAATCGAGCGCTGGTTCACCACATGAACCCGATCACTCTTGAGCAGATCGAGAATCGAGATCCAATCATATTCGATGAAGAATTCCTTATTACCGTTTCACACAATACGCACAATGCCATACATTATGGTGACCAGACCCTACTTCCCAAGCCTCTCATAGAAAGGAGGCCCGGGGACACTTTGCTATGGAGGCGATTGAATGAGCGATAGTATTCTAAACACTATCAAAAAGATGCTAGGCATCGACGAAGACTACAATGCCTTTGATATCGACATCATCGCCCACATCAACACGGCGTTGATGATCGCTTTTCAATTCGGCGTTGGTCGACAGTTTTATATTCTTGGAGCAGAAGAGACATGGGGCGACTATTTGGGGAACAATGAAGCATTCCTTCCGGGTATCATCACCTACGTGTACGAGAAGGTCAAACTAGTGTTCGATCCGCCTACCAGTACGGTTGCTGCCGAAGCTGCCAAATCCATGGCTTCGGAGCTTGAGTATCGGATGAACCTAAACTACGAATACGACGAGGAGGAATGACGATGGATGATATTGTCCATTCCGGGATCAAAGGAATGAAATGGGGACGGAGGCTTTATCAAAACAAAGATGGTTCCCTCACCCCGCTTGGCAGGATTCGATACCGAAAAGGATCTGACAACGCTCCTTCTTCAAGAAGGGTTCCAGAGGGCAAGAAAATCAGGAAACGACATTTGTCCGAACTTTCCGATGAAGAACTTCGGGCAAAAGTGAATCGCCTTCAGCTCGAGAACAGTTATATCGATGCTTATAAACGGCGATATCCCACGCGAAAGAAAGATCACAAGGTAGCGAAATTCCTAATGCAGATCGCTGGAGAGCAAGTCAAAAAGTATGTGAACGCTCGAGTTAGTGCTGCTCTCAATGAGAAATTTGGCACCAGTCAAGATAATCAGAAAAAGCAGAAAGGTAATTAGTTATGGCACTCTCTAATACGGCCACTCCGTATTATTACGGAAAATTCAGGGACGCGGTGCTTCGTGGAGAAATCCCGGTGTGCCGGGAAGTCGCCATGGAAATGTGCCGTATTGACGCTCTGATCAGTAATCCCAAATATTACTACGATCGATCCAAGATTGAGGGTTTCATCGAATTCTGTGAAACTGAAATGACGCTGACTGATGGATCCGATGTTCACATGCTGGACAGCTTCAAGCTATGGGCGGAACAGGCGCTTTGCTGGTATTACTACGTGGAGCGAAGCGTTTATGAGCCCTACAAAAATAACCATGGCGGACGCTACGTTCGGCGAAAGATCAAGAAACGGCTGATCAACAAGCAGTATCTCATCGTAGGGCGAGGCGCTGCTAAATCGCTGTATGAATCATTTCTTCAGGCTTACGCGCTGGTTGTTGACGCGGATACGACGCATCAGATTACGACCGCGCCTACGATGCGACAGGCCGAAGAGGTTATTTCTCCTATTAAAACAGCCATCACCAGATCAAAAGGCTGCACATTCCGATTTATGACCGAGGGCTCCTTACAGAACACGACCGGAGCCAAGAAGGATCGCGTTAAACTGGCTTCCACGAAGAAGGGTATCGAGAATCTAACGAGCAACTCCATTCTGGAGGTTCGACCGATGTCAATCGACAAGCTTCAGGGATTGAGAACCAAGCTTGCAACCGTTGACGAATGGCTTTCGGGTGATCTTCGAGAGGACCCGATCGGCGCAATCGAGCAGGGCTGTTCCAAGATGGACGATTACCTCATCGTTGCCGTAAGCAGCGAGGGTACGGTTCGAAACGGAAGCGGCGATACGATCAAGCTCGAGCTGATGAGTATTCTAAAGGGCGACTACAAGAACGATCACGTTTCCATCTGGTATTACCGGCTGGATGATGTGTCCGAGGTGGGCGATCCTTCAAAATGGATCAAAGCCAACCCGAACATTGGAAAGACCGTAACCTACGAGGTTTACCAGCTCGATGTGGAAAGAGCGGAAAACGCTCCGGCCAGCCGAAATGATATTCTGGCCAAGCGATTTGGAATCCCCGTTGAAGGTCACACTTATTTCTTCACCTATGAAGAGACCAAATGCGATTCCCGTCAACACGATTTCTGGAACATGCCCTGTTCCATGGGCATCGATCTTTCCAGAGGCGACGATTTCTGTGCCTTCACTTTTATATTTCCTTTAAGAGATGGTTCGTTCGGAGTAAAAACGAGATGCTACATTTCCTCGAACACGCTGTACAAGCTTCCTGCCGCTACGAGAATGAAATACGAAGATTTCATCAAGGAAGGCAGCCTTATGGTGCTCGACGGCGTTGTTCTGGACATGATGGATGTTTACGATGAGCTGTATGCATACATCGAGGACTGCGGATACGACATTCGATCCGTAGGATACGATCCCTACAATGCTAAAGGTTTTATCGAGCGATGGGCGAACGAGAACGGCCCTTATGGAATTGAGAAGGTCATTCAAGGCGCTAAGACCGAATCCGTTCCTCTTGGCGAGCTGAAAAAGCTGGCCGAAAATCGGAAGCTTCTGTTCGATCAGGATTTGATGTCCTTCTGCATGGGCAACTCCATCGTTCTCACCGACAATAATGGCAACCGCAAGCTGGCAAAACTCAGGAACGATCAGAAGATTGACTCCGTTTCCGGCATGATGGATGCTTTGGTGGCCTACAAGATTCACAAAGACAACTTTGAATAAAGGAAGTGGTTACTAATGGACGACTCCTATCTGGCCCATTACGGCGTAAAAGGCATGAAATGGGGCGTTCGCAGGGATATTGCGAAAAGATCCAAAATGGGTGCAAGGATTGGTCGAGCGGCTGATGCTTACGATCGCGTCGCCAGTAAATTGGAGGAAAAAGAGGCGTATCGAAAAAATTTGGGATTGGGCTCTGACAAAAAGAGAGCTCAGAAAATCGCCACATATAAGAGCCTATCCAAGAATTATAGAAAAGCTCAGAAGAAGCTTTACTCTAATATTTCGGAATCGGATATCAACCGTGGAAAGAAAGCCATTAAAAGATCCGGGGTATTGAACGTCATCCTGTATGGCGGTCTTGTTGGCGGCTCGATTGAAGTCTATAAAGAGCACAAGGCTCGTAAGTACGTAGCCACCGGCAAATACTGATATTTCAGGAGGTAAACAATGCCTGATTCATTTGGCGCGCGCTTAAAGCACGCATGGAATGCTTTTATGAACCGAGACCCGACGAAAAGCCAAGATTTCGGCGCTGGATATTCTACTCGACCGGATCGCGTTCGATTGCGACCGGGAGTAGATCGGACAATTGTATCGGCCATCATCAACAGGATCGCTATCGACGTTGCGAGCACAAACATTCGACATGTTCGCCTCGACGATAACGATCGTTTTTTATCTATTGTGTCTTCCGGACTTAACGAATGTTTGACTAATCGCGCCAATATTGACCAGACCGGACGAGCATTTATTCAGGACTTGGTCACATCCATGTGCGACGAAGGCGTTGTTGCCGTAGTCCCGGTGGACACGATCGGCCCCCTTACCGCGGGCGGCGGATACACCATTCGCTCGCTGCGGGTTGGCAAGGTTGTGGAGTGGTATCCGAAAAGCGTACGTATCCAGCTCTACAACGACAACACCGGGCAGAAGGAAGAGATCACACTTCCGAAAATGTCCGTGGCCATTATCGAAAATCCCTTTTACGCTGTTATGAACGAGCCGAATTCGACTTCGAAGCGGCTGATTCATAAACTTTCGCTTCTCGACGTGACGGATGAACAGACGGCTTCCGGCAAGCTGGATTTGATCATTCAATTCCCCTACATCATCCGATCCGAGATGAAGCGCGCTGAGGCGAATCGCAGACGAAAAGAGCTGGAAGAGCAGTTGGCCGGATCCAAATACGGCGTAGCCTACACCGACAGCACGGAGAAGGTCACTCAGCTCAATCGATCCTTGGAAAACAACCTCATGAGCCAGATTGAATACCTGACGAGTATGCTTTACAGCCAGTTGGGCATCACGAAGGAGATCCTTGAGGGCACTGCCAAGGAAGAAGAGCTGACCAATTACTACAGCCGGACCATTGAGCCCATCGTTTCCGCGATCACCACTGAGTTCACCACGAAATTCCTATCCAAGACCGCTCGGTCTCAGAAGCAGACGATCTTCTACTATCGAGATCCCTTCCGCTTTACTCCGGCCCTTAAACTGGCCGAGCTTGCGGACAAGCTGACTCGAAACGAGATCATGACTTCCAACGAATTCCGACAGATCATCGGCATGAAGGCCATTGACGATCCGAGAGCTGACGAGCTCCGGAACAAGAACATGCCTTCGCAGGACGAGTTGCCTGCAACCGAGGAAGACGCGATCGCCGGAGAGGCTGCTTCTGACACGGGTCAGGTTACTCCCGAAGATGTAAAACAGATGTTCGGGGGCTGATTCAAAATGGAGGTAAAAACTATGCAGAAATACGACTTCTGCGGATGGGCTACCAAAAACGACATCAAGTGCACCGATGGCCGCGTGATTCGCCGCGACGCATTCAAGCACTGCGATGGACAGCGGGTTCCGCTGGTTTGGAACCATCAGCACAACGCTCCGGAGGATGTGCTCGGCTGGGCTGAACTGCACAACCAGCCCGAGGGCGTTTATACTTACGGCTCTTTTAACGAGACCGAAGGTGGACAGCAGGCGAAGGCGCTTGTCGAGCACGGTGATATCACCGGCCTGTCCATTTATGCGAATCAGCTTCAGCAGGCCGGATGCGATGTAATCCACGGCACGATCCGCGAGGTTTCGCTGGTTCTGGCTGGAGCAAACAAGGGCGCGCGAATCGAAGCGGTGCTCGAGCATGCGGATAACGATTATGCCGAGTACGACGACGCGCAGATCTTCAGCGGCGAAAACATCGAGCTTTACCACGCTGAAGAGACCACCGAGAAAAAGGAGGATACGACCGTGGCTAAGGAAAACGGAGATAAGACCATTCAGGACGTTATCGACACTATGAACGAGGAGCAGAAAAATGCCCTCTATGCGGTAGTCGCCGCCGCGCTTAACGACGAAGGCGACGACAACAATGACGAGGAGGATTCCGCAGATATGAAGCACAACGTATTCGAAGGCGATACGCCTGAAAACACTCTGACCCATTCCGAAATGAAAGTAATGTTTGACGATATGCGTCGCTACGGCTCTCTCAAGGACAGCGTGGCGGCGCATAGTGCTGAATACGGCATTGAGCAGATTGACTGGCTGTTCCCGGAGCCGAAGACCCAGAGCGCCACGCCCGAATTCATCAAGCGCGAGACCGGCTGGGTTCCGAAGGTTATGAACGGCGTTCATCACACTCCGTTCAGCCGCATTAAGAGCATGTTCGCGGATATCACCGAGGACGATGCGCGTGCGAAGGGTTACATGAAGGGCAACCTGAAGAAGGACGAGGTCTTCACGCTGCTCAAGCGCACCACCACTCCGACCACGATTTACAAGAAGCAGAAGATGGATCGCGACGACGTGATCGACATCACCGATTTCGAAGTGGTTTCCTGGCTGAAGAGTGAGATGCGCATGATGCTGGACGAGGAAATCGCCCGCGCCATTCTGGTTGGCGATGGCCGCAATTCCTCCAGCGATGACAAGATCAATGAACAGAACATTCGCCCGATCGTGTCCGATGCTGAGCTGTACACCATTCGCAAGAAGGTTACGGTTAAGACCAGCGCAACCGACGCCGAGAAGGCCAAGGCGCTCATTCGCGCGTCTGTTAAGTCCCGCAAGGACTATCGCGGTTCCGGCGAACCGACGCTGTTCACCACCGAGGACTGGCTGACCGAAATGCTGCTGCTTGAGGACACCACCGGCCGCATCATCTATGACACGACTGAGAAGCTGAAGAGCGCTCTGCGCGTGAAGGAGATCGTGACCGTTCCGGTTATGGAAGGCGTTAAGGGTGTTGGCGGCGGCGATCTGATGGGCATCATCGTTAACCTCGCCGACTACAACATCGGCGCGGACAAGGGTGGCGCGATCAACATGTTCGAGGATTTCGACATCGACTACAATCAGCAGAAGTACCTGATTGAGACCCGTTGCTCCGGCGCTCTGACCAAGCCCTACTCTGCGATCGCGCTCGAGCTGGATGCTACGGCTTCTGCTTGACCGAGTTTCTACCTATTATAATAGACCATTTTAGGAGGAATGAAAATGGATAAGATTTTCGGCCGTGCTGAGGACAAGTATGTTCGTCAGTACAAACTGTATTGCAAGGCGACCGGTGATGGCAAGGTTTACATTGACAGCGAATGCAAGACACAGGCTAAGACCAGCGAGGTAAAGAACGCTTTCCTGAAGGGCGCGTTTGTGGATCAGGCCGGCAAGCTTTACGCAATCACGAGCTACTCCGAAGCAACCGGTGTTGCGACGATTGTTCTGCTGACTGTTGGCGCTTCTGATGCGGCTACGCTGGTAAAGCTGGTTAGCGTGGCGGACGCTTAAGACCGGATAGGAGACGTTCAAAATGGGAAAATTTTTCGGAGCAATCGGCTTCGCTGAAACCGAGGAGACGTCCCCGGGAGTATGGGAAGAGAGCATCAGCGAACGAAACTATTATGGAGACACAGTGCGGCTATCCAGACGATTGGAAAACGGCGAGCATTTGAACAGTAATGTGAATGTGAACCATTCCATCAGTATTGTCGCCGATGGCTATGCGTACGAAAACATTCTTTCCATTCGATACGCGGAATGGTTGGGGACACGCTGGAAGATCACGGACGTGGAGGTCCAGCGCCCCCGCCTTATCCTGACTCTCGGAGGTGTATACAATGGGAACGAGGCTTGATTTCCACGCATTGCTTTGCCGCCTTCTTGGTGCCTCGAACGTATACTTTCAGCCTCCAGAGACGATCAAGATGACCTATCCGTGTATTGTGTATGAACGATCCAACAACGACACCAAATTTGCCGATAACGTTCCTTACAAAACGATGAGGCGATACACTGTTACGGCAATCGATAAAAACCCCGATTCCGAGCTCCCTGATAAACTTGGGGGACTTCCTTTTTCTCGCATGAATCGGGTTTTTACCGCAAACAACCTGAACCATTATGTGTTCGACATCTACTACTAGGAGGTAATAAAATATGACCAAGCTTGTATGGGATCAGACTGGCAAGAGATACTGGGAAACCGGTGTATCCAACGGCGTTCTGTATAAGAAAAAGACTACCGGCGCATCTGGTAACCAGACGACCAAGTGGGTTGGCGTGGCTTGGAACGGCCTGACCGGTGTTAATGAATCTCCTTCCGGCGCTGAACTGACCGATCTGTGGGCGGACAACATCAAGTACGCTTCTATTCGTTCTGCCGAAACCTTTGGCGCGACGATCGAAGCCTACACTTATCCGGATGAGTTCGCCGAGTGCGACGGTTCGAAGGAAGCCGAAGACGGCGTATACCTCGGCCAGCAGGAGCGCGTTGCGTTCTGCTTCTGCTATAAGACCAAGGTGGGCAACGACACTCAGGATGAGAGCGACGACGGCTATAAGCTGCATATTATTTACAATGCGACCGCGTCTCCTTCCGAGAAGCAGTACAGCACTGTAAACGACAGTCCCGAGGCGATCACGTTCTCGTGGGAAGTGAACACCACTCCGATCAACGTGACCGGTCACAAGCCGGTATCCTCGATCGTTATCGATTCCAGAAAGGCCGACGCTGCGAAGCTGGCTGCTCTGGAGACGAAGCTGTATGGCGGCGAATCTTCAGATCCCGAGCTGCCTGAGCCGGATGAAATTCTGACCATGATGGCCGCTTCCTAAATGTAAAACTATTTTTGGGGCCCTGAGTATACGCTTGGGGCCCTTTAGAACTTGAAAGGAGAATGAGTTATGATCACTAAGACCCTTACTTATGAAGATTATGATGGCAATCCGATTACCGAAGAGGCTTATTTCCACCTGACCGAGGCTGATGCGACCGAAATGTTTACCACGTTTGGCGACGTTGGCGCGGCATTTGACAGAGGACTTGCTGAAAAGAATCCGACGTTTATCATGAATGCGCTGCGCAATCTGATTCGCATGTCCTACGGCAAGAAGCTTCCGGACGGCCGCTTTGTGAAGTTTGATTCCGAAGGCCGCAGACTGGGCGACTTCTTTATCAGCAGCGACGCTTATTCGGAGCTCGTGAATTCCCTGATTACCGATGAGAACGCGATTCTGGAATTCATCAAGGGTATTATGCCGGTGAAATTCAAGCGCCAGATTGCGGCTGAGCTCGCCGCGCATCCGGAAAATGTTCCTTCGGAGCTTGCTCCCATGGCGCTGTAATCTAGGAGGATTAAGGGAATGCTTGAAATCACGATACCGACCCGCGAGTATTTCGACGAGGCTCACGGGTGTTTCAAGAGCATTAAGGGCCAGACCATTCGGATCGAGCATTCCCTTGTCTCGGTTTCAAAATGGGAGGCAAAATGGCACAAGCCCTTTCTGGTTAACACCGAGCGAACCATGGAAGAGCAGATCGACTATATTCGCTGTATGACGATTACGCAGAATGTAGACCCGAACATCTATTACTTTATTCCGGATAAGGAGCTGGACCGCATTACCGCCTATCTGGAAGATCCTATGACCGCGACATGGTTTTCCAATCGAAACGGGAAGCCCACCGGACGAGGACGCGAGATCATCACCAGCGAGATCATTTACTGGGAGATGATCGAATTCGGCATCCCGTTCGAATTCGAGAAGTGGCATCTGAACCGACTTCTCACCTTGATTCGAGTTTGCAGCGAGAAGAATTCTTCCGGCAAGAAGATGAGCAAAAAAGACATTTATGCCCAGAACAAAGCACTCAACGCCGCTCGAAGAAAGAAATACAACACTAAGGGGTGATCCGATGGGCCGAGGCATTGTAACACATAAGGGTAGCTTTGCCAAAACGGAACGATTCCTGAATTTCGTGAAGGGCGAAAGATACCTGAACCGACTGGCCGAATTCGGACAAAGGGGCGTTGACGCTCTTGCCCAAGCCACGCCTAAGGAGACCGGCAAAACCGCCGGATCATGGGCATTTGAGATCGAACGAACCGATACTGCCACGACGATTCGCTGGGTGAATACCAACGTCGTGCAGCATGTGAACATAGCGCTCATCCTGCAATACGGGCACGGAACGCGAAACGGCGGATACGTGGCAGGACGAGATTATATCAATCCCGCATTACAACCGATCTTTGACGAAATGGCCGAACAGGCATGGAAGGAGGTGCGGAACGCATGAGCAGCATTGACGAACGGGTTGTTCAAATGCAATTCGAAAATTCCCAATTCGAAAAGGGAATCAAGGAAACGATCAAGAGCTTGGGACTGCTCAAGCAGAACCTCAACGTGGACAAAGCTACGGAGAGCATTGAGCACCTTCAAAATGTAGGTAACAGTTTCTCACTTTCCAACATCAGTCGGTCGCTCGAGAAGATCGTGGAACGCACTTCTTGGGCCGGACGGACGATTCGCCGAGAAATCGACCTGTTAACCGGCAAGGCCGTTAATCTCGGCAAGTCATTGACCGTTGGACAGATCAATGCGGGCTGGTCGAAGTATGAACAGAAGACTGCCAGCGTACAGACCATCATGAACGCTACTGGAAAATCCATTGACGAGGTTAATGGATATTTGGACAAGCTCATGTGGTTCTCGGATGAAACCTCTTACAATTTCACCGAGATGACCGCTGCGCTGGGCACGCTTACCTCTTCAGGCGGTGACATTAATAAGATGATCCCGATGATTGAGGGTATGGCGACTGCTACCGCATTTGCGGGTAAATCCGCTTCCGAATTCAGCCGAGTAATTTATAACCTGAACCAGTCCTACAGTCAGGGATATCTGTCCTTGATGGACTGGAAATCGGTTGAACTGGCGCAGGTTGGCTCTGAACAGCTCAAACAGACGCTTATTGATACGGCGGTTGAGCTTGGAACCTTGAAGAAGCTTGCAGACGGTACCTTTGAGACCAAAAAGGGTACGGTGGTAAACGCCGGCAACATGGGGTCCACACTGAATGAAAAGTGGGCCACCAAAGAGGTCATGGAAGGCGCGTTTGGCAAGTTTGCTCAGGTTATCGAAGAAGCATACAAGCTTGTAGAGGCCGGTGAATTTGACACGGCAGCTGATGCGATTGCATCACTTGCCGACAAATACGACGAAACCTATTACAAAGCTGCAAAAGCCGCTCAGGAAGCAAAATCGTTCAAGGAAGCCATCGACGCGACTGCTGATGCGGTAAGCTCCGGATGGATGAAGACCTTTGAGCTGATTTTCGGCAATTATGACGAAGCACGCGTTCTCTGGACGGATTTGGCGAATGCCCTTTGGGAAGTATTTGCTTCCGGAGCCGAGCAGAGGAATGAGGTTCTTCAGGCATGGAAGGAAGCCGGCGGACGAGCCGATCTGATTCAGGGCATTACGGATGCTCTGACCGCGCTTTGGACCGTGATCCAATCTATCGGCGAAGCATTTCATGATATTTTCCCGCAAGCCACGACTGATGATCTCCTGAACTTCTCTTCAAAGGTAAAAGAGCTGGGCGCGAATCTGCGAGATTTGGCCCGCGCTTTTGAGATCGTAAGCGCCAAACGCGGAGAGCTGGTTACTAAGACCGACCCTCTTCAGGAATATTTTGGCGAGCTTTCGAAGGGCTCTCGCGGTGATGAGGTCAAGAAACTTCAGGAAGCGCTTGAGGCAAAGGGCTTCAGCGTTGGCAAGCATGGTATTGACGGCATTTTCGGCAAGGACACTGAGGCAGCGCTCAAAGCTTTTCAGGAATCCATTGGCGAAACTGCCGATGGACTTTATAAAGAGAGTGATCACGCGAAGCTCGTCGGCACAGTAACCGCTTCGAATTACGAGCTGGTATTTGAGACTATAAAGAAATACACTCCTTTCGTGGATAAGCTTCAGCGAATTGCGCGAGGGATATTTGCTATTTTCGGAATGGTTGGAGACGCGATTGGTTTTGTCGGTAAGGCATTATGGAACGTATTGTCCATACTAAGCCCCGTCGCAAATGCATTTCTGACCTTGATGGCTGCTGCCGGAGACGGTATTGTAGCATTTCGAGAATGGGTAAAGAATTCAAGAGTGTTCGACAAATGGCTTTCCAGTATTAAGCGAAAACTTCAGCCTGTCAAGAGGTGGCTCGAAGATGCCGGAAAGAGTTTTTTGGAATTCTTTGGATTCGATGCGGCCGGTAAAAAGATCGACGGTGTTAGCAAATTTGCTACCTCGCTGGCGAACGTGAAGACCTTTCTTCAGCCGGTTCTGGATTGGTTTTCGACCGCTTACAATGATATTAAGAAGTTCTTTGGCATCGGAACTGAGATGTACGAAAACGGCGAACTGGTTCCCGATCGTGGACCGAGTCCGTTCGTACAAAAGCTTATCGAGATTAAAGAAAAACTTCAGCCGGTATTTGACTGGTTTACTGGAATTCGCGACAAGATCAAAGGGTTCTTCGGCATTGGACAGGAAACCTACGAAAACGGTGAGCTGGTTCCATCCAAATTTGCCGTTCAGATGCAGAAGGCCAAGCAGCTGCTTCAGCCGGTATTCGATTGGTTCTCGACGGCATACGCTAATGTGAAGAAATTCTTCGGAATCGGCGTTGAAGCGGAGGAAGGCGGCAAAAAAGTAACCGGTTTCACAGATGTATGGCAAAAGGCAAAAGCTATTCTTCGGCCAGTATTCGACTGGTTTTCGACTGCTTATGAGAACGTAAAGAAATTCTTCGGAATCGGCGTTGAAGCAGACGAATCCGGAAAGAAAGTAACCGGTTTCGCAGATGCTTGGGCGAAGATTAAAGCTTATCTTCAGCCGGTGTTCGACTGGTTCGTTAATGCTTATGCCAACGTGAAGAAATTCTTCGGCATTGGGCAGGAGATTTACGAGAATGGAGAACTGGTTCCTAGCGGATTCTCCATAATGTTTGAGAAGGCGAAGCAGAAGGTTCAAAATGTAATCGACTGGTTCAAGAACGCCTTCAATGGAAAGACCCTTGGCGAGAGTCTGGCGAATTTCTGGAACTCGTTTACTGGTCTGTTTAAGGCTAAAGAAGGTGAAATCGGGTTCCTGAACATTCTGAAGACGATTGGTAATACCATGTCTTCGGTATTCAATTGGATCAACGATAACAAATGGTGGATTCTCGCTGCTTCCGGCATATATTTCCTGATCATCGCTCCCATTACGAAACTTCTCGGCTGGGTAAAGGGATTGGTAGATACATGGAACACGGCCACCGGCAAGGTCAAGCCGGGAGGCGACGGCAAGAAGGGCGATGGATTCGCCAAATCCATTCAGCAAATCGGCATTGGTATTGGATTGATCGCTGCTTCTCTATTCCTGATCGGAAAGATGAAGCCGGAAGAGCTGACTCGCGCTGCTTGGACGTTGGTTGGATTGATCGGTGGACTTATTGCAATCGGAACGATTGGCAGTAAGATTGCCGGAAAGAACCTGTCCACCATTACTGATTATATGAAGCAGATGAGCCGCGTGATTCTTGTGACGACTGCAGCAGTATGGATTCTTGGAAAAATGAGTCCGGCTGCTATCTGGCAGGGAAGCATTGCGCTTCTGGCGATTCAGGCATTGCTGTTGGGATTTATGAAGCTTGCGCAGATCATGGATGCACAGCCGGCTCAAACGCTGAACGTATCGGTTAAGCTGAAGGGCCTGCTCGCGCTGGCCGCAGGCATATTCGTGATCGCCATGGCCGTAAAGTCGCTGGCCAAGATGGATTTCGGTTCGCTGGTCAAGGGTCTGTTCGGCGTTACGATGATCATGACGATGCTGTACGCCCTGATGCAGGTGGCTTCCGGACTTCCGACCGGTACTGTACAGATCGTTGGACTACTCAGCGTAGCGGTCACGGTATGGGTGCTGGTTCAGGCGATGAAATCTCTTGGCGATATGACCCCTGAAAAGTTCAAGCAGGCCGCGATCGGCATTGCCGCGTTGACCGGCGTAATTGCCGCGATGGTTGGCATATTTGCGCTTGCGGGGATGCTGAATGTGGGGCTTATTGCGGGTGCAGCATCAATTGGCGCGGCATTTATCGTATTGACCACAATCGTTGTAGGATTCCTCACATTTGTTGGATTTCTGAATCGAAAGGGCAATATTACCCGATTGATTAATTCCGCTGCGGGTGTTATGAAGGCCATCGGCCACGCATTCGGCAGCGTAATTGGCGGATTCATGGAGGCCATCGGTGAGGGCATTGGCGCGATTAACAAGGGCGCTTCCGGATTATCCGACGCGAAGCATTTCGAGAAGGACCTCGAAGCAGCGTTTACTGCCATTCAGAAGGTTACGGAATTCCTCGCGAAGTTCCAGAAGGAACGCGCCTTCCTGCAATACGATCCGAGCGCCTACAAAAAGCTCATGCAAATTCTTGACAACATCAAGCAATTTGGCGAGGCGATTGGCGCGGTATCAGCGGGCATCAACGGACTTTCAAAAACAAAGTACGAAGCCGACACAAATGCCGCTATTCAGGTGATGAATTCCGTGGCGGAAGCCTTGATCGGGCTTCAGGAATTCGGAAACCAGAACGCATGGGAAAAGAAGGTTACCGGCGGCATTTCGAGCTGGTGGGAAACCACTGAGACGATGATCGGTCAGGTGCTTTCCGACATCGAGAAATTCGGTTCGGTGGTCGGCACGGTTCGCGAAGCCGTTTCCGGGCTTTCGAAGGATCAAAGCCGAGATGCGGACGGCAATAAGACCGCCACCGTTCTGCAGGATACGAATGTCGCCGCAGAAATGATGAAACAGGTGGCCGATGTGCTCTCCGAGCTGAATGATTTGGCGAGCAGCAAAACATGGGTAAAACCGAAGCTGACGATACTTGGAATCCGAATCGGAACCGAGCTTCAGCTTCAGGGTTTGCTTGAAAACGTCAAGCTGTTCGGCGATGTGGTCGGCACGGTTCGAGACGGTGTTGCCGGTTTGGCTTCCGATAAGGATAAGAACGGTAATTCGAAGGTTCTGGCTGATGTGGACGTTGCTGACCAGATGGTACAGAAGGTGACGGAGGCGCTGGAGGGGCTTGGTGATCTTGCAGAAGGCAAGACTTGGTTCAAGCCAAAATCTACTCTTGCTCGAATTATCACCGGTTATCACACCCAGATCGATCCGATTCTGGAAACGCTGAATAACTTTGGTGAGACGACGAAGACAATCTATGAAGCCATCAGCGGCGTATCGCTGGAAAAGAAAGATGGCGAGTACACCGATGTGACGAAGGCGACTGTGAGTGGCAATGTTATGCAGGAAGTCGCAGAAGCATTACGATCGCTTACCGATTCTACGTTGGAGGATGATTCACAAAGCTTTGTGGATTGGGCGAATGAAAATTGGGAAAGAGTACTCCAAGTTTCTAATACACTTAAAAACGATTGGGCTCCTGCAATGTCGTCCATATTCGAATCTTTGAACGCGATGAATTCTGATACCATTGAAGACGATGCTAGAACTGCTACCGAAGCTATGCGAACAGTAGTTGGCTTCCTTACTGATATTTCTACTATGGGTATCGAAAGAAGTCGGAATTTCTTATCAACATTCTTCAATGGGGAAACGAAGACTGATTCGTTGATGGATCACCTCGGTTCTTTCGCAGATCAGATTCAGAAGATGTTTACCAAATTCGGCGGTATGTCTGAGACGACGATCGAAGCCGACGCTGCCACCGCATTCTCGATCCTTCGGGAATTTACGAATCTGGTGACGTGGCTCGGTTCTACGGAACGACCGGGCAATGTAGTGTCCGATCTCGGCATCATTACTCAGGTTTCCGGAGTGCTCATCGGTCTCGGAGCTGCCATTACCGAAATGAGCAGCGAACTGGAAGGCACAAATCTGGATACGATTCAGCAGATCTCCGATTTCCTGAGTTCACTAAACGGTATGCTGAGCGGAATTAAGGGCGTTGAGGACGTAGCCAAGCTGTTCAACGACCTGAAGAGTCTGTTCACGGATGGCGAAGGCGATGAAAACAGCGGAATTCCCACATGGCTGCAAAGCATCGACTCCGACAAGGCGACCACGAAGCTGACGCAATTCACGCAGAGTTTCCTGAAGAACGCAAAGCCGGACTTCGAATCGCTCAAAAACGAGTTCCATGACGTGGGTTACAACCTCGCGGTGGGCATGGGAGACGGATTATTCAGCGGAACCGAGGTGGCCAAGCTGCAGGCAGCGGCATTCGCAAACGCCTTGCTTAGCAAGATCAAGAGCGTTCTGGGAATCAATTCCCCTTCGAAGAAAACCTTTGAGTTCGGGCGCTACACCGTTCTTGGATTCGTGAAGGGCATTAACGACCATTCCAGAATCGCGGAAAAGAGCATGGAGGGTATGTCGAACGGCATTCTCGCGCAGCTCTCCAGCGAGCTTTCGCAGGACATGAACTTCGATCCGGTAGTTCGACCGATCGTTGATCTCTCGGACGTAGTATCCAGCTCGCGGAAGATGGATGGACTGCTGACCACGAATCGAAGCGTAGCCCTCGCAGGCGTTGCCACCGGAGCAGTCAACCACTATAAGGCGGAGAAGAATGGAAGAATCGCAAACACGACTTCCGACAATGGAGCTGCCAACGTGAGCGACACTACCTCGGTAAACGTGAACGGGAATTTCTACATCCGAAGTGATCAGGATGTTAAGAGTCTTGCTTCCGAGATAGCAACTCTCACAAAACAGCAGCAAAGGAGTTTGGGAATGACCTATTGACAAAGTAGGTCTTTCCTTTTATAATTTGGATAACGAATTGATATTTGGAGGTAATGAACATGAAGCGTTTGGTTGCTGTTTTGCTCGTTGTGTTTTCTACATTCTTGTTTGTATGCAATGCTGAAGAAATCGACATATCGGCAATGAGTTTCGAAGAACTAATCGAACTCCGTGATAAGATCAATGTTCAGCTCAAAGCAATTGATCCGGAATATGATTACATTCTCACTGAAGGTAATTATTTTGTCGGAATCGACATTCCGGAAGGAGAAGTTATGTTGTTTCGATTGTCGGCAGAATCCGATGGCGATGACAGTATAAATGTTTACTATGAGAATGAAGATGGCAAAAAAACTGGATATTCTGAGAAGCTAACTTCGAAATATCCAAGGGCAAAATGCATGTTCAAAGACGGTGATGAAATTCGTCTTTTTAAAGGCGGTCCCATCGGCGTAAAATACCTCCAAGATTAACCCCAACACTCCGCACCCCTCTCCCACCGCGGCGAGGGGTGATTTATATTTCCAAACCTCAGACGAAGGAAGCGGGCTGTTTGTATCGCTCACAACGCACCTCCTCCTTTCAAGTTCTTCACACGAACGGTCCACTTCCGTCTTTTGGGGTTAGGATATGATTCTAAGAGGTTGTGAGCCTGAGAACCACACATCCTAATTTCAGGTGGACGCTTCGTTTACATCGCGGAGCGTCTGCCGTTATTTATATTGAACACAGTTAGAACACTCAAAAAAGGAGGAACCGCATGAATATTTACGAGGCAGCCAAGATTGCAAAAGAGCATGGATGGGACATCACCCGAAACCATAAATGCTTCCATTGGGGCGCTGCGGCCCGAGTTTCACTGGACGATCCCTATACGCTATGGATCAAATCAACCGAGATGCATGTTGCCATTCCGCTATGGGAGCCGGGAGCGGAGGATCTTCTGGCAGAAGACTGGGAACCGATTTCCCCGGACAAGCCCTATCTGGATGCCATTCCGGATGCACATAGAGAATACGCCGATGAACTGGCGAAAAACATGGACGTATTCTCATGGTCGCTGGCCCATATGATAATGGCATACAAGGAATACAAAGACCCGTACAGATGCTATTGCGCCGAACCGTTCGCGAAAAAGAGCCGGTTCTCAAAGTTTTTCCATAAGAAATGACAGGGCTTTTTTGATCTATTCGCCGAAGGATGGGACAGGGATTTTCTTTCCTGTCTCGCGCTTTGGCGATTTTTTTTTGTGTCCGGAAATTGCCAAAAAGAAGAGCCGAGATTTTAACGCATCTTATGGGAATGCGTACGGGTCTTCGTTACACTTCCCGTCGTTTTCTTCGTCTTTACGACGACCGACTTGCTGGAAGGCCGAACGGACACAGTCACCTGTACGGTAGTACGTTTCATGGTTTTTCACCTACTTTTGTGTTGATGAATCAGCTTCATATCACGCCAAGAGACTCATGGAACTACTACCGGTATCGGGATTATGGCACAGACACTACTCGACTGTCAACCTTTCCTAATAAAAACTTCAAAATGAAAGAAGGTGCCTCTATGGCCACATATCAACTGAGCGACATTGACTGGTTTGAATGGAACGGCGTTAAATGCACGGACTATGGAATGCACGTTCTTTCTCAGCCGACCTATACCTCCGCCGCCGAGAAGGTATCCACCGTGGACATTCCCGGGAGGAGCGGAAGTCTTACCCTGATTGAAGGAACGGATATTTACAGCGCGATCAACCTTTCGTGCAGCTGTGTAATCGATGACACATACTACACGAAAGATGGTTCGAGCGTAAACCGCATTTCCGAAATCATGGGATGGATGAAGGGCAGCGGGAAGGTGAAATTCGCCAACCGCACCGAGGGCTATTACAAAGGTCGGATCGCGAATCAGATCAGCTTTGATCAGGTGGTTCGAGGTGATCCGCACCGGGTATTCAGCGTGCAATTCCAATGCGATCCCTTCCTCTACTTGGACGAAGGTGATACGGCGATCACGATTGCAAAATCGGCTTCCCCCTACAAGCTGACGAACAAGGGCAACTGCGTTTCTCAGCCGCTGATCCGGCTGGAGGGCACGAGCACCGGCACGATCATGATTGGAAACGAGACAATGATAGTGAACGACTTTTCGAACATCAGCTACATTCTGCTGGACTGCGAAGCCAAGATCGCCTACAAGGGAGCCAAGGGAAGCGCCAGCGATCCGCTAACTCTTCTTGGAACACGAGTGACCGGTGAATGGATCCAGATTCCGACCGGCAATCCCTATGTGACGCTTACCGGAGGCATTACCAAAGCGATCATCACCCCGAGATGGAGGTGCCGATAATTGAGCGACATTTATGTATTCGGCCCGGACGACGAATCCAACGATTACTCGACAATGGGCCTAGTCGGGGCACTGACTCCCACGAGCTGCAAATTTCAGGAGGTTGCGAACGGCGACAGCCTGATTACGATGGAGCATCCGAAGGATGAATTCGGGAGATACGCTGCGCTGGAGAAGGGTAACATTCTAATCGTGCCCGTTCCGGTTCGGACGACCCCGGAGATTCAAAATGGAAGCTGCGTAACGACCGTATGGACCTACAAGGTAAAGCCTCTCGACCAGCTTACGAGCGCTAGCCAGCGGACGCTCTACAAAAAGAGCACCGGCAGCGGCAAGATGAAGGTAATGCAGGCGGGCGACGTCGTTACCGTTGTTTCCAAGCCGCCTACGGAGCTGGGCAGCGATCGATGGAAGGCCAAAACCAAATACGGCACCGGATGGATTGATCCGAACGGCGTTGAGCTGATTACCGAGCACAAGATCGACAACAACGCAAACGCCATTGAGGAAATCCAGAGCCCGTGGACGATCACCCCCCAGATATTTCGAATCTACGAGACGACCAAGAATCTGGATTCGATCACGGTGAGTGCCCGGCACATCACCTATGATCTGAACTATGATATTTGCCACTGGCTGGTCGGTGCGGAGAACTCCGTTTCTCTCCAATACGCGATCAATCAGATTCTGGCATGCGGATACACAGACACCAGCCGGTTCAGCGTTTATACGAACGTAGCCAATGAAAAGATCGGCGGACGATACCGCGCCAAGACGATTATCGGCGCTTATCTGGATGCTGAGGACGGCGTATGCGCACAATACAATGTATGCATGGTTCGCGACAACCACGACATGTATTTTCTGCACGATCCCGGCATCAATCGAGGCGTACGGCTGCAATACAGCAAGAATCTGACCGGCATCACATTCAAATCGAGCGACGATGAGGTAATTACTCGAATTGTTCCGATCGGCGAATACGAAAACGGCCTTGAACTGGGCATCGGCGACACGGTGGCTACCCAATACATCGACACGCCGAACGCCAGCAAGTATCCGATCAAGCACGTCTGTTACTACAAGTGCAACAACGCGAAGGTTGGTCAGAAGGATACGAACGGTGGCAAGGTTACGATCGAGGTTGCAAGGGCCCGTATGCGCAAGCAGGCGCAGGACCTGATCGACAACGGATGCGACGTTCCCAAGATCGAGATGGAGGTCGAATTCGTCAATCTTGGCGACACGGTGGAATACGCGCAATACAAAAACCTTGAAAACGCATTCCTATTCGACTACGTAATCGTACAGCACCCGGATTTCAGCATCGACGTTACCGCTCGAATTGTGGAAATCAACTGGGACTGCATTCTGGATCGAATGGTTTCGTCGAAAATCGGTTCTGTCGGCGAGACGATCGCCAACACCGGCATTGCCTCTTGGCAGATTCCGACCGGTTTCAGCGGAAGCAAGATCGGCGACGGCACGATCAGCAGCGGAGCGCTTTCCGATGGGATCATCAACGCCCGGCACGTGCAGGCCGAAAGCATCAACACCGATGCACTTCAGGCGGGATGCGTTACGGCGATTAAAATCGCTGCAAACGCCATCACGGCCGACAAGCTGGACGCGGACACGGTGGATGCGAAGATTGCAAACATCGTTCTGGCCAATCTGACGACGGCCAACATTCAAAATGCAAATATTAGCTGGGCCGATATCGAGACGCTGAACGCTGCCATTGCGAACATTTCGAAGGCACACATCAACGATGCAGATATCGACTGGGCCAACATCACGAAACTTACTGCGGTTGTAGGCGAGATCGCGGTAGCGAAGATCCAGAACGCCACGATCAGCACCGCGCAGATCGACAATCTGGCCGCCGTGATCGCCTCCGCCGTGCATCTCGAGGTGCAGACCGGCAACTTCACGTTGGCCGAGATCAAGAATTTGCTCTCGAACGCCCTGATTCTGCAGGAGGGCGTTGCGGACAGCATGATGATTACGAATCTGGCTGTCACGAGCGCGAATCTTTTGAATGCGACCATCGACAAGCTGGTGCTGAAGGGTTCGGACGGGAAGTATTACCGCGTGTTTATCGGGGCGGATGGGACGATCCAGACCGAGGAGGTAACCGTCACGGACGGCGAAATCGAGGCGGGCGAAACGGGCGACGGGCGGCAGATTGTGGCCACTACGGCGAATGTCGGGAGCCTGAATGCGACGACCGTGAAGGCCTCTCAGGCGATCATCGGGACGATCTTCACGGAAAGTCTGACTGCGGGCAAAATTACCGCGAACGAGGCGCTGATTGCGTCGATGACCGCGCCTTTGCTTTACACTACGGCGATTACCGCGCTGGGCAATTCGCTCGATCTTTCGGCAAACGAGTCGATTCGGCTGACCGTCGGCAGCAGTCTGGCCACGGCGACGGTGGAATATGCCCTCTCGGACAGCCGAACGGAAGCGCCTGAAACCGGCTGGAGCGCGACCGCGCCCGAATGGGTGGACGGCAAATACATGTGGCAGCGCACGACGTGGACGAAGCGCGACGGCACGAAAACTGTCTCCGACCCCACCTGCATCGCGGGCGCGACCGGCGCGAAGGGCGAGGACGGCACGGGAATTGCGTCTGTCACCGCCGAATACTACCTGTCCACCAGCAAGGATGAGCCGACCGGCGGCGAATGGCTGGAAACGCCTCCGACGTGGACGACCGGCAAATACATGTGGACGCGGACAAAAATTACCTACAAAAATCCGCCCTCGACCGAGACCACCGAGCCGGTTTGCGACAGTACATGGGAGATCACGAACGGCCTGAAGGACGATATCGACGCGGTTTCGAACGCCGCCGAGACGGCTTTGGGGCTCGCCGAGGTCGCGCAGGACGCGGCAAACGGCGCTCAGGAGACGGCCAACGGCGCGCAGGAGTCGGCGAATCAGGCGAACGAGCGCGCGAGCATTCTGGAAACGCAATTGACGCTCACGCAGGAGGGGCTTTCCGTGGTACGGACGGAGACGATTCCGGGTTTGGAGGGGCGCGTGGAAACAATCGAATCCGGCGTGCACATCGCGGGCTCGGAGATCGGGATTTACACGTCCGACAGCCCGTTCCGCAACACGATCACCAACAACGGCTGGGTGATTTCCGAGGATGGCGCGCCGATCATCACGTGCGCGGAGACCAAGCTGACCGCGCCGCGAGTGATGGTTTCGGACGCGTTCATCATCGGGGGCCTCGCATGGAAGCCCGGCGAGGACAAGCACGTGCGGCTGCTGAAATATGGGAGGTTATCGTAAATGCCAAGTGTCACTTTAACCCCATCCGCCTGCACATCGGCTGCGGGCTGGACAACGGTTTATCATTATCTCACCACGAACAGCTCGTATTACCCGCGCCAGCTGATATTTACCTATCCGGCGAATTCGGTGCTCGGCGCGGCGGGCGTTCAGATCAACAAGCTGACCATTCACGGCTACGTCCGCAATTCGGCATCGGCGCTGAAACGACTGCGCTTCGGCTTTCGGCCCAGCGCGTCGAGCGGCGTGTCCGAATGGTCGATGCGCGGCAGCTCGCCGGTATTGGATGTTGCGTTTGATGCGATCGACGGCCATTCCGGCAGCGGCTACGCGTATCAGCAGATCGAGCGGATTTACGTTGGCTCCGGCCTGTTCATCAACCACATCCGCGACCAGTTCCAGCAGGGAAAGCCCCTGTATTTCGGCGTAATCCAGCCGGACAGCGGGCGATCCATTTCCGTGGATACCACGCTTTCGAGCTGGACAATGACCGTCGATTACGAGCTGCTGGGCAATATTCCGACCACGGACAAATCCAGCGTCAATCTCGGCGAAACGCTGACGGTGAACGTCAATCGCGTGATCGGAAACAGCTCGACGACGCTGAACTTCAAAATCGGGACCAAGGTGGTCAAAACCGCCGACATCGGAACGGCGACGAGCTATGCCTATAAGCTTCCATCATCGCTGGGCAGCAATTTCCCGAATTCTATCAGCACCACAATGACGATTGAAGCCGTAACCACGCTGAGCGGTACGACCTATGGAACGCTCACGACCAGTACGAAGGTGTCCGTACCCGATAGTGCGAAGCCGAACGTTAATCTCGGGGGCAAACGCGTCTGGTCAAGCAACGTTCCGACGGATGCGCAAATTGCAGCGTATTTGCAGTACATAACAGGCGTTCAGTTCGGCGGGCAGCTGTTCCCGACCTATGGAGCGACGATTGCCAAGCTCCAAATCGCGATTGAAGGAAAGAATTACTCGCTGGTGCCGACGTTTCAGCAGGGATACTTCGATATCATCCACTACTTTTCCACTTCGGGAAACGTTCCGGTCACCTTCACCGCCACTGATTCCCGCGGGCGCGTTGCGACACAGGCTTGGACGGTGCAAAACGTTCTTCCCTATTCGCCCCCGCAGATTCAGGCGTTTACGGTGGATCGCGCGACGAGCGAAAACGTGCTGGCCATCGACGGAACCTACGCGAGAGCCACCGTTCAGGCGAGCGTCAGCAGCGTCGCGATCGACGACGTGGAACAGAACAGCCTGAAGTTCAAAATCCAGTATCAGAAGGTCGGCGAAACGGCGTGGACGGACTGCGACGAGGTGACCGGCTCGGGACTTACCGGCACGTTTACCGGCCTGCTGGTGAAGGACGGCGCGTATGTCAGCACCTTCGACGACATGTCCGGCTACGATTTCCGCGCGGCCGTTTACGACCGGTTCAGCACCTCCTACGCCGCCGCGCAGATGCCGACGAAGGAGATTCTCTGGGACGTGGACGAGACGAACACCTGCATGGGCTTCGGCGGCGCGGCTCCGCTCTCGAGCGACACGGCGTATTACCGGTTCTACAAGCGGACGGAGTTCAATGCGGTTACGGATTTTAATCAGGCCGCGAACTTCAAGGAGGGCTACAAGCAATACAAGACCTCCGAGGTCGATACCGGCAACAAATGGTACGACGGCAAGCGGATTTACCGGTTCACACTTTGGGGCAACACCACTACGACCAACGGCAGCCAAACCTTTTATACCCTTCCCACAACGCCGGATGCCATCGTCCACATCGACGCGTTCTTCAAATCGGGCAGTGTCTGGTATCCGCTCCCGTGGGCGCAGTACGACATCAACAAGGCCGCAAACATCTACATCGACGGCGCAAAAATCTGTCTCGCCTTCGCCAGCGGCTGGACGGGCACAAGGCAGGTTCGCGTCGTGATCGAATACACGAAGTAAAGGAGGGCAAAGCATGCTTGCGATTCAGACAATCAAGGTAAACAACAAAAAGCGCGAGGCGATTATGATCCATCGCGGCGATTGCGGGTTGCTGGATTTCACATTTGAATCCGGCGACGAAGAATACGTGATGGACGCGACCGACACGCTGGAGCTGACCGTGCGCAAGCTCCCGAACAGCGAAAGCCCGGTTCTGCTCCATGTAAAGAGCGCGCCGGGAGTTCCGCAGATCGTGCTCCACACCGAGGACACCCAGCTCGAGGCGGGCTATTATTCGGCGGACGTGCAGCTCAATCACGGGATTTGCCGCTACACGATCTGGCCCGAAATCGATGTGGAGGCCGACGTAAAGCCGAAGGAAAACCGGAAGAATTTCGCAGTATTGGTGGAGGTAACAGAATGAGCGACAATCTGAACACGATCGGCATCCGGGGCAAAATCGCCGCGCGCACCCCGGACTACCGCTACACGCTGCCGGAGGGCGGCAACCCGGGCGATATCCCGGTGAAGACCGAAACCGGCGTGGAATGGCAGCAGCCCGAACCGGCGACCACGACCCCGGACTACCTGCAGAACGACGAAACCGCGAGCGATTATATCAAGAATCGCCCCGGCGGGTACACCGTGGACTACCCCGCGATCAACATCGAATGGGATGGCGTGATCGGGGATAGGGTGGTTGTGGATGGCAGTGGGTTTAAGTTTGTCAAGGTTAGCGATGAAGTGCCTACCGAAGAGCGCATAGCAGCCGGACGTTTGACCTATTTAAACAATGGGAAGCAAATGATCAAAGACGATTTAGGAGACGACATTGGTGGCGGCAATGGGTATATTATTGTTACGGAGGCATTGATCATAATCAATCAACCGGGTGTCACTGTATCAGGTGGCTCACTGACACTGATATTTCCAGAAACCGGAATCTATTTCGCTTATGTCAACGACAACACTCGCTGCATCTCCCTCTCCATCCCCGCGAAGACGACCGTCGTCCCCATCCCGGGCGAACTGACGAACATCGTCGGCGGATATGTCCGAGCGGAGAAGAAGGAACCGCTGGTCGATGCGGTTGTTCCGGCAGGCAGCTTTGAACTCTATACGGGAGGGAAATGAGCAATGGATTCATCGACTAATAACTATGCAGCTCCGATCACGCTGGGCTTCACGCCCGCCAACGGCGATCTCATCGGCGGCACGGTCAACGGCGTGGAGGTTAACGGCGAATGGAATAACGGTGTCATCCTCTACAAAGGTGCTCTCGACGTTTCGATGTATAAGAGCAGTGACGATCAGCTGATTTGTGCTGTGGGAATCCTTGACGGCCAAGCCATAGTTGCTGTAAAACAGGACTCCGCTCCCACCACCGACTACGAACTCCACCTCTACCGCTACTCTCCCGCCGATATCGTCCAGATTCCGCAGGAGTACGTCGAGGGTCTGGAAGACGTAGCCGAGAATGCGACGGCAGCCAAGACCGCAGCGGAAACGGCGCAGACTACGGCAAACGCAGCTAAAACCACAGCGGAAAAGGCTCAATCCACGGCCAACGCAGCCAAGACCACGGCCAACGCAGCCAAGACCACGGCCAACGCAGCCAAGACCGCAGCGGAAACGGCGCAGACTACGGCAAACGC
>ERZ1034928.316-NODE-316-length-25972-cov-4.805109_pt1 | contig 25972 bp, 19 predicted proteins | sample MGYA00520627_ERZ1034928 | MGnify/ENA primary metagenome ERZ1034928 (study PRJEB33766, sample SAMN09781755) | gut metagenome | biome: gut microbiome | host: Homo sapiens | place: Madagascar | study: EMG produced TPA metagenomics assembly of the PRJNA485056 data set... | reverse complement strand
CTATTGTTTCATGGCTTAATTCGCACAAATAAAATAATTTGCATAAAAGTAAAAAAATCCGGCTCTATGCCGGATTTTTTAATATTTCCGTAATCTTATTTTGCTTAAATAGCATACAAATATGTAAAATGCTTACTGACAATTAATAACAAAGGTTAAAAAAATGGTCAAAATCAATGATGTTGAGTTTTCGGATATTTACATCACCCCCGAAAAAGTTGCTTATATTCCTGATGATTTAACTGAAAACGGACTGCAAATGTTCGTGGCTTCCGATTTTGAAGAATTTTATAAGTTGGTAGAAGATTCGTATGAGGGTAACTCCAGTTATTCCGTATTTTATGAAAACGTGTTCTTCCGTGTTGAACGCAGTATGACGGTTACCGGCGTACAGTATTGTATTCGTAAAATGCCGCGGGTTGTTCCTGATTTTAATACTTTGGGTTATCGTAAAGAGTTGGCTACTTATTTGAACGGACTTTGCAAAGCTTCAGGGCTTATTTTATGGGCAGGTGCCACCGGTTCAGGTAAAACAACCTCAATTTCATCATTGCTTAAAGAATTTTTGGTACGGGAAGGCGGCTTTGCCTACACCATTGAAGACCCGTCTGAAATGCCGCTTGACGGCGAATATACCGCAGCGAATGGCTCGTTCGGATTGTGCAAACAAACCCAACCGATAAATAACAACTGGGCAGAATCCTTAAAATCGGCATTGCGTTCAAAACCGCGTTATATTATGGTTGGTGAGATTCGTACTCCTGATACGGCAAGCGAATGTTTGCGCGCCGCTACTTCAGGCCACCTTGTACTTTCAACCATTCACGCCAACAATATCCCTGACGCCATTAACTCTATGGTAAAATACGCTTCGTCATCTGATATGAGCGAGGCTTTGGCTTATGACTTGCTCTCGCGCGGTATGCTTGCGGTATTGCACCAATCGTTGCGCGGTGTCGGCCATAAAACCCCGATTTTGCGCTTTTTGTTTGCTAACCCTGATACTACCAAAGGCTGTCAGGTGCGCAGTATTATTAAAAGCGGCAAGCTCAATTTGGCAACCCCGATTGAAACCCAAATGACCCGTATGGCGCAAGGCCGCCCGTTGTTTGAAGAAATGTAATTTATATTACTTAAGCCCCGACTGTTTAACTTCAGGGCTTAATTTTTGCGCCTATTAAAATTCTCCGCCCATGAAGCGGCGTTAAAGGCAGGGTGGTTATAGCCTTAATAAATAAAGTTGAAGTCCTTTCCATATTCAGTGCAGATAGCTTCAATCTCATATAAGGTTAGGTTTTTTAGGCATTTGTTATCAGCGGAGCAATATTTACGAGTCCGCACTGTGCATAAGTTGTATTAAAAAACAATAAAACCGGCTTTGGCGCCGGTTTTATAAATTATTCATACACCCAACTGAGCGTGTTATTGTTTTGACAATACTTATCAGCCAACTCCGGTGTTATCGGCAGCGGTAATTGTCCGCCCCATTCAAAGCCGATTACCTTATCGCCTGAAATCAGGTTAACAGCGGCCAAAGCCGGATTTTCCGCCTGAGTTAAATTATCGGGCAATAAAGCAATGCATACAGATTTGCTGACGTTGGCAATGCTGATTATAAAGCGCTTGCCTCCGGGCATAATCATAGTGCCGTTTACATCTTGCCCCACATTAATTTCTTTACCCAAAGCGCTGACAATTTTGTTGCCGCGAACCATTTGTGCCGGAACAATATTGTTTTTAATGGCATTTTCCGTGCTTAATCCCCAATAATCGGGGCGCACTTTGTAATGATTACGCACCATGTTGCCAAGCTCGTTAATTTCTTGTTTGGCGGTGGCAATCTGATTGCCTTTATCGGGAACAAGCCACACAATCAATAATATCAGCAAAGCGGCAACTGCCAAGGCCAATAAGATTCCTTCTCGCGGTGAAGCTTGCAGCATTGTCCAAGCATCGCGTAACTTTTGCTTAAATTTATTTAACATATTAACCTCCGCCCATGGCACTGGTAATTTGGTCTTGCATTTCAAATACGCCGAATACCGCCCAAGCGATAACGCCCGCAACCGCAAGCAAAGCCGCCATGTTTAACAATGAAGCCTTTTGCTCAATCATATATGCGGATTCTTCCAACCAGTCATCGGCAAGTTTTTCCAAAGCTTCTTCAAAGTTATCCAACTCAGAATAAATTTTTAAGTCGGCAATAATTTCTTTATCCGGAAAGTTTAATCCGGTTTTCATTAAAGCCTGACCTAAGTTATCACCGTTTTTAATAAAGGCGAGAGTTTTATCAATGCGTTCTTTTAAGTAAGCGTTTGAATCGCGGCGCAGTGATGATAACGCCGTTGAAACCGGCACGCCGCCTTTAACCAAAGCTGAAAGCGCCAAAAGCCACGTAATACCGATAAACACCTTATAAAGTGACCATGGCGGAATATTATCAATAACGGCTCTGATAGGACCGGTCCAAATACCGATGGTGACATAAACCACTACCATCACAATCGGGAAGGTAATAAAGGCAACCAACCAGTTTTCTCTAATCCATTCGGAAATATCAACCAACGTGGCGGCCGTGCCGACCCAACGCACGGACGGAGCGGCGTCAATCATCGGCGGCACCATGTAAGCGCCGATACCGTAAATAATCAAAATAGCCATCATAAACAAGAATGACGGGTATGAAACCGCGCCGACAATCGGTCGTATCATTTTGGTGGAGCCTTCGGTCACCTTAATCAAGTTAAGCAAGGCGCTTTCAAGGTCAGAAACGTCACCTACCGAAAGCATCAATCGTTCGCGGCTCGGCGCCCAACCTTTTAAAGCGTCAGAAAACGGCAAACCGTTTTGCAGGGCTTTACCCCAGCTTGCCAAAGCAATCGCCATCGGTTCGCTCGGGTTTTTGCCGCCGTTGGTAATACCGTCATGCAGCATGTCAAGCGCGTCCATCAATGAAAATCGGTTGCGCATTAAGGCGGCCAATTTACGATATATTTTCAAACGCGTTTCGTTTGAAAAGTTACAAATCATTTTTGCATAATAAACTTCAATAGAGTTAAGCGAGCGCATAGCTTTATTGAAAGAGGCCGTTTTTTTCTTTTCTGCCATGTTTATTACTCCTAGTAAACCGGACGCTGATCAAGCAGACCGCACCAACGTTCCACTTCGTCCAAGTCAATATAACCTTTTAACATTCGTTCAATCGCGGCGTCTCTGAGCGGGCGTCCGTCAAGTTCGCTGGTCCAATAGTCAATAGCGCGCTTTGTATCGCCGTTAATCATTAATTGCAGGAACATTGCGTCCGGCAAAATAATTTCCGGTACCGACATACGACCGCTGACCCCTTTATATCCGCAAAATTTGCAACCATCGCCGCGGATAAAGGTGTTTTCAATACCAAAATCGCCGAGCGCTGTTTTAAGCCGCGCAAAAGAGGGGTCGTTCATACGTTCTTTAACTGATTTACGGCAATACGGACATAATTTACGGAACAAACGTTGTGAAATTAAGCCTTTAATAAGCTCCGGATCGCCGAGCATGTATGACTGAATGCCCATATCGCGCAAACGGGTAATAATTGCCGGCGCTGAGTTGGCGTGCAAAGTTGACCACACGCCGTGACCGGACAGCGCGCCCTTAAACGTAAGTTCCGCGGCTGAAAGCGAACGAATTTCGCCCACCATCATAACGTCCGGGTCGGAACGCAACGCGGCGTTAAGCGCTTTGGTAAATTCCGCCTCTTTTTCTTCTTCGGTGTTAGCGTTGGTCACCGGCATTTGCCGCGCCCCCGGAATAGGATACTCCGGCGGGTCTTCCACGGTAATCAGGTTAATTTCATAGTTTTTTTCTTGCAAAAGCTTAATCATGTTTCTTTGCAAGGTGGTTGATTTACCTGAACCGGTAGGGCCTGCCACAATGTTTAAGCCGACCGGAACGGCGCGCAGGCGGTAAAACAGGTTTTCTTCGCGGTCGCCAAAACCCAATGAACGCAAGTCAGAGCTTCCGTCGGGGTTATCATCGGCGTACAGCAAACGCATAACCAGATATTGCGAACCGAACGCAATAGGGTTAAATTGCAAACGAATAGCGAGCACATTGTGCGGTAGCATCAATTTACCGTCAGAACCGCGCAACGGCGTTTCGCCTAATTTTTGCGCGCCCTGAAACTCGTTTTGCGCATAGTTAGAGTCTGAAATATCGGCGGAGGCAAACGCGGCGCGCACAAAAGCCTCGCCCCAGTCTTTGTTATATTCCATTTGCCGCTGCATCATACCGTTTACACGGAACATAATGATGGTTGAATCGGCCACAATAACGTGAATATCTGAAACCTTTTGCGCCGACGCGCGAGCAATAACGTTAATAAAGTCAATTTGCATCTGCATCTGGTCAAGGTTGTTAACATCAACATTGGCCAAACCGGAGCCGCGCTCGGCGTAAGCGTAAATAGCGCTGATTTCATTTTGACTGACGTACTGCGGAGTTTTAATCGGCATACGTCTTTTTTTAATGGTTTTTTCAAAGTTATAAACCGGACCGTCAAAGCGGTGATCTTTTGAAACCAAATAAGTTCCGTCTGAAAACAGAGCCACCAAACGTCTGGTTTCATCGCTTAGGGTAATGTCTGAATCAGGCAGAGTCAAAAGCTTGTTGCCGTTAGCAAACAAGTCTTCCAAGATGTTGGTTTTTTTTGACTGTTCTGATGAGCTTTCAGCCAAATAAGAGCCGGAGGATGGAGTTCCGGCCTTATTTTTATCATCAGTGGCATCAGGTTTATTAACCATTGAGCGTACCCTTATTATTTAATAAACATACCTGTTCCCAACGAAGGAATACCTCTGTCTGAGGAAATTCCCGAACTCTGCTGAGCCGGTTGTTGAGCCGGCGCCTGCTGCGGTTGCGGAGCTTTATCGGTAGTGGCGGTGCCGTCCATTTTATCGGGTTCGGCCGTCATGGCGCTGTTGCTGGTGTACAGATAATCTTTTAAGCCGTTGCGGTCAAACTGAATATAGTTTTGCGTAATGTCTTCAATAGTGTGACCGGTGTGCAACAGAGTGCCTTTGCGAGCAAGGAACGATTCGCCTTCTTTGTTAATCAGTTTGGCGGTCAAATTTTCGCCTTTGCCGATAATTTCCATAATGGCGTATTCTTTGGCGATATTAACCGGCGCGATTTTAGCGTCAACCGAGGTTGAAACGCCTTGTTTACCTTCGCCGGTTTTGCCTTCGGCTGCAAACGGATTTTGCTGCCGATTCTTAGCCGCCAAAGCGTCTGCTTCAATACGTTTTTTAAGCTGAATATTCTGCGCGGTTAAGCTTGCAACCGTACGGTCGTGATTGCTTTTGGCATTGTTGGCGGCCTGAACGGTTTTGTTTGAAACGGTTGTCAGTTCTTCAAGTTTTTTCTTGAAGTTATCGGCCAAGTTTTTGCGATCTTCTTCAACTTGCTGCATTTGCTTATAAATTTTAGCATTTTCGGCAATCCACTGCTGATTTTGCTCCAACATTTGGTTCATATAAGCGGTCAGAGCCTTTTTCTGCTTTAATTTTTCAAGTTCAATTTCTTTTTCTTTCAAAAGCTGTTGTTCTCTTAAAACCTTAGCTTCCTGTTCTTTTTTCCACTCAAATTCTTGACGTTTCTTTTCTTCTTCGGCGGCAAGTTTTTCTTCCATAGCCTTAGCGCGCTGAGCCTTAATCGCCTCAATTTCGTTTCTGACTTTTTCGCGGCGCAGTTCCAAAGTAAGCAATGTGGTTTGTTTTTCAATATCCGACATCTGGTTAAAAAGGTCGTTATTTACTTTTTCAAGCACACTGTCGCCAAATTCTTTGTTAACCGGAGCCGGTTTAGGAGCTTCGGGTTTAGCCATCAAAGGAGATGACGCGTCAGGCGCGCTAAGCGGCGAGGTGGTCGGAGCAACGCCGTTTGCCGGAGCGGGAGCCGGAATATCGCTGTTTTCAACGTTTTCCATGCCGAGTGAAAAATCCATATCGGCGTCAAAAGCTTCCGGCGCCTGATTTTTAGCGTTTGCTTTCGGAGCCGTGTCTGCTTTCGGAGCGGCATTTGCTGCCGGAGCCGGTTTAGGAGCCGCAGTCTTTGGAGCCGGAACGGTTGCCGGAGCCGGTGAGATTAAGCCGCTGTCAAGCGGGATAATATCATCGTCTAAAACATCGGGAATTTCCTGACCCATTAAATCTGCGCTTGGTTTAACAGCCTTTTCGGTATTTTTCTGCGGCGCTACTGCATTGTTGTCTTCAACCAATGAAACAACACCCTGAGCCTCACAGGTTTTGGCAACGCTTAAAGTAATAAGAGAAACCAAAGCGGCGGTGAGTAAATTTTTATTTAAAAGCTTATAATACATATATTGCTCCTTCGTAATACCAGTTATGGCTGTTTATATCATATTTAATAGTATTAATCTTAAGTCCTGAAAATTTCATTAACAAATCTAACCATTGTTTAGGATCATGGTTAGAAGTAAAGCTGAATTTTACCGAACGATAAACATTTTTCTGCGGAGATGTCCAAGTCTCGGTGTTCATACTGATAGGCATCTGCAATCCTTGGAACAAATCGTTTAAGGTGTTAACCAAATCAACCCCGTTCATTTCCGGTGGCGAGTTAAAGGTTTTAACGCCCGTAATCGGCACTGAAACAATCACGCTGTTACCGTTAGCGGCAATAGAGCGGCTTGAAAATGTAACGCCTGATTTATTAAGCGCTTTATCAATCCATGTAATACGCCCCATTTCACGCTTCCATGAAGTAACCAATCCGGTCGGAGTGCAGGTAATGCCCTCAATTTTCCAACCCGGAGTAACAATGCCGACCACGTCTTGCGTTGCTTTTAAGCAACCGATTAAAACGGCTTGCGGGTCTTGCAGATTCTCCCATGGTTTAGGTTCCGGCGGAGGAGGAGCTTTTTCAATTTGCCTGATGGGCACCGGAGTAACAATCGGCTTTTTCGGCGGCGCCAAAAACACTGAATTGATTAAGGTTGAAACGAGCCAAATTGCGGCAACGCCGATTGCCGCCACCACGGCAAACAGTTTCGGACCGCGCAAAGCTCTGATTTTTTGCAACTTTGCGTCGGCGCCTTTTTCAAGCAGGCTTTCAAGCGATATATTTTCAATATCGTCCAGACCCCACTCTTCCGGCGCAATTTTGCGACCCCAATCCGGAACCGCGAGCATAGACATAAACTGTTCTTTGGCGTCCTCTTCATTTAAAAAGAGCATATCGCCATCGGAGAGGATTATATCGTTACGAGCGCATACATACCACCATCCGTTGCTGACCTTAAACACCGCCAAAAATGACGAGCGGTCTGAGAGCGCGGTTGAAACGGATACAGCCGCCGCCGGCATTTTCTTTTTATATCCCTGATATGAAACGCACAAACCGAATTGCGGCGATTTACCGGGTTTTAAGCAGAAGAGGTCGGCGCCTTCCAAAACGTTTTCGGAAGCCTCAATAATTTCAACAAACGGGTCGTCCCGATTTTGCAGAGGCTGCCAGAACAAGCTGGCGGCATAAGTCACACCGCCGACGTCAAAGCTGGTACCCCAAGCTTTGGTTTCGTCTCTTTCCGCCGGATTAACTTCGCCGGAATAGTTTTCATCTAAATTAGCATCCTCTAACACGGTATTGTTCCTTTACTGTTAGTATTTCATTCTGGATTCGGGCACAAGCGGGGAGTCCAAAACCACAGGGGTTAACATAATAACCAAGATACTGCGGGTTTTTTCAGCCGTTGCGGTGCCTCCCAAGAGTGAGTTTTCTGCCGAGCCTACGCCGGTTTTTTTAGCGGAGTTTTCAACACGTTCATAACCGCTCAAGATTAAAGTTTCGCCTGATTTCAAAGCAACTTCCTGCGTAAAGCCGCGGGTTTCAATAATCGGGTTTTGAATGTATTGACCGCTGGTTTCGCCTCCGGTGGTTGAACCGCTGCCCAAGTCAACTCTTTCAAGTTCAATAAGGTCAGACAAGGTGAGGTTAAACATCAGCATCAAGCGGCCGTGTTCCAAAATACGCGGCAAAACATCAAGTGTAAAGCCGGTTTCAATTTCCTCCGTAGTGGTTGAAAGGTCATAATAGCTGCCGTCGCTACCGGAGTTGGTTTTTGTAATTTCAGAAATATAGTTCTGAGTTTTAACCACCTGAATAGGAGCCGGTTTGTTATTCAAGGTAGTAACCGTGCCACTGGTAATTAAGTTGGTGGTGCCTTGTTCTGAAAGGGCTTGAATAGCGCCTGCCAAAGTCCACCGACCGGACAAAATCGTCATAGACAGGTTGTTGGTAACTTCAGCGCCCAAACCGCCCGGACTTGCCAAACCTAAATCAGTGATGTGGTTATTACCCTTAAACGCGGCGGAAAGATTAAGACCATACTGGTCTGAATCCGAAACATTAACCTGCAAAACCTTAACGCTGATGGCAACCTGCCGTGAGAGGCGGATATTTTGTTCGTTAACAAATTTTGCCACTTTGCGAATATCGGTCGGAGTGCCGGTTAAAGTGATAGTGCCGTTTGACTGGTCCATAGTCAGCTGAGCCTCATTGCTAATCATTGATTTAATTGATGATTCAATATTAGCCCACAAGTCAATATTGGCGGTGTTGCTGAGCGAAACAGATGACGAGCCCGCGCTACCGTCGGTAGATGAACCGCCGACGTTAACCGACAAGGTCGGTTTGGTAGGCAAGGTGTATAACACAAAAGTTTTGGTGATAAATTTATAAAAATAAATTTGTTTTTTTTCATATTTCCACCAAATACCGAAACGGTTGCAAACTTCATCAAGCAAGCCGCTCAAAGGACCTTTGTATGAAACAAGCATTTTGGTGCTGTCGGTCCATTGCGCGCCGATAGATTCCAAGTTAGGCGCGTTGCCGTCAGCCTGTTGTTTTGAAGTTTCTTCTAAAGTCGGGTCGTATCTGACTGAAAGCGAAGTGATTTTGTTCAGCATATCGCCGATTTCATATAACGTAATCGGGCGGTTGCTGATTAAGGTAACCCCGTCCGGAGTTTCCAAATAACTGGGAACCGGGTCGCCCTCGTACTCAACTTCACTGGTGTCGCCGAGCCAAATATCGTCATTAACTCTGATAACATCGGTAACGGCAGGTGTTGTCGGAGCCTTTGCTTTTTCTTTTAAGACGACGGTGTTTTCAACTTCACGGTCTAAAGTGGCGTCAAGGTCGGTTGAAACGGAGCACGCCGCAACCAAAGCGGCAACTGCCGTACCAAGAGCTAAATTAAAAAACTTATTCATACGCATTTTCATCCTCCATCGTTTCAACGACTAATACGCGGTTTCCTTTATAAAATGTTGCAATCGGAGCCGGACGGGCGCGGGCGAAAGCTCTGATTAAAGCCGAGCTTACATCGGCAAAGCGTCCTCTGAACATGGCTCCGGCGCTCAAAACATAATTGCGGTTGGTGTTCCAAACCAAGCGCCAGCCTGACTGCTCGCTCCACTCAGTAAGCAAAGCTTTAAGGTTTTGACCTTCTTCGGCGAGCCAATCCTGAACAGGATCTTCCACATCGTCTGAATTGTCATCAGAATTATCTTCTGTTTCGGCAACAATAGTTTCATCAACTTTTATGTCCTCAGGAGCAACTTTTTCTTCGGGGGTTTCTTCAGGCTCAGTGGCAACACCGGCTTGTTCTTCATATTCAATAACCTCATCTTCAACTGACGGGGGAATAGACGCCGAGAGGTTATTGCCTGCTCCTGCCTGCGAGATTAATCTGTCGCGGGGAGTTCTTTCGCCGTATTCTCTAAAATCGGCGGCCGTACGGGTATAATTAACATACGGGTCGTTCGGACACATATTGGGGTCTGCCGTGTTTTGGCAGATATATTCGTCCGGCGGCACGGCGGCGTACGTTTCGTCAATATACACATCCATCGGGCAATCCGGACCGTTACATTGCGCCGTGTAGGCTGAATTATAGCGCACACAGCCGACCATACCCAAACACAACAGGCAGGCGGATAAGAGTAATTTATTATTCATATTTAATTCCCCTATGTCATACTTCATTACATTGTTGTTCCATCATACAGGTTGAATTTTAAATAATCAAGCGCCGCGCAAAACTTATTACCATGGGCGGTAATAAGAGCTGCCGTTGTCTTTATTTATTACAACCTCTTCATTATTGTTAAACCGAATATTCCTAATAATAAATGAATTTGGCTCGCGCGAGGTGAACACAATATTAATTTTTCTGTAATCCACGCCGCGGTTTGCTAAAATAGTGCTTAACAGGTTAAGCCTTTTCTTTTGCAGGGCAAAAGAGCCGGTGCCGTCAATTCTGATTTCAATATACAAATCGTCATTGTCGCGCGCGTTATCGGCAAAAGCGTGAATCCAGCGCAAAGTCTGCCCTGAAATTTCCGCTCTGTTGGGCTGAAACGAAAGTCTCAGCTCCGCCGGCAGAATTTTTGCCGGTTTGCTCTGCCCCGGAAACTTGTTTCCCACGCCGAAAAAGTCAAAAGTGCTGCGGCTCTGCCCTGACAATTGACTGATTTCGGTTTGCGGGTTTTCATCTTTACTTTTATCTTTGTTACCGGCAAACCATGAGGTTATACTTTTAAATAAGCCGGTTTTCTTTTCATCTTCATTTAAGCCGCCGTCATCGTTCGGTGCTGTTGCGGCGGGTTCTTTAACTTCGTCTTTTTTAGCCGGTTTGTCATCGGGCGAATATGAGAGCTGCGGCGTTAAATTCGGGTCGTTGGCAATATCGTCCGGTATCGGAATTAACAGGTTGGGCACCATTTGGTAAGCAACTTTGGTCTCGCCGCCTGAAATGTTGCCATCCTCTTCTTTAAGCGCCAAGCTGATATTTTCATCTTCCGCGGCGGGGCGCAAAAGGCTTGTTTGTTCTTCCGGTTTAGGTTGAGATTCGTCAGCCTCTTCTTCAGCGGCAACCGGAGTTTCCTCTAAAGGTTGCTCGCTTTGCGCAAATTGCTCCACTACCGCTTTGTTTTTGGCAAACCGATTTCCCTTAGCCACTACCCACGGGCTTTCTTCCGGCTGTTTTTCCGACATTTGTTGCCATTCGTTTTGCTTTAAGTCGGCTTCCGCTAAAGTTTTTTCTTCCGGAGCTTCTGCTTCCTCAATGGTGTTAACCAAAACATTCGGCTCCAACATGGCAATTTCAGAACCTGATGCGGAGTTTTGCACTTCTATTTGCTTATGAAGCGTGCCGGATGTTTCCACCAGCGGAATTTCATTGTCTTCAAGCGGGGCAACGCTTAAAGCGGCGTTATCTGTAACTGTGTTTTCCGCAACCACTATATTTTCGGCGCTAATATCTTTATCTTCCGGCGCATACAAAACTTTAAGCGGCTCAGAAGGTTTGCTTAATATAATATTTTGTGTTTTTTCATCTTGCAGGGTGTCGCTTATGTCGGCATACACAATGCCGCTTTGTTCATAAGCGGGTGCGGCAACTTGCGCGGAGGCTATTTCTTCCGGCTCTAACACAATTTCTTGCGCGGCGGCAAGGTCAGTGTTAATTGGGCTTTTGATAACTGTTTGGCTTGTTGCGGTAACGGTGTTTTCCGCCAAAACTTCCGGCTTTTGCTCTAAAGCCTCTTTCGGGGCGGCAACATCCGCCGCCGGCGCGGGAGCGGTTAAATCTTCAATCGCGCTCACGTCAACCGCGGTTGCGGCGGCAACCTGCCGAACCGTTAAGTCTTTCGGCTTTGAAAACAGAGATATATCCTGCGTTTTAATAACCTTGTTTCCGGTTTGGTTTTTCGGAGTTTCCGGCGCGCGGAAAAACACTTTACCGACGGCGGCAACCGCCAGTAAAGAGAATAAAAAGCTGTAAACAAAGTTTTTAACTGCTTTTTTCCGCATAATTTTTCAAACTCCTAATACGGCAATTTATCACGCCAAATCAATGCGTTTGCATACAATTTGGGCGCAAATCGCCCTTCCGGTTACAAAAAAGATACAACTGATAACCTTAAAATTGCGTTAATATAATGAAGTTGCGGAAATTTTTTCTGCCGCAGGCGTTTTGTAAGTTTTTTCGCCCGAAAGCTGTTTTAAAAAATTAGAGATTTTTTTACCTTTTAAAAATATACTAAAGCCCGTATTGAATGCCGAAGGTGAATATGAATTTTTTGTTACACGGCATGTTTTTGTATTAAAAACAAAGCCTTAGCAAAAATTGCGCAGACTATAAAAAACTGGCAAAATGTTCTCAAATCTGGTATTCTATAAGTGTATAAGAAGTTTTGTCATGGTATTTGGAGAAAAACAATGAAGTTTCTTAAAAACAATTTATTCACATTGTTAGCCTTAGGCTTAGTCTTTACAATGGCTATGGTTGGCGATGCAAGTGCGCAGACCGTTATGGAAATTGCGCAAAATAAAGCGCTTAATGTGTTTAACGCCGTTAAAACCATTATTTTCGTAGTCGGTGGCTTCGGTTTGGTCGGTCTTGCTTTTCAGGCTATTTTCGGTAAAGTAAAATGGGCGTGGTTTGCAGGTTTAGCCGTTGGCTTGGCAGTGCTTGCCGCTGCTGGTGCAATCGTTAAGTACGCAACCGGTCAAAGTCAAATAGCGGAAAAAGAGGGTGGTTTTAATGACTCATTTGGTCAATCAACGGGTGACAGTTTATAAGTTTTATTGTCAAAAGGAGAAAAACAATGAAGTTTCTTAAAAACAATTTATTCACATTGCTCGCCTTGGGCTTAGTCTTTACAATGGCTATGGTTGGCGATGTGAGTGCGCAGACAACTACTACTGTTATGGATACCGCTACTAAAAAGGCACTTAACGTGTTTAAAGCCGTTAAAACCATTATTTTCGTAGTCGGCGGTTTCGGTTTGGTTGGTCTTGCTTTTCAGGCTATTTTCGGTAAAGTAAAATGGGCGTGGTTTGCAGGTTTAGCCGTTGGCTTGGCGGTGCTTGCCGCTGCCGGTGCAATCGTTGAGTACGCAACTGGTGATACGAAGGCTACAGCAGAAGGCAGCAGATATGGAGGCTTTGGTGATTCATTCAGTGATTCTGCTCCCGGTATTTAGTATCGGTTGTCAAATATGGGGAAAGCCTCGCGCTTTCCCCTGCGCTTAAATTATTTTAAGGAGAATTAAACGATGTTGCTTATAAATTTAAAGAAATACTTCAGCTTTGGTTTGCTGGCCTTTGCGCTTTCTTCAATTTTATGCGCAACTGATTCTTACGCCGTGTTTGAAGATTTAACCCGAACCGGCGGCGAAATTTTTGAGGGCATGAAAGGCATTATTTACGGCGCCGCAGGTTTTGGCATTATCGCCATTGCCATCGGCAGCTTTTTCGGCGCCCTTAACTGGAAGTGGCTCAGCGCCATTATTATCGGTCTGATAGTAATAGCCGCCACCGCTGGTATTATTAACTATTTGGCGGCGGGCACCGGCGCGGATATCAGCGTCAGCGGCATATCCGACACCTTAAAAACCGGCGAATAATTCAACTTGGACGGAGGCGGTCATGAAACATCAATTTAAATATTTGTTTTTAACTCTGCTCTTGGGTGTGCTGCTGCTTCCGGCAAGCGCCATGGCGGCGGATAATATCTTTCATGTAATCTCGCAAAAAATGATGGCCACGGTGATAGATGTTCGCCGTATTGTTTATGTTATTGCCGGTTTCGGCTTAATTATGTTCACCACACTGGCGATTTTTAACAAAATCAGCTTTAAGCACCTTGCTTATATCATGATTGGTTTGTCGTTATTAGCGGTGATGATGCCGTTTATTAACTATTTTGCCGGCGTTAATCTTGAAGATACTGAGTTCAGCTATGGTAACTATCTTAACGGCGGCTCGGCAATCCAAGGCAGTGACATCCCGAACCAGGATGGCGGCGGTAAAGATTGTACAGGTCAAGATTGCCCGAACGGCACCCCAGACCAAGACCCTAACGCAGAAATAGAAAAAGAACTTAATAAAACCCCCGGCGGCAACGGCAATAATAACGGCGACGGTAGCGGCGGTAACGGCAGCGGTGGTGACAATGGCGTGGGTACGCAATCCGGCGGCCTTGATTTGCCGGTGATACCGAGGATAACCGGCGGCGCTGATGGCGCCAACAGCGGCGGTTTAATTCCGCCAACCACTAACGGAGGCAATACTCCTAAGGTTACCGAATGGGATTCCAACGGCTGTCGTTATAACAACGGCGCGCGCCAATGCTGTTCCGGCAAAATTCAAGACGGCGTATGCAAAAAAAATCCGGCGCAGGTAATGGCGGATATTCTCCGTATCGCCAATGCCGGTATTGCCGGCGCCAATCAGGCGCTTAACGCGGTTGAATACGCCAAATTGCTCAAAAAAGCTACGGAAAACGGCGCGGTGAGTATCGGCGATATTATCTCCGGTGACGGCAAAGCGTTAGATAAATTAGGCGCGTTGGCGGCATCAATCGGAATGAGCGCTGACCAAATTTACACCAGCAGCGGTCATCTTAACGGTAATTTCCAAAACTTTTTAGCTAATTTAGGTTATGTTATTGACGGCGTAACCGGTACTGATGCCGGCTCCTCGGGCATTGCCAATTCCGGCGTCGGCGCGGCGGTAGATACCGGCACCGGCATAATTAAGGGCGGCGCTGATTCGGCCGGAGGAGCTGCTAAAGTTGGCAGTGAAATTTACCAAACCGGTAAAAGAGGCGAGGCGCTCGGCGACCGTATAGATGACTTTTTCGGCAATTAATTAAACGGGCGGAGCCTGCAAACTCCGCCTGCCGTTTTGCTAAAAAGTGGATTATTTGCTAAAAGCAGTTGACGCGGCTCAAATAGCGCTTAAAAATATAAACATAATTATTAGAGGAAGCAACAATGCAGGATATGATATTAAAAGCAGTGGCGCAGCCGCCCAAAATATTTTGGGGGCCGGTTTTGCCTGTGGTGCTTAATGCCGGCATTCAGTTTCCGGTAATGTTTATGGCAATCGGAGTTGCAGATATTAACCCGTTGCTTTTTGTGGTCACGTTTGTGTTGGTGCATGCCGCCATTGTTTTTGCCGGAGTTAAGGAACCTCATCTTTCGGCAATGATACAGGCTTTCGGGCAAACCAACTTAGTTTCAAAAAATTTGTATCCGGAAAAGGGGAATAAATTTGAGCCCTGATTTTGATTTTTTTAATATGTTTGTGTCCGGCCTCACTAACGCTGAAGTTGTGGTGGCCGTTGTCGGTTTTATCTCAGCGGCGGCGTTTGCGGTTTTGCTCTCGTCCAAGTTCGGCTCGTGGGTTTTGCCGCAACCGCGTGAGTCGCGCGTGTCAGACTTTTTGCCGTTTGCTGAAATTATGTCAGACGGCATGACCATCCGTTGCACCAACGGCTCGTACTCTCGTGTGTTCCGTGTTACGGGGCTTGACTTGGGCTCCGCCACGCCGGAAAAAATGTATTCCATGATGGAAGCCCGCAAATCATGGATTGACAACCTTTCGGAGCTGCAAATTGTTTGCCGCGTTATCACCGACCGCGAACGCACCGCACTTGATAACGAGCAGGGCAACTTCAACAACGAAATTTTAGAAAAAGTTTCTGAAATCTGGATGAATAATATGAGCCGTGTTTACAGCAATAAACACTATATTATATTATCGGTTATTGACCGTAAAGACGCGCTCAAAGACTTAAACTACGCCAGCCAATCGTTGATTGCCACCCTTGGCGAATACGGGGTTACCCCAATGCTTGAAAGCCCCGATGGTCCGGCAACCGACAGCCCGTTTTATGTTTTCAGCCGCTTGTGCAGTCCGGTTTCAAAGCCGCTGCCCAAAGTTCGCAACGCCAAAGGCGCCGAACTTAATGAAATGCTCACCGCCGACCATATTCATTTTACGCGTGAAGACGGCATTATCCGCTTTTTCAGTGGCGATAAGGAACTGTATGAAATTGTAATGGGCATTCGCACCACCGGCGATTATATGGACGAGAGTATGATTGTCTCGCTCCTTTCCATTGACTGCGAGTTGGTGCTGTTGCACAACGTTCGCCCCATCTTTAAGCCGCAAGCCCGTATGATGCTTATTCAGCAACAGCGTATGGCCACCTTAACCAGCTTTTCATCTGAGGTGGTAAACCAATACGGACAGGCGCTTTCAACCATTGAAGACAGCGATGCCGATTATCAGGCTTTAACCGAATATTCAATGAGCATTTTAATTAAAGGCTCCAGTAAAGAAGAGCTTGACTTTGGCGAAAGCGAAGTGCAACGTATTTGCCGTACCTACGGCGTAACGCCGGTGCGCGAGGGTTGGGTTACGCAGGCAACCTTCTTTAGCCAGTTCCCGACTTATGACACCTATCCCAGAACTTATCGTTACTTATCGCGCGTGGTTGCGCTTGCCATCTCGTTTGACAAGCCGTCCGAAGGCTTCGGCAAAAGTGACTGGGGTCCGGGAGCTATTACGGTGTTCCGCACCATGTCGGGTTCGGCGTACCGCTTCCAGTTTCACGTTTCATCTGAAGAATCTGCCGTTGCTCACTGCTGTATTATCGGTCCTACCGGTCAAGGTAAAACTACCTTGCTTACGTTTTTGGCAGGGCAGGCCATGCGTCACGGCGACCTAAAAGTGTTTTTCTTTGACCGTCACCGCGGTGCCGAAATTTTCACCCGTTCTATCGGCGGCGCCTATGTTGGTTTTGACGGCGATGAAAAGAACGTTTCATTAAACCCGTTTGATACTGAAAACACTCCTAACAACCGTGCCTTTTTGCGCCGTTGGATGAAGTCTATCACCATGGCGGACGACGCTTTGTCAGAACGTGAAGTTGCCCGCGCCGTTACCACCGCGTTTGACTATCTGCGCCCGGAAGAACGTATTATGAAAAACTTGTACAAAAGCTGTTTTTCGCCGACCGGAACCATGCGCCGCGAGCTTTATCGTTGGATTAACCCTGACCAATACGGCAATATTTTTAACGCCGACACCGATAGCCTTGACTTAAAGTCTAAGCGCTTTATGGCTTTTGACTTTACCCATATTTTTGAAGATGAAACCCTGGCTCCGGCGGTAATCAGTTACATCATGCACCGTATTCAGGGTGAGACCGGCGAAACCGGCGTGCCATCGCTGATTATGATTGATGAAACCGCGCCGATGTTAAAGCACCCGATGTTCCGTGATTACTTTATTATCGGTTTGCAAGAAGGTCGTAAAAAACGTCAGGCGTATTTGTGCGCGTTTCAACAACCGAACATTATTGATAAATTAGGCGTCGGCGAGGTTATTCGCGGTCAGTGTCAAACCGTTATTTTCTTCCGCAACCCGCAAGCCATGATTGAAGACTACGCCAACTGGAACTTAACCCAGAGCGAGCTTGACTTTGTGTTTGGTAAAACCTACCGCGATTTTCCGTACGCTATTTTGCTCTCGCGTCCGGCAACCGGAGAATCGGTAGTCTTAGATGTAAACTTGGGAGCGTTGGGGCCGTATCTTAAACTGTACAATTCAGGTCGTAAAAACGTATTATTGGTTGAACAGTTGATTAAAGAATACGGTGAAGATAACTTTGTTACAAAATATTTAAATATGGCGTAATTTTGCAAAAATTGCTTTGTGGCATATAGTTTTTATGTTAAAATATTAATATTAAGAGCGGACTGTTAAAGGAGGCCGGTATGATTAAGAAAAATATTACTTTTGTAACCGCAGCGGCGTTTTTATGCGTTGCATTACACACCACCCCGTGTCAGGCTTTTTTATGGCCGACTTTTGATATTGCCGAGGTGTTAAATACCATCTCCGGCTATGTTACCAAAGCAAAATCAACTGCTTCCACCATTAAGTCAACATTATCGGTCGGCAAAATTCAGCAGGCCATCGGCGATAATGTCGGCGCTCTTTCTAAATTTGTGGATGAAAAAGAAAAAGCTGAAAAACTCCGCCAACGCCTTGAAAAGCAAAAACGCCGCGCTGAGCGTTTGGCTAAATTACGCGCTCAGTGGGAGGCTGAAATCGGCAGTATTGTTAACAATATTAAAGATCCGTATCTGCAGCTCGGCAAATATAATCTTTCTGCCACCACTAAAGACATTTTAAGCAAAGGCGATAAATATAATGACGGCGGACAAAAAGCTTATGACGCCGCCAAGGCGGAATATGAGCAGGCAAAAGCTGAATATGACCGTCTTAAACAGCGCTATGAAACCGCTTCAGAGGCAGAAAGAGCCTCGCTTGAAGACGAATATCTTGAGGCTTTGCAAAAATATAATGCCGCCAAAGCCAAATTTGACGATGTTTCATTATCGTATCGCCCTGATACCGGCTCCGGCAGTGAAGATTGGGACACCGGCGATGAAGAATTTGATGAAAATTTTGATGATGACTTCGGTTATGATGGCGGTTTTGATGATGTTCCTGACCCGACCCCGGGCAGCGATAAGTCTGATAATCCGTCCGCTCCGAGCGAGCCGGATAATCCGCATGTTCCGACTTTGCCTAGTGAGCCGAGCACTCCTGAAGCTCCGGCTTTGCCTGATGAACCGAGCGATTCTGAACTTCCGGTAACTCCTGATTTTGACGGCAGTAATGATGCCGGGTTCGGCGGGGTTGAGCCTGATTTGGGCATAAAGCCTGATTTTAACGACAGACCGCTCCTTAAACCTGATTTTGATGACGGAAGCGCTTCTGACGGCGAGCGTCGCTTTAAGTACAATACTTCCGCCGCCGATAAAACCGATGATATTATCAGCTCGTATGCCGTAATGACTAAGCCCGCGGCTTTTGCGCAGTTTGTTAAGAAAAATCCAAAGTTCAAAACCGGAACCACTAAAGACGGCAAGTTTATCTATTCTGATGAAATTGCTAAAAAATGCGATATGGACGTAGATGAACTTTCCGAGGAAAAAGTCGCGGAATGTGTTAAAAAATGGGTGGTTGACTTGCATGATCCTAATGCGGAAGTTGCCGCCGAATGGCTCCGCGTATACAAAATTGCCAAGCATGACCATATCGCTAATGACTTGGCGGTGGCTTTAACTCATAAAAACTATTCCGCTAACTTTTTGAAAGTTAACGAAGATCTTGAGAAAAAATCTGAGGCTTTAACCAACGAGCGCGAAGAAATTTCATTTTCGGGTAATGTGGCTTTAATTAACCAAGAAATAATTATCCGCTTAATGGAATCTTTAACCGGTCAGTTGGTTACTGAAAGCGTCAGCACGCTTGAAATGCTTGATCCTGATTATTACAAAGATGACAAGAAGGATGAAGGCAATGAGTAAGCGGTTTAAATTTGCAGTCATGCTTTTAGCCGGTATGCTTTATGCGGTTCCGGCCAAGGCTGATATTGAGGCGATAGAGGCCGCCATTAACGCCTTTGTCATTAAATATCAGGCGGTAAAAAAACAGGTGCAGGATGTTTTAACCGAGGCTAAAAATTTGGCTTCTGAAACCAAACAGGGCTTCCGAGACGCTAAAAAAGACCTGCAAAATATTAAAGATTTTAAGCTTGAAGAGCTTGATCCTAAAGAAATTGTTAAAACCGCGGTGCTCTCCGGTATGGAAAACAGCGTTGATGAAAAACCCAATGAAGATGAAAACATTGAAACCGTAAAGTCAACTTATAACCGTACATGGGGCGAAGATCACAACAACACCGTGGCGCGCAAACTGAGTGAATCCATTAATCGCGAAAATCAGGTTGCGGCGGCGCAGTTATACGCCCGCGCGCTGCTTTTGCGGCAAGAGTTGTTAGAGGAAGAAGACCCTGAATATTCGCTCAATACCATAGAAGAAGCCTTTAATGCCAGTAACTCCATGCAGCTGCGCTCGCTTGCGCGATGGGAACGAATTATGGGTATGCAGGATGCTATAAACTCATATAAGAGCACTATGGCTATTCAAAACTATGAAAATGAAAAATCAAAAACGCAGGAGGGTGACAATGCAGAAAAATAAATTTATTCTTTTGCTTTTGGCGCTGACCTGTGTCGGCCCTCAAGCTCGCGCCGGCTTAAAAGTTGACGTGGCGGCAACAGCGGGCAAAGTTGTTTCCGTGGTTGAGGAAACCGCCGAAAAGGCAAGCACGGTGGTAAATACCGTGGCCGGTAAAGTGCAAGAGTTTTATACCGGCGCCAATACCGCGTTTGAGAGCGTTAAAGCCCTTAAAGAAGATGTTGCGGCGGCAGCTTCTTCCGTACAAGATACTTATGAAAACACTCAGAAAAAAATTGATGAAGTTACCGGTACGGTTGAGGGCTTAAAAGATAAAGCGGTTAAAACTTATGAAGAGCAAGTTGAAGGTTTAAGCGGTTCGGATGCCGGACAGGTTTCGCAAATTACCAAACAGCTGACCGACAAAGAAAAAGAAATTGAAGACTATAAAAAGAACGCCGAAACTCAGCTGTTGGCCAATCAGCAAAGCGCCGCTACCAACTTAAAAATTTTGCAGCAAATGTATGATGAGGCAACCGATGAAGATGTTCGCAATGTTATCGGTACGCAAATTACTTTTGCGGAGCTTGATTTGCAAAATTATGTAAATCAGGCGGAGCAGTTTGAAAAAGATGAAGACAGTTTTTTACAAGACGATGAAGAATATCAAAAACTTGTGGAAGAGAAAAAACTGCTTGAAAAACAGCTTGCCGAATTTGGCATAGATACCGGTAAAAAGTTTTTTCAAACCTCGCTTGCTTCAATGCTTAAAAAGAGCCCGGAAGAAAAAACCACGGAATATAATGCCATGATAAAAGAAAACTTCTTGTTGCCCGATGAGCCCGAAAACGAGCCTAATGTTAAGCGTATTCGCACTCATCGTGAAGAAGTTTTAACCGCTGATGTTAAAAACGCCTTTATCACGGCCGCTCAGCTTAAACTGAACTTTGACGATGATTTAGAGCGCTTACAACGCAAAAAAGATAATATCGCCGCGGTTGATGCCAAATTAACGGCCGGCAACCTGCTGATTGAACAGCGGATTGAAGATATTAAAATTTTGTATAACTACACCAATTTAATAATTGCCGATATGCGCTTAAAAACATCGTTAAACATCCGTAACCAAAAATATCGCTTGCTGAACTATGATAAAGATCCGGCAAAGCTTAATTTGGATAATTACGTGTTTACGGTCAAAGATGTGCCTACCGATGAAGACAAAACCGGCATTTTGGCAGGCGTAACCGATTAGTAAGGAGTAATAAGCAATGAAAAAATCATATTTATATTTAGGTTTATTTACCTTTACTGTCGCATTACTGCCGTTAAAGGCAGACGCGTGGTTGATTCCTCCGACCCCGATTACTCCGACCCTTGACGTGGCGGGAGATGCCGGCTCGGCGGTGCAGGGCGTTTTTGCCAAGCTTTCAACGGTTTATGACTCCTACAATCAAAAACAAGCCGAAGTGCTTGACGCCTTAAAATCTGCGGGCAAAATTATTCCGTTCAAAATAGATACCTCGGTTTTGCACAAAGAAAAAGGCTATCCGGCTATTGCGTCCGTTCGTACCATTGAAGCCTCAGAAGTGGCGGATATTACCGATGAAGAGTCTATCGTGGAGGCTATGGATAAATTGTTTTATACCTACCCGTCCGATGTGCTGAAAAAATTTCCGAAATATCCGGAAGCTGTTAAAAAAGCCTATCGCCAAAAGGGTATGGAGTTCGGCAACGATTCTATGATTGAAATGTACATCGCCGTCCGCGATTTGGAATCCCGCATGATTAAGCTTAAAGAAGAATTTGACGCTTTAAGCGGTTGTTATGTTCAAGGTGAAGAAAACAATAACAGCACCACCTGCGAAAGCGCTTCTCCCAATGATGAAGAATTAGGCGTGTGGACAAACTATTATAAGCTTAACGCCATTTACGATTCTATGCTTAAAATAACGGAAGAATTAATGGCGGTTAAAGCGCAATATGAGGTTGCGCAGGCTATTTTGGCCGGTATAACTCCGCGTATGCCGACCGATACGGAAGTAAATCATACCGATGAAGAAGAAAAAACAAGTTATAATGATGTGTTTACTTATACGCAAACCACTCCGATGGCCTTTGCGCAAAAAACTTTTGGTGACTTTACGGTTGTTCCGGTCAGCAGCAATATCGCCGGCGTGCCCACGGTTACGGACGCCAAGCCCTATGAGGTTAAAACTCAGTTTACCGGCACGGCTAAGCAGTTTCAAAGCTCGGCGGAAGCCAACAATGCTTATCAAACTTTGCAGCTTGCCTTAACCGCGCATAATCTTAAACGTCAGTTGCCTGAATATAAGCGCGGCTTTGAAGAATATACCAAAATGAAAAAGCTTCATGAAAAAGCCATTGAGCAGCTTTTAAAATCAGAGCAATGCGCCGTAAAATTTGTAAATAAATATTATTCCGGTCCGGTTGAAGTTTGGGCAGGCGAAGGGTGCAACTATACCGGCACTAACCTATACTGCGACAGCGGCAGACCGGTAACGCCCGAAAACTTAAAAAAATTACAAGAAGGCGACGTGCTGTGCGGCAAAAAAATTTGCAGCAGTTACGGCATTAACAAATATTCAAATCGCGGCGGTATGAGCGGTTGGCTAATTTCAGCCTACAAAGCAGCCAAAGCGGTAAAAACTTTGGAGTTGACCTCTGATGACTACTCTACCAGTTTAATTGCGGACGGCGATGGCGGTATTGACGCTATGGAAAAAAATACCGAACGCTTAAAGCAGGAAAACGCAAGCGGCTTGGGCGACAGTTCGTTATTGCGCCCGAGTGACGAGCCTAAAGCCGAGGCCGAAAACCGCCGTGAAGAACTGATGACATGGCAGCTTGGCGCTGAAATGGCCAAGGCTATCGGCGCCGATATGGCTTCATCAAGTCCTAAATGGGGCGGCATGAGCGGCGCATACCCGATTTGGACTGATGAAAAACATGTTTATGACCAATATCTTGAGTTAAAGTACGATAATATCAAAAAATATATCAATAATGCCGATTTAAGAGTTGTTGCCGTTAATTTGGCAATGACCATCAGCGATGCTATTACTGATTTTAACGGCGAACCTGAGTTGCCGGAAGATTTTACGATTGATTCGGTTAAAGAATTTAATGCCACGGCGTTAACCAACATGCTTCCGCTTGCTGAAACTGCGGTTGCCGCTGACGCGCCGGTTTCAAATTTGGCGGCGGCTAAACAAAAAGCCGATGCGGCGGTTAAAAAAATGCGTGATGATTTTCTGGCAAATTTAGCCGTGCTTGAAAATCAAAAAAATTCTGTTTATGCAAGCTTAGATGCCGCCAATCTTGAGCTTAACGGCATGAAAGAAAAATATAATGACGCGGTTAAAGAACGTCAAGAAGCCGAGGCCAACGCTGATTATCAAAAGCAGACCATTCAAATTTCGCAAGAAAAGAGTAAAGAGTCCGCCGCTTATGATAAAAGCTTTGAAAAACGCGGCGAACAAGGCGTTGTCTATATGCAAAAAAAGGCTGAAGAAGCCAAAGCTAAAGAAGAAACTGCCTTAAACGGCATTGAGGCTAAGCGCGAACAAATAGACAAGTTGCGCTCTCAGCTTGAAAGCATAGACGAAAAAATTGCCCGCTTAAAGAGTAATTATGCCGCCACGGCTTCAGCTCTTGAATATCAAAACATGCAGGCCTTAAAACAAGCCATGCAACAACAGCAGGAAAGTATTGTTCAACACTCGCTTTCCGGCAGCAGTTTTGTTTCTGAAGCGCTTAACTTTGCAACCGAAGAGGCTGAGCTTAAACAAACTTATTTGTCGGCGGTTCTCGGCGTTACCGATAATGCGATTGCCGCCTTCAAAACCGCGGCGCTCGCAAGCGTTGACGAGGCTTATGCCAAAATTCAGGGTTTAGGCGAGGCACGTTACACTTTGGCCGGTCATCAGCAAATTTTGCAAATTCATCGCGAAATGCTGCAAAATATGCAAGAAGTAAACGCCACCTTTGCCGGTTCGGATTTGCTTTTGTTCGGCGATGTTAAGGCTCTGGCCAAATTGGCGGCAACTACCATTGTTGAGCAAATGTGCAACGGTGACAAATGCTATCAGGCCGATGATAATTACTTTGTCGGACTTGACCCGAAAATTGCTGATTTTCAGGCGCCTAAAGGCATAACTGTCAGCTACACTCCGCCGATGCGCGAGGTTGTTCACTTTGACGGAGTTGACTTCGGCAATGTTGTAAAATCAGATTTGTGGAAAACCACCCGCGCTGACTTTTTGGCCTACGGACAAGATATTCCGCAGATTTGGAAGCTTATTTTGGAACCGAACGGCTTTGTGGAGCGTGATGTTGATGTTACTGAGGTTTTAGGCGGTGTAAACAACACCGACGCCGGCGATAATCTGCTCCGCGGCGATAAATATCCGTGCGCTTACGGCAACTATGTGGTTGACATTAAAAACGGCGAGTACAAAGTTTACAACAAAAAGGTTACTACCAAAAAATGTACCGATGTTAAGTCTGTTAAGGTAATTATGGGCAGAGGCTATATAACCTTTAATGACGGCGCTGATTTTAAGACCGGCGCGGTTGAAAATGAATCAACCTCTGAGCCTGAGGGCGTAAGCGAATTGGCGCAAATTTTGGCCTATACCGGCGATGCGGTTATTTCCTTCCCGCCCAAGGTTACTAACGGCGGCTTAGGCTTTAGCAACACTATTGTAAAAATTATGCAATATTTAGATGAGGCTGAAGCTGATGACAGTGATGACACAAGCGATGAGGAGATTCATAAAATGAATACTTACCGCAAAGCTTTGTATACCCGTAACGTTTTCGGCGATTATCTTAACTTTGTTGAAATGGAAACTCATTATCAGGATTCGGTTGATGAGCTTGAAGTTAAAATGAAAGAAACGCGCGAGTTTCTGATAAAGAAATTTGCCGATATAGGTTATACTCCTCCGGCCGATTTTGACTTGTCGGATGAAGGCACCTTTAACACCATTTCATCAGCGTTGGACGGTCGTAAAAATGCCTTAACCGCTGAGGGCTTAAAGCAAATTTCAGAGGTTAAGCCGTTAAATGACGCTCTGGAAGAAAAAATCAAAAAGATAAAGAACATCGCGGGCTCTTTGCAAATGGATAATGAAGAGTTGGTTGATTTAGACGATAACACCGTGCCTGGTTCGGAATTGTCTGAAAAAATCAAAACCGCGCGGGCTGATGAAAAAGCGCGTTCAAAATATGAAGACGAGGCTGAAAAAGAGTTTCAGAACAATTTGAACAGCTTTGAAGAACCTTATTGCGGAACTGAAGAGTAAACGGGATAAAACATGGTAAATCAACTTGGAAACGGAAACGAAACTTTATCTATAACCGATGCCAACGCTGCTCCGCGTCAGGTTAATTACATAACCGACAAGCAATCGGCCGTAAAAAGCGCCAAAGAGCTTTATTATTGCTGGTTGTCGCGGCTTGTGATGTTGTTTGCCATATTATCGCTCGGCTTTTTTACCAGCGCTTCATTAGTGCTGTTTAAGCTTGCGCCTGAGGTTATGGTTGAACCGTTTTTAATTATCAAGCAAGACAGTTCCGATACTATGGTTCGCTATGAAACCATTGCTCCCGACATGCCTTCTTCCAACCAGATTATGGATCTTTTTATCCGTCAGTATGTTATTTTGCGCAACACGGTCTTAAATGACGAGCGCGAAATGCAAAGCAGGTGGTTTGCCGGAGGCATGGTGTCATATTTGTCATCGCCTTCTGTTTATGCCGAATTTAAGGCCAAACAGCTCAAGGACCTTGGCGATTTGCTTAAAAACCGCGTGGTTCGCGATGCTGAAATTATTTCAATCGGCCGCATCGGCGGTGAAAAAAGCCGCGTGTGGAAAATAGACTTCCGTACTTATGACTTATCGCCTGATATCCGTAATTCTGAAAACGGCAGTATGGTGTTGGTTACCAAGTATTGGACGGCGTCGCTAACCGCGGTTTTTGTGCCGGAGCGTATGTTTATGGCCAAACGTTTGATGAACCCGCTCGGCTTTACCGTTACCAGATATTC
>ERZ1034928.314-NODE-314-length-26122-cov-5.832393_pt1 | contig 26122 bp, 24 predicted proteins | sample MGYA00520627_ERZ1034928 | MGnify/ENA primary metagenome ERZ1034928 (study PRJEB33766, sample SAMN09781755) | gut metagenome | biome: gut microbiome | host: Homo sapiens | place: Madagascar | study: EMG produced TPA metagenomics assembly of the PRJNA485056 data set... | reverse complement strand
CGGTTTGAAGATCGATATCGAGGCGCTGCCGGTGAGCGAGGCGTCGGATCATCTGGACGGCGTGGGCGTTCTGCTGCTTGCCCCGCAGGTAGCGTATGCGCGCGTGAATATCGAGGGCGATCTGGAGCGCTCGGGCGTGAAACTCGTGATGCTCGACATGCTCGATTTTGGTCGCATGAATGCGCCTAAGATCCTGGATCAAGCCATTGCTGCGATGGAGGGATAACGTCCCGAAACGGCCCGTGTGCGGATGATGAACGCGTGCGGGCCGTTTTTATACAAAAGTTGTTTAAACACTTACTAAAAATGTGCAAGCTTGGCGGCGCGTTTTGTATGTGCGAGCGGTACCATACAGGCAATGCGCGTGTCCGCGGTTCTATGCTGCGGACCCAATCCTCGAAAGGCGGGCTCCCATGGAACCTAAGCAGTACTACATCGGCATCGACGTCGGCGGCACTTCGGTTAAGGAGGGCCTGTTCGACGAGGATGGCAATCTGCTTGCCAAGGCCAGCGTGCCCACGCCTCCCATCGTTGACGCCGCGGGCTTTGCCGCGGTGACCGAGGCTATCGACCAGGTGGTCGCCAAGGCTCAGATTCCGCGCGCCTTTGTGGCGGGCATTGGCCTGGCCGTTCCGTGCCCCATCCCGGCATCGGGCGATGCCAAGGTTAAGGCCAACATTGCCATTAACCTGCCCGAGCTAAGAGTCGCCATTCAGGAGCACTGCCCCGACGCGGTCGTTAAGTACGAGAACGATGCCAACGCCGCTGCCATGGGCGAGGCTTGGCTCGGTTCCGCCAAGGGCGTACAGAACGTGGTGATGGTCACCATTGGTACCGGCGTGGGCGGCGGCGTTATCGTTAACGGCGACGTGGTATCAGGCGTCGTGGGCGCCGGCGGCGAGATTGGCCACATGTGCCTGAACCCGGCTGAGGAGCGCACCTGCGGCTGTGGTGGCCATGGCCATCTGGAGCAGTATTCCAGCGCCACCGGCGTGGTGAGCAACTACCTTGCCGAGTGCAAGAAGGCGGGTGTCGAGCCCATCGAGCTCACCGGGCCTTCTGATTCCAAGGACGTGTTCCAGGCCTGCCGCGAGGGCGACAAGCTCGCGCTGGCAGCTGCCGATACCATGGCCGATTACCTCGGTCGTGCCCTGGCACTCATCGCCAACGTGGTCGACCCCGAGATGTTCCTCATCGGCGGCGGCGCCTCCGCCTCGGCCGACGTCTATCTCGATGCGGTCCGCGAGCACTTTAAGCAGTACGCGCTTTCCGCCTCGCGCGAGACGCCCATCGAGGTCGCCTCGCTCGGCAACGATGCCGGCATCATCGGCGCCGCCTACGTAGCCCTGCGCGCCGCCGGCAAATAGCTGGTGCAAGGGGTCAGGTTACTTTGCACCAACATGGTGCAAAGGGGACAGACTTGGTCCCCATGCCTGCCCCAAATTGTGCCGCGCCCCTTCCGTCTGCGAAGGCGCGGCACTAGCGTGCTACCATAGCTACGTCCAAGTACACATATCAAGTGGAGGATATCCATGGCAAACGTTCTTGTTTTTGGTCACCAGAACCCCGATAACGACGCCATCATGAGCGCCGTCGTCCTGTCTCAGCTGCTCAACCAGGTTGAGTATGCCGGCAACACCTATGAGGCATGCGCTCTTGGTCAGCTTCCGGCAGAGTCCGCCAAGCTGCTCGCTGATGCCGGCATCGCCGAGCCCCGCGTGATCGAGTCCGTCGAGGCCGGTCAGCTCGTCGTCCTCACCGATCACAACGAGTCTGCCCAGTCCGTTGCCGGCCTTAAGGACGCCACGGTCTTTGGCGTCGTTGACCATCACCGCATCGGCGACTTCGAGACCGCCGGCCCGCTGCACTACATCTGCCTGCCCTGGGGCTCCAGCTGCACCATCGTCACCAAGCTCGCCGGCGTGCTCGGCGTTGAGCTTAGTGACGTTCAGGCCAAGCTGCTGCTCTCGGCCATGATGACCGACACGCTCATGCTCAAGAGCCCCACCACCACCGATGTCGACCGCGCCGTCGCCGCTAAGCTCGGCGAGCAGGTGGGCGTCGACCCGGTCAAGTTTGGCATGGAGGTCTTCCTCACCCGTCCGTCCGGCTCCTTCACCGCAGCCGAGATGGTCGGCAACGACATCAAGATGTTCGAGCCCGCTGGCAAGAAGCTGCTCATCGGCCAGTACGAGACTGTCGACAAGAGCCGCGCTCTCGGCATGATCGACGAGATCCGTGAGGCAATGCGCGCCTACGCCGCCGAGAAGGGTGCCGACGGCATTGTCCTGTGCATCACCGACATCATGGAGGAGGGCTCGCAGGTCCTGCTCGAGGGCGAGACCGAGGCTGCTCAGAAGGGCCTGGGCATTGCCGACGAGCACGACGGCGTCTGGATGCCGGGCGTCCTCTCCCGTAAGAAGCAGGTCGCTGCCCCCATCATGGCCGCCTGCTAGGTTCTTTTGACCTAACACCGACGACCGGATCGCGGACGCCCCGCGCTCCGGTCGTTTTTTGTGCACGGCGCCGCGTCGTCTCTTGGACAGGCGTGCCCGCGCCGTTGAGCAAATAATGTTCAACCTGTGGTTCCGCTTTTCGGCCACGCCTGCGTGCTCGTCGTGCAGGGTAGGCTAGATGCAAGCGTAATACGTTAGAGCGCGGCGCCGCCACTTGGGCGGGCCGTGCTTTTTTAAGACGGGAGCTTTCCCGTGAAAGGAGCCGCCCATGGCAGCAACTGAGCAGCTGTTCAACGTTCGTGAGCGCAAGCGCTTTGAACGTCACGACATCTGGGAGCGCATCGCCGAGAACGGCACGATTTCCGCCGCGGTTATGGTCATCGCCGCCATCGCCGCCGTCATTTGCGCCAATACCGATGCCTACGAGGCCATCCATCACTTTTTGGAGACCCCGCTGTATGTGGGTCTGGGGCATTTGACGGCTGGCCTCACCGTTGAACTTTTCGTCAACGACTTCCTCATGGCGATTTTCTTTTTGTTGGTGGGCATTGAGCTTAAGTACGAGATGACGGTCGGCGAGCTCAAGAATCCGCGTCAGGCCATGCTTCCCATGCTGGCGGCCGTGGGCGGCGTCGTCGTTCCCGCCTGCATCTACCTGATCTTTAACCATGCCGGCGCCCGCAACGGTTGGGCCATCCCCATGGCAACCGATATTGCCTTTGCGCTGGGCGTGCTGTCGCTTTTGGGCAATCGCGTGCCCAACGGCGTGCGCGTGTTCTTCTCGACGCTCGCCATCGCCGACGACCTCATCTCCATCGCCGCCATCGCCATCTTCTACGGTCAGAGCCCCAATCCGTTTTGGTTGGGCGCCGCCGCGCTTGTGACCTGCGCGCTCGTGTGGCTCAACAAGACGCAGCATTACCGCCTTGCCCCGTATTCGGTACTGGGTCTGCTGTTGTGGTTCTGCATGTTCAAGAGCGGCGTACATGCCACGCTTGCCGGTGTCATCTTGGCCTTCACCATCCCGGCCAAGTGCGGCGTCAAGCTCGATAGCCTCACCGATTGGCTGGGCGAGTGCCTGCCACTGCTCGACGACCGCTACGACGACGAGGCGCACATCCTGGGCCAGCATGACTTTACCGTCTCGACCACCAAGGTCGAGCGCGTCATGCACCGTGTGACCCCGCCGCTCATCCGCATGGAGCGCCTGATCTCCACGCCCGTCAACTTTGTGATCCTGCCGATCTTTGCCTTTGTCAACGCGCAGGTTCGCCTGGTGGGCGTGGACATGAGTACGCTGCTGACCGACCCGGTGACACTCGGCGTGTACTTTGGCATGCTGCTGGGCAAGCCAATCGGCATCTTTGGCATGACGTTCGCGCTGGTCAAGCTCAAGGCCTGCGAGCTGCCGCATAACGTCAACTGGCACATGATCGCCGGCGTGGGCATTCTGGGCGGTATCGGCTTTACCATGTCGATTCTCATCAGCGGCCTCGCCTTCCCGACGGCTCAGTTCGAGGTTCTGGCTGCTAAGGCCGCCATCCTTGCCGGTTCGGTCACTGCCGCCGTGCTCGGCATGATCTACATGAGCGTGGTCTGCAAGCACCCCGCGCCCAAGGACGAGTAAGAGCGCGAAAACAGGGACCGGACATGCCCCGGATGCCCTCGTGTGCAAAAAACGCCGTTTGTGAGTACTGTCACAAATGGCGTTTCATTTTACGTGCGAAAAATAATGGACATAATCATGCAATCTGTACGTTAACGAGTGAACAGTGGATCAGAAACTGACGACGAGGTCCTCATAATGAGGGCGAACAAGGCCAAAGCGGGCCGTTTTTGCCTAAAATCGCTGCTACTAAAAAGGTAACAGTACTCATATTTGCCCTTTTTTGCACACGGGCCCCAATGACTAGGCCTATTCCACCGTTCCGTAGACGGCGCCCCAGCCGTGGGCGGCCAAGGCGGAGTTGAGCTGGTCGCAAAGTGACTGGCGGTCGTAATAGCCGGGCGGCAGCAGGTTGACGATTTCCATGAGATCGGGCGCCAGGTCCAAGATTTCGGCCTGTACGATCAGATCCAGGCGGTCGATGGCGTGGCGGTCGTAAAACAGTCCGTCGACCAGGCGCTGCAGGTCGCCGAATTCTTCGGCCTGAAACGATCCGTACTCCATAGTGCCTCCTTGGGCGCCCCACGCCGGCATGCGCGGCGATTCGTAATTCATTGCGATGAACTTAATCTATCACGGCTTCATAACGTTGCGGCGGTGGCGGTCTATACTTAGACGAACTGCAACGTACCGCTTCGCGAAAGGTCGCACCCATGCAGACGATCTACCAGAAGATGGAAACCACCGAACTCGATGCCGCCATCGAGGCGCTCAAAGCCGAGGTCGCCGAGGTCAAGGCCAAGGGCCTGGCGCTCGATATGGCCCGCGGCAAGCCGTCGCCCTCCCAGGTGGACATTTCTCGCCCCATGCTCGATATCCTCAACGCCGACGCCGATCTGCACGACGGCAACGTCGATTGCTCCAACTACGGCTGCTTCGAGGGCATTCCCTCGGCACGCAAGTTGGCAGGGGAGTTCTTGGGCTGTCCCGCCGAGCAGACGCTCGTGCTGGGTTCGTCGAGCCTTTTGATCGAGCATGACATCGCCGGCATGTTCTGGCGTTGCGGTTCGTGCGGTAGCGAGCCCTGGGACGCCTACGAGGCCGCGCACGACGGCAAGAAGGTCAAGTTCCTGTGCCCCGTTCCCGGCTACGACCGCCACTTTGGCATCACCGCCGATCTGGGCATTGAGAACGTCCCCGTCGTGATGACCGACAACGGCCCCGACATGGACGAGATCGAGCGCCTCGTTGCCGCCGACGATTCCATCAAGGGTATCTGGTGCGTGCCCAAGTATTCCAACCCCACGGGCATCACCTTTAGCGAGGACACCGTGTGTCGCCTGGTTGAGATGCCCACGGCCGCGCCCGATTTTCGCATCTTCTGGGACAACGCCTACTGCGTGCACGACCTGTACGACGAGACCGACGAGCTCGCCAACATCTTTGACCTCGCTCGCGCGGCGGGCACCGAGGATCGCGTGGTGGCCTTTGCCTCGACGTCCAAGATCACCTTCCCGGGCGCCGGCATCGGCTTTATCGGTGCGAGCCCCGCGGTTATCGCCGAGTTCTCCAAGCGCCTGAAGGCCGGCCTCATCAGCGCTGACAAGCTCAACCAGCTGCGTCACGTGCGCTTCCTTCCCACCATCGAGGCGGTCAAGGAGCACATGAAAAAGCATGCCGAGTTCCTGCGCCCGCGCTTTGAGGCCGTCGAGCGCAAGCTCACCGAGGGCTTGGGCGATACGGGCTGTGCCACCTGGACGCACCCCCGCGGCGGCTACTTTGTAAGCTTCGATGGTCCCGAGGGCTCGGCCCAAAAGGTCGCCGCGCTCTGTGCCGACTTGGGCGTCAAGCTCACGCCGGCCGGTGCTACCTGGCCCTATGGCAAGGACCCGCGCGACACCAACATCCGCATCGCGCCGAGCTATCCCACGGTCGAGGACCTGGAGGCTGCGCTCGATGTGCTGGTGCTGGCTGTCAAGCTCGTCGCTGCCGAGCTTGCGCGTGCCGAGCGCGCCTAACGCGTAGGGCCCCGCAAGTCCGCGCCTAGTACTATCCGCACTTTCGATACGTAAAGGAGCGTATACATGGATTTGGGTATTTCCACCAACCCCACGCCAGAGCTCTACACCATTAAGGTGACCGGTGAGATCGATATCTCTAACGCCGATAGCCTGCGCAATGCCATCGACCTGGCGCTCGAGCAGCCCACTGAGGCCGTTGAGCTCGATTTTGCCCAGGTGAGCTACATCGATTCGACGGGCATTGGCGTGCTTGTGGGCGCCGCACACCACGCAGCTGATCATGGTAAGCGTTTTAGCTGCGTCAACGTGCAGCCCCCGGTGATGCGCGTGGTTCAGCTGTTGGGCGTCGACCAGGAGATTTCGATCACCGCTGCATAATCTTTGCCCCCAAAAGGGGTGTGCCGTTTGGCATATGTTTGTGATGCGCTCGGACGTTTTGGCGTCCGGGCGCTATACTTGACCGAATGAATAGACGAGTTCCGGCCGAATGGCGCGGTGCGGGCTCGACTCACATCGAGCCTTGGAGGTATGTGTGTTTGGTATTGGAGAGGGTGAGCTCGCGATCATCCTGGTCTTCGGCTTTTTGCTGTTTGGCCCGGATAAGCTCCCGCAGATGGGCCGCACGATCGGCCGTGCCATCCGTCAGTTCCGCGAGACGCAGGAAAAGATGACGGCCGTTGTTCAGTCCGAGATTATCGATCCGGTGAGCGAGGCCGCGTCGGCCCCGGTCAAGCCCAAGAAGGCTGCTGCGACCGACGACGATTCGGATGCGGACGAGGATTCCGCCGAGACGGCTGCGCCCGCCAAGAAGGAGACCTTTGCCGAGCGTCGCGCCCGTCTTGCCGCCGAGAAGGCCGCAAGCGAAGGTGCCGCCGAGGACGAGCCTGCTGCCGAGGAGCCTGAGGCTGAGGGCACCGAGCCCGCCGCCGAGCCCGAGGCAGACGCCGCCGAGCCCGCTCCCGCTGCAGAGTCGGAGCCGGAGCCCGAGCCGGCAGAACCCACGACGGCTGACCTCTACGCCCGTCGTCCCCGCAAGCGCAAGGCCGTCGTCGACCAGCTCGCTCGCGAGCTCGAGGCCGAGGACGACGCTGCTGCCGCCGACGCCCCGAAGGGAGGCGATGAGTAATGCCTATCGGACCTGCGCGTATGCCGCTCTTCGATCACCTGGGAGAGCTTCGTCGCCGCCTGACCATCGTGGTCGTGTCGGTGTTTGCCGCAGCCATCGTGCTGTACTTCGCCACGCCCGTGGTGCTCGACATCTTGCAAGACCCCATCCGCTCCTTTGTGCCGGACGGTAAGTTCTACATCACCACCACGCTCGGCGGCTTTAGCTTGCGCTTCTCGCTGGCTCTCAAGATGGCCGTGGTCATGTGCACACCCATGATCATCTGGCAGATTCTGGCATTTTTCCTGCCGGCATTGCGCCCCAACGAGCGCAAGTGGGTCGTGCCCACGGTGCTCGCCTCGACGCTGCTCTTCTTCCTGGGCGCCATCTTCTGCTACTTCATCATCATCCCGGCCGGCTTTGAGTGGCTCATCGGCGAGACCTCGGCCGTCGCCACCGCGCTGCCCGACCTGGAGAACTACGTCAACATGGAGCTGCTCTTTATGATCGGCTTTGGCGTGGCGTTCGAGCTTCCACTCATCATCTTCTACCTGTCCGTTTTCCACATCGTGTCCTACGCCGCCTTCCGCAGCGCTTGGCGCTATGTGTACGTGGGCCTGCTCGTGGCTTCGGCCGTGATCACGCCCGACGGCTCGCCCGTCACCCTGGGCCTTATGTACGGCGCCCTGCTCTCGCTCTACGAGATCTCGCTTGCCGTCGCCCGCGTGGTCATCACCGCGCGCGAGGGCAAGGAGGGCCTGTTCGTGAGCCGTCTGGACCTGTTCTCGGACGACGAGGACGACGAGGAGTAAATCGGTATGCACGAGGTTGGCATTGTCAACGGCATACTCGATACAGTGATTCGCGCGGCGCGTGGGGCGGGGGCCTCGCGCGCCGTTTTGGTAACGCTGCGTATCGGGGATATGACCGAGGTCGTGCGCGAGGCGCTCGACTTTGCCTGGGAGACGTTTCGCGACGAGGATCCGCTCACGAAGGGCTGCGAGCTTGCCGTGGAGGAGATTCATCCGCAAAGTGAGTGCCTGGACTGCGGCGAGGTCTTCGATCACGACCGCTTCCATTGTCGCTGCCCCCAGTGCGGAGGCGCCAACGTGCGTCTGCTGCACGGCCGCGAGCTCGATATCGCGAGCATCGAGATCGAAACCCCCGACGATTAGTCCGCCCAGCCATCTAGTGATGGGGTATAAAGGGGCAAAAGTAAGGAGCGCCGAGTATGGCTGAGAAAACGATTGATATCGCATCGCCGATCCTGTCGCGCAATGAGCGCCTGGCAGATCAGCTGCGTCAGCGATTCGCAGAGACAAACACCTACGTGATCAACGTGCTATCGAGCCCCGGCTCGGGCAAGACCACCACGATCCTGGGCACCTACGAGCGCCTGCGCGACAAGGCCGGCCTGCGCTGCGCCGTCATCGAGGGCGATATTGCCTCGGACGTCGACGCCATCACCATGAAGGAAGCCGGCATGCCCGCCATCCAGATCAACACGGGCGGCCTGTGCCACCTTGAGGGCAACATGATCATGGAGGCCGTCGATGCCTTCGACCAGGCCGTGGGTCTGGAAAACATCGATGTTATCTTTATCGAAAACGTGGGCAACCTGGTCTGCCCGGTCGACTTTGACCTGGGCGAGAACCTGTCCATCATGATCCTCTCGGTGCCCGAGGGCGACGACAAGCCCATCAAGTACCCGGGCATCTTCCAGCATGCCGGCGCGCAGCTGCTCAACAAAGTCGATGTGGCCCCGGCTTTCGATTTTGACATGGATAGGTATACTAAGACACTCGATGACCTCAATCCGCAAGCGCCGCGGTTTGCCGTGAGCGCGCGCAAGGGCGAGGGCATGGATGCCTGGTGCGATTGGCTCATCGGGCAGATCGAGCAAGCAAGGGCGTAAGTCGGCCGCCATACGGGCGGGCGTAGCCGCAGAGACACGAGATAGGAGCCTCTTTTGAAGCTCATCATCGCCGAGAAAAACGACGCCGCGCGTCAGATCGCCGAGCGTCTGTCCACGGGTAAGCCCAAAAAGGACAAGGTGTACAACACCGCCATCTATCGTTTTGAGTGGAAGGGCGAGGAGTGCGTGACCATTGGCCTGGCCGGTCACATCTTGGCGCCCGATTTTTGCGACAGCGTGCTGTTCGATAAAAAGCTGGGTTGGTATTCGGTGACCGAGGACGGCGAGATGTTGCCGGCCGATATGCCCGATGGCCTGGCCCGCCCGCCCTACGACACCAAGCGCAAACCGTTCCTTGCCGATGGCATTTCCATCAAGGGCTGGAAGCTCGAGAGCCTGCCTTACCTCACCTGGGCGCCCGTCATTAAGCTACCGGCCGAGAAGGAGCTCATTCGTTCGCTCAAGAATCTGGCTAAGAAGTCCGACAGTGTCATCATCGCCACGGACTTCGACCGCGAGGGCGAGCTGATTGGCTCGGACGCTCTCAACAAGGTGCGCGAGGTTGCGCCGGACTTGCCGGTTGCCCGCGCCCAGTACTCTTCGTTTACCAAGGCCGAGATCACGCACGCCTTCGATAATCTCGTCTCGCTCGACCAGAACCTGGCCGACGCCGGCGAGAGCCGCCAGCACATCGACCTTATCTGGGGTGCGGTGCTCACGCGCTATCTGACGCTCGCCAAGTTCGGCGGCTTTGGCAATGTGCGCTCCGCCGGCCGCGTGCAGACACCGACACTTGCCCTGGTGGTCGAGCGCGAGCGCGAGCGCATGGCGTTTGTGCCCGAGGACTATTGGCAGATTCGCGGCATGGGCGCCGCGCAGGGCGCTGCCGAGGACGATCGCTTTAAGATCGCGCACAAGACAGCGCGCTTTACTGACAAAGATGCTGCCGAGACGGCGTATGGTCACGTCGACGGCGCCAAGACGGCGACCGTTGCCGCGGTGACCAAGCGTTCGCGCAAGCAGCAGCCGCCCACGCCGTTTGCGACCACCTCGCTGCAGGCTGCCGCCGCGGCCGAGGGCATCTCGCCTGCGCGTACGATGCGCATCGCCGAGTCCCTCTACATGGCCGGTCTCATCAGCTACCCGCGTGTCGATAACACCGTGTACCCTGCGACGCTCGATCTGGGCGCCGTGGTGAGCGACCTGGCAAAGATCAACCCGGCGTTGGCGCCCGTGTGCAAAAAGGTGCTCGCCGGTCCCATGAAGCCCACGCGCGGCAAGGTCGAGACCACCGACCACCCGCCTATCTATCCCACGGGCGAGGGCGATCCGTCCACGCTCGATGGCGGCCAGCGCAAGCTCTACGACCTCATCGCCCGCCGCTTCCTGGCAACGCTCATGGGTCCCGCGACCATCGAGAACACCAAGCTCGAGCTTGATGTGAACGGCGAGCCGTTCGTGGCCTCGGGCGACGTGCTTGTGACCCCGGGCTTCCGCGAGGCGTACCCGTACGGACTCAAGCGCGACGAGCAGATGCCGCCGTTGGAGCAGGGCGATACGGTCGACGTGTTCGACATTAAGCTCGAGGCCAAGCAGACCGAGCCGCCCGCGCGCTACAGCCAGGGCAAGCTCGTGCAGGAGATGGAGAAGCGCGGCCTGGGCACCAAGTCCACGCGCGCGAGCATCATCGAGCGCCTGTACGCCGTGCGTTACCTCAAAAACGATCCCGTTGAGCCGAGCCAGCTGGGCATCGCCATCATCGACGCGCTGACGCAGTTTGCTCCGCGCATCACGAGCCCCGATATGACCAGCGAGCTCGACGGCGACATGACTCGCGTCGAGCGCGGCGAGGACACCGAAGAGCATGTCGTGACGCACTCGCGTGCGCTGCTGGCCGGCGTGCTCGACGAGCTGCTCAAGCATACGCAGGAGCTGGGCGACGCCATCAGCGACGCCGTCACGGCCGATGCGCGCGTGGGCGCCTGCCCCAAGTGCGGCAAGGATCTGGTTATGAAGACGAGCGCCAAGACCCGCGGCAGCTTCATTGGCTGCATGGGTTGGCCCGACTGCGACGTGACCTATCCGGTGCCGAGCGGCGTCAAGGTGAGCCCGCTCGAGGGCGAGGCAGCCGTGTGCCCCGAGTGCGGTGCGCCGCGCATCAAGTGCCAGCCGTTCCGCCAGAAGGCCTTCGAGATCTGCGTGAACCCCACGTGCCCTACCAACTACGAGCCCGACCTTAAGGTGGGCGAGTGCAAGGTGTGCGCCGAGGCCGGACGCCATGGCGACCTGATCGCGCACAAGAGCGAGAAGAGCGGCAAGCGCTTTATCCGCTGCACCAACTACGACGACTGCGGCGTGAGCTATCCGCTGCCGGCGCGCGGCAAGCTCGAGGCAACGGGCGAGACCTGCCCCGAGTGCGGCGCTCCCATCGTGGTGGTCAACACCGCGCGCGGCCCGTGGCGCATCTGCGTCAATATGGACTGCCCGACCAAGGAGAAGAAGCCCGCCCGCGGCCGCAAGACTACGACCAAGACGAGCGCGGCGAAGAAGACCACGGCAGCCAAGAAGACGACGGCTAAGAAAGCCACTGCCGCCAAGAAGACGACCGCCAAAAAGACGACGACCAAGAAGTCGACTACCAAAAAGACCGCTGCCGACAAGTAGCCGCACGGCCGAAACATCACCTAAAACAAAAACGAGCGAGGACCTCAAAATCCTCGCTCGTTTTTTATCCGGCAGTTAGGGAACGACAAAGCGCTACTTCACCTCGACGGGTGCGGCGCCGGGGTAGCGGTCCTCAAAGTCCAGACGGTATTTGTTGTCGTTGGTGCCCGCTACGTTGTCGCGCGCCAGCGGCGCCACGATCTCGTCCTTGTGGTTGGCGGGACTGGAGTACTCAAGGCTGATCTCCCAGGCATCGCAAATCACGTCGATGCGGTTCTCCAGATCGTCGTAGAGCGTGATGATGTCTTTCCAAGAGCTGTAGTTCTGCGAGTCGATGGGAACGTCCAGGTCCTCGACCTCGTCCTTCAGGTCGTCGATCTGATCCTCGAGCGCCTCGGCGGCATCGCTGGCCGACTGACGCGAGCTGCGGTCATCCTTGAGATAGTACGTGTTAAACGTGGTGGCGCAGTCGCGAACCTGCTGATCAAGATCGGAGAGCCTGCTGTAGTAGGAGCTCAGCTGGTCGTAGACGTTCTGCTCGCTGATGGTGGCGGCATCGTGGGCGTCATCGTCATCATCATCGTCAAACTTGTTGGGGTCGCCCTTAACGGAGACGTCATCGTCGTCGTGGTCGATTTTGACCTTTTCGATCGTCGTGCCCTTGGTATCATCGACGCCCTTGTCGAAAGGCTTGATCATAAAGAACACGACCAGCGCGATAATCACGATGACTAGCGCGGCGATGATGCCGATGAGCAGGGCGTTGTTGTTTTTGGGGGCAGTAGGCGCACCGGCCTGCGGAGCAGCGGTCGGAATGGGTTGCTGAGCCGCGGCGTTGGCCGCCGCCCATTGCTGCGTCGCGCCAGCTTCTGGCTGGGGAGCGGGCGCGGGCTGATGGGCGGACTGCACGGTCACGTCCGCCTGCTGGGGCTGAGCCGCTGTGGGCTGCTGCGCATACTGAACCGTGGTCGCGGCGGTGTCGAAGGCGGCGTCGGGCGCGGCGGCATGTTCGACTGCCTGCGCATCCTCTTGCGACTGAGAGGCCTGGCCATCATCGGTTACCGGCGTTCCGCAGCTGGTGCAAAAACGCTCGTCGTCATTCAGAAGCTTGCCGCAATGGGTACAAAACCGGGGCATGATGGTTCCTTCCATTCGATGTGTTGGCTAGATTATAAGGTGGTTCAGGTGCGGTTGGGCCGCACCGACCCAACTGGTTATGTGAGGATGGTCGTGCCGCGCAAGCCCTGTCGCATGCGTCACAATGAGTGCGGCGTGCTGGGTGTCCGGCGCGGCCGTTTATCGACGGCTCGGTAGAATGCGATAGTGGGGAGTGAGTCTGTGTACTGCGGCGAGCAAGGTCGGGGTGGCGGTGACAACGTGGAGGCGTTCCGGTTCCCGCCGGGGGATGCGCCCCTCGCTGCGCGCGATTGCTCGCGTCGAGTGTTTTGTGTCGGGATGTTGACCGGAGCGCTTGCCTCGGTGATGAGTCTCGGCGGTTGTGCCGCGCGCCGCAACGAGGCTGAGGGCTCCGCTGTCCCTGCCAAACAAAAAGCGAATCATCCGTCCGCTCAAAAGACGGAAGCTGTCTCCCAGACTTCTTGGATTGCCGACCTTCAGCAAGATATCGAAGCCCTTGTCGAGCCGTATGGTGGATCTACCTCGGTCTGCGCTGTGGCGCTTGATCCTCAAACGTTCGCGTCGCTCGATGGTGAAGTCGCTGTGGCGCCGGACGCGCGACGTGTGGCGGCAAGCATCATCAAGCTTCCCATTCTCGCTTGTGCGCTCGAGACCGTGACGGCGGGCGAACTGTCCCTCGACGAGCAGATAACGGTAACGCAACAGGATATCGTGGGTGGCAGCGGCAACATTCAGTCGCGCGGCGCGGGTGTGTCGTACAGTGTTGACGAGCTGCTGTACGCCATGATCGCCCAGAGCGACAACGTGGCGGCGAACCTTGTTATCGGCAGGCTTGGCATGGATACGGTCAACGAAACGTGTGCCGCATTGGGACTGACCCAGACCGTGCTCGCTCGTTTGATGATGGATGCCGAGGCCCAGGCATAAGGTCGCGAGAACTATACGAGCGCCCGTGATGCTGCGGCCGTGTTGCAGCGGCTGGCGGCGGGGACAATCGCGACGCCCGAGCTGTGCGAGCGAGCACGCGGATATCTGCTGGCACAGGAAGACGCGCGCGGTATTGTCGAGGGCGTTCCCGGCGGCGTTTTGGTCGCGCACAAAACGGGCAGCCTGCCGAATGCTCAGCACGATGCCGCAATCGTCTACGCCGAGCGCCCTTACGTGCTGGCAATCCTCACCCAAGACCTCGAACGCGAGCAGGCCTTGGCCTTGGAGCGCGACGTCTCCTCCGCTATCTATGCCCGCGCCCCAATGACTAGGTCCGATTTGGGGTGCGCCGGACGCTGGGGTATCATGGCTTGGTTGCTATAACTTGCATTTTCGCGCCTTGTAGGAAGGGGCTGCGCCCATGGCTTTTGAGCCCGCTCAACATAGCTTTATCACGCTCGAGGGCGTCGACGGCGCCGGCAAGTCCACGCAGGCGCGTTTGCTGGCCCGCGCGCTCGACCTCGCTGGCTATCAGGTCGTAACTCTGCGCGAGCCGGGCGGCACCGCCGTCAGCGAAAAGATCCGCGCCCTGCTGCTCGACCCCACCAACACGGCGATGGGCGATACCTGCGAGCTGCTGCTCTACGAGGCCGCGCGTGCCCAGCTGGTGCACGAGGTCATCGCACCCGCCCTCGCTGTCGGCAAGGTGGTCCTGTGCGATCGTTTCTACGATTCCACGACCTGCTATCAGGCGTTTGCCGATGGCCTCGACCGTCAGATGGTACGCGATGCCAACAACCTGGCTGTCGCCGGTACGCATCCGGCGCTCACGCTCGTCTATCACATCACGCCCGAGCAGGCGGCGCTGCGCATGGCGGCCCGCGGTGCGGCCGATCGCATGGAGGCCAAGGGCATGGCCTTCCAGGAGCGCGTCTACCAGGGATTTTGTGCCATTGCTGCCGAGGAGCCAGACCGCGTAAAGCTCATCGACGCCACCGCGTCGATTGCAGACGTCTTCGCGCAGACGGTCGAGCAGGTTCGCGCGTATGGCCTCGATGTTCCCCAAGATGCCGTCGCCGCCGCGCTTGCCCAGGAGGCTGAGTAGCATGGCCCCCGCTCAGGCAAGCCTGCTGGCCAAGCTCGACACCCAAGAGCGCGTGCGCGACTTTTTGACCAACGCCATCGCAAACGGCCGCGCATCGCACGCCTACCTGTTTTTGGGCGCGCCCGGTGCCGGTAAGCTCGACGCCGCATGGGCGCTTGCCCAGGCATTTCTGTGCGAGCAGGACGGCTGTGGTTCGTGCGACAGCTGCGTGCGCGTCGCGCGCCATACGCACCCCGACGTGCACTATTACACGCCCGAAAGCGCTACGGGCTATCTCATCGCCCAGACCCGCGAGCTGCTCGATGACGTGCCGCTGGCACCCATCCGCGCCAAGGCAAAGGTCTACATCATCGACCGTGCCGAGCAGCTGCGCGCCAACACCGCTAACGCACTGCTCAAGACACTCGAGGAGCCGCCCGAGGGCGTTATGTTTATCTTGCTGGGCACCTCGGCAGACGTGATGCTGCCCACCATCGTGAGCCGCTGCCAGTGCGTGCCGTTTCGGCTGGTGTCGCCCGCCGTGGCCGCGCGTGCCGTGAGCCGCGCGACGGGTCAGGACCTCGTACGTTGCCGCATGGCGGTCGCCGTGGCGGGCAGCCCCACGCGCGGTATCGAGTTCCTTAAGAGCGCCGAGCGCCAGGATGCTCGCCGCCAGATGGTCCGCGCCATCGATTCGCTCGTCGCTGCCGATGAGGCCGATGTGCTCAGCCGCGCCAAGTCGCTCATCGTCGCCGTTAAAGCGCCGCTCGCCGAGGTCAAGTCCACGCAGGAAAAGGTGCTCGAGCAAAATGCCGATTACCTGTCGCGTGGAGCATTGAAGCAGCTTGAGGACCGCAACAAGCGCGAACTCAACGCGCGCGAGCGTTCGGGTATCATGGAAGCGCTGGCGAGCGCGCGGACGCTCATGCGCGACGTGCTGCTGACGCTTCAGGACGAGGCGGCTGACGTGGTGAACGAAGACGTGCGCGACACGATCGGGCGGCTTGCCGCGGCGACGAATGTTGCGGGTGCCACCCAGGCGCTCGAGGCGGTTGCCACCGCTGAGCGCAACATCGCCAGAAACGTTACTCCCCAGCTGGCCATCGAGGTCATGCTGTTCGATATCAGGAAGGCACTGAAATGCCGTTAGTCGTACCCGTTAAGTTTACCTACGCCTCGCGCGACCTGTGGTTCGACCCACAGGATCTGGATATCCTCGAGGCCGATTATGCCATTTGCTCTACCGAGCGCGGAACCGAGATCGGCCTGGTCACGGCCGATCCCTTCGAGGTGCCGCTCGACGAAATCGGTCAGCCGCTCAAGCCCGTGTTGCGCGTAGCGAGCGACATCGACCTGCAGCTTGCCGACGACCTGGCCATCCAGGGCGACGAGGCGATGGTCGATTTCCGCCGTCTGGTCAAGGAGCTCGACCTCGAGATGAAGCCGGTCGGCGTCGAGTACCTGTTTGGCGGCGAGAAGGCTGTGTTCTACTTTGCTGCCGAGGAACGCGTCGATTTCCGTCAGCTCGTCAAGGACCTGTCCTCGACGCTGCACATTCGCGTCGACATGCGCCAGATCGGCGTGCGTGACGAGACCCGCCTGGTGGGCGGCTATGCCCAGTGCGGCCAGGAGCTCTGCTGCACGCGCTTTGGCGGACAGTTTGAGCCCGTCTCGATTCGCATGGCAAAAGAGCAGGACCTGCCGCTCAACTCGTCCAAGATTAGCGGCGTCTGCGGCCGCCTGATGTGCTGCCTGCGCTACGAGTTCGAGGCGTACAAGGACTTTAAGAGCCGCGCGCCCAAAAAGAAGACACTTATCGATACGCCACTTGGCAAGGCGCGCATCCAGGAATATGACACGCCGCGTGAGCAGCTGGTGTTGCGCCTGGAGAACGGCAAAGTCTTTAAGGTCAACTTGGCCGATATGACGCGCTCGGAGGGCTGCAAAAAGAAGGCCGCCGAGCAGGGCTGCAGCTGCCGCCCCGACTGCGTGACGCGCGACGTGCTCGAGCGCATCGAGTCGCCCGAGATGCGCCTGGCGCTTATGGAGCTCGACCGCGAGAACGGCGTCGACGTGGGCGATGGCCTGTCGAGCGCCGACCGTCTGGCCGGCACGTCGATGCCCAAGCGCCGCCGTCGCGATGCGGACGCCGATACCCGTGCCGGTCAGAGCCAGGGCGAGGGTCGCGGCCGCGGTAAGGGTCGCGGCAAGGCCGAGGCACCCGAGGCTGAGGAGGCTGCCGGTGGACGTCGCCGCCGCAAGCGCTCGGGTTCGGGCGATGCCGGCGAGGCCGCGAGCGCGAGGCTCAGCAGCCTCAGCAGCAAAATCGCGGCGGTGGCATGAATCCCACGCGCCGTCGCCGCCGCCATCTGTCGAGCGAGGAGCGCGAGGACGCCTTCCGCGCCGCAGCCGCTCGCGAAGCCGGTGCCGCCCCCAAGGGTGGTTCGGGTTCCGATACACCTGCCGAAAAGGGTGGCAAGCAGCGCAACGATGACGAGCGCACCCCGCGTCCGCGTCGCCGCCATTCCTCGGGCACGCAGCAAAAGCCCTCGGTGCCCTCCGTTGCCGATCAGGTCTCGGATGGCGAGGTCAAGGTCACGCGTCGTCGCCCCGGAGATGGCGGAGGGGCGGCTGCCAAGGCCGCGCGCGGCGCTGCTCGCGACGAACGCGAGTCGCGCGAAGATCGTGGTGGCGAGGGTTCGGCCGACCAGGGCCAGAAGCGCCGTCGCCGTCGTCGTTCCCGCAAACCTCGTCAAGATGGTGGCGAGGGCTCGACCCAAAACTCGTCCGCACCGCAACCGCCCACCGGCGAATAACGCCCGCAAACGGATTTAACCTGCCTGGCCCCAAACGCGTCGGGGTACCATAGCGCTGAATCAACAACCCTCCCTGCGACCGAGCGTAGGGAGGGTTGTGTCGTGAAGAGACATTTGAATGTGTTGGGATGCCTGCAAGGTGCCGGCATCCTACCGTTTGCGGACGAATTGCTACCGTTTGCCGAGCGGGCGGCGCACGAGGCGCTTGAGGCGTTGTCGCCCACGCGATGCGCCGGCTGCGAGCGCTCCGGCGCGCTTATTTGCCAAGACTGCTTGGCGGCGCTTGCGCTCATCGACCCGCGGCATAGCTGCACTCGATGCGGCGCCCCGTTTGGAGACTTGCTGTGCACCGAGTGCTCGGTCGAGGGTACGTCCTTGGCGATGGCCGAAGCACTCGACCGGTGCCTGGCATGTGCCGTTTACACGCACCCGCTGCCGCGAATCATTAAAGCGTACAAAGACGCGGGCGAGCGACGCCTGGCACCGTATCTGGCAGAGCTGCTATACGACACCGCCTTACATGCCCAGGTCGCGGCACCCGAACGCTTAGGCGGTGTGTTGTCCGGCGCCGATGCAGTGGTGTTTGTGCCCGCGACGGCGGCGGCGTTTCGGCGACGCGGCTTCGATCATATGGAAGCCATCGCGCGCCCATTTTGCGAGCTGTCGGGTGTTCCTCTGCTCGATGCCCTCGTCAATTACGGGCATGGCGACCAGCGCGAACTCGGTCGTGAAGAACGCCGTGAACGCGCCCGAGGCATGTACGAGACCGTTGAAGACGTGCGGGGCCGCTGCCTGCTGCTTATCGACGACGTTATCACCACGGGTGCGACGATGGCAGCGGCTTCGGCGGAACTCAAGCGCGCCGGTGCCGCGGCCGTTGATGGCCTCGCTATCGCACGCGTTTGGTAGGGGTGATTCATGTGGCGGTAACAATCAGGCAGTGCAACAAGCCGACAAAAGAGCAGCTTGCGGCTTCCGTGATCCTGGCGGGCGCCTCGGCGTTGCGCATGATTCGAGCCGAGCGCCGGCAGATGGGCTACATCGGCTGGAAGGACCTCAATCCCGATGAGGAGCGCCGCGTGCTGTGTACGTCGTCGCCTTCGACCGAGGATATCTATCTTCCCGACCTAGTGCGGATTGGAGCCAAAAGCGGCGAGGTGCAAGAAGATCTGTGCTTGCTGGTGGGATCTGCGGCGCAGCGCCGCCGCATACCTGGCGTGGGCTGGTCCGTGTGTTCCGGGTTGCCTGCCAGCTCGATTCTAGAGGTGGAGCCGGGGATGTACAGCTTATCTCCCGAAGCCCTTTGTGTTGCCGTCGCCCGCGAGGCCGGCTGCATCTAGGCGTTTGCCCTGGCCCAGGAGCTGTGCTCCAAGATTTCGCTGAGCGATCGCGGGAAGTATCTGCCTCCCTACACTTCGCCTGTTGCGAATAGACTTGCAAAGGACAAGGACCAACCGGCAGACGTGGGCTACTTTGAAGTCGAGCCGGTGCTGACGCCTGATCGACTGGAAAAATACCTTTCCGGATGCAAGGGGAGTGCCGCTAAACAGCTGCTGCGCCTGTGCCCCTACCTGTCAGAAAACCTGCGCTCGCCCATGGAGTGCATCATGCTCGCCATGTTTTCGCTGCCGTATTCTTGCGGCGGATTTGCCTGCGGTCCTTTTAAGACCGACTACAAGATCGAGTTCGATGACCGCGCGCAGGCAATCTCGGGGATGCCGCATGCAGTTTGCGATGCGTATCAGGAAGCAGCCCGGTTTGACCTTGAATACAACGGTGAGCTGGGTCATTCCTCTCGGAGGGGACGTATCCATGATGAAAAACGCAACACGGGCTTGATTACTATGGGAATCGAAGTCGCGACGGTCAACAACGAAATGCTCTGTGATATGGAAGCGATGGAAGCACTTGCATGGCGCATCCACCAGCGCATGGGCAAGCGGTACAGGAATCGTGTCGACGCCCGTGGAAAGAAACAAGAGGCACTGCTTAACATGCTCCGGGCGTGTTTTGGGCTTAAGCCGGCCTAATTTTGCTCTAAATACAGGGGGTTACTTATATGCGCTGGCCAAAAAATGGCAAATATGAGTACTGTCACTAAATCAGTAACAGCAAAATCAAGGAATTATGGACTCGGAGTCGCCAAAAAGTAAGAAGATAATAAACAAATGTGGAATACCTAGACATCAAGTCGGCGGCAATGAGTGCAAAATCTGCCTGAGAGACCAAAATTGCCTGTCACTAAATTGGTAACAGTACTCATATTTGCCATTTTTTGGCCACGGCATCCTAAAACAGGTGCTCCGGAGCTCCCCGCAGGGGAGCGACGGGCTTAATCCGGGCATGAACGGCCCGCTCCGACCTGCAAAATCTGTGCTCACGGTGCGAATGACGTCCCTAACCTTAAACTTTAGCTTGAACTTAGCTATAATGCGCTACGTTCCTGCCAGGCTGTGGTTGCGGACGGACGAAATGTCCATCCTAGTCCAAGACAGACGCGGTCAAAGGGATCCACGTAAGCGACCGCGTGCGCGCGGCGCGATCATGGCGCGTCCTAGATGTAAGCCGCACCGTCCGTTCTACTTTCTTTGGGGCAATACCGCCTCGCGGGCGAGCGGGCCAGTCGTGAAGGTGGCTACGGCTTCCCGAGCAAACACCCCGGTGCGCAAGTGTGGGGTCAAATACCAGGTCAGCTGGTGGGAACAACCCGTTATTCCGCGCAACGCACGGATTGTATACGACACAGAAGGCAGGGTAGTGGACATGGTGAGGGGCAGCTTGATGCACGCGGCTCGGTTAGGTGCTGGGACCGCGGCGGTCATTGCCGTATTGGGCTTGAGCGGATGCGCGTTCAATCCGCTGTCCACGTTCACGACACCCACGATTGACCAGATCGAGCGCGATACCGTCACGCCGGCGGTGTCGGACGACGCCCTGGTCACTCCCGGTACCCTGACGGTTGCCCTCGATACCTCCGATGCCCCGCAGGCCATGCAGGGCGCCGATGGTAACCTCACGGGCTACGCGGTCGACGCGGCCCGCGCCCTTGCAAGCCGTATGGGCCTTAAGGTTGCCTTCGTCGATGCGTCTTCTGCCGATTCCGCGCTTGGCGACAAAAAGGCCGACATCTTCATTGGCGACATCAATTCCACGGATGGTGACATCAGCACGCTTGGCACTTGCCTGTACGACGCTGCGGCAGTGTTCGGAAAGACGAGCGACGGCGAGTCACTGAGCGTTTCCACCGAAACGCTTAACACCGCTACCCTGGGCGTTCAGACCTCCTCGGCCTCGCAGGAAGCGCTCGCCAAGCAGAGCATCACGGCCAACCAAAAGACCTTCTCCAACGTCAACGAGTGCTTTGAGGCGCTCGAGTCCGGCGAGGTCGACTACGTGATTTGCGACTCCACGGCCGGCGGCTACCTTGCGCGCCTGATAAGCCAGATCTCTTACGTCGGCGCGCTCGAGACGCCCTCGACGCTCGGCGTCGCGGGCCTCGCGGCCAACGACGAGCTATGCCGTGCCGTGAGCGATGCCCTCGACGGTATCACGGTCGATGGCACGCTCGAGGCGGTCCACTCCGTCTGGTACGGCACGATGCCCTATGACCTCACCACCAAGACGGTCTCGGGCGCCGACGTGCAGTCGACCGACACCGGATCCAGCAAGTCCGCATCCTCCGATTCGAGCAGCGAGGGTGCATCCTCCGAGGATAAATCGTCCAGCCAGGAGGGCACTATCACCGACGACGACATTAACAAGCTCAATAGCTAGTTATTGCTAGGGGTGGCGTCTCCTATTCGCTAGGAGGGACGCCTCTTCACGGTTTCAACACGCATCGCCGGGCTCTCCCAACAGGGGAGCCCGGCTTTTTCGTTTCCATAAAACCAGCAGGTCAAAGACATTTTTTAGGTGCAAAACCAAGGTCGCCGTCGCCTTCCTATAGCGCACTTTGCCATAGAAAAGTGCGAGACTTCGGTATGCGGTATCAAGCAATCGTTATTCGGGTCTTTAGGAATCCGCGTGATTAAATGCACGGCAATGGGTACATAGCCAGTACAGTAAGTCCCCGAGGCAGATTGGAGCCACGTATGGATATCAAGGTTTCTGGACGCAAGACGACGGTAACCGATGCTCTGCGTGCGCATGTGGATGAGAAGATCGGCGAGGCGCTCAAGGTTTTCGATATCGAGCCCATGACGGTCGACGTCGTGCTTCGCTATGAGAAGAACCCCTCGAACCCCAACCCGGCAATCGTCGAGGTTACGGTTCGTGCTCGCGGTTCTGTGATTCGCGTTGCCGAGCACGGTGCCGATATGTACGCCGCCATCGACCTTTCCGCCGATAAGGTCACCCGTCAGCTGCGCAAGTTCAAGACCAAGGTCGTGGACAACCGCCAGGGTGGTGCCAGCGCAGCGGATGTTGCACCGGTCGAGCGTGTCGAGGATCTGGCCGACCTGCTGCTGCCCGAGGAGGAGGACGACCTGCTCGTCCGCGAGAAGGTCATCGACGTCACCCCGATGACTGAGGAGCAGGCGCTGGTGCAGACCGATCTGCTGGGCCACGACTTCTACGTGTTCGAGAACGCGACGACGGGCCTCATCAATGTGGTGTATCACCGTAAGAATGGTGGATATGGCATCATCAAGCCCCGTATCGAAACACTTGACGAGTAAAATACGTTAACTTGCATGAGTTAACGGCTGGCGGCCATCCCATGCGGGTGGCCGCCTTTTTACGTAAGGAGTCGCTTTGATGGACAAGGCTGCATCCGCCGGCCATTCTGACCGCTGCCGCATCGTCGTCGATACCTGCTGCGACTTTAGCCCCGAGGTCGCCGCGAACCTCGATGTCGATATCTTGGGCTTCCCCTTCATTATCGATGGCGAGGAGCGCACGGACGATATCTGGTCGAGCATCACGCCCAAGGAATTCTACGACCGTATGCGCGCCGGCGCCCGCGTGTCCACCTCGGCTGTGTCGCTCGGTCGCTATATCGAGTTCTTTACCGAGTGCGCCAAAGAGGGCACACCCACGGTCTACCTGTGCTTTACCTCGGCGCTGTCGTCGAGCTACAACTCCGCGTGCCAGGCGGCAGATGCCGTGCGCGCCGAGTATCCCGACTTTGAGCTCTACGTGGTGGACAACGCCCTGCCCTGCGCGACCGGCGAGCTGCTGGCGCTCGAGGCCGTCCGTCAGCGCTCGGCGGGCCTGACCGCCAAGCAGCTGGTCGACTGGGCAAACGAGGCCAAGACCTACGTCCATGGCTACTTTACGCTCGAGAGCTTTGAAGCGCTGGCGGCCGGCGGCCGCATTCCGCCCGCGGCGGCACAGCTCACGGCAAAGCTCGACGTCAAACCCGAGCTGTCTTACGACCTGGCCGGCTCGCTGTCGCTGATCGGCGTCAACCGCGGCCGCAAGAAGGCGCTCAAGTCCATCCTCAAGTCGTTCCGCGAGAACTACGTGCCCGACCGCACCATGCCCATCGCCATCATGACGGCCGATGCCGAGAAGGACGGCGACTGGCTCGAGGCCGCCATCCGCAAGGAGGAGGGCTGCGCCGACGTCACGATTATCCGCAGCTCCGTGGGCCCCACCATCGGCTCGCATGTCGGTCCCGGCATGGTTGCCTGTGCGTTTTGGGGTAAGAACCGCGCCGAGAAAGCCTCGCTTTCCGACCGCATCGCGCGTCGCGTACGCGGCGAGTAGGCAGGCGCTACGACCACAGGCGCCCCGCAGTTCAAGCACTGGCGCCGAGTATTCAACCTGGTAACAACACCCAACCCAAAAGGAAAGGTTTCATGGCAAACAAGCTCTCCGTCGCATTCATCGGCACCGGAATCATGGGTGCCCCCATCGCCGGCCACATCCTGGACGCCGGCTATCCCGTCACGGTCAACAACCGCACCAAGTCCAAGGCCGCAGCGCTCGTTGAGCGCGGCGCCGTCTGGGCCGATACGCCGGCAGATGCCGCGGCGAACGCCGATGTCGTCTTTACCATGGTGGGCTATCCCTCCGAGGTCGAGGAGCTCTACCTGGCGGGCGACGGCCTGCTCGCGTGCACCAAGCCGGGCGCGGTCTTGATCGATCTCACCACGAGCTCGCCCGAGCTCGCGCGCGACATTGCCGAGGCCGCCCAGGTTTCTGGTCGCATGGCGTTTGACTGCCCCGTCACCGGCGGCGAGTCGGGCGCGATCGCCGGCACGCTCACGGCTATCGTGGGTGCCACCGAGAACGACATCGCCCCGGTCCGCGACATCCTGGCCACCTTCGCCGCCAACATCTGCTGCTTCGATGGTGCCGGCAAGGGCCAGGCTGCCAAGCTCGCCAACCAGGTGTCGCTGGGCGCCTGCATGGTCGGCATGGCAGACGCCATGGCATTTGCCGAGCTGAGCGGCCTCGATCTGGAGAAGACCCGCCAGATGATCCTGGGAGGTACCGGTAAGTCCGGCGCCATGGAGAGCCTGGCTCCCAAGGCGCTCGACGGCGACTACAAGCCCGGCTTTATGGTCGAGCACTTCATTAAGGACCTGCGTCTGGCGCTCGCCTACGCCGATGACCGCGAGCTCGCGCTGCCCGGCGCCGACGTGGCCTTTACGCTCTACGACATGCTCGACGCCATCGGTGGTGCCAAGCTGGGTACCCAGGCCATCACGGTCCTCTATAAGGAGGAGGCCGACGCCATCGCCGCCGGTCTGGACTGGTCGCAGTATCGTCCCGAGGAGCACGGTGCCCACGAGGACGGCTGCGGTTGCGGTGAGCACGGCGACGACCACGAGTGCGGTTGCGGCCACCACCATGGCGAGGACCACGAGTGCTGCGGCGGTCACGGCCACGATGACGGCCACGAGTGCTGCTGCGGCCACCATCACGAGGAGTAGCGCCCATGAGCTGGACGTTCGTGGTGCTCGCGCTGGTGCTCTTTATCTTTGCGATTTACATCGGCTTTTTGTGCGGCCAGTGGGCCTGCGAAAAGCGCGTAATCACCAAGCGCGACTACTGGATTGCCAACTTTGCGGGTGCGGCGGCAGTCGTCCTGCTGACCTGGGTGTTCTCGCTGTTCCCGCTGGTGCAGTTTGCGCCGATCGGCTGGCTCGGCGGCTTTATCGCCGGCCTTAAGATGAGCTTTGGTGAGTCCGTCGGCCCGTGGCGCAAGCACGACGAGGTCTTCAACGTCAACAAGGCTCATCGCGCCGCCGCCGACGCGGGCGACGCCGAGGAGCGCCGCCGCGCGCGTCGCAATGGCGCGGCCGACCGACAGCTCATCTCGGTCACCGATGACAGTAAGGGTGCTGGCAAGCACACCAAGAAATAAGAAGAGGTAACTATGGCAGAAAACAAAGACGAACAGCTTACCGACGAGGAGCTGGCACAGCTTCAGCTGGCAGAGGAGAACGAGAACGCCGTCGACCGTTTGGTCCAGGAGCTCGGCTGCCCCACGCGCCGCATCCGCCAGTTTGCCGCCCGCGTGCTGCACCTGCTGGCCGAGCGCGACCCGCAGCGCGTCGTGCCCTGCGTGCCCGCGCTGATCGAGGCGCTCGACCGCCCCGAGGCTCAGACCCGCTGGGAGGCCCTCGATGCCCTGACGGCGCTCGCCACCACCTGCCCCGAGCAGATGGGCGACGCCTTTGAGGGCGCCGAGACCGCGCTGTTCGACGAGCTTTCCTCCACGCTGCGCTATGCCGCCTTCCGCCTGCTGTGCGTGTGGGGCGCCACGAGTGTCGAGCGTTCGCGCGAGGCTTGGCCCATCCTGGACGAGGCCATCCAGTGCTACCATGGCGACCTTGAGTATCGCGATATGCTCGGTTGCCTGTACGAGTTTGGCCAGGGCGAGATCGACGCCGAGGTTGCAGAGAAGCTTGCGCTGCGCCTTAAGTTCGACGCCGAGAACGGCAAGGGCAGCTATCTCAAGGCCCGTTCGAGCGAGATTTGCGAAATGCTTGTTAAACGTTTTGGCCTGGATCTCTCCAAAAAGAAGAAGCGTGCTAGCGTTAAAAAATCTGACGACGCCGAAGACGAGGAGTAACAGATTATGGCGCACGATGTAGTCCTGATTCCCGGTGACGGTATCGGCCCCGAGATTACGCAGGCCATGCGCCGCGTGGTCGAGGCCACCGGTGTCCAGATCAACTGGAACGTCCAGGAGGCCGGTGCCGGCGTCATGGACGAGTTTGGCACGCCGCTGCCCCAGCACGTGCTCGATGCGGTCGCCGAGACCAAGGTTGCCATCAAGGGCCCCATCACCACGCCGGTCGGCACGGGCTTCCGCAGCGTCAACGTGGCCCTGCGCAAGCATTTCGACCTGTACGCCTGCGTGCGCCCTTGTCTGTCGCAGCCGGGTGACGGCTCGCGTTTCCGCGACGTCGACCTGGTTATCGTGCGCGAGAACAC
>ERZ1034928.313-NODE-313-length-26292-cov-6.382399_pt1 | contig 26292 bp, 25 predicted proteins | sample MGYA00520627_ERZ1034928 | MGnify/ENA primary metagenome ERZ1034928 (study PRJEB33766, sample SAMN09781755) | gut metagenome | biome: gut microbiome | host: Homo sapiens | place: Madagascar | study: EMG produced TPA metagenomics assembly of the PRJNA485056 data set... | reverse complement strand
TTTCTAAAAACGTTTTAAAAAGTTAGGAGGTGGAAAATGGGACGACCGAGAAAAATATTAGACGAGCAGATGGGCAATCTAACAACCCTCGAAAAATCAAGAAAGCAAGCCGAAGAGGAGATGTCGAAGGGGTCCCAAGATCGCATTGAGCGACCACCCACCTGGCTGAAGAATCCAGTGGCAAAAAAAGAGTACAAAACGATTATAAAAGATCTAAAAAAGGCACCATCTTTTTTACTTTGCGATCTGGACATCAACAATTTGGCGGCATACTGCAACGCATATGCGCAATACAGACGTGTAACTGCACTGATTGACGATCTGGCAGAGGATGAGCTGACTGTGCAAACAAAAAGCGGCGAGAAGCCGAACCCACTGATCAGCTTGCAGACAACCTACAGCACAGAGATGCGGCGCTATGCATCTGTATGTGGGCTGACGCTTGACTCGCGATTGAAACAGGCGTCGGCGCAGCTGACAAAGCAGGAAAGCCAGATTGAAAGTGAGTTCGGTGACATTTGATCCTTGAAGAAATCAAAGAATATGCCGAATGGTGCCTAGAAGATAAAGTGGTTTCAGAGGATGAAAAATACATCTCCGGCAAAAAGCACAAGTGGGCTTGTCAACGCCTGTTGAAAGATATTGCGCGGGCGCAAAAAGACGACTGCGAGTTCTATTGGGATGAGGAGGAAGCGCAGAGGATTGTGAAATGGTTCGCGCTTCTTCGGCACTCGAAGGGCGAGCTGGCCGGGAAACCGATCAACCTGACGAGATCGCAAAAATTCTTCATCTGCCAGCTTTACGGCTGGCGAAGACGAGACGGAAGAAAGCGTTTTAAAAAGTCATTTAAAGAGCTGGCACGAAAAAACGCGAAGTCTCAAGAGGAAGCAGGAATCGCACTCTATGAAATCTCGGTGTCTGCGAGTAGATACCGAGAGGTATACGAGTACTACACGGCCGGAACCAAACACGATCAAAGCAAGATCGTGTTGGAAGAGGCAAAACTGATGCTAAGTGGCTCACCACTTAAACCAAAATTCAGAATCACACGAGATCGTGTTGAGCATCGGAAAACAAAATCGTTCATTAAGGCGCTTTCCAAGGATGACGGAAAGAATGGAGACGGAACGAACCCAGCCGGACTGATTTTGGACGAGTACCATCAGCATAAAACAACTGAGTTTTACGATCTGGGACTCGGCTCCAGCACAAAAGAGTCCCTGCTGATGATCATCACAACGGCAGGAATGGACCTCACGTATCCCTGCTACACACAGGAATACGAACTATGTTCGAGAATTTTGGACCCAGATTGTGACGTAGAGAACGACGAATACTTAGTTGACATATATGAGCTTGATCAAGAGGACTACGCAACCAACCAACAACTCGAAAATGAGGACATGTGGTGGAAAGCGAATCCAATCCGAATGTCTTACGCAAAAGGCCGCGAAAAGATACGCGGCGAGTGGGAGATCGCAAAGCAAATTCCCGAAAAGATGGTTGCGTTCCTGACAAAGTGCATGAATGTATGGGTACAACAGAAAGAGAACCAGTACATGAACATGCACAAGTGGAAGCTGTGCGAAGTCACACCGGACAAGCTGCCAGATCTGCGAGGACTTCCGGTGTACATCGGATTCGATATGTCGGCAAAGCTGGACTTAACGTCAGCGTCTCCGATTATTCCGATTGACACAGGAGAGAAAGACGACATAGGGCAACCGATCAAGAACTATATCGTGTTCTCACACAGCTTCATCCCGTCCCGGGAGAGGCTGATCGAGCATGTACTGAAAGATAAGGCCCCATACGATGCCTGGGAGAGAGATGGATACATCACAATCACGAATTCCGAGATCGTAGATCAAGGGCAGGTATTAAAATGGGCGCTGGATTTTGTGAAAAAATATGAACTGGACCTGCAATGCCTTTGTTTCGACCCAGCGAACGCAGCGAAAGCAATGAAAGATATTTCGGATGCGGGCTATACGGTTGAAGAGGTATTCCAATCGCACAAAGCACTGAATGAATGCACAAACGGTTTCCGTGAGCAGGTGTACTGCGGAAACGTGATGTACCTTAAAAACCCAGTACTGAATTACGCAATGTCGAACGCAGTAACGCGACAAAATAACGGCTTAATAAAAGTCGATAAAGACGCAACGACGAAACGAATTGACCCAGTGGACTCAACGCTATGTGGTTTTAAGCTAGCAATGTACCACGATTTCACAGAATCAAGAATAGAGGATGCAATCGACGCTTTCCTAGAAGGAGATTTTTAATGGGACTTTTGCAAAGACTTATAAATGCAAAAAATGCACTGTTAAATAAAACAACAGTGCTCGGGAGAGACGACGATCTGCTAGAGTGGCTTGGAATCGACCCGGAAGGAATGACGAAGGGTGAGCTAAGCGAGGCAACATATTTTGCCTGCATGAAAAGACTCTCCGAAGGTATCGGTAAATTGCCGATTAAACATTATGTGAAGACGGAGAACGGCCGAGCCAGAGCAGATCCAAAAGACAAAATTGATTATCTACTTGCGATACGACCAAACCAGTTCATGACTCCGACCACTTTTTGGACCACAGTAGAACTTAACGTACAGCATTACGGTAATGGCTATGTGTGGATACAAACAAGCTGGGACAGAAAGAAAAAACGCACTGTACATGCACTATGGATTATGCCGTCGGGAGATGTTACCGTCCTTTTGGACGATAAAGGCATTTTCGGAGGAAAAGGACAAATCTGGTATGACTATGTAGACAGGTATTCAAGCGAAGAATATGTATTTAGCCACAGGGATGTAATGCACTTCAAAACTTGGTACTCAACTGATGGAATCGTTGGAATTCCGGTCCGCGAAGCGTTGAAAATGAACGTAGACGGAGCGATGAATAACGAGAAGTTTTTGAACAATCTGTATAAAAACGGATTGTCTGCAAGTATGGCGTTGCAATTCACGTCCGAGCTTGACGAAGGCCGACGCAGAAAGCTCACTGAAAAATTCAAAGAGCTTTTAGCAGGTCCGAAAAATGCTGGAAATGTTATCCCGGTACCGCCGGGGATGCAGCTGCAACCATTGAGCTATAAGCTCACAGACTCCCAGTTCTTGGAACTAAAAAAATATTCTGCTTCCAGAATCGCCGCTGCGTTCGGTGTAAAACCATCGCAGATCAACGACTATGATAAGTCCTCATACAGCTCATCCGAAATGCAGAACTTAGACTTTTTGATTGATACCGAAGCGATCCGCTTGAAACTGTACGAGGAGGAGATGGGGTATAAACTTCTCGGTTCGGAACGAATGCTGCGGGGAGAATACTTCAAATTTAACGAGAAGGCAACTTTGCGAACGGACAGTGAAACACAACAGAAGATCTTATGCGGATACGTTAACCATGGTGTATACACAGTCAACGAAGTTCGAGAAGAACTGGACATGGAAGCAAAGGAAGGCGGCGATCAGCTGATCGTAAACGGAACTTACATCCCGTTAAAGGATGTCGGAACACAGTACGGCACAGGAGACAAAGAAGAAAGCGAAGGAGACGACAAAGAAGAATGAAAGAATGTTGGGTAAATGGCGATATTGTAACAGCTGACTACGAGTGGTATTACGACTTCTTCGGCATGAAATGTACAACTCCAGAGCATCTAAAAATGAATTTTGCCGATGCAGAGGCCGATGAAGAAATTGTAGTGCATGTAAATTCCGGAGGCGGCATGGTAACGGCCGGAATGGAGATCTATTCCATGATCGCGCAGCGCAAAAACGTTACGGTGATGATTGATGGCATAGCGGCATCAGCGGCCGGAGTGCTGACACAGGGAGCAGACAAAGTGCTGATCGCACCTGTTGGGGCGATTATGATACATAACGTCTCGGCCAATGTAAACGGCGACTATCACGAGATGGAGCGTACGGCAGAGGAATTGCAAGAATTGAATCGAGCAATGGCAGGTGCCTACGCGCAGAAGTCCGGCAGACCGATGGACGAGATCTTGGAGCTGATGGACAAGGAAACATGGTTATCAGCGGAAAAGGCTATAAGTTATGGATTTGCCGATGCGATCATTGAACCACAGAAAGCAGAAGTAACCAATGCAACAGGACTGAGCCTGACTCCGGAGATGATGGCACAGGCTAGAGCAGAAAAAGACAAGAAAGAAAAGAGAATGAAAGAAATCCAGAATATGCTGGATTTTTACGGCTAAGGAGGCAGCATGAAATTATCAGAGGAATTATTGAACAAAATCAAGGCTAAGAAGACAGAAGTAAGCGATGCGCTGAGAGCGAACGATTTGGCAAAGGCAGAAGCAGGGAAGAAAGAGCTGGATGACCTCCAGAAAGAATATGAGATGGCATTAGAGATCGAGGCAGAGGATGTAACTAACGAGCTGCCAGATCCGGTACCAAGCGGACTCAATCCGATTAACCCGGAAGCCCGGAAAGACTCTACGGCTGAATTTGCCAACATGGCAAGACATGGTTTCATGAACACAATGACAGAAGGCACAAAGGCAACTGGTGGATACACCGTCCCGGACGACATACAGACAAGAATTGAGACATACCGTGATGCTACATTCAGCTTGCGTAAGCTGGTAAGCGTTGAGAACGTTACTACTCAGAAGGGCGAAAGAACCTTCAAAAAGAGAAAGAAGAGAACTGGCCTGATCAAGACAGGCGAGGCGGAAGCAGCGCAGAAGTTAGCAGACATCGAGTTTGAGCGCCAGTCGTATAACATCGAGAAATACTCCGGCTATCTTGCAATCACAGAAGAATTACTAGATGATAGCGATGCAAACCTTACTGAGACAATCATACAGGACATCGGAGAAGAAGCCCGCGTAACCGATAATGTTGAGATCTTAGCTATTTTGGATGCAAATCAGGAGACAGTAAAAGAGGTAACAGGTTACTACGATCTGATGCCGGTTGTGATCAATGATTTGGGTAGCACATTTGCGAATACATCAACACTGGTAGTCAATGACACCGGCGCTACCTGGTTATATAGCCTGAAGGACGGAGACGGCAGACCGTTAGTAATGCCTGATGTAACAAATGCAGCAAAAAAGATTATAGCATGTGGACCATATAGATTGACCGTAGAAGTAATTCCGAACAACGATCTGCCTAACGCGGCAGATGGCTCTACTCCGATCTACGTAGGAGACTTTAAGGAAGCAGCAAGAATCTTCGACCGCAAACGAACTACAATCAAGAGAAGCGATACCGCATCAGTTGGCAATTTGAATGCATTCGCAGAGGATTTGCAGCTGTTTAAACCAGTTATGCGCGCGGACTACGTGATCAGAGACAAGGAAGCGTACAGAAGATGCAAGGTGACAAAGGAAACCTTGAAAGCTGCAGGAATTGAACCAAATGTTGAAACACAGGCTACGGATCAGCAAAATGCTGTAGCGCAGGAAAAGGAGTAACACATGGAAGATCTGTACGCAGAGGCGAAGAAGTTTCTGAGGCTCGATGATGACGAGCAGATTGACTTTTACGTAGACGTGGCCGTTGAGTATGCACAAGCAGCCGTTGGAAAGCTGGACTATAGCAAAAAGCGCGTACAGTATCTGATATTGGCAATAGTCCAAGAGTTACATGATAACCGTACATACGACTATCAGTCGGTGGCAAAGGGAGACAATGAGAAGCTGCGTAACGTGATACGATCCATGATTACGCAGCTGCAGCTGGAGGTAGACAATGAGAATTGATCCTGGCGAGCTGAACAAAAAAATTGAGATCTTGAAAGGATACTCCGAATCAAAAGATGGATACCCAGTGGAGAAGGCAGAAACTATACGCAGATGCTGGGCGCGAGTAACGCATGAGTCTGGATCGGAAGTAATGAAGCAAGATACCTTAGTCGCCAAATCAAAGGTTCGTTTCCTTGTGCGTAAGACGGCAACTGAAATAACAACAGACATGTACATCATGTACGCGGGCAAGCGTCATGACATTGTATACATACGCGACTACGATGATCCATACAGTGAGATCATCGCGGAAAGGAATGAATGATGGCAAAATTTCAATTTGATGGTGACGCCGACTTGATGAGAAAGCTTGAAAAGCTTGAGGATGCTGACGAGATCTGCCCAAAGGTGCTGCAAGCGTGTGTTGGTCCACTTGTAACTGGGATTAAGCGCGGATATGCCGCCCATCACAGAACGGGCGACATTGAAAAGAGCGTAAAAGCCGGAAAACCCAAAAAGGGCAAAAATGGCTGGTACATCTGTGTAACTCCTACGGGAAAAAGCGCACAAACGATTGATACCAGAGGAACTACACACGATCGCTCTAAGCCCGTCAGCAATATGGAAAAAGCAGTACATTTGGAGTATGGCAGCAAAAAACAATCGCCTACTCCGGTTATCGCCCCAGCTACCAGAGCTGCAACATCAGAGGTAACGGCAAAAATGCAACAAGAGTACAACGAGATCGTAGGAGGAACATGAACTATTTTGATGCAGCCGTAGAAGCGGCAGGAAAAATTGGTATCCAAGAAATATCAGAAGATATCTACCTTGGAAATGCGAAGCGCTACGTCATTGTATCAGTAGAAACAGAACCGGAAGCGTTTGCAAACGATACACCGTGTGCGGATCGCCTATATATCACCATTGGCGTGTACGTCCCAGTTGAAGAAAACACGCGCAAATGGGATAAGAGATTTCGTCTGGCACTTGAGATTGCCGGACTAGAAAATATAAAGCGGGTTGGGACAACCTACGAAGAAAAGAAAAGAACACGACATATCATCTATACCGCTGAAATGGCGGAGATAAGGGAGGAAAAATGGCTTTAATCGGTTTGCGCTATATTGTAACAGCGCCGTTAAAAGAAAAAACAACTTATGGAACAGGTTTTGTATTGGGAAAAGCAATCAAAGCAGATCTGAACGTAACTACGGCAAATGCAGAATTACATGCAGATGATGTACTGGCAGAAAGTGATAACAGCTTTGTCAGCGGCACCCTTTCCGTAGGAGTGGACGACATTGCAGAAGAACATAAAAATATCATTCTGGGACACGAAGAGAATGATGGAGAGACTACAGCAAACGTAGACGATGCTGCAATCGAAGTAGGACTAGGGTTTTACGGAGTAAAAATGAAAAACGGAAAGAGAAAATACAGAGCTATTTGGCTCAGAAAAGGAAAATTTGCAGAACCGTCAGAAAGCTTTAAGACTAAAGAAGGAAGTACAACATTCACAACACCAGAGCTTACATATACCTTTGGAGCGGACGATGATGGCAACTGGAAAAATGAAAAAACATTCGACACTCCGGAAGAAGCTGTAAGGTACTTAAACGCAAAGGCAAATATTAGGTGAAGATATGAGTGATCTAAGACAAAAACCAAAAAAAATAAAGTACAACGGTACAGAGTATGAAATTCTGTTCACAATCGAAGTAATGGATAAGATTGAAGACACCATGGGATTAACATCAAATGATGTCATTGAAATTTTAAAAAATCCAAGAAAAGATCGAGAAACCAGAAATAAGTTTTTAAGACTTGGAGAAACCCTAATAAATATCGATGCAGAAAAAAAGAATCTGCCTAAAGTCACAGACGGAGAACTTGCAAACGTTCTGACGAATGCAAGTATGCTTGATTTGCTAAAGGTGGTAGTGGATACAGCACAGGAATCATTCTTCGTGCGCCAAGATGAGGAAGAGGAAGGCGACCCAAACCAGAACAGGGCGACCCAGTAACGGTTGCCCGCTTCTACACAATTGGCAAACTTGTTGGCCTAACTGAAACAGAAATCTGGCGAGCGACTCCGAGAAAGATTCTTACACTTTTCAAAGATTACAAAAAGTTTCATGGACTAGAGAAAAAGAAAGTGACAATAGACGATATCATACCATTTTAAGGAGCGCTTATGGCAGATAAAAAAGCAAAAATTGGCGCAAAGATAGAGCTTGACGGGGAACGGGAATATAAACAGGCGATAAAAGATATCGCTAAAGAGCAATCAGTTTTGCGAAGCGAGATGAAACTGGTTGCAAGCCAGTTTGCAGACAATAGTAAGTCCACTCAGGCACTTACTGAGACAAATGACGTGTTGGCACGCCAGATCGAGACGCAAAAAAATAAAATTGAACTCTTGAAGTCAGCATTGGAAGCAGCAAACGCGGAGTACGGTGAAGGGTCTACACAATCGCAAAACTGGCAAATCCAGTTGAACAATGCACAGGTGCAATTAAATGATATGAACCGTGCGTTGGATGCGAATACAAAAGCACTGGATGAAATGGCAGAGAATACCGACGACACCGAAAGTGAAACGGAAGATCTGTCGAAAGCACTGAAAGAAAATGAGTTAGCCTTGGGAGGTGCTGAAAACGGCGCAAACGAAGCTGGAGAAGAGATTGACGAACTCGGCCAGAGCATGGATGAAGCCGGAGATAAGGCGCTGACCTTTGGCGAGATGGTAAAAGCCAACCTTACCGCCGATGTTATCATGGGCGGCGTTGGGAAAATTGTTGAAGGCTTAAAAGATGCTGGAGAATATGCAATCAAAGTCGGTTCAGATTTTGAAGCATCAATGTCAGAGGTACAAGCGATCTCTGGAGCAACCTCATCCGATCTGGAAAAAATGTCGAATAAGGCAAAGGAGCTTGGAAGCAATACAAAATTCTCGGCAACGGAGGCCTCCCAGGCATTCAAATACATGGCATTGGCTGGTTGGGACACGTCAAAATCAATTAGCGCAATTGATGGTGTTATGAACCTTGCGGCGGCATCTGGCATGGAACTTGCAAAAGCATCCGATATGGTAACGGATTACCTGTCAGCGTTTGGCATGGAGGCTAGTCAGGCAAGCTACATGGCAGATATGTTGGCATATGCGCAAGGCAACTCTAACACAACAGCGGAGCAGCTTGGCGAAGCATACAAAAACTGTGCCGCCAATATGAGCGCGGCCGGACAAGACATTGAAACAACAACTGCAATGTTGGAAGCCTTGGCAAATCAAGGTTCAAAAAGCTCCGAGGCAGGAACAAAAGTTGCCGCAATGATGCGTGATCTTACGGCAAAAATGGACGATGGAAAGATCGCTATCGGAGACACTATGGTAACAGTCATGGACGCGAACGGTAACTTCCGCGATATGACAGATATCTTGATAGATGTTGACGCTGCAACACAAGGAATGGGCGATGCCCAGAAAGCTGCAGCTTTAGCTTCCACTTTCACATCGGATTCAATTGCCGGACTGAATATGATCCTGAATGAGGGCGTTGACAAGATCGCAAACTATGAAGTACAGCTTCGCAATTCCAATGGCACTGCTGAGGCTATGGCAAACACCATGCAGGATAACCTACAAGGTAAAATCACAAATGCAGGATCAGCGCTCGAAGGCTTAGGAATTGCAGCATATAACTACATATCTGGCCCGGCTGGAAAGGTGGTAGACCTTGCAACGGGAATGTTTAGAGGTTTAACCGATGTTCTGACACCAGAGCTGGACACTGCACACCAGCTACTTGCAGATGCAGAGAGTACCGCGGACGCAGTACAAGAAATCTACGACAAAGTTGATGAACAGAAAAAAAGTTTTGAATCAACACAAGACTCGATCGAAGCGAATGCAGAACTTGCAAAAAGGCTAACGGATAATCTTTTCGAGTTGGCAGGGAAAACGGATCTGTCTGCGACGGAATTGCAGACCATGGGCATCTATGTAGATGAGCTAAATACTCTGATACCCGACATGAACTTGTCATTGAATAATCAGACTGGCGAGCTAAGCAAAACACGCGAAGAAGTCGATGCACTGACGCAATCATACAAAGAACAGGCAATTCAACAGGCATTTTTGGAACACTACAATGAATTGGCAACTGATTGCGCTGCTGCAATCCAAACAGCGGCACAAGCAAAACGAAACTTTGATGTAGCATTAGCCGATCCGGCAGCACAAGCAGTATGGGAAGAATATCAGAATAAAGCAAAGGAATTTAACGCGGCCGGAGAAGAAATGGAAGATGCCTATATACATGCCGGAAATGCTATATGGGCAACAAACAAAGCAAATGGAGATCTACTTGATGGACTTCTGAGCTCAGAAGAAGCAATGAATGCAGCTAATACTGCTGTAGACGATTGTAACAATTCGATGGAAGAATGGGAAACTACTATGGCGGACTACAAAGAGTCTGTAGAGCCAGTAGTAGAAGGAACTGAAAATGCAACAGATACAATCCAAAAAATGGGAGATGCGGAAGAAGACACAGAGGAAAGTACTGATGGACTAGCAGAGACATTCCAGCGTTACGCGAATCAGACAGGCCAGAGCGTAGAAGAAATCTCAGAGGCTTATGACAAACTGAAACAAGAGTACGATAGCGCATACGAAAGCGCATACAGCTCGATTCAAGGGCAGATAGATCTTACCAAGAAGCACGAGGAACAGGAAGCGATCAGTGCGGCTAGTATTCTTGAAAATCTTGCATCGCATGTCAGCGCGATGCAAACATATGCTGAAAATTTAAAAGCAGTTAACGCAGGCATTGTAGACGATCAAGGAAACACAGTCGCGGCGCTAAATGAAGACTTTTTGGCTTACCTGAATGGATTGGGCGAAGACGGTGCAAATATTATCGCATCGATCTCAGCAGAGATCTCAGCCGGAAATACACAATTCATTAGCGACTTGAATAACCAGTGGGAAACAGGAATGACAATTTCTCAGTCGGTAGCGACAGAGACGGCGAATGCAAAATCACAATTTGATGAGTATTGCGCAAAAATGGACGAAGCATCCGCACAAGCAGTAGAAAATGCCGCGCAAGCTGGTGACAACGCAGGAAAAACCTATACAAGCTTTCAAGAAGCAGCGCTGGAACTTGGGCTTATTGATTGTGAAGGTGAAATTACAAGCTATGAAAATAGCGTAGATGCAAAACAAGAAGAATTTGGAAACATTGGAACGGAAACGGCCGATGCGTACACGGAAAACTTGCAAACAGGAATTTCACAGGCAGCGGACGGTGTAACCGGAGAAGTAGACGGAATCGAAGGAACAATTTCTGGCAAAAAGGGAACCTTTGGAGAAGACGGTGCAGGCGCAGCAGGTGCTTACGTTGACGAAATGACAGGGAAATTCTTTGGATCGGTTGTCTCAGTAGGACTATCGCTTTTGGCAATCTCTGGCGAAATTGTGCTGTTTAACGCCACGATGAAAGCTCTAGGTGGAGATGCTGCGGATAACTTTACCGAAAAGGTTATCAACGGACTATCAGCATCTGGCCCAAATGCTGCAGAGGGCTTTATAGGAGGTTTGGAAAACAGCATATGGGGATCAATGGAAAGGGTGAGAAGAGCTGCACAGGCGGTCGTTGATCGCGTGAATGCAACTTTGAAAATCCACTCGCCGTCCAAGGTATTTGAAGAAAGCGGTAAATTCTCTGGCGAGGGCTATGCAATCGGATTCGAGAAGTCAATGGAAAAAGCGGCAGATCTGGCAGAGGTCCAAGCAGTGGATTTCAATAAATCAGTGCTTGCATCGGCAGAGGACTTGCAGCTGCGAGCCAGTGACTTGCAGTTACGCGTAGCGCCACAGGAAAATGGAGCGGCAGAAGATCTTGTGAACTTGCTTACAACGTACTTGCCTATCATCGCATCACACAAGCAAGTCGTGATGTCAACAGGAGCATTAGTTGGAGAGCTGACTAATGCAATGAATAGATCATTGCAAGCGGAAAGCAGAAGGGAGGCACGCTATGTCTGATATCAGCTTGAATGGGACATCTTTGAAACGATATGGCGTGATATCATCGGTGGATTATGGCTCGGTCAACGCAGAAACAAGCTATGTTGATGTGCCAGGAAGCCAAACAGGATCACTTGATATGTCGGAGGCGGACGGTCGCATCAAATTCAGAAATCGTACAATCAAGATTGTGGTCGGCGCGCTAGCAGAAAAACGATACTGGAAAAAACTCGAAACTGATTTTATGGCGCGATTTGCAGGAAAAAGATGTACCGTGCGAAGCGATGATTATCCCGGAAAGTATGCAGTAGGGCGCCTAGAAAGCATCATGCCTACATATGATCATCGGATACGATATCTTACGGTATCAATCAACGCGGAGCCGTGGTGGTACAACGACACAGAGACGGTTGTACAGCAATCTGTATCAGGCACACAACAAATAACACTAAGGAACGCAAAAAAGCCCGTAGTGCCAAAAATAAAAGGCTCTGCGGGTATGAAAGTAACACTAGGAAAGGAAACGGTGACGCTACAGGGAACAGGTGTGGAAACATTCTTAGAAATCTGCCTTGAAGAAGGCGAGAACACACTGACAGTCACCGGAACCGGAACCATTAAGTTTGCATACACGGAGGCCCAACTATAATGTACAAGATCTACCATAACGACAAGTTGATCTACAGTCCACGAAGCCCAAATGTAACGCTGGGAAAAGCCGAGCTTACCCAGCAAGCGAATTGCGCGGGCGCAATTCAAATCATTATGTACCCACAAAATCCGGCTTACAAAAGTGTGAAAGAAATGGCAAGCATCATCACTGTAAAAGAAGATGATGAAACCATTTATGAAGGCCGCATAACAACGATCAACGATGAGATAAGCTTTGAAAAGACTCTACAAACAGAAGGAGCCTTAGCATATCTGAACGACAGCGTTATCCGGCCGTTTTCTTTTTCGGGCGATGTGCAAGAATTTGTTACAAAGATCCTGAAAGAGCACAATGCACAGGTGGAAGAAGGAAAACAAATTCTGGTGGGAAACATCGGAGTGCAAGCGGCGTTAAAGATCACCGAGGAAGAGTACACAACAGCAATGCAACAATTGCAAAGCCAGCTTCCGGGGATACTGGGCGGATATCTGGAAATCCGATATAAAAACGGGAAAAAATATCTGGATTATCTGGAAAAGCGAACATTGATCAACACGCAGGTGATCGAATACGGAGAGAACATGGTAGATTTATCTGATCAAAAGGCAGGATCAGATATTGCAACAGTTCTTATCCCACTCGGTGCAAAAGATGAGAATCAGAAAAGAATAACCATTGAAAAAGTAAACGATGGAAAAGACTATCTGATAAACGACGAAGCGGTGAAGGAGTACGGCAAGATTGTAAGAACAGTGGTATACGATGATATCACCAGCCCAACAATTTTAAAGCAAACGGCAGAAAAAGAGCTATCAAAGCATGCAATCAAAGAGCAAACCATTGAACTGACTGCAGCAGATCTGGCAGCGGCAGGCTATAACACCAGATCGTTTGCGTGGGGGCAAAAGGTGAGATGCCATAGTCGCGTGCATGGTATCGATACAACAGCTGATATCACAACCAAAAAAACAGATCTGTGCAATCCCGCCAACAGCCGAATCACCGTAGGCGATATCAAAACGACCTATACCGCAGGAAGTAAGGCAGAAACCAAGAAAGACTTGGAAGAAACCAAGAAAGACTTGGTATCCTCCATTGATCAAGCCCGCGCTGATCTAAAAGGTGATCTGGATAATGCGGCCGGACTTTTTCAGACAACAATCACGCAAGACGACGGCTCGACGATCTACTACTTGCACGATAAAAAAACGCTGGAACGATCAACGCTTGTACTGAAAATGAATGCAAAAGCTCTCGGAGTATCATTGGATGGTGGCAATACGTACAGCTGGGGGTTCGATTTTGATGGAAATGCAATTTTAAACGAAATTTATGCAATTGGACTTAATGCGAACAAACTCAAAACGGGATGCATTATCGCAAATGATAAAAACGGAAATGAAGTTTTTTATTTGAACGTTGAAACTGGGGAAGTACGCATAGGCGCAGATTGCGTAAAAATCAATAGTGAAAAGATAGTAGAGTACATCAATGGAGTAAAAAAAACAGCAGAAAATGCAAAATCATCAGCTGGCGAAGCTTTAAAGGCTGCAAAAGCAACAGTAGCTTCGATGTCTATTGAGTACTACAAAAGCACTTCTGCCACCGAGCTAAAAGGCGGCACATGGCAGTCAGGAGCAGTCACAGCGACTCAGGGTTACTACATATGGTCGCGCACAAAAACAACGGCACAGGATGGTACAGTGACATACGGCCAAGCTGCTTGCATCACCGGAAACACTGGAGCCACTGGAGCGAAGGGCGACACAGGCGCGGCAGGTGAAAAGGGCGACACTGGGGCAGCCGGAAAAGGCGTCAAGTCCATCGTGCCACAGTACTACCTGTCAACGTCCAAGGTAAGTCAGACAGGCGGATCATGGTCGGCTACTCAGCCAGCATGGCAGCCAAATCACTACCTGTGGACAAGATCTTATATAACGTGGTCAGATAATACAACATCAACCACAACACCAATTTTGGCACAGGCTTTAAACGATGCCAACCAGAAGGGCTATGATAATGCTCAAAATTTAGAGACCATCAAAAAGACGGTGACAAAGCAAGGCTCATCGTTAGAAACAATGGAAACTCAGATCAAGGAGAAAGTCTGGAAGGAAGATATCACGACTGAGGTCAAAAAGATAAGTGTTGGTGGAAGAAATTTGGCTGAGTCAACGAACCAAGGTGTAACCGGTTGGTCTTGGGGCATGCAAACCGGAGGCTGTACATTATCGGAAGTAGTAGAAAATAATGTAAGAACTTGTAAGTTGCTTAGAGATTCCGTGGCGCAAACAGGCTGGTCTGTTATCTATTATAACCGTATAGGGCGTTATAAATGGGAGCCAGATACCGTATATACGGTATCAGTTGATGTTAAGCCAAGTGTAAGCACCGCCATTGGCATATCGTTTAGAGAAGGTAATGGAACTAATAATCTCATAACAAGTGAGCGAAGTGAAACTATTCAAGCGCAAGCAAATAAGTGGAACAGGTTGGTATGGAACGTCAAAACCGTTTCAACGCTTCCTACTTCAACAGGGCAGGTATTCTACGCAACTGGAATGGACAGTGGCACGGGGGTCTGGTATCAATTTAAGAATTTGAAGATTGAGAAGGGCAACCAAGCAACTGACTGGACCCCAGCTCCAGAAGATGTGCAATCAGGCATCGACACCGCACAGTCAACCGCTGATAAAGTGCAGACAACGGTGACACAGACACGCACAGAAGTGGAAGCGTTGAAAACATCAACGGAATCGTTGACAACTGCGATGCGTGAGTATACAAAAGCAACTGATTTTGAAGCTTACAAAAAGCAAGTATCATCGCAGTTATCACAGACTCCAGAGGCTATCACAGCGCGTTTCAACACAATCGAAGAAACGGTATCTAAGCAAGGAGAAGCTTCGAATAGCAAGTGGCAGGAACTGGAAAATTATATACAGTTTTCTTCCGCTGGAATTACACTTGGAAAGAAAAACGATCCGCTGACACTGGTACTTGATAACGGGCAAATCTGTTTCATGCAGTCAGGCCAAAAGGTGGCATGGTTCACGAACAATCAATTGTACATATCTAATGTTGCAGTAACAACTGCAGCAACGATTGTAGGGTTACAGATATCGCGCCATGGGCGCCATATACAGATTAGTTAAGGAGGAACGATGGCAACATTTTACAGCGGCAAAAGTGCTTATGTACAGATGGCATTACGAGTTACAGAGACTGGCACTGATGTTAATGCCAATACATCGTCTATCAGCTGGGCGCTCGTAGCGTGGTTCGTAGGCACAGATGCGTCGCAATGGTACTCCAACACATCGCACGATATTAGTGTTGTTATCAATGGCGCAACAGTTTTCAGCCGTGGTTCTGGAACAAAAGTTACAGTGAGCGTAGGTACCGATCATGCATCGGAGTCCAATCCTGTAACAATTGCTTCCGGAACCACCACAATTACGCACGATTCAGATGGCGCGAAAACAATATCTGCATCGTTCAGCATGGTGTATAAGTGGGATACCAGCAAGGCATGGTCAGCATCTGGTACGATGGCGTTAACACAGATCGCGCGAGCATCACAGCCATCATGTATCACCTACCCTAACACGACGGAGGATATCGGCGAGCTTGGAGGTTCAATATATATTCACGCAAACCGAGCATCTTCTAGCTTTACGCACACCATGAGGTATGCGTGGGGGACGTTATCTGGAACAATCGCAACTAATGTAGGAGATAATTGCAAGTGGACAATACCGAACGATTTTGCAACGCAAATTCCAAATCAGTCAACTGGCTGGGGAACGATCTATTGCGACACATATCTCAACGGCACACTGATCGGAACAAAAAGCGTTGGTTTTAAGGCATCGGTACCGCTAACGATGCAGCCAAAAGGCAGTTTTACGACAGCCAAAACCAGATCATATGGTCCTGATCTATATGTACAAGGCGTAGATCAACTAAAAGTAACAATAACGGCATCTGGCCAGTATGGAGCATCAATCACTTCGATTACCACAAAAATTGATGGATCCACCTACTCAGGTGCATCGTTCACAACTTCGATTATCAATGCATCTGGAACGGTTGGACTAACAATAACGCTTACAGATAGCAGAGGCTCAAAAACAACAATAGCAGGGCAAGTAAGGTTTTTTGCATACAGTCCACCACAAATCTCGGCCTCGGCATATCGGTGCAACGCCTCTGGAGGATTAGATGCCTCTGGAGCTTACATCTGCGTCAAAGGTTCGGGTACTATCACTTCACTCAACAACCAAAATGGTCGCCTATATACCGTGTATTGGAAAAAGACTACCGAAAGTGCATGGAACAGCAAAGTCATAACAATGGCATCGTATACATTAGATCAAGCAATCATTGTTGCTGCAGATACATCGTATAGCTATAACATACGCGCCAGACTGCAAGATGGCCTGAAAACAATCGACTATAATACAGCAGATGTAATGTCGGCTTTTGCCTTTATCGACGTACTTACGGCTAGTGAAACAGACGATACAAAAAAAGGCATGGCAATTGGCAAAGCCGCAGAAGTTGAAGGAGCTGTGGATATAGGATGGAACTTGATAGCACGCAAGGGATTTACCTGGCAGGGAATGCCGCTTACATACTTTACACCAACGGTTAACGTATCGGGCGAGTACTATGGAAAATATGGCTGTTATGCCAAGATCGGTCACGTTGCAATCGTGGTACTGATGGTGCAGATCAAGAGCGTGAGCGGATCAGTGCCGTCTGAAATTAAGATTACACTACCGGATACCCTAAAAGCGGTTGATCACTGGCTACAGCCATCACACCCGATACTAGGGCAGTGGGGCGGCACCTTTCTTGGAATTTTTCGGCAAAATCAAAATTCAACGGTACTCACAGTGCTTCCAGCATCCAGTGTAACAGCCGGCACATATCTGGCCAACGGGTGCTACACCTTCCTTGTACAGTAGCAATTTTTGCAAGATATTTGTTAAATAGGCTGTTAAATAGGCTGTTAAATAGGCTGTTAAATAGCTTGTTAAGTAAGCTGTTAAACAATCAAATAATGCTCTAATTATTATGTATCTAATATTAAAATCACTCCAATAATTAAAGGTTGAAGCAAAAGGCTCTGGAAAGCTAGAAAAATACTTGCATTATGGAGTCTTGAAAAACTTGCAAATATCCATAATACCAACCTCTAAAAGATTAAAAACGCTCCAAGTGAAGGAGGTGATCCGTAAAAATGAAGTAGCCTGGTACAAAAGAGTGAAAAATGAGAAAGGAGAAAAGTAGAAAATGGCAACAGCAAAATTTAAAGAAGGCCGCAAAGAAGCCACAACCGAAGAACTTGCTCAGTACGACTATGGGCAAACATTGCAAATTGAAGGGTTGCAGCTTCCAGCAGCGGTACAAATACATTTTAGCACCGAGGAAGTAAAAGGCGAAGCTAGAGTGGAAATGGGAGCTACAAAAAATAATATAACGACAGTAGAAATCCCAGATATATATTTTAGGGAAGATGCAAGCTCAAGCAACAAAAGTGAGTACAGCGTTTTCGCATGGGTGTATCTGGATGATGGAGAAAGCGGACGAACGGCATATAGAATCCATATGCCAGTTAAACGCAGACCAAAGCCAACAACTTATACGCCAGAAGAAGATGAGCGGTTAAAGAATACATTAGAGCAGATCACCAAGATTGCTAACAATCTTGATGCAAAAGAAAAAACAAACGAAACCAACATCAAGGCAAATGCAACCGCTATCAGCGAGTTACAGACAAATTTTGCACGATCTGAGAAAGTATCCCTTAACGAGGCAGTAGAAAGATACTATGCGATGCGCCGAGGCCCAGACATCTACACAGTAGAGGAGCTTGATGCCAGCACAGCACAGGCATGTGATGTGAATCGCTTGGATGCGCTGACGGGACTTACTTGCGAGCCATCCACCAATACATATCGAGGTGTAGACCAGATCGGCACACTTGACGCGTTTCGCCCAACCATTGTCAACTGGGTACTGGATGATGATGGCAACCAGATCATCACAGCAGTTGAGGGGATGCCCGGTTTTTCACGCACCGGAAAAGTTAATCTGGCTGTTATGAACATGGGTCTGTATTACAAGGAGGAGCGCAACGCGGCTGGAAACGGCATCCTACGCCACTGGTCGATGCTTCCGCGAGTGGCAGAGGGCTACAAACCGCTCAAAGAGTGTGTCCGCCCAGATGGCACAGTACAGGGTTGGATGCTACATGCCAAGTGTTGCGCTGCTGAGATTGATGGCGTGCCATACGTCACAGAGGGATACAACCCGGTGAGAAATAAGATATCTCACTCCAACTACGCTTATGCACGCAAGCAGGGCGCGGCATACGGTTACGAGGTGGATGCGGATGCAGTATGGGTGGAAAGCTTAACCATGATTAAGTATGGCACCAGAAATTTACAGAAATACATGAGAGGCGCATCAGCTTACTACTTGCAGTACAAGGTTACAGTTGCAAGTACTGGAAACAAGGTTATCTTGGCGAAGGCCAACGCCGCAAACCTCGTGGTCGGCTCCTGCGTGTCAGTGGGAGACGCGACAGGAAAGACAGACTATGACCGCGGAAATGCGTATATGCACAATATTGCAGACTCAGCGATGATCACAGCGATCACGCCGGTGGATGATAACAACTCTGCGGTATATCTGGACTGCGGCTCGATCACAACCAAGGTAGGCATGTATGTATCAACTATGCACTGGCGTACAGGCTCAACCAGTAAGGTACTCGGCTATGATGGTTCACCAGTATCTAACACCGATGGCAAGAATATCTGCAAGATTAACGAGATCGAGATCCTAAACGGCGGCTACTCTGTGTGCGGAAATGCAGTCAACATCATGTCCACGAGTGCAGCAGGAGTCACAACAGTAACAACATACTATACAGATAACGCAAAAAACCTGACGACTGATCTGACCAAGATCAAGCGGCAGTACAAGGTCGCTGGAAGTTTCCCGGCAACCAACAATGCTTGGCTGTATATCAAGGATATGGTTGTGGACCCAGTATCTGGTTACATGGTGCCAAAGTCCTTCGGTGGCGGCGATACAACATATTGGGCAGATGGATACCACACCGGAGAGAATCCGGCTGTTGGAGCGGAATCAGCCCGGGGGCTGCTGCTGCGTGGTAATCTGAGCGGCGGCGGGGTCGATGGCCCCGCCTTCGTGAATGCGGACAGTGGCCTGTCGCGTGCGTGGTGGTACTTCCTGGGGACCCTTTCACCGAATGCCGTGCGGGGTGAATGGCGCGGATAAGCGCCAGAGGGGTCGTCCCCTCAAATAATTTTTTTGAAATTTTATAGGGGTTTATAGGACCCGGGAGCTGCTGCTGCGTGGTAATCTGAACAACGGCGGGATCGATGGCCCCGCCTACGTGAATGCGAACAATGGCCTGTCGAATGCGTGGTGGAACATCCTGGGGACAATTTCTGCGAAAAAAACAAAAACGTGTCCTATAAACCGGCCGAAGAGGCCTTCACCTGGGAAACTAAAATACGCGATGAAAGGCCACCCCTGCAAAGGGGGTCTGACGGGAGCGCCGTCAGACGGGGCTAGTAGACAACCGAAAGCCCCTGAAGCGCAGAAAGGAAAGCCTTTTGAAGAAATGCTGTAAAAATACAGATATACTAAAACCTGGATTCATTGAACGCGCAATGCAAGAAGCGTTGCACGAGAAATGGAAACGGAACGATGTATTAAAGTACTTTAAGGGATACGCACCGAATATCCCTAAACCAATACTAAAAGATATCCTCGCATCGGATCGCCAGTACACGACTGGACTAATAGAAACAGCTGCGGAAGCGATCCGGTACGAAATAGAAAATCGGTGCCTATCGGTAGAACCAATCCAGTATAGCGAGAGATATGATCCGGCCTCCGAGAAAACGCGAGAAATCGGCAAAGAGTGCGTCAAGCAGCTGATCTTGGATGAGATCGCAAGAGAAGGACTTGCAGAACTGTGGAAACGCAAGCTTGGCTATCATCAGTACGCGTCTATCAAGGGGAAAGGTCAGCTCAGTGGAAAAGAAACTATAGAGTACTGGATGAGGAAGAAACCTGCAAAAACGAGATATGCGTGGAAAGGAGATGCGCGACACTGTTATCAGTCAGTTGATATAAGAAGACTGAAAAGAATGTTAGTGCATGATGTGAAGAACCCGACACTGCTATATCTGGTATTTTTCCTGTTGGACACTTACAAGCAGGGACTGAATATCGGATCGGGCCTGTCGCAGTTCTTGTGCAATTACTACTTAGCCAGAGCGTATCACTACGTCTTATCTCTGCACAAGGTCAGAAAGCATAGAGACGGCACGGTAGAAACACGCAAGCTTGCGTACTTCGCTATCTTCTATATGGACGATATACAGATCTTTGGCTCGCGGGAGGCGGACGTCAAGATGGCGGCGCGGTCGCTGACTAAGTTTCTGGCAAAAGAGTACGCGATCACGATCAAGCCTAACCAAGTGCTTTTCCGAGTGGACTACAAGATCAAGACAAGCGAGAAGTATAAAACGTACCGAGAAAAAGACAAGGCAACACGCCGCGGATCACCGGTCGATATGATGGGGTTCAAGATCTACAGAGACTATACAGAAATGCGAAGAAAGATCTTCATCAAGGGTCGTAGGGCGTTCGCAAAGGCGTGGGGACATATGTGCAAAGGGCTTCCTGTGCCGTTAAAAATCGCACAGAGCTGCATATCCCGTTATGGATGGTTCAAGAATACCGATTCAACATACGCAAGGCGCAAGTATAATATGACGCAGATCTTCCGGATCTGCAGAAAGGTGGTATCGAGTGAAAGCAAAATTCACAGAACAGCAGCCAGCTGTCTTCTGGCAGCCGGTTGAAAAAAAGATCTTCGTAACGATCTGTTTAAACGAAACAGAGACAGAAGAGGAAATGGGAGAAACCAAGCAGACCGTATATGAGTACGACTGCAATCAGATCTGGATTCAGGAGGGCGAGTTGGATGAGGAGACAGTCCGCGCATCCCCGGAGAAATATCTGGATTACATCCCGCAGAAAGAAAAGACCCCGACAGAGCTGCTTGAGGAGAAGATCGAGGAGCAGCAGACACAGATCCAGATGTTGACAGACTGCCTGCTGGAGATGTCGGAGACAGTATATCAGTGATCGTAAGGCACAGCATAGGAGGACAAGAAATGATGGCTATGTTATGGGCACAGGAAATTATCAACGGAAGAAAAACTTATGAACAGGTACCGAGATTGCTTAAGAAGGAGGTACGCAGAATTTTAATCGACTCTGGCCTTGATGATCCGGAGGGAGAACCAGAGGAGGAGCCAAAGAAAGAGGCTGAGGAAGAGTGACCGAGCTGCAGATCATGAGAATGCTATGGTCGATCATATACGATCTGATCCTGTACATAAAAGCATCTGGTCTGGAAGTGCCAGACAAAGTGCAGGAGAGAATGGATGCTGCGGAAGCGGCATCCAGACCATACGGAGAGGAGTAGAGATGGACAAGAATGTGAATTATATCAAGGGATTTTTTACAATGACTTTTAGTCTGTTAACATCGCTTTTTGGGGTACTTGCAATCCCGATCTTACTGATGGTGGGGACTAATATAATCGACTATGCTACTGGCTTGATTGCGGCCCCAAAGCGCTCAGAGGATATCAACTCGTATAAGAGTATGAGGGGTATCTGGAAAAAAGTGTGCATGTGGTTGTTAGTGGCGGTTGGCGCGATCATCGACGAGTTAATCTTATACGCTTCCGGAACGATTGGAATCACGCTCCCGGGCAGCTTTCTGGTGGCTTGCATTGTAGCGTGTTGGATTATCTGTAACGAGGTTCTATCTATTCTTGAGAACCTGAAAGATATCGGGGTGGCATTGCCGCCATTTCTTGAACCACTTATGAAAAACATTAAATCGCAAGTAGCAGAAAAGGTATCTATCGGAGACAAGGAAAATGATGAATAAGATACAAGACTTTCTAGTTGCGCCCGCGCAAAAAGGAGAGATATGGAAACAAATGATTTGATCAAAATTGCAAAAACAATCTACGCAGAAGGCTCAGTATTTTCTGGGAAAAATCAGAGTGCCTTGCTGGCAATCGCTCAGTGTATCCACGACTTGCTTGCAGATTTTAAAGGAGATTTAAATAAATGCTTAAAGTCTGCGTTCACAGCTGCAACAGATCAGTATGATACATACTGCTTGCTGGCAGCGAAAGAAGTTTTCGAGGATGGGAAAAGAAGATTTGCAAACGCAGAAATCTTGCAGTTTCGCAGTTTTACAAAGTATTCAAACGGAAACGGACAACCAGACAAAGAAAAACTAAAAGAATTGTATAAAAACTATGAGTATCTTGGAAGTGACTCAATCAACAATTCTTGGGGGCATTTCTACTTTGGAAGGAGAAACGATATGGGATTCAAAATGCTTGTAATGGCGGGACATGGAAGAAACGTGGATGGAACTTGGGATCCTGGCGCATGCGCACTTGGACACCAAGAAGCGAATCTAACAAGAGAACTGCGCGATTTGGTAAAAATTGCGGCGGATCAGTGTGGAGTAACCTGCGACGTTGCCCCAGATAGAAACCACTACAGCTTTTTTAAAGCTGGTGGCACATACGATGTAAGCCAGTACAACTACGTGCTGGAAATCCACTTCAATGCATCAGCTACACAGGATGCAGTTGGAGATAAGCAGCTCAAAGGAAGCATGGCATATATTGACCAATCCGAGAAGGGACATTCTGTAGAAGATGCAATTTTGTCTAATTTGTATGCACTGGGAAGCTGCCAAGCATGGGATGGAGTTGTAGTAGCGCAAAGGCAATGGAAAAACGGTTTGCTTGTACAGGAAACATGCAGGCGACAGGGAGTATCGCACGCAGTCCTTGAAACATGCTTTGTTACTGATGCCGATGATATGGCATGGTATCAAAAAAACAAGGAAAAAATTGCAACAGCAGTTGTTGCAGGAATCCAGCAGGGCTTTAGACTTAATTATATTTTCACCCCATACATGGTACGTGTAACAGATCCTGCATTAAATATCCGCCAAGCTCCAACTACGGACAGCGAAAAAGTAGGATGCATCCGCGATAAGGGATCATATACAATTGTTGCAGAATCCAAAGGAAAGGGAGCGACAAAGTGGGGCAAATTAAAAAGCGGAGCTGGCTGGATTAGCCTTGATTATACAAAAAAGATCTAATACGTGTTAAGCATTACGTATAAATAGAATCGAACTGTAAATATTATCTTGTAAAAATAACAAAAATGTAAATGCGAAAGAGGAAGGTTTTAACCTTCCTCTTTTGTTAGTATTTTAAAAAAATTACAACTAGGAACAACTAGGCACGGCAAAACATGGAAGAAAACGAACAAAAACAACTAGGTACAACTAGGGCTACAATTAGGCACAACTAGGAACAACTAGGCATGATTTTTGGCCTGAATTTAAGTGCTACAACTAGGCGAGTGAAAAAAACATGCAAAAACCCTTTGATTTAAGCGGAATTAAAAGGATTTCAAAATATGCAATTATCGGTATTTTTGCAGAAAAGCCAAGAAAAAAATAAAAAATGCAAGATGCTATAATTAGGAATATAATTAGGCATAAATTAGGGTTATAATTAGGCATAAATTAGGGCTATAATTAGGAACGATCGGGACGAAATTGCAAAAGAAACGAGCTATAATTAGGGAAAACGAAAAAGCATTGAAAAAGTGTTGTTTTATGCGGGATAGAAAAGAATTTGAGTGATGCAACTATAGCACTTTTAAAAAAGAATATCATCTATTATTTGCACAAAAATGAAAAAGCAAAGACATAAATGATGAATATCAAAAACACAAAAATAAAAATTTTAAAGATTATGCGCATAATACTATTGACATTATGCGCATAATGTGATAAAATAGAATCATCAAAAGAAAGGAACCGCAAAGGCGGCAATGGTAAAACAAAATGATGATTAAAGAGTTAACACACTATGGAAGAAAAGTAACATATCAGGTAATCAGCACATTTTTTAAAGAAGATCTGCGCAAGGCTGGACTCGATTACATCGAAGCACCAAATCTTGACCATGATATCGTATTTTATAAGTGGAATGGACAAGACCGCTACGCAGTAATCAAACAGGGTGACGGATTTGAAAGCGTTTACGTTACAGACGCGTTCCCGCTGGATGCTGATTGGGAATTGTTGCTAAGAGATTGCCAAGATCAGATGGATGGAAAAGAACCGATGGAAATGAAAACAAAGGCTAAGACAATTTTGGACGAGGCATGCGGGAATGCTGCAGAAGCTTGCCAGGGCAAAGAAATAGATTTCTTTGATCCGAAGGAACCAACTGCACTTGATGTTAAGTTAGCACTCGCAAGATTAGGATATAACGTAAAAGAAATCAAGAAAATGGATCATCATGATGTGGATCAAGACTTTTTGGAGCGCTTAGAAAGAGCTTAACAAAAAAATACTTGTTAGTTAATGTGTTAGTTGAACTGTTAGTTAATGTGTTAGTTAATGTGTTAGTTGAACTGTTAGTTGAATTGTTAGTTAATGAATTAGGATATGTATATTTGCTATAAAAGCCTATGCAGTTATCGAATTAAAAAAACACGCAGAAAACCTAAGAACAATAAAGGTTTTGAGTTGGTTTTATTTTTGCAAATATCAAAAAAAGAGAAAACAATAAGCGGCGGAGAAATCCACCGCTTATAGAAACAAACAGAAAGGAAAATAAAATGCCGAAAAAAGCAAGCGGAGACTTCGACAGAAGCAAATATATTAACGATTACATCAAAGAAAAGTATGATCGAATAAACTTGATGGTTCCTATTGGAACCAAAGAGATTATCAAGTCCAAAGCAAACGGAGAGGGGAAGAGCATAAATGAGTATATAAATGGACTGATCAACGCGGACCTGGAAAAGAAAAGTGGAATAGCATAACAAATAAATTAGGCATTGGGTTAGCAACCTGGTGCCTTTTCTAAAAAAAAATAAAGATTATGCGCATAATCTTTATTGACATTATGCGCATAATGTGATATAGTAGAATTATCAAAAGGAAAGGAACTACCGAAGAGGTAGGAAGGCAAAGAAAAATGAACGAAGAAAAAATGAAACGAGTATTAGAAGCGGTAGTACAGCAAAAGCCACTTGCTGAGGAAGATTGGCCGAAAGAGCGTAAGGAGTGGGGCTGGTTACTGGATAACACATGCAATGTATACCAAGGCTTTGGATTTCAGAACAAAACATTAACAAAATCAGTTCAAGCTGTAGCCGAAGATTTTTGGAAATTTGTCGACAGAGTGTATCCGGAACATGAGGAACCATGGCCGGACTGGGTAAAGGATCTTGCTGCTGAGTTTGCTTCCGGCGATGAAGACGATGAAGAGAAAGAGTCAACAGAGGAAGATATCCGAAATAAGAATATAGAACGAACCCAAAAGTTAAGGGCTACAATTGAGGAGTTTCAGAAAAATTGCGCAGAAGAGTATTTAATGCAAATGCCAGCGGAAGAATTAGAAGCGTGGAAAACATTGGCAAAAATCGACAGCCATTATAAAATCCAAGTGTGGTGTGGATATAGAAGAGAAACTACAATCACAAGCGACTTCGTAATCGACGATACGGCGGTAAATTTAATACGAGAACGCGAATGGGTAGAAGAAACGCGAAAACATAGAGTTGCGCATTATTTCCATTGCTATAAAAGAATATAAAAAAGATGCTGCCATACCGGCTGCGAGGAGAAGGAAGGGGAAAATATGAACGAAGTAAGCGAAGAAGTAACCAAAATGGTAAGTGAATGG
>ERZ1034928.311-NODE-311-length-26387-cov-7.691136_pt1 | contig 26387 bp, 7 predicted proteins | sample MGYA00520627_ERZ1034928 | MGnify/ENA primary metagenome ERZ1034928 (study PRJEB33766, sample SAMN09781755) | gut metagenome | biome: gut microbiome | host: Homo sapiens | place: Madagascar | study: EMG produced TPA metagenomics assembly of the PRJNA485056 data set... | reverse complement strand
GTCTATGCGCGACCAGGTGTTCTGGGAAACGCTGAAGCGGGCGCTCTGCCAGGTGCCGTCGATGTTCACCATGATCCAGGCGTGGTAGATGCCCTGCGGCGAGACGGTGCCAGTGACGATCTTCGCGGGGATTCCCTGGCTTCGCAGCATGGCTGCGCCCAGGCTTGCGTAGTCGAAGCAGACGCCCTTGCCCGACTGCAGCGTCTCGTCCGGGTCGGGGATGTAGCCGGTGGAGTCCTTGAGCTTCGCGGCCTTGTCGTCGTCGTAGGCGATGTTGTCGACGATATAGGTGCAAATGGCGCGTAGGGCCTCCCCTTGGTTCTCGCAGCCTTCGACCAGCTCGCGGGCCTTGGCCACGCAGCTGCTGGAAGCGGTGTAGCTGCAGTAGACGTTCGGGCGCAGGAACGGGGCGAACTCCGAGGTCAGCGCGACGTCGATGTCGGCGCTGCACAGCTCCACGTAGTTGTTGCCCGACGTGTTGCGCATGATGCGCACCGTGTATGGGCCGTCGCCGAACGCCAGCGGGCACGCGATGGGCGTGCCATCTTGGGGCATGTCGAAGCTTGAGCTTGCCTGACCGCTGATGACCTGGGCTTTTATGCGGGCGCTCGAGGTGGCGCTCACGCTGACGTAGCCGTCTTGCGCGTGGGACGCGTCGATGAGCGCGTCGTTGGCGCCTGTGGCGGCGCTCGCGTCGAATTGCGTTTCCTCGACCGTGGCGGCAGGGGAGAACGCAGCACCGGTGACCTGCTCCTTGTCGGCGCCTCCTGCGCCGCCGGAGCCGCTGCATGCGGTAAGCCACAGCAGGGCGCAGAAAGCCGTCGCCGCGATGGCGGCGACGAAAGGGGAGGAGCGCCTTGTCTGTGCGGATGATTCCATGATGCGTCGATTATACGCGTGATGGGTAGGTTTTCGGCTTGCGCAGCTAAACGGTTTTGACACGAGATCGTTCGTTCGCTTCATCGTCCGTCACGTTGTTGGGAAAGCCCGGAAAACCCTTCTATCGGAGGGGTGACAGTTCTGCGGACATACAAAAGGGGCGTTGTTTGTTGCGTGCGAATCGAAGAAATGGGCAGAAGCGCATATTGAACTGGGATTTCGTATATGAATTTATTTGATTTGAATGCAGATAATTAGTGGCAGGGGAGGTACAGAATAGGGGGAATCGTTATATAATTTCCCACAATAGCCTGTACTAGGCCGACTGCGCGCTTCGAATGATCGCGCGCGGCATCAGGATGGGTTAAAACGGTATTTCAACTGCGAACGTTTTCGACGGAAACGCTTGATGAGGTGAACGATATGAAGGCAAAGAGCAACGAGCTGACGGTGGAGAGCATGACGCAGCGATACTCGCTGGGACACAAGGCGCTGTCCGTGGCGCTGTCCGTCGTCTTGATGGGGTTCGGCTGGCCGGTGGTCTCTCCGTCGCAGGTGTACGCCGGCGACGGCGCCGCGGCCGATGATGCGGCGGCGCAGGTGGAAGGCGCTTCGTCCGCCGCTGCGACCAGCGCGGCCGATAAGGCCGCCGATACGGCGGCAAGCTCCGCGGCGTCCACGGCAAGCTCCTCAGCGCCTGCAGCAAGCGAGCAGCCTGCGTCCACGACGTCGCAGCAGCAGGCGGCTTCGGGCGCTTCCGAGTCCGCGCAGCCCGCTGCAACGCAGCAGGTCGAAAGCGCGAAGGAGGACGCCGACACGGCCGACGTCGAGCTGGTGCTGGGCAACGCCTCCATCACGTATGTGGACCAGGTCGTCTCCGCGCCTGCGCATAAGGTCACCGTGCCCGTGAAGGACGACTTCAAGTTCACGGTGTCCCCCGATAACGGCTACAACCTTACGAAGGCAGTGCTCAAGGTTTCCGGCAAGGAGAGCCCCATCTCCCCCGATGACCAGGGCGTCTACACCGTTTCAGCCACCGACGTCGCCGCCGGCGCGACCGTGACGCTTGAGACCGAGGCAGTTTCCAGCGATTCCGGCAAGGACGCCGCCGTCTCCATCGAGGACGACGCCGCCGAGGAGGCGCAAGTCTCCGTCTCCGGCGCGGGCGCCATCTCCGGTCCCACCTCCGTCGCCCAGGGCAACGCCATCACGCTCACATATAACGGGGATATGACGCCCCAGAATTGGTTTAGCCCTGAGCAGGGTCTTTTCTCCGAATGGAATGTTTCGGCTGACAAGAAGACCCTGACCCTAAAAGCTACTGATTACTGGGCGTTCGTCGGATCTGAGAAAACGGCGACTATTTGCATGGAATACACCGATCAATCCGATCAGTGGCACACCGGGGCTAACAGCATGACCTTCGACGTGGCTGTTAAGAAGCGCACGTTCACTGTTGTGCAGCCCGAGCCGGTCGCGGAAGGCCAGGATCATTTCTGGATTCCGCAGATCAAAGACGACGAGACGGGGAAGGTGTTCAGCCTTGCCGATGCGCCAGGCGGCGCCTTTCTCCCGCTCGAGTACTATCGAGATGGCCAGAGGATTTACGGGGCTGACCAATATACCACGCATGATCCAGATGAGTTCTCCAAGTCCGGCACCTATACGGTAGTCGTCAAGCCGAATAACGGATGGATCTACGACTTCGAGGGCGTGGACCAGATCGAAATCACCATTCCCACCAAGAAGCCTGACAACACGGCCTTCGAGAAGTGGATTTATGTTGGCGAGACTGCAACGTACCAAGGGACGAGCGGGAACTGGTGGAGCGACAGCAGCAATTGGTGGTATTCGGGCAAAGACGAAGGCTTTATCTCGTTTGAGAAAGACGGCGATAGCGTAACAGTAACGGGTCAGGCCAAGGGCGATGTAGTCCTAATGCATGGCTATTGGAACAGCAGTTGGCAATGGATAACTGAGAAATTCACCATTCATGTGCTGCCTAAGGCCCCGATAACCTCGCTCGAAATCACTGACTCTGATACCACCGTCGAGCAGTTCAAGAGCATCACGCTTAAGACCAACGCCGATACGGACGTCACGTGGACCTCGAGCGACCCCTCGGTCGCCACCATCGATGCCGCCGGCAAGGTGGTCGGCGTCAAGCCGGGCAAGGTCACCATCGTGGCCACCACGGTTACGGCTGAGGGCAAGGTGCTCACCGCCACCCACGAGGTGGCGGTGACGGAATCGACTGCACAGCAAATAAACGCCAAGCTCTTCTTCCTGAAGAGCCCGACGAACAACCCCGACTCGAATTCGGCGGGCGATTGGTTCCCGACGGGCGGGCAAAGCAACTTGGGTGTCAAGGTAAACGTCGAGGGGGCGGCCTTCAGCGGCCAAAACACATGGGATAACGTTGCGAACCGTGTCGTAAAATGGCCCGACGGCTCCGCCGGATCTTCTTGGACCCTGCCGCAGGGTAATTCCTACTGGGATAAGGTTTTCGATAGCTATAAGTCCGAGATAGAGGACAAGCTGCACGTGTCGATCAGCAAAGACGACGTCGAGGCCATTGTCCTGCATCCGTATAAGATCTCGAATAATAGCGGTATCTATCATCTTGACTGCAAGGTCGAGATCAAGGTCAAGCAGGTTGTGACGGCAACGTTCTGGCTACAGTCTGCGGGCGCGACCGGTTTCGATAAGCAGTATTCCGTTTCGACGCTTGAGGTGAAAGATGGTGCCGCGCAGGTTGTTGCGCCTGCTGCGCCCGAAGCCGAGAAGACCGTCGACGGCGTAACATATAAGTTCATGGGTTGGTATTCTGACAAGGATTGCACGCAGCCGGCGACGTTCCCTGTTACCACGGCCGAGAACGTCTTCTACTATGGCAAATATGTGCCGTGCGACCAGTCGATTCAGGTGAACTACTATCTCGATAACACGAATACCCCCGTTGCTCCCTCACAGACTCTTACCGGCTATATGAAGGGCCAGAAAGTTACGCAAACGCCGATCGACATCCCGGGTTACACGCCTGTGTCCACGGATGCGAAATCCGGTGTGGTGGGCACCGACTCCTCCATCAACTTCTACTACAGAGCAAATCCGGTGGGCTATAGCGTCGAGTACTACTGGACGGGTTCGGACGAACCGCTTTCTCCAAGCGAGAAGCATTCGGGCCATGTGGTAGGCGACCAGGTCACCGGGCTTGAGCCCAAGGCGATTGCCGGTTACACGCCGGTCAGCGATAACGTCAAGGACCTCAAGCTCGGTGCCGACGAGTCCAAGAACGTGGTGAAGTTCTACTACCGCCAGAACGTTTCGCTGACGGCGAACTCCGATGATAACAAAACCTATAACGGCTCCGAGCAGAGCGTCGAAGGCTACACGACGAACCTTCCCGAAGGCGCGAGCACCAGCTTCGACGGCGTAACGCTCGAGGGCGGCAAGGGCACGAACGCCGGGGACTACCCGTATAAGTTTGCGGATGGCACCATCGGCAAGGTCAGCTCCGATGACAAGTATGTCGTGACCCAGACGACGCCCGGCAACCTGCACATCAGCCCCGTTGCCGACGAGGTCGTCGTGAAGATTGCGGGTAAGACGGGTACCGAGAAATACAACGGCAAGCAGCAGACCGTCTCCGGCTGGGACGTGACCGAGGCGCCAGATGGCTTCGATCAATCGAAGATCGTCCTTGCGACGGGTGCTGTGGCCGAGGCAAAGGGCAAGGATGCCGGCACCTACAACATGGGGCTTACTGCAGCCAGCTTCGTTTCCGCTGACGGCAACTATGCCAAGGTGAAGTTTGAAGTTGTCGACGGTTCGCTTGAGATCACCAAGCGAAAGGTGACCCTGTGGTCCGAGGACGGCCACAAAAACTACGATGGCAAGACGCTCCAGCGTCAAACCGACATCCGCGTCGATGGGACGAAGGACGTCTACGACAACGATAAGGACACCACCACCCAGAAGACCTTCGAGGGCGATGGCTTCGTCGAAGGCGAGGGCGTGAACAACAAGAACGTCACATGGTACGATGAGAACAACATCGCCCCTGGCTGCTATGACAATAAGTTCAAGTGCGAGCCTCGTTCCGGCACCAGCTTCGACAACTACGAAATCACGTACGAGTACGGAAAGCTGTACGTTAACAAGCGCGCCGACAACAAGAAGTACGAGGTCACCATCAAGGGCGCAAGCGGCACGTCCGTCTATGATGGACAGCCTCATAGCGCAACCGGCTTGGAGACGACCTCCTATACTAATAAAGAAGGCGTTCAGTTCTCCATCCAGGCAAAGACGTCCGGTGCCGAGAGCAAGGTGGACGCCGGTACATATGAGAACAAAGTTTCCGACGTCGTCGTTACCGACCCCCATGGCAACGACGTGACCGATCAATTCAAGATCACGACCGAGGACGGCAAGCTCACCATCGACAAGCGCGCCGTGACGATCACGGCTGGGTCCGCGGAAAAGGAATACGACGGCAGCGCGCTGACCGCCGATCAGGCTGACCCGAAGTTCACTACCGAGGGCTTCGTTGAGGGCCAGGGCGTTTCCGATGTTACCGTGGAGGGTTCGCAGACGCAGTGCGGCACCTCTGCCAGCACCATCAAGGACAAAAGCTGGAAGTTCCAGAAGGGGACGAACGGGAACAACTACAGCGTCACCACTAAGCAGGGAACGCTGACGGTGAAACATCGTTCGGACGACAAGAAGTACGCCATCACGCTGACGGGCAAGAGCGATACCGTTCCGAGTTATGACGGCGAAGAGCACACGGTGTCCGGCGTGGAGCAGGATAGGTGGACCTTCGACGGCGTTGAGTACACCGTCTCGAATTACCATGCAAGCGTTTCGGGCACGGATGCTGGCACCTACAGTAATATCGTCACGAGCGACGAGCGCGGCTATATGGTGACCGACCCGAACGGCAACGACGTGACGGAGGAGTTCTCCATCAGCGTCGCCCCGGGCACGTTGACCATCAAGCCTGCTGAGGCAACCGTGACCGCCGGCTCTGCGACCAGGGCTTACAACGGGTCCGCGCTGACTGCCGCCGAAGCGAAGCACGAGTTCACGGCTGAGGGCTTCGTGGGCGAGGACGGTATCGCGTCCGCCATGGTCGACGGCTCCATCACCGACGTCGGCGAAATCGAAAGCAACGTGGCGCAGAACAGCGTCGTGCTCAAGAACGGTACCAAGGCCTCCAACTACAACATCACGTATCAGCCTGGCAAGCTTGAGGTGACGCCCAATACCGACGAGGTGGTCGTCACCATCGCCGAGAATTCCGATACGAAGGAATACAACGGTTTCGAGCAGTCCGTCGAGGGCTATTCCTTTGTCGACATCTCGAATGGCAACTATGCCGCCACGGCTGTCAAGTTCGTGGGCTCTTCTGACGATAAGGTTGCCAAAGGCACCGATGCCGGCACGTACGAGATGAACCTCAAGCCCGAGGACTTCAGGAACACCAGCGCAAACTTCACCAACGTGAAGTTCGTAATCGTCGACGACTCGCTCACCATCACGAAGCGCGCCGTGACGCTGACTTCCGCCACGCCGGCCGAGAAAACCTATGACGGAAACCCGCTTGAGGATCATACCGTGAGCGTCACGAGCGGCAGCCTGGCTGCCGGGGATGCGCTCATCGCAGACGTCACGGGTTCTCAGACCAATGCCGGCAGCAGCGCCAACAAGTTCACGTACAAGTTGGTGAACGCCGCGGGCGAGGAGCTGGCGAAAGACGCCGAGGGCGCCTACCGCAACTATAACGTCACCAAGGCAGAGGGCGTCCTGAAGGTGAACCCGGTGTCCGATGGGGTTGTCGTGACTATCGCGGGCAAGCATGTCGAGGGCGCTTACAACGGGAAGCCTTTGACGGCTGCCGGTTATGCCTTTAAGTCCACTAACGCGCTGTACACCAGCGAAAAGGTCGCTTTCTCCGGCGAGAGCAGCGTGTCGCGCATCGATGCCGGCACGACCGTCATGGACCTGCAGGGCAAGTTCACGAATGCCGATGCGGTCAACTTCCCCAACGTGCGCTTTGAGATTACGAATGGTTCCGTCGTCATCTCCAAGGCGACGGTGACGCTTCAGTCCGCCGACCTTACGAAGGAATACGACGGCACGGCTCTGACCAACAAAAACGGCGGCGAGGAGCATACCCCGCTTGCGGTGGAGTCCGGCTGGGCCGAGGGCGAGGGCGCCGCTTACACCTTCACCGGATCCCAGACACTGGTGGGCGGTAGCCCCAATGCGTTCAGCTACACGCTGAATGAGAATACCAAGGCGGACAACTACGAGATCAGCGTGATTCCCGGTCAGCTGACGGTTACCAATCGCCAGGCGCAGTACCAGGTCACGGTTGAGGCGAACTCCTCCATCGGCAACAAGTACGACGGCGTTGAGCATGCGGCAGCGGGCTTGAAGACGTCCGAGTTCACGGTGGAAGGCCAGAAGTATACGGTCGAGGGTCTGAACACCTCCGACCCGAAGGCTGTTAAAGCCGGCGAATATGCGAACACCATCAGCGGCACGCCGGTGGTGAAGGATGCCGATGGCAACGATGTGTCGAGCCAGTTCGCCGTAACGTTGGTTCCGGGCAAGCTGGAGATCGCAAAGCGCTCCGTCACGCTGACTTCGGCAAGCGAGAGCCGGGAGTACAACGGCGAGGCGCTGACTAACGATGGTGTCACCATTGGCGGCGACGGCTTCGTTGCGGGCGAGGGCGCAATCTATAGCGTGACGGGCACCATCACCGACGCCGGCACGGTGGACAACTCGTTCACGTATGCGGCGAATTCGAACACCAACTTCGACAACTACACTATTACTAAGGCAGAGGGCACCCTTAAGGTGACGCCGGTTGCCGACAAGGTCACCGTCACCATCGCGGGCAACAGCGCCACGTTGCCTTACAGCGGCTCCGAGCAGAGTGTGACTGGCTACTCCTTCGCCACGAGCGATAATCGCTACAGCGAAGCAAACGTCAAGTTCCAGGGCGAAGCCGTTGCCAAGGGCACGAATGTCGGCACCTACAACATGAATCTGGCTTCCGGGCAGTTCTCCAACATCAGCGGCAACTTCACCAACGTGGAGTTCGTGGTCGTCGACGGCTCGCTTAGGATTGAAGGCGGCACGATTGACGCTGACGGCGTTGTCTGGGACGTGCATGACGTGCAGAAGGTCTACGACGGCACGCCGCTTTCCGCGTATGTCGCAAGAGCTACCGACAAGTTCGGCAATACGCTCAAGGTGGAGTACAGCACCGATGGCAAGCAGTGGACGGACGACCCGTCGAAGATTACGCTGACCCATTTCGGCGCTCAGCTGGTTATGCTGCGCGCGACGAGCGCAAACTACGCTGATGGTCAGTACGCGGAAAACGGGGAGGGGGTCGCCATTACCAGCCGCCCGGTTACGTTGACTTCCGGTGGCGGCAACAAGAAATACGACGGCGAACCGCTCACCAACGATACCGCGACGGTTACCCCGAAGGGCAAAGGTGTTGGCTTCATCGACGGCGAGGGCGTGACCATCAAGGTCACCGGCTCTCAGACCAATGCCGGCGAAAGCGACAACACCTTCGACTATACCTTCAACGAAGGCACGAACGCCGGCGACTACTGGGTGACGCCCAAGTACGGTAAACTCGTGGTGACCGCTAGCGATTCCGAGGTGGTCGCGACCATTAAGGGCCATAACAAGACCGTCGAGTATAGCGGCTCCGAGCAGTCCGTCGATGGCTATGACTTCGACGAGGATGCCTCCAGCTCGCTGTATAAGGAAGGCGACTTCGCCTTCAGTGGAGAGGCCGTTGCCAAGGGAACGGATGTCGGAACCTACAACATGAACCTTGTTTCCGAGCAGTTCGCCAACAAGAGCGGCAACTTCTCTAACGTCAAGTTCGTCGTAGAGGACGGCGCGTTGACCATCACGCAGAAGTCCATCGTTCCCGATCCCGAGAACCCAAAGAACGCGATGTCCGTTGATTCGCCTGCGGATGTCGTTTACAACGGCCAGGATCAGACGTGGACACCCGTCGTCAAGGATGGGGAGCGCACACTTGAGGCGGGCAAGGATTACACCGTCGAATACAGCACCGCCGACCGCACCAATGTTACCGGCAAAATCACGGTGACCATCAAGGGCATCGGCAACTATTCCGACAGCGTCACGCGCACGTACCAGATTACCAAGCGCCCGGTTACGTTGACTTCCGAGAGCGGCTCTAAGCCTTACGACGGTACTCCGCTTGCCAAGCCCGAGGTTTCCGGCTGGCAGCAGCAGGGAGGCGCCGGCTTTGTGACGGACGAGGTTTCCAATGTTCGCGCTACGGGTTCCGTGACCACCGTTGCCCAGGGCGAGGTCACCAACTCGATCGCATACGATACGAACGCTGGCTTCAATGCGGACAACTACACCATCTCTAAGACCGAGGGCAAGCTGAGCATTACGCCGCTTGCGGCCGAAGATGGCATCGCCATCACGCCGAACAACGCTACCTATATATATGATGCGTCCTCGCATGAGGCGGGCGTCGCAACGGCTTCCGTTGCGGGAACCGACGTGAACCTTGAGTATCGCGTCAAGGGCAGCGCCGATACCGAGTGGCGCAGCAATGCTTCCGCGATCACGGCGATCAACGCCGGCACCCTGACCGTCGAGGTTCGCGCTTCCGCCGCGAACTACAGCGGCTATAAGTATGCAGAGCAGACGCTTACCATCCAGAAGCGCGACGTCGAGCTGACGTCGGCAAGCGCGTCCAAGGTGTACGACGGTGCGCCCCTTGCGAAGGACTGGGTCGACATGGGCCCGAATCATCCTGACACGGGCTTCATCTGGACCGACCTTGCCGGCGATGGCCAGGTGCACGCGGTGGGTTCGCAGACCGAGGTCGGCTCCTCCGATAACGAGATCTCCTACCAGCTTAAGACCGGTGCGGAGAACAACTACAACATCATCGGCGAGCATGTCGGCACCCTTGCGGTGACGGCTCAGTCCATCGCGCCCGATCCGCAGAACCCGGATTCCTATAAGGGCGTCGCGATCGACGAGCCGAACGACCATGTCTACGACGGCGCGGAGCACAAGTGGGCTCCCGAGGTCACCGACAAGGACGGCAACAAGCTCGTCGAGGGCAGCGATTACACGGTGACCTACGATACCGACGACTTCGTGAACGTGAAGGTTGTCAACGTGACGATCGCCGGCACGGGCAGCTACACGGGCACGTGCGTGAAGGCGTACGAGATCACGAAGGCCCCGCTGACTGTGAATGCGGGCAGCGCTTCTAAGGTATATGACGGTGAGGCCCTGACCGCGGGCGCGACGATCGAGGGCCTCGTTGGCGACGAGACCGCGACCGCCCAAACCCAGGGTTCCCAGACCGAGGTCGGGTCTTCTGCCAACACGGTGTCGCGCATCACGTGGGATACCGCCAAGGAAGGCAATTACTATATCGCTGCGCAGAACGACGGCACGCTGACCGTCACGCCGAAGGGCGTCGCCCAGATGGCCGTCGGCGCGCTGCCCGACGTTACCTACAACGGCGAAAGCCAGCAGCAGAAGCCGGTCGTGAAGGACGGCGAAAAGGTGCTGGTCGAAGGCGTTGACTATGAGCTGACGTACTCCGAGAACACGACCGATGCGGGCATGGTGACCGTTACCGTGACCGGCAAGGGCAACTACGCCGGCAGCGTCGACGTGGCGTACCTCATCGCGCCCGCGCCGCTGACGGTTACCACACCGAGCGCCTCTGGGGTGTACAATGGCAAGCCCCTGACCGCCGCCGGCTCCGTCTCCGGCTTCGTCAACGGCGAGTCCGCGCCCTTCGAGACCACCGGCTCCCAGATCGAGGTCGGCACGAGCGACAACACCTACGCCATCGACTGGGCGGCGGCAGGCGCCACCGCCAAGCAGGCGAACTACACGGTCTCCGGATCCATCGGTAAGCTGACCGTCACCGAGTCCGCCGACCAGGTGGTCGTGACCACCACGGGCGGAACGTTCGCCTACGACGGCGCGTCCCATGGCGCGACCGTGACGGTCGGCGCCCTGCCCGAGGGCTACACGCTCGAGGTCGCCGCGTCCAGCGCGACGGCGATGAACGTCTCCGACGGCGAGGTTGCGGCCACGGCAGACGTGCTCGTCATCAGGAACGCCCAGGGCGAGGACGTCACCTCCAAGCTGAACGTCAAGTACGTCAACGGCACCATCAAGGTTGAGCCGGCGAAGCTGACGGTCACCACTCCGAGCGTTTCCAAGCCGTACGACGGCCAGGCGCTGACGGCCGAGGGCAAGGTCTCCGGCTTCGTGAACGGCGAGGCGGCCACCCTTAAGACCACCGGCAGCCAGACCGAGGTCGGCTCGAGCGTGAACGGCTACGAGCTGGTGTGGGACGACAACGCGAAGGCTGAGAACTACACGGTCGAGGAAGACCTCGGCACGCTCGAGGTCACCAAGAGCATGGCCGGCATCGTGGTGATCCCGCAGGGCGGCACCAAGGTCTACGACGGCATGGCGCTCGAAAGCGCCGGGATCAACGTGATCGGCGTGCCCGCGGGCTTCACCCTTTCGGCCAAGACCAAGGGCTCCATCACCGATGCCGGGTACGTTATGGCCGAGGTCGATTCCTATATCATCACGAACGCCGCCGGCCAGGACGTCACCGATCAGTTCGGCAACGTGGCAACCGGCAAGGCCTCGCTCGTCGTGACCAAGCGTCCGGTGACGCTTGTCTCCGGCGACGCCTCCAGGGTCTACGACGGCACCGCGCTCACTGAGCACAAGGTCAGCGTGGAAGACGGCTCGCTTGCCTCCGGCGAGGAGTTCGGCTACGACTTCTTCGGCTTCCAGACCTCCGTGGGCTCCAGCAAGAACACCTTCGCCGCAAAGCCCGGCAACGGCGCCACGAAGGTGGAGAACTACGACATCACCTATAGGTACGGCACGCTGACGGTGAGCGCGCAGTCCATCAACCCGGACGACCCGATCCCGGGCGCGTATGCCGGGGTGAAGGTCAACGCTCCGAGCGACGCCGTTTACGACGCGCGCGAGCATAAGTGGATTCCCGTGGTCACCGGCAAGGACGGCAACGCGCTCGTCGAGGGTCGCGATTACACGGTGACCTACAGCACCGATGACTTCACCAACGTGACGGGCGCCATCAAGGTGACCATTACGGGCATCGGCGATTACGCCGGCTCCGTTACCAGGGAGTACCGGATCACGCCCGCTTCCGTGAAGCTTGCGTCCAACACGCGCGAGTTCGTGTACAACGGCGCGTACCAGTCCGACGACGCGGTGACGGTTCAGGGCGCCGAGGCCCTGTTCCGCAGCCAGGTCGATGACCTGAAGGCGGTCGGCAAGGTCATGACGGTGGCCGAGGGCAAGGTGCCCAACACCATCGCCTATACCTGGAAGGACGGCTTCAAGGCAAGCAATTTCGCCATCGAGAGGGCCGAGGGCGAGCTGTCCGTTGTCGCGAAGGATATCGTCTTCTCCGCCGATATGACGGTTTCCAGCCCGAGCGACCTTGTCTACGACGGCCGTGAGCACAAGTGGGCTCCCGAGGTGAAGGACGGAGAGAAGGTCCTGACGGAGGGCATCGACTACACGGTGTCTTACAGTACTGACGACTTCGCCAACGTGGCGGGCGTCATCAAGGCGACCGTCACCGGCCAGGGCAACTACGCCGGCAGCATCGAGCGCGCGTACCGCATCACGCCCGCGCCGCTGACGGTGGGCACGCCGAGTGCCTCCAGGGTTTACAACGGCAACGCCCTGACCGCCGCCGGCACTATCTCCGGCTTCGTCAACGGCGAGTCCGCGCCCTTCGAGACCACCGGCTCCCAGACCGAGGTGGGCACGAGCGACAACACCTACGCCATCGACTGGGCGGCGGCAGGCGCCACCGCCAAGCAGGCGAACTACACGGTCTCCGAGACCGTCGGCAAGCTGACCGTCACTGAGTTCGCCGGTCGCGTGGTCGCGACGCCCGGCAGCTATTCAGGCACCTACGACGGCCAGGCCCACGGCGTCGACGTGACGGTGTCCGGCTTGCCCGAGGGTTATTCGGTGAAGGTCGCGCGTTCCAACGCCACAGCAACCGACGCGACCGACGAGGCGGGCGTGACCGCCTTGGTCGACGAGCTGGTCATCGTCAACGCCCAGGGCGAGGACGTCACCGGCAAGCTGGATATCGAGAAGCAGACCGGCACCATCAAGATTGCGCCCGCCGAGTACCATGTCGTGACCGAAGGGGCCTTCAAGGCCTATGACGGCACCGCGCTGACGGCGCCCGGCAAGATCGTCGGCCTGGTCAACGGCGAGGAAGCGTCGCTTTCCGTGACCGGCAGCCAGACTGACGCGGGCTCAAGCGCGAACACCTACGCCATCGCGTTCGATAAGTCCGCAAAGGAAGGCAACTATGTCCACGGCGCCGATACCATCGGGTCGCTGGAGGTGACCGCGGCAAAGGCGGACGGGAAAATCTCGCTGAGCGGCAACTCCGCCTCCAAGGTTTACGACGGCAAGCCGCTTGCGGCGAAGGCTGCCTCCGCGGTGGTCCCGACGCAGGATGCGGTGACCATCGAGTACAGCCTTGACGGCGAGAACTGGACGACCGACCCCGGCTCGCTCACGGCGACCGACGTGGCCGATTCCGCGACGGTCCAGCTTCGTGGGTCTAGCCTGGGCAACTACGAGGGCTATGTGTACGGCTCGCAGCAGCTGTCCGTCACCAAGCGCGCGGTCGATCTGAAGAGCGACAGCGCCTCGAAGGTGTTTGACGGTACCGCGCTCACCAGGCCCGAGGTGGCCGGCTGGAAGCAGCTCGGTGACGAGGGCTTCGTCGACGGCCAGGTCTCCGACGTCCGTGCCACGGGCAGCGCCACCCACGTTTCCGACGGCAAGGTGGCGAACACGATCGCCTACGTCGAAGGCGAGGGCTTCAACGCTGACAACTACGCCATTTCCAAGGATGAGGGCGTGCTGAGCGTCACGGCCAAGCAGATCGCTGCGGCGGATATGACCGTCCAGGCTCCGGCCGACGTCGTGTACAGCGGCAAGGCCCAGCAGCAGAAGCCGGTCGTGAAGGACGGCGATAAGGCGCTGGTCGAGGGCGTCGACTACGAGCTGACGTACTCCGGGAACGCGACCGACGCGGGCACCGTCACGGTGACCGTGGCCGGCAAGGGCGACTACGCCGGCAGCGTTGACGTGGCATACCAGATTGCGCCCGCACCGCTGACGGTGGCCACCGAAAGCGCCAACAAGGCCTATGACGGCAAGCCCCTGACCGCCGGCGGCAAGGTCGACGGCCTGGTGAACGGCGAGACCGTCGCGTTCAAGCTGGTCGGCAGCCAGACCAAGGTCGGCTCGAGCGACAACGCGTACAGGATCGAGTGGAGCGGCACGGCGAAACGGGCGAACTACAGGCTTGAGGCCGAGACCATCGGCAAGCTGACCGTCACCGAGTCCGCCGACGAGGTGGTTGTGACCACCACGGGCGGCACGTTCGCCTACGACGGTTCGTCCCATGGCGCCACCGTAACGGTTGGCGCCCTGCCCGAGGGCTACTCGCTTGAGACCGCCGAGTCCGCGGCAAGCGCGAAGGACGTCTCCGACGGCGAGGTGGCGGCAACGGCCGACGTGCTCGTCATCAAGAACGCCGAGGGCGAGGACGTCACCTCGAGGCTCAACATCAAGTTCGTCGACGGCACCATCAAGGTCGAGCCGGCGAAGCTGACGGTGACCACCCCGATCGCCTCCAAGCCCTACGATGGTGATGCGTTGACGGCTGAGGGCAAGGTCTCCGGCTTCGTGAACGGCGAGGCCGCCACCCTCAAGACCACCGGCAGCCAGACCGAGGTCGGCTCGAGCGTGAACGGCTATGAGCTGGTTTGGGACGGTAGCGCGAAGGCGGCGAACTACACGGTCGAGGAAAACCTCGGCACGCTGACGGTGTCGGCACAGTCCATCGACCCCGATGACGCCGGCGCGTTCGGCGGCGTGACGGTCGGCTATCTGGCCGACACGGTGTACAACGGCGCCGACCAGCGCTTCGAGCCCGAAGTGGTCGATAAGGACGGCAGGGCGCTGGTGAAGGGCCTCGATTACGAGCTTTCCTTTTCCGGCGACGTGAAGAACGTCGGCGAGGTGACCGCGACCGTCATCGGCAAGGGCAACTTCGCCGGCAGCGTCGAGCGCACGTACCGCATCACGCCCGCGCCGCTGACGGTGACCACGGGCAGCGACTCGAAGATCTACGACGGCAGCGAGCTCACGAACAGCGAGCTGTCGATCGAGGGCCTGCAGGGCGAGGATCGCGTCACGGCGGCCACTACCGGTAGCCAGACCGAGGTGGGCAGCTCGGAGAACACCTATCGCATCACGTGGGGCGATGTCGATGCTGCCAACTACGTCATCGACGAGCACCTGGGCACGTTGACGGTCACGCCGGCTCCGGCGCCGACGCCGAACCCGGACGATGACGTGACGCCCGCGCCGACTCCGACTCCGGACGACGGCACCACGCCTACCCCGGCCCCGGACGACGGGACCACGCCTGCGCCGGCCCCGGACGATACGACGCCTGGCGTGACCCCGGATGGCTCGACGCCTGGTTCGACCCCGAACCCGGGCAACGGCTCGACGTCCGCCCCGGCTTCGACTCCGGCGCCTGCGGCCGCCGGCCCGCTCGATGCGTTGGCCGACGTGCTCGAGGGCGCGTACGAATCGGTGACGGGCGGCCCCGAGGCCGATAACCCTGTCGAGGAGGAGCGGATCTACGACGCCGAGAACCCGTTGGGCAGGGAGTCGGTCGAGGATCGTTGCTGGGTGCACTGGTACATGATCGTCGGCATGGTCCTGACGGCTGTCTACGGTCTTGCGGCGGCGCTTCGCCGTACGAACCACGAGCGCAAGCTGCGCAACGACATGAACGACGTCTTGGGCGACGGCGACGGCAAGGACTCCTCGGGGTCTCCCGCCGCCAAGCCCGCCGGAATGGAGGCTTAGGGCCATGAGGAAAAGCAACTATCTGGTGCTGGGCGCGGCGGCCGTCGTTGCGGCGCTGCTGCTGGTGCTGTGGTACCACCTGGGCTTCAACCGCATCGATAGCCCGCTCGACCTGACGCTCGCCATCGTATGGTGGGTCGGCATCGTGGCCATCGCCGCAATCCTCGTCCGCGTCGAGGAGCGTCGTCGCCGCCAAGTCCGCACGTTGTACGTGTCCCCGAAGTCGCTGTACAGCAGCGAGCTGGGCATGGTGGGCATTGGGAAAGCCGGCGCGGTCGAGACCATGCGCGGCATGCTCGGCCAGCTGAAGTACGGCTTCGATTCAAAGGGCTTGCCGGACCGCAAGAAGTTCGACTACCGCTTCGTCGTGCGAACCGACGAGTTCAAGGAGCACGATGAGGAAAGCGGCAAGCCCGCCGATAATGCGGCGGGCTCGACGGCCCAGCGCAAGGACCCCACATGGAAGGGCACGGTCATCAAAATCGACCGCCAAAACGGGAACAGCGAAACCTCGTTCGACGGCATCGATCAGCTGAAGGCGGCGCTGGTCTAGTCGCAGGCCGTCTCTGGCATCGAACGAAGAGACGAACAGGCGGGACCCAAACGGGCCCGGGAGAAATCCCGGGCCCGTCCCATATCGAGGCGTAAGTCGGATAGCGTTCTCCTTGAGATCGTTCGTGCTTCGGCATTCGCGTGGCGACTGCGCTTTTGCAGGCCGTTCGTGTTTGGGGAGGCGTTCTCCTCGAACCTGCTCGCGTGCTCGTGGGTACTGAGCGAACGCATTTAGGGAGGTGCTCTCCCGACCAACGACGGTTCGGCGTCGTGCGCGTCAAGGCGCCTCGGGCCGGATAGGGCAAAAGTCGGGAAAGTTAGCCACCGTTCACGGTTTCTTCACGTTCGCTTGACGCGTTCTGTAAACTGGGAACCTGACACACGGAGCGCATGCGACGCATGCGCAGGCAAGGGCACCTTTCGATCGCAAGGCAAGGTTCATGGAAGACATCACGCATCTCATCGGGCACGTTCTCGAGCACTCCGTCGAGGACACGCTGTATCTTATCCCGTTTTTGTTCGTCACCTATCTGGCAATGGAGTGGCTCGAGCACAAGGCGGGCGACAAGGCCGAGGAGGCCGTGCGCCGTGCAGGTGCGGCGGGGCCGGTAGTCGGTGCGCTCGTGGGCATCGTCCCGCAATGCGGCTTCTCGGCGGCGGCGGCAACGCTGTGGGCGGGCCGCGTCATTTCGCTTGGCACGCTGTTCGCGGTGTTCCTGTCAACCTCCGACGAGATGCTGCCCATCTTCCTGGCCGAGCAGGTGGCGCCGATGACCATTCTGAAGATCATGGGCGTGAAGCTGATAATCGGCATGGTCATGGGCTTCGTGGTGGACGCGGCTGTCCGCCTGGCGCGCCGCGACCGCGAGAAGCTGCGCATCCATGAGCTGTGCGAACGCGACCATTGCCATTGCAACGGCGATTGCGAAGCTTGCGAGCAGCAGCCGGAGCTGGCGTACGATTTCGAGCACGATGAGGAACACGAGCATCACCACGAGGGCGGTTCCATCCTACGCAGCGCCCTCAAGCACACGGTGCAGGTCACGGTGTTCATCTTCGTCATCACCCTTGTGCTCGACGGCGCGCTGGAGCTGGTCGGCGAAGATGCGCTCGGCGCGTTTTTGGGCAGCAACCCGGTGCTTTCCGTGCTGGGCAGCGCGTTGGTGGGCCTTATTCCGAACTGCGCGGCAAGCGTGGTGATCGCGCAGCTCTACGTCGAGGGCGCGCTCGGCGCGGGCGCCATGATGGCGGGCCTTCTGGTGTCGGCTGGTGTGGGCCTGCTGGTGCTGTTCCGCACCAACCGCCGTCTTCGCCAGAACCTCATCGTGCTGGCGGGCCTGTGGGCTACGGGCGTGTTCTGGGGCCTCATCATCTCCGCATTCGGCATCGTGTTCTAGGGCCCGAAACCGCAAGCGTACCATCGCCGCCATGCAGTCGTTCGCGCCCGATCGCGACACGTTCGTCGCAGCCGAGTAGCGCTTCGGCACCTAATTCGCGCAAAACCACGAAATGCCCGGCGTCCCGTTGTGGGGGATGCCGGGCGTTTCGCGTTCAGCGCCTGTCGCCCGCGAGCTCGTCGTCTTCGCGGCCTCAGCCGCTTCGCTTTCGCGTTCGCAACCGCTTCGTCTTATGGCCTGCGGGCCTACTTGTTAGCGCCTGTTGAAGGGGCGCATGGTCACGGGGATGCCGTTCTCGCAGATCAGCTTCGGCTCGCCTTGGATGAGCGGGCGGAAGTAATCCAGCGCCTCGTCGGAGACGCCCTGGTAGTTTGGCAAGATCCATTCGCTGGGGAAGGGGCGCACGAAGTTCGCCAGATCGGAGGCGGGGCAGGCGAAGAACTCGGTGTTATAGCCGCCGTCGACGCCCTGGCCGCGGCGGATGCCCACCACCTGTCCGGTGAACTCAGGCTTCGCGCTGCGCATGTGGGCGGAAACGCCCAGGTCGTAGGACTCCTCAAGGTCCACCAGGCTCATGGCGAAGTTGCTCGAGCGCGCCACGCGCGACAGGTCCTGCACTACGCAGCGCGGCACGATGCCGGCTTCCACGATCATGGACTTCAGGCGTCCGGCGGCCCCGCCCAGCATGGCGTGGCCCAGCCCGTCGGCGGCCTTGCCGTTGGCGGACAGGTACGTGCCGTCGTACCAGCGCGCGCCTTCCGACACCACCACGTAGCAGCTGCCCTGCTGCTCCATCTTCGCGCGCACCTGCTCCAAGAAGATGCTGCGGCGGAAATCCACCTCGGGCAGCACGAGCAGGTCGACGTCGCCGGTCAAGCACGTGCTCGCCGCAAGCCAGCCCGCGTCGCGGCCCATGGTCTCCAGCACGAACACCTCGGGGCGGGTGTAGGCGTCGTAGTCCATGCGCGTGGCGTGCGTTATCTCGCACGCCACCTTTGCGGCGCTGGCGAATCCGGGGCAGTGGTCCATAAGCCCCAGGTCGTTGTCGACGGTCTTCGGGATGCCGATGAAGCGCTTGTCCAGGTTGCGCTCGGCGGCCCAGGCGGTCATGGCGGCGACCGTGGACATGGAGCCGTTGCCGCCGATGTAGAACATGGTGGAGATGTCGTTCTCGTCCATGACGTCGATAAGACGTTGGAAATCGGCCTCTTCGGAGAACTTGTAGCGGCATGTGCCCAGCGCGCACGAGGGCGTTTGCTTGAGCACCTCGATCTCGTGGCCGCTCAAATCGGTCAGGTCGAACAGGTTGCCCGCCAGCGTTCCCTCGATGCCGTGAAGGCCTCCGAGGACGCGGTCGTAGAGCGGGTTGAGCTGGTTTGCGCGGATGACGCCGGCAAGGCTGGCGTTGATGACGGCGGTAGGGCCGCCCGATTGGGCGACAAGGCAGTTGGCCATGCGATGCTCCTGCACGTTGTTCAGGGTAGGAAGGCCCCATTATCGCACGCTCGCGTCAGGCTGCGGGCTAAGGGCGAAAGGCTGCAAAAAAGCTGCGAACGGGGCGGCTGCGGGCGCGGCGGCGGGGGCGGCAGGGATGCGGCGGCCGGTGCGGCGTCGCGCGGCAACGGGTATGGCGCGGACGCGGCGCCCGTGACGGCATCGCGTGGCCGCGCCCGTCCCCTCGCGCTTCCGCAGCGCATCCGGGCGCGTCGCCCGAACCGCTTGCCACGTTGCCCGCCGACCGCGGCACTTCCCGGCAGCGCCGCCATCCACTTGTGCGACAATAGAGGCGAACTATAGGAAAGCACTGCAATAAGTAGGTACTCACCATGTCTGCCAGATTCAACATCAAGGCGGCAGAGCCCGAGGCGGTCGCATCCCTGCAGCGCGAGCTGCACATGCCGCACTTCATCGCGGCCACGCTCGTTTCGCGCGGCATCGACACCCCGGAAGCCGCGAACCGTTTCCTCACGCCGTCGCTGGACCGCGACTGGCGCGACCCTTACATCATCCCCGGGCTGTCCGAGGCCGCCGATGCGCTCGAGGCCGCCATCCGCCGCGGCGACCACATCCTCGTGTTCGGCGATTTCGACTTGGACGGCATCTCCGCCACCACCGTCATGACGCGCGGCCTGCGCGAGTTCGGCGCGCACGTCACGCCGTTCATCCCGCGCCGCTTCGAGGAGGGCTACGCCATCACCCCGGCGGCCATCGAGCGCTTGTCGCAGGTCAAGCCTGACTTCCTAGTCACCGTCGACTGCGGCATCGCCTGCAAGGCGGAGGTGCGCCTGCTGCAGGAGCGCGGCATCGAAGTGGCCGTCACCGACCATCACGAGCCCTCCGACCTGGTGCCCGAGGGCGTGCCTGTGGCGGACCCGAAGCGCGACCCCGCCTGCCCCAGCGCCATCCTGGCCGGCGTGGGCGTGGCGCTCAAGATGGTGCAGGCGCTGGGCGGTCGCTTCGGCAAGCCGCACCTGTGGCGTCAGTACACCGACTTCGCCACGCTCGGCACCATCGCCGACCTCATGCCCATGCGCGACGAGAACCGCGCCCTGGTCGCCGACGGCCTGCGCCGCATCAACCAGGCGCCGCGCCCGTGCATCGCCGCGCTGCTCGACACCTCCGGCGCCTCCGGCAAGCAGGTCACCGCCACCAACCTCAGCTTCTCCATCATCCCGCGCCTGAACGCCGCCGGCCGCATGGGCGACGCGCAGCTGGCGCTCGACCTTCTGCTCACCGACGACTTCGAGCAGGCCAACCAGCAGGCGCTCCGCCTCGAGAGCGTCAACGACCAGCGCCGAGCCATCGAGGCGGAGCTCTCCGAGATCGCCAAGGCCCAGGCCGCCGAAACCTACAAGGGCCAGCGCGCCCTGGTGGTGGCCGGCGAAGGGTGGCACGAGGGCGTGAAGGGCATCGTGGCAAGCCGCCTGGTGAACACCTACGGCGTGCCCTGCCTGCTGTTCACCATCGACGGCGACGAGGCGCGCGGCAGCGGCCGCAGCGTGGGCCAGGTCAACCTGTTCAAGGCCGTGGAGAGCTGCTCCGACCTGCTGCTGCGCTTCGGCGGGCACGAGGCTGCCGTGGGCGTGACGCTTCCCACCGAGAAGCTGCCCGAGTTCGAACGCCGCCTGTGCGAGTACATGGACGCGCTGCCCGAGGGGGCGTTCCACCCGCTCATCACCATCGACGCCTGCGTGAACCTCGACGAGCTCACGCTGCGCAACGTGGCGCAGCTCGACGCGCTGGCCCCGTTCGGCCAGGAGCATCCCGTGCCCGTGTACCTGGCGCGCGACGTCACGCTGCTGCACAGCCGCGCGGTGGGCGCCGAGCGCAACCATTTCTCGTGCTCGCTTTCCAACGGGCGCACCACGGTGGCCGGCATCATGTTCCACTGCAACGACATCGAGGCGCTCATGAAGACCGACAGCGTGGTCAACGCTGCCTTCGAGGTGCAGATAGACGAATGGAAGAATCGCCGCAGCGTGAAGGCCATGCTCAAGTCGTTGTCGCCGGCGCGTACGTGCGCCGCCCTGGAGGCGTGCCTGAACCCGGAGAACCTCAGCTTCGTGAGCGACCTGTACGCTACGCGCGACGAGGAGCTGTGCGCCGACGCGCCGCACGACCCCGAGGCCATCGAGGAGTACGAGAACGAGCTGGAGGTCAACCGCGCCCACTGGGAGGCCATGGCGCGGCAGGACCCGCAGCGCCTGCGCGAGCACATCGTGCGCGCCATCATCGGCGACGGCCAGCTTCACCAGGCACAACGCGACATCCTGGATAACCTTGCGCAAGGCAAGTCGGTGCTCGGCGTCATGGTCACGGGCCGCGGCAAGTCGCTGACCTTCCAGGTGCACGCCACGCTGCGCGCGCTGGCGGCCCGCGAGGCAAGCCTGTTCGTGTACCCGCTGCGCGCTCTCATCGCTGACCAGGCGTTCCACCTGCGCGAGGCGCTGGCGCCCTTCGGCATCACCGTGGTCACGCTTACCGGCGAGTCCACGGTCGACGAGCGCCGCCAGGCGTTCGCGGGCCTGGCCGACGGCAGCGTCGACATCGCGCTGACCACGCCTGAGTTCCTGGCATGGCACGCCGATTCGTTCGCCTACACCGGCCGCGTCAAGTTCGTGGTGGTCGATGAGGCGCACCACGTGGGCCTGGCGCGCGCCGGCCAGCGCGAGGCGTACGCCACCATCGGCTCCGCGGTGCGCAGGCTGGGCGACCCCACGGTGCTCGCGCTCACCGCCACCGCCGACGACGAGTGCGCCCAGGCCGTGCGCCGCGAGCTGCCCATCGACGCGTGCGTGTTCGACGCCTCCGATCGCCCGAACCTGCGCCTGGACGACCGCCGCAACGTGCCCAGTCGCGACAACTACCTGGCCAACCTGGTGGCAACCGGCGAGAAGACGGTGGTGTTCGTGAACTCCCGCGAGCAGTCCGTGGCCGTCGCCCGCGCGCTGCGCAAGCACGCGCCGCAGGTGGCGCCGCTCATCGGCTTCTACAACGCGGGCTTGTCGCGCAGCGAGCGCAAGCGCATCGAGCAGCTGTTCCGCACCGACGCGCTTCTGGTGCTCATCGCCACCAGCGCGTTCGGCGAGGGCGTGGATATCCCGAACATCCGCCACGTGGTGCTGTACCACATGCCCTTCAACGAGATAGAATTCAACCAGATGTCGGGCCGCGCCGGACGTGACGGCAAGCCGGCCTGCGTGCACCTGCTGTTCAGCCGCAACGACTGCGCCCTCAACGAGCGCATCCTGGCGGACATGACGCCGTGCCACGACAGCTTGGCGCAGGTGTACCGCAAGCTGCGCGCCATGCAGCGCGCCTCCGACACGCTGTTCTTCACCACCAGCGACGCCGAGCTGGCCAAGAACGTGTCCACCGATATCTTCCCGGTGAACACGGCGTCGGTCACGTGCGCCGTGGCGGTGTTCCGCGAGCTGGGGCTTATCGAGGCGCACGCCATGTTCGGCCCCGACGGGCTGGTGCGCTCCATCCATGTGAAGGACACGCGGGACAAGGTGCAGCTCACCGACAGCGTGCGCTATCGCGAGGGGATGGACGAGCGCGAGATCTTCCATGCGTTCCGCGATTGGGTTATGCGCAGCAATGCCGCCGACCTGCAGAAGCGCGTATCGCATCCCATCCTGCCCACCACCGCCGTTGCAAAGGAGGCTGGAAATGAACAAGTCGAATAGCCGATCGGACCAGAACCTGCTGGGGGCACAACCAGACGTGGTCCGGCAAACCGTCGACGATAGCCTGCTGGGCCGCCCGCACGTGGCGGAGAAGGCGTTTTCCACCGAGGCCACGAAGGTGATGCCCAAGGGCGAGAAAACCCCCGATGAGCGCTTCGCCGACCTGCAGGACATGACGCGCGGCTACCTGACCGACGAGGAGGAGGCCAAGCTCGAGAAGGCCTTCCGCTTCGCCGCCAGCGCCCATGAGGGCGCGTGCCGCAAATCGGGCGAGCCGTTCATCGCGCACCCGGTAGAGGTGGCCATCATCCTGGCCGACCTGCGCATGGACGTGGAAACGCTGTGCGCGGCGCTTCTGCACGACACCGTGGAGGACACCGACGTGACCAGCCAGCTGGTCGATCAGGAGTTCGGCCCGCACGTGGCGCAGCTGGTCGACGGCGTCACCAAGATCACGCGCATCGAGGTGGAGACCCTCACCGACGAACAGGCGGCCACCATCCGCAAGATGTTCGTCGCCATGAGCAAGGACATCCGCGTCATCGTCATCAAGCTGGCCGACCGCCTGCACAACATGCGCACCCTGGCTGCGCTCAAGGAGGACCGCCGCATCTTCAAATCGCGCGAGACGCTTGAGATCTATGCGCCCATCGCGCACCGCCTGGGCATCAACTCCATCAAATGGGAGCTTGAGGACCTGAGCTTCTATTACCTCGAGCCCAACAAGTTCAAGCAGGTCTCGCGCATGGTCACCGAAAGCCGTTCCGAGCGCGAGGAGTACCTTGACCAGGTCATCTCCGTGCTGCGCGGCGAGATGGACAAGGTGAGCATCCAGGCGCAGATCATGGGTCGCCCCAAGCACCTGTACAGCATCTATCAGAAGATGGCGAAGAAGGGCAAGGGCTTCTCCGAGATCTACGACCTGATCGCTGTGCGCATCATCGTCAAGTCGGTGAAGGACTGCTATTCGGCACTGGGCGCGGTGCACACGCTGTGGCACCCCATGCCCGGGCGGTTCAAAGACTACATCGCCATGCCGAAGTTCAACATGTACCAAAGCCTGCACACCACGGTCATCGGCCCCGCCGGCAGGCCGCTCGAGGTGCAGATCCGCACCGAGGAGATGCACCGCCAAAGCGAGTACGGCGTGGCGGCGCACTGGCGCTATAAGGAGAAGGGCGGCCGCGGCGGCAACGACTCCATGGACAAGCAGCTGGCCTGGCTGCGCGAGATGGTGGACTGGCAGGACGAGACGCACGATTCGCGCGAGTTCCTGAAGGACCTGAAGGTGGACCTGGCGCCTACCGAGGTGTTCGTGTTCACGCCGAAGGGCGAGGCCATGAGCTTGCGTGCCGGATCCACGCCCGTTGACTTCGCCTACGCCATCCACACCGAGGTGGGCAACCATTGCGTGGGCGCGAAGGTCAACGGCGCCATCGTGCCGCTGGCCTACGAGCTGCAGCTGGGCGACCGCGTGGAGATCCTCACGCAGAAGTCGGCAAGCCCCAGCCGCGACTGGCTCAACATCGTGAAGACGCCCAGCGCGCGCAACAAGATCCGCGCGTACTTCAGCAAGGTCACCCGTGCCGACGACCTGCTCAGCGGCCGCGACAAGCTGGCGCGCGAGATGCGCAAGCACGGCCTGGGCATCTCTAACACCCGCTCCGAGCGCGCGCTGCGCACCGTTGCCGAGCATCTGGGCTACAAGGATGCCGACGACATGCTGGTCAATATCGGCACCAGCAAGGAGAGCGTGCAAAGCGTGGCCAACCGCCTGCTCGCTGAGCTGGGTCGCAAGGGCGATCAGCAGCCCGATCCGCTGAATCTGGGCACGGCGGCCATGACCACCGGCAAGCTGCCGCCCATGCTCACGCTGGTGAACAAGCCGAAGAAGCACGAGACGAAAAGCTCCAACGGCGTGGTGGTGGAAGGCGTGGAAGGCGCGCTCGTGCGCCTGTCGCGCTGCTGCAACCCCGTGCCGGGTGACGACATCATCGGCTTTGTCACGCGTGGCCGCGGCGTGTCGGTGCACCGTCGCGACTGCCCGAACGCCAAGGAGCTCATGGCACAGCCCGAGCGCATCATGAAGGTGCATTGGGAAAGCGACCTGCCGAAGAACACGTCGTTCAAGGTGGAGGTCTACATCGAGGCGCTCGACCGTCTGCAGCTGCTTTCCGATGTCGTGCTCGTGCTGTCGGGCATGGGGGCGAACGTCCTGTCGTCGAACACGGTGTCGCACCGCGATGGCATGGCAGAGATGCGCTTCCTGTTCCAGGTCAGCGACATCACGCACATCGACATCATCCTCAGCAAGCTCAAGGCGCTCGAGGGCGTGTTCGATGCCCGCCGCATGGTGCCGAAGGTAGGCGGAGGGAGGGATTCCGCCCTGCTGTAGCAAGGGCCTTGCGGGGCCGCCGCCTTGGGGGCTCCGAGGCGGCAGGTTTCCCGCTCCGGTTCGTTGGGGAAGGGTTGTTTGGCGAAGGGCCCTTCCCGTTGCAATGTTGGGGGGGGCGGTGCGTCCGCCCTCGACGCTCGAAGATACTGATTTAGGAGGACAACATGGCATATAAGGTGAAGGGAACGTGCGTCGACGCGTCGTTCCTGGTTCTGGGACCGTATCAAACCAACGTGTACGTTGTGTCGGACGGCTCCGCCACCTTCGTGGTGGACCCCGCAAGCGATGCGAAGAAGATCGCGGCGGCTTTGGGCGGGCGCAAGCTCGATGCCATCGTGCTGACGCATCGCCACTCCGATCATGTGGCGGCCGCTGCCGAGCTGCGCAGCCTCACGGGCGCCACCGTCATCGCTTCGGCCATCGACGCCGACATGATCTGCGGCGACAAGCCTGTGCCGCGCGACGACCAGAAGTTCCCCGCATGCCCGGTCGACCAGCGCGTCAACCACGGCGACGTGGTGAAGATCGGCAACATGCCGTGGAAGGTCATCAGCACCCCCGGTCACACCGAGGGCAGCATGTGCCTGTTCCTGGATTCCTCGCTCACCGAGCGCCTGGATGCCAAGCCGGTCCTGATCGCCGGCGACACGCTGTTCTTCGGCTCCATCGGCCGCACCGACTTCAGCGGCGGCAGCATGTCGGCCATGCGCAAGTCGCTCAAGCGCCTGGCGGTCCTGCCCGACGACACGGTGGTCCTGCCCGGTCACGGCAACCTGACCACCATCGGCGGCGAGCGTCGCCGCGTGTTCGCCTTCTACGCATAAGGCGCAGCCTGGTCGCAAACTTGCAATCACATGAGAAAGGCCCGCATGAGCGGGCCTTTCGCGTTTAATGACTTCAGTCTGGCGCGCGCGTAGCCGCGCCAAGTAAACCGCC
>ERZ1034928.310-NODE-310-length-26448-cov-4.887470_pt1 | contig 26448 bp, 20 predicted proteins | sample MGYA00520627_ERZ1034928 | MGnify/ENA primary metagenome ERZ1034928 (study PRJEB33766, sample SAMN09781755) | gut metagenome | biome: gut microbiome | host: Homo sapiens | place: Madagascar | study: EMG produced TPA metagenomics assembly of the PRJNA485056 data set... | reverse complement strand
GACATTGATGCCGGCCGGCAATTTACCCCTTCCAAAACAAGAGATACCGTTTTTACCGGAACATATGGCAATGTGGCTCCGGAACAATTCGGTTTTGGGCAAAGTGATGTCCGCACCGATGTATATGGATTGGGCAAAACATTTCTGTCTCTTTTATCTGGAAATGAAACCTTTCCAGAATCAAACACAGATATTCCCGGCCTTTCCTCAGAGCTTGCCGCGATCCTGCAGAAAGCAACTGCTTTCAAGCCAGAGGAGCGTTATACAACTGTTTTACAATTGCAAAAAGCACTCTCGAAACTGCAAGCACAACGCAGTCAAAAAAACAAGAAACCACATTCCGGTTTTGGTCGTTCACTGGCACTCCTTTTTGCCGGAATCGTCTTAGGTTCCGGAATTGGATCAGGAATCGGTGTCATGGTAGCACAAAATTCATTTCAGACATCAGCAGTCGCGTCTGCTGACACACAGCAGCAAGAATCTGCGCTACCTGTATCAGAAACTGACGCAGCAAAATCTGGTAATTCAGATACCTCCATCTCTCACAAAGTTTCCAGTCACTCACTTGCCGAACAGGCTGGTGTCGAAACTTTTGATGCATACAAATATCAGGATCAGATTGATACGATCATCGTTGCGGCTTACCAGAATGATGCAAAATCCGTCGCATCCAACCTGGAAGCGTTGGTCTCACAGTTATATGAGGAGCCGGAACTTACGCGTAATCCTCCGGAAGATTATTCTACCTATGATGCACTTCCCAAAGGATATTGGATTCTATCCGGAATGGACGCTGTCCGTCTTCGCCTTGTATACCGCGACAGTATCCTAAAAGAAACCATCGGCTCCTATGAAGACTATGATGCCCAGCTTCTGCATATGCTCCGTCACTGTCTCTACGGAACCAACGGCTCTGATACCAGTAACCTTTACCAATACGCACACAGCGCTCCCGATGAACGAAACAATTACTACGAATTTTGTCTCAGCGATCTGTTAGACAATATACAATGTGTACTTGACCAACGTGATAATTTCACCTGTCCGCAGGAAACAGATTCCCAATGAGTGAGCATTTTTGCCCACCATCGCATATTTTCAATATGGTAAAATATAGAATATGTCAAAATAGCCAATGTCGAATTTGCTGAAAGCAAATTATGCATGGGCTGATGTTCAATGGAATAGGGGAAACATATGAAGGCGACGGATGAATTATTAAAACAGATCAAAGAACTGAATATTGAGGAGTTTAAAAAAAAAGAAAGTTTTGACTGCGTTTCCATCGGCGAATATCTGTGCTCGCTTCTTACCAGTCATGATCTGCAGCCGAAAGATATTATCTTAAATCTGAACATGGAACGCTCTTATACATACCAGATACTCAACGGAAGACGAAAACCTACACGCAATTTTCTTTTGCGCATTGCAATCTTTACCGGTTTGTCTCTGGACGAAACCCAGAAGATGCTCACCATCGCCCAGCGTCCGCAGCTCTATCCAAGGAATCGCTTCGATGCCGCAATCATTTTTTCGTTAGAGCATAAAATGTCGTTGGACGAGACTTACGAACTTTTAGAGGAAATCGGCGAAGAACCATTAAATTAATTTTCCTATACCGTGAAAAAGCCCGGAGGCTTTCCTTTCTGGAAAACCTCCGGGACTTTTTTTGTGTGCTATACGCTTTTCCTGTTATTTTACTTTGACTTTTACCTTAACAGTCTTGGTTGTACCATCATTCAAAGTAACTTTCACTTTTACCGTAACTGTACCTTTCTTTTTAGCAGTAATCTTTCCGTTTTTGTCAACTTTAATCTTGGATTTGTCTGAAGATGTATATGTAATCTTTGCTACATTATCCATATCAAGTTTGTTGCTCAGTTTAATGCTTTCTTTTTTGCCCTTAGAAACAGACATTTTGTCCTTCTTCGGTTCAACTGTCTTTAAGATTTCTTTCTGCAGTTTCTTTGCATCCTGCTCATTGAGAAGCTGGTATTCGCCCTCTTCTGCTTTGACATTTACATTACCCTTCTTGTCGACTGTCACTGGCTTTGTAACGAGAATTTTCTTACCGTTCTCCACCTTTACAAGTGTCAGCTTCTTACCTGCTTTAAGATCTTCTGCATTCGTTTCTACAGTATACAGTACTTTTCCTTTGGTATCCTTTACCGTCTGTGTGATAGTCAGATCCGTTGTGCCAGCAGCCTCAGTCATCTGTTTTACAACCGTTGCAGAAATTGTGGTCTTTACTGTATCATTCTTTCCTGCTTTGACCGTATTCTCAACAGCTGCTTCTGCTGTCGCAATCTTTCCTTCTGCATCCTTTGTTACTGTAACACTTGCTGAAGTATTCTTTGCCGCATTTTCAATCTCAGACTTCGTTGTTGTAGATGCTACGCTGCCATCCGAATTCTTAATGGTTGTTGTCTCTTGTTTTACAGTATTTCCACTGCTGTTTGTTGTGGTCTCTGTTTTTGTTTCTGTGGTTGTCTCGCCCGGTGCTGGCGTCGGCTCCGGTGCTGGTGTAACTGTAGAGCCACCGCCTGTGGAACCACCAGAAGATCCACCACCTGTGTTTCCGCTGTCGCTGCTGTCTTTATCGGTATAAATCCATACATATCCATCCGTATCGTAAGTGCCATACGCATCCTGAATCTGTGCCTTTACTTCGATAAAGAATTCTTCCGGAAGATCTGCCTTTGCCCCTAATGTAATCTTATAAACATATGGTTCACTGGCATTTACCACTTCATAAGTAAAATACTTTGCACTGTCTGTAAAGTATGTAGGTTCTTCTTTTCCATCCTCATAGATTCCAGCATGCAGCTCAACATTCTTTATGATGTAATCTTCTCCCTGATTCTCTACCATGTAAAATACCTGGTTGTCAGAGTCTGTTTTAACCGAAGACAGATAAGAATCTTTCGAAACCGTTGTGTTCTTATAAAATGCAACTTCCCGATAATATACATCCAGATTGACAACTTCATTTGTCTCTTTGTTTACCACTTTATAACTTCCAATGCCCGGGAATGTCAGATCACAGAATCTGCTGTCTTTTGCATTTGCAGTAATGCTTCCAACCGGATTTCCTTCACTGTCTGTAAGTGATAACTGATCTGCAGTCACAATGTTGATGCTCTCATCGCTGTCAATAGTTGCAAATACGATACATACCTCATCGGTATAATATGCACCGATATTGGAGTACCAGTTGATATCTGTCGGAATTTCCGGGTTTTCTCTGTCAAGGTCGGCAATTGCAACAAATCCCTGCTCCTGCGGATATTCCTCTTTACTCTGTACCCAGACACCAGCTTCTGTTTCATCCACCATGTCCTGATTCTCATTGTACAATTCCATAGTGACGCCAACTGTAAAGTTCTTCTTTTGCTCTTTGTTGATCGTAATCTTGTAATTTCCATTCTTTAAATCTTCTACGGTATAGAAATCCGCGATATCATAAGAACGATCCTCATCTGCCGGCTCTACAAAGAATTTATAGTTTGGTGTCAGGTTCTCATCCACTCCATATGGAATCACATACAATACGTTGCACTCATCTTTCCATATCGTACTTTCTGAATCACATACTGTATCTGCACTTACTTTCTCTGCAGTATATAATCCGACCTTATTAAAATCTGCCGATACGATCACTGCATCGTCCGGATTTTCTTTCGCATATATTTTGTACTCACCAGTACCGTTAAATTTAATTCTTATATAATCATCCGGCTGCACAAGGGATGCTGTTCCCGTCGCATCTGCCATCGGCTCGATAGTAAGTTCGTCTTTTGTATATACTTTTTCTACCGATCCGTCTGCTGCAACTTTTGCGAACTGGTATGTCTGCTGATGATTGAGATTTCCCCATCCCTCTTTTGTATAATGTACTTGATCATCAATTACCATGTGACCTACTTTGTCATCCCAATGGAAATTCTGAGTCACACTAAATCCTGCACTCGAACCGGTAAACTGTGCTGTAAGCCATGATTCGGTTCCCCAGCCTTCCGTCTGTCCGTGATTTGGATCAAAGCCCGGCTGATGTACCTTTCCGACCAGATACAGATACTCTGTAGTATCTTTCAACGTCAGTTTAAATTTTCCTTCTCCACTCTTTTCAATTGATACATATTTATCGATGTCCTTCTCTGCAACATCGCCAGCATTGGTCGATACATTCCATTCATACTCAACTTCCGACACATCTTCCGGAATGTTTGCGATAAAATAAAGAACGTTTCCACTTTTTGTACTGTTGTACGTGTAGTTTACAGAACCATCCAAAAGTCCTTTTACTGAAGGATTCTCCGTTGTATAATAAGCGGATTCCGGATAACTCATATGAATCGTTACATAGTCTGTTGGATTATTCTTTACATATACTTTATAATCTCCTGCATCGCTTACTGAGATTTCTACTGCATTCTTCTGTTCTTCTGAATCTTTCAATGCAGCTGTTCCGGTTCCATCTACTGCCTCTACTGCCAGTTCCGATGCCTGATAGTTTTTTTCTGTTCCATCTTCCTGCCATGCCATAAAACGATGCAGAGGATAAATGACCTGGCTAAAGCATTCTCTTCCACCTTCATCGGATATATCTTCCATATTATTGGAAACACGCAATCCTGACATTTTGCCTACGTAATGTACATTCAGCCACTCTTCCGGAGTCCAGGTATCTTCGTTTCCAATGGTTCCATTTGCTTTCACACAAATATCCAGCCACTCGAAAGTACCCTTTTTCAGTGTAAGTTTATATACTTTCTCCTGACTGCTTTCCTCTGATGGCACTACTGTTTTTGTAAAATACCTGCTATACAAACTCTCATCGATAATTTCATTTCCATCCACATTTACCTGCCAGGTTTCATTACCATCCCATTTAACATCTTCCGGTGCAGATGTGATCAGATAAATAACTCCATCTTTTTCCGATGTATAATCATAGGAATCAATTGCACCTTCCGGTGTCTTTTTTTCTGTTGTATAAAAACCAAGATCTTTATATCCAACTTGAATCGTAATTGCATCGTCTATACGATCTGTCAAATAAAGCTTATACCATCCTGTATCAGAAAACTTCAGTTGCACATAATCCGCATTGTTCTCCACCGAAGCAATTGAACCGACATTTTCTGTCTGCGGACTATCATTTGGCACTTCCCCGTTACCACAATAAGCCAGTGTAAGTGCATCCGCCTGGATGGCGTCACCTGTCGGACTTCCCGTCTCATCCAGTTTTTTTACCAGCAATGTTGTTCCATTTACTACTGATCCAAGCCCTTTCATCCACGTTGCCTTTTCATTCGGACCTGTGATATTTCCGTTATCATCCCATTCCAGCCAGTCCATCGCTGCCAGTCCGCTGATGACTTTTCCTGTGTCTCCTCCCTCTTCCTCATTTTCACCTGCCCATATCGTATTCACACCAAGCCCGGAAAAAAGGCTCAGTACCATTGCAAATACCATGAAAAGCGCGCTCAGTTTTTTCTTCATAAGCAAATATCCTCCTTTTATTTTGTAGTACCATTGTACCAAAAGGAGGAGATCACTTGGTGTGCACGGATGCCCACATTTGTATTTCTTACTCTGATTCTTATACGCCCAAAAGAAACATCCTGCTATTTATTCAATTTTGTAATGAATCTTTTGTAGAAGACACCTCCCACAAGTGTTGTAATAATTTCTGTCACTGGAAATGTCATCCAGAAATAATGCAGTCCGAACCGGGAAAACACATAGCCCAGTGGCACGAACAGCACAACCGTACGAACAATCGTAAGCAGCGAGCTTTTTACGGCTGCTCCAACTGCCTGGAAAAATACCGGAAAGATCAGGGATGTTACCATCGGAATAAAACTGATGCCAATCCAGTGAAATCCATAGGCTCCGATTTCTATCACCTGTGCGTCCCCTGTAAATACATGCAGCATCTGCGCCGGAACGGTCTCAAAACAAAGCAGTCCGATTGCCATCAGCGCCATTCCCCACAGCACGGATGTTGACAGTATTTTTTTGCAGCGTTCGATAGCTCCCGCGGCATAATTGAAACTGATAACCGGAACAATATAGGTCTGCAATGCGCCGAGAGGAATAAAGAAAAATGTCTGCCACTTGTAATACAGTCCAAGTGCTGTCACTGCCTGATCCGAAAATGTAGCCAAAATGAGGTTCAATCCCAGGATATAAAACGTATATGCCGACTGCATCAATATATTTGGAATGCCCAGCCGGTAAATAAAACGGATACCCGCCGGATAAACACTCCGCTCCGGCGACCTGCGATATCCGCGCTTCCTGACGATCAGTGCTGCCACAATCTGTCCGATCACCGTAGCGATCGCTGCTCCTGCAATTCCAAGACGCGGGAACCCCAACAGTCCGAAAATAAGCAGAGGATCTAAAACAATATTCACAAGTGCCCCAATGATCTGTGCGATCATAGGCGTTTTCATATCACCGGTTGCCTGCAATACCTTCGTCCAGATACTCTCTGTGAACAATCCGATACTGCATACACACACAATTCTTCCATAAATGATCACATCCCTGATGACTGCCTCCGAATTGGTCGACATCCTTGCATAAGCAGGCATAAAGAAAAAGCACAGCACCGCAAAAATCAACCACAACACCAAAGTAAGCGGTGTCCCGATTCCACCGTATTCATCTGCTTTCTTTTCATTTTTCATACCAAGATAATGTGCCATCGCAGTATTGATTCCTACACCGGTTCCCACAGCAACTGCAATCATCAGAAGCTGCAGCGGATAGATAATCGACAATGCTGTCAGGCCACTCTCCGAATACTTTCCAACGAACAGACTGTCCACGATATTGTACAATGCCTGTATCAGCTGTGCCAGCATGACCGGCGGTGCTATCTTCAATAAAATCCGGCTCACTTTTTCGGTTCCAAAAAAGTTGTTATCTACTGCTTCCATAATTATGTACTATCCCCTGAATCTCTTATCTTTTTTCTTTTGTGCGCTGCAATATAATTTCAACTGCCATCACAACCGGAAAAATAATCGCAACAAGTATTCCGGCTTTGAGATTATCTGCTGCCGCACTCGATACAAATCCCACAAGCGTCGGTCCACCGGAACATCCCAGATCTCCGGCCAGTGCCAGCAGCGCGAACATTGCAGTCCCGCCATTTTTCAAAGCCACGGAAGCCTTGCTGAACGTTCCCGGCCACATGATACCAACCGACAGACCACAGATTCCGCATCCGACAAGCGACAGGAATGGAATCGGTGATGCAACGATCAACAGATAGGAAAAAATGCACAACACACTGCTGCCAAGCATAAACCGGTCCAGATCGATCTTGTGTCCGAATTTTCCATAAAATGCACGGGAACTTCCCATAAGGATTGCAAAGGTCATAGGACCTGCCAGATCGCCGATCGTCTTTGTCACACCCAGTCCCTTTTCCGCAAATGTCGATGCCCACTGGCTGACTGCCTGCTCACTTGCTCCTGCGCAGAGCATCATAAGCATCATCACCCAGAATACTTTGCTTTTACAAAGATCCAGCATTGTCATACCGCTTTCGCCCTCTTCGATCAGCGGCGCGATCGGTGCCTTTGCAAAAACAAATGCATTGATAACCGGAATCAATGCCCAGATGCATGCAAGTATCTTCCAGTTTGCAATGCCGAAAATACCGAAAAAAACGGTAGATAACAGCACAACACCTACATGTCCCCAGCAATAAAAGGAATGTAGAAGGCTCATCGCTTTTTCTTTATTATCGGTCGGACAACTCTCCACAATCGGGCTGATCAATACCTCAATCAATCCACCGCCCAACGCATAGATAAACACTGCGATCAGTAACCCTGCAAATGGTCTGATGATTGTAATGATCTTAGCTGCAAAAGAACATTTTCACAGCATCCGTAAGTGCGTCAATATCGGCGCTTCCCATAAGTTCTCTTGCCGAATGCATCGCAAGAAGCGGGATTCCGATATCCACGGTTTTCACCGGCATCAGAGTCGATGCGACAGATCCTAATGTACCTCCACCCCGCACATCGGAACGGTTTACAAAACGCTGATAAGCGATTCCATTTTTGTCACAGATCTGGCGGAGAATTGCCACAGCCTCTGCATCTGTCGCATAGGACTGGGAGCAGGCTTCCTTGATGCAGAATCCACTTCCCAAAACCGGATGATTCGTGATATCCATCTTTCCTTTGTGGTTTGGATGCAGACCATGTGCCACATCTACCGACAAAAGCATGGATGCATATAACATACGTTCTGCCTCTTCCTCGTCTGCTCCCATGCTGCGTAAAATGCGCCGTGTCATATCATGCAGTAAAATAGAAGCTGCACCCTGTTTGCTTGTATTGCCGATTTCTTCATGATCAAACAATACAATCAGATTGATTCCATCCGCACGCTCCCCCTGCATCAATGACTGCAATAATGCAGCTACAGACGTCTGGTTATCCAGCCTTGGAGATGACAGAAATGTATCTTTTACACCCACGTACGCCGGTTCTTCCATGCAATAGGTGTTCAGTTCAAAGTCGAGAATATCTTCTTTGTCTACCGCAAGTTCTTCGGCTAAAAAAGTAAGGAAATAATCGGTCGAAGTCTCCTCTTTTGGAAGGACATCCAGAATCGGCATGAGATCCACCTGATTATTGATTTCAACGCCTTTATTTACTTCCCGGTTCATATGAATCGCCAGATTCGGGATAGTAAGTACCGCCTTTTGGGAATGATACAAAACAGTACGCGGTGCAAATACATCCTCGCTTCGCAGTACGACCCGTCCAGCAACGCCCAGCGGCCGGTCAAACCATGTATTTAAAATCGGACCACCATATACTTCCACGTTGACCTGTGCATATGCCTCCGTACGAAAATCCGGATTTGGCTTGATACGCATACATGGATAATCGGTATGCGCCGCAGCCATACGAACCATGTCTCCTGTGTGATAATTTTCCCCTACCGTAAATGCATACAGCGTCGTTCCGTGGTGGTTTAATACATACTTTCCACCCAGTTTCAAATTCCACTTTTCTTCATATGTAATCTCTTCAAAACCATCCTGCTTCAAACGCTTCACAGAAGCTTCCACACACTGAAATGGAGAGACTGCTTCTTTTAATAATTCTATTAAAAATTTCTGTTCCATGTTGTTCTCCTTTATTATCTGTATATTGTAACTGTTTATTTCGTATTTTATCACAAATCCTACCAAATTTCTGCAAAGTGTAGTAATATACTTTCATATACACACATTGCCCACAAGGAGGTATTTTATGCTTGCATTGCAGCTTACCGATGTCAAAGACTTTATGAATAAATTTTTGCGTAGTGAAACATTTGATCATTTTCTGTTACAGGAAGGTGTCATTACATCCGGCGCATCCTACGTGATCGACGGTCATATCCATCCTGACTTTTATACCAGCGAAGAAATGGAAGATCTTGAAATTACGGATTGTGATTTTTTGCCTTATGCACTGCTCCGTGGCAATTGCTTTGATCTGATCAAAGGGAAGAAAACGCCTTCTTCATTCAAATTTGTACTTCTTTTATCGCCAAAAAATCTCGAGCGGACGCTTTCGAGTATACAAAGCTTCTTTACCGGGAATGATATTACGGGAGTATTTTTGAATATCCGTTTCCAAAAACAGCAACTGACTCTGACCACCGGAATTTCCTATCGTATTTTCTCTGTCGATAAAACTTTAGACAACGAATGGGACCGTCTGGTGAAACAGTTCTTAAAACAGCATGAAATCACCTTTGAAGAACTTTAATTTGTTGCTTTACTTTTCCAAAGCGTTATGCTATTCTAAGCTTAGTTGCATAGCAACATAAATATATTGGAGGTACTTTCGATGAACAAAGGTACAGTTAAATGGTTCAACAACCAGAAGGGTTACGGATTCATCACCGCTGAAGACGGACATGATGTATTCGTACATTATTCAGGACTTAACATGGAGGGTTTTAAATCTCTCGAAGAAGGAGCTGCAGTAGAGTTCGATATTACTGATGGCGCTAAAGGTCCTCAGGCAGTTAACGTAGTAGTAGTTAAATAATTGCCTTATAATCAAGTTTCTATGTACCTTTTTCTTTGTAATTAGATTAAGATATTGGATCCGCGATTAGAAAAAGACAACCGATTTCCGGTTGTCTTTTTTTGTATGACGGCAGATAAATGTAACCATTCAGAACCATAATTCTAAACTTCAAAAGCCTCTTTGATACTGTCATAATGCAGGAAAATTCCCTGCTTGGCAAATTCTTTGATTTCGTCGAGTGTTGCAAACTTATATCCATCCGTCTCTGCTTCCTGCAAATGCAGATCACTCTCTTCGAAATCCATGATATAACGGTATACGTCTACAAAATAATTATCACCCTCTCCGGGATTCTCTCTGTGGTAAGTAAACAGATATCCTCCATCGGCACCACTGACATCCAATCCTGTCTCCTCTTTGATTTCCCGCTGTACAGCTTCTTCAGATTCTTCTCCTGCCTGTGCTGCGCCTCCGGAAACTTCCCACCAGCCAGGTGCCCATGCTTTTGTCATCACACGCTTTGTAATCAGAAAACGTCCATCCGGTCGTGCGATCACACCAAGTACTGTCAAATGATATTCATCATCCGCAAGATTAAAATGATTGCGCTCCATGGTTCTTCCTGTCCGCACTTTATTTTTATCATAGATGTCCCATAATTCCATAACCTGTTCCTCATTCTTTCCTGTTTTTGACATTTCGCTTCGTAACTATTCAAAACCAATTTGGAATAGTTACTCTATTTCTAAAAATAATAGCACAAACCAACGCTCTACGCAATTATCTCCAGCATATGTTTCCGATACCACTTTGGCATGAGATTGTTCTGACATTTTTCATTATGTCTTGGCTTAATCTCCATAGTCGTAAAATATTGTTTCCACAGCTCCGTGAAATAGTCATCTTCTTTCTCTGGTATATGAAGATTGTCCCCCGATACCAGCACACAGGCATGATAGGCTTCATGTACGGCAGCGATCTTACGGTTACAGTCATACATAATAAAGTTTTCATTTGGAAAACGATCCGAAAAATGATCCATCATAAGCGGAACCAGATTACATTTCGGTTCTATCTCCGCAAGAAGTACTGACGTTTCTCCACTATGTACCTCCCGGAATCGCAGAAACCCGCGCATCTTGTCCTCTTCATTTGCGACTTTTCGATCCAGTTCCATCATACGCATAACATACGGATCCGCAAGATGGTCCATGACACTATGTCCGACTGCAAATGCCCGCACAAGATATCCAAGAACTATGCTTGCCCGATCTTCCGCAAAATGGCACAGTGCCGATACAATGGTCTGATAATCTCGAAATCCCAGACGTCTCTGTATCGTGCGAACTGTCTTCTCTACTTTTTCTGCGTCCACCACAACTTCCTGTTCTTCTGCAAACAATGTCAGACAGCCCTCCCCCATCACAATCTCGATATCATCTTTATATGGCTGCTGCATCTGCTTTTTGTATACAAATGCATCATAGATTGCTGTAAAAATCCCTTCCAGCGAATCTTCGCAATGTAATATCAACATTCTTTTACTCCTTATAATCACCCGATCCTATAAATGATACTGTGGATCAAAAAGTGACAACTGCTCATATCCACTCGCAGTCCCATCCGACAAAAGCATCTCTGCTGGCTTCTCATTATAGATCAGATGCCGCGTAATATAATTCTCTTCCAGCTTTGTCTGATACATCATCTTTCCTTTGCAGGTGATAAAGTACAACGCACGTTTTAACACCACACCCATCTTTTTAATGTCGGAAAAATCCAATGATGCGTGCCTTCTGGCTGCAAGAATTCTTTTTGCACTTTTTGTTCCAATCCCCGGCACACGCAGAAGTGTATAATAGTCTGCCTTGTTGATTTCTACCGGAAACAGTTCAAGGTGATGTACTGCCCAGTCGCACTTCGGATCGATCTGCTCATTAAAATTCGGATTCTTCTCCGATAAAAGTTCATCAGCCTGAAAACCATAGAAACGCAGTAAAAAATCTGCCTGATACAATCGATGCTCCCGAAGAAGCGGAGGGTTCTTGCCAATCGCAGGTAAACTTTCATCCTCATTGACATTGATAAATGCCGAATAAAACACGCGCTTCATCTCAAACTTGTGATACAGCGCCTCGGTAACCGACATGATCTGGTAATCACTTTCTCCGGTTGCCCCAATGATCATCTGCGTACTCTGCCCCGCCGGAACAAAATAACGATCCGGATGTGACAGATTCCTCGTAATCTGTGATATGCTCCTATTGGGAACCGGGAAATTCTGTGCTATATTATTCTTCTTTGTAACAGTTCCCGCAGTCTGCATCTGTGTGAAATTCCAGCTTTGCTCCGCAACCGCGTCCGCTTTCTTCTGCTGGATTGCCTTCACACCGTTTTGATAGTCCTGCAATCTTGCATAACTGTCCCGCATCTCTGCCATCTGGTTATAATAAGATTTTTCGTCAATGTACACACGGCTTTTCATACTGGTAACACCATGCGTCTGACGGCTTTCTTTGATTCCATTCTGTATCTGCCGCATCGGTGAAAGAATATTCTTTCTTACCTTATTCGGTGCTACCTGACGAAGTCCCTCTGCGGTCGGCAGCTCCAGGTTCACGCTCATACGATCCGCAAGATATCCCACCATCTCCACCACATCAGCAGACGCTCCCGGGATTCCCTTGATATGCACATATCCATTGAAATGATACTTCGTCCGAAGTAAAAAAAGCGTCTCATACAAAAGCCCCATCGTATAATCCGGTGATTTAATGATACCGGAACTTAAGAACAATCCCTCGATATAATTTCTTCGATAAAACTCTACGGTAAGCTGGCATACTTCGTCCGGTGCAAATGTCGCCCGGCGATTGTCATTGGAAGCGCGGTTCACACAATACTTACAGTCATAAATACATTCATTGGTAAAAAGAATCTTCAGTAAAGAAATACATCTGCCATCCCCGGTAAACGCATGACAGATGCCGCTTGCAAATGCATTTCCCATATTCTTTCCGTCCCCGCCCCTGTGCACACCACTGGAAGTACAGGCAACATCATACTTTGCTGCATCTGACAGAATTGTTAACTTTTCCATAATGCCATTCATCTGCATGATATTTGTCATTTCATTACGCTCCTGCAAGTTCTAATTCATTCGCCTATTTTTCATTTCGAACAAACGTTTGTTTTATTATATTACAGAACGTATGTTTTTGCAAGACCTGATAGGAATAAACCATTTTATACCATATAAAAATAAAGAGACCATCCGGACAAACAACTGTCCAAATGGTCTCTTGAACTTTTATATTATTTTCGTTAGTCTCTGTGCATAGAGAATGTTTCCATATGATAGTTCTTTAAGTTGTCTAAGATCTGACGATCGTCTGCCTTATCAAGAAGCTCATCACGGAATTTCTTTGTCACGATCATATCATTGAAGGAGCTTGGTCCACCGACACATCCACCTTCACATGCCATACCTTCGATAAAGTCATCCGGTAACTTGCCTGCTTTCATAAGCATCAGGAACTTACGGCACTCTGCTGCACCGTTTGCCTTACATACCTTAGGCTCAATACCAGCTTCCATCTCTTTCATACTCTCTACAACAGCTGCGGTAACTCCGCCGGAGTTTGCAAAACGCTTTCCGTATACGGAAGACTCCTGATAGCTTGTATCGCCAGGCTGAAGCTCTACGCCTTTGGCGCTCATGATTGCACGCATCTCACTGTATGTAAGAACGTAATCTGCGTTTCCTTCGATCTTCTGGTCAATCACTTCGGATTTCTTTGCAACACATGGTCCAACAAATACCGTAACAGCATCCGGATCCTGTGCCTTGATCAGACGGGATACGGCACACATTGGAGAGATTGTTGTAGAAATCTTATCTGCCATCTCCGGGAAGTGTAAACGAACCATATTTACAAATCCAGGACAGCATGAAGTTACCTTCTTCTCACCTTCCTTATATGCCTCTACCCACTCAGCAGCCTCGGAAGCAGCGGTCATATCTCCACCTAATCCAGCCTCAACGAAACCATTGAATCCAACTTCCTGCATTGCTTTCTTCCAGCTTCCCATTGTGATGTTGGCACCAAACTGTCCTTCTGTTGCAGGAGCTGCAATTACATATACCTTCTTTTCAGACTTCAATGCATTGATAACATCAACCATGAATGTCTTAGAACCGATTGCTCCGAATGGGCAGCTGTGGATACATTTACCACAACGGATACACTTGGAATCATCAATCACAGAAATTCCATATTCATTGTATGTAATCGCATTTACAGGACATGCAAATTTACATGGTCTCTTCAGATGTGCGATTGCATTGTAAGGACATGCTGCAGCACAACGGCCACACTCTTTACATTTCTGTGGATCAATGTGGGAACGATGACGTCCTGCCTCGATTGCTCCAAATTTACATGCATTGATACAAGCCTTACCCATACAGTTCTGACAGTTCTCAGTTACTGTGTAGCTGGAAATCGGACAATCCTCACAGGCAGCACTCATTACCTGAATAACGTTTCCATCATCGACCGGGCCAGGTGCCTTACCTTCTGCGAGGCGGACACGTTGACGGATGATCTCACGCTCCTTATAAATACAGCAGCGGAACTGAGGTGTTGGTCCCGGAATCAAACGAACCGCAATATGATCTCTCTCAGTATCAAGAGTTCCTTCAAATGCCAGTTTTGCTACCTCACGCAGTACTGCATGTTTAATTTTAATTACATTTTCGTCAGCGTACATATTATCTCCTTTTCTAAATTTCTCGTTCGCATAAATCAGTCTTATTGTACATAAATTTTCAATAAAAATCTATATATGTATCTATCAAAATACAAAAAACATGGATAATTCAAACAGAAATCAAAAAATCGAGCCTTCCCTGCGGGCCGCCATGCAGGCAACCACGGAAGAACTGGAAAAATCCGGTGATCTTGCGACCGGGTTTTCCGAAACAGAAAATCTCTGGGAAGTCATTATTCTTTATTCCGGTACAACAGAGTCTTTGCAACAGACATTTCCCAATTACCGGATTACATTTCTTCTGAATAACTACGCCATTTTGCTTCTGCCGGAGGAAGCAATCGATACCCTCGCGGATTCCCCGCAGGTCATTTATATTGAACGCCCAAGACGGCTTTTCTTCGAAGATCTTCCGGGTATCCGTTCCTCCTGCATTACGGCAATCCAGGAGGCTCCGCTTTCCCTGACGGGAAAAGGCGTGCTTTTGTCTATCATAGATTCTGGCATCGATTATATGCATCCGGATTTTCAGAATGCGGATGGGTCCACAAGAATTCTGGCATTGTGGGATCAAACTATAGCACCCAATCCTTCAAAAAGTTTTCTTTCTCCTCCCGGCTATGCACTGGGGACACTGTTCACAGAGGAACAGATCAATGCTGCTATCGCTGCACCCACAGTACAGGAACGTGCTGCATTCTGTCCAAGCTTTGATTCCAGTGGACATGGAACACACGTTACTGGCATTGCAGCCGGAAACGGCCATGTGCAGATTGCAAACCGCGGAGTTGCCTATGAAGCTTCTCTTCTTATTATCAAACTCGGTGCACCCGGACCTATGGGGTTTCCAAGCACCACGCAGCTGATGCAGGCGGTCGATTTTTCAGTCCGCTATGCCATAGACCATCAGTTACCACTTTCCATCAACCTCAGTTTCGGCAATACCTACGGCTCCCACAGTGGCACTTCCCTGTTAGAAACCTATCTGGATTCCGTATCCGATCTGGGTCGGATCTGTATTGTGACCGGCAGCGGAAATGAGGGAAATAACGGCGGTCACGCCGGCGGACGCATTCTTTCAAACACCTCGAAGTCCCTGGAATTTGTTGTGGGCGATTATGAACGAAATCTTTCTATTCAGATTTGGAAAAATTACTGGGATGAAATCCGCATTCAGCTGCTTCCGCCGTTTTCGCAGGCTCCCATTCAGATTCCTGACGCTTCCGGAAGCTGGCGTTTTGCGGTGGGAGATACCGAGCTTCTTATTTATTATGGTGAACCATCTCCCTACAGTCTCTATCAAGAACTTTACATTGATTTTATCTCTTCCCGTACCTACATTGTTTCCGGTGTATGGACTTTTCTTCTTACTGCCCAGAATATCACAGACGGAATCTACGATCTATGGATGCCTGCAGCGGCAATCCGCGGCAATGCAACCCAGTTTCTTGCACCTACACCGGAAACCACACTTACAATTCCATCCACTGCTGCCAAAACAATCAGTGTCGGTGCCTATGATTCCAATACCAATACTTACGCTCCTTTTTCCGGACGCGGATTTACATGGAATACGAATCAGGTAAAACCGGATATTGTTGCTCCCGGAGTAGACATCACAAGCTGCGCTGTGGGCGGAGGCTACGAAACAAGAAGTGGTACTTCCATGGCCACACCATTCGTTTCAGGAAGTTGTGCCCTGCTCATGCAATGGGGCATTTTGCAGGGAAATGATTCTTTTTTGTACGGTGAAAAAATGAAAGCCTATCTGATAAAAGGGGCCCGGAAACTTCCCTTTGTAGAGAAATATCCAGACCCCCGCGTAGGTTGGGGTGCCCTGTGCGTATCCGCAAGCATCCCCTCTTTGTAATTTTATTCTTCTCTCATAAATCTGTCATAGAATTCCTCTTTTGGAACCGGCCTGCCAAAATAATAACCCTGTATCATTTCTGCCTTTGTTTTGCGAAGAATATCTACCTGCTCCTTGGTTTCTATTCCTTCTACGATACACTCAATGCCAAGGTCATTGATAAGAGAAGTCATATAATCGAGCATCATGCGACTTCTCTCATTGGTCGTAATCTCAGTTACCATGGAGCGGTCAATCTTAGCGGAATCAAAGTCGTATTGTAACAATACTGATAAATTTGAATACTGCGTACCAAAATCATCCATAGAAAGACGAAATCCCATCTTCTTTAGTGCATTAGATACATTCTCGATCACCATGTGATCCATGTCGCCAACCGTCTCTGTCACCTCAATATGTACCATTCCTTTCGGCACATCATATTTCCGAGTAACTTCACGGACTCTTTTCAAAAGATCCGGATACATCATGGTCTTTTTCGAAAAATTCAAAGAAATCGGTACCAGACGATGTCCGGCTTTCTGCTCCGCCTTCTGATATCGGAACACTTCTTCCAACACAAACAGATCAACCATGTAAATCAGATTATAATGTTCCAGAACCGGTATAAAATGAGATGGTGCTACAAGACCAAGTTCATCATCCAGCTGCCTTACCAAAGCCTCTGCTCCTTCTGTCCTTCCGGATGCAATATTCACCTTCGGCTGTAGATACACAAGATAATGATCTCTATCCAGCAAATCCTGCACTTCACGGATCAGATTTTCTGCTACTTTCCGGAATGCTGTGTTTCCATGAAGAATTTTTCCTTTATCATTATCCATGACAGCTTCCGCTTCTGTAATCTGCGAATACACTGCTGGATGCAAACTCCAGCTGTATCCTTTTGCAACAGAAAATGAAAATGTCTCTAACCGGTCTTTTAATTTGCGTATACGTTCCTCAAAGTCCTTTCGCTTTATGTTGGCACAAAGAACAAGCATTTCATCCTGATCATAGCGGAACAATCGGTATCCATCAAATATTTCCTTAAGCACTTCTGCCACTTCGATCAGTTTTTTGTTGCCATACAGATATCCAAACTGATGATTCATATCCGAAAGTTTGATAATATCCGTCGTGACAACGCCAAGTGATTTATATGTTTGCATTTCTCGTTCTTTTTTCCACAAGACAAAACTGTTACGATTCCATAAACCCGTAAGAATATCGTGTGTCTTGTTCTTTTCGCAGAGTTCATTCGCACTCTCACGCTGAAGGCATACACTCAAATACTCAGCAACCATCTGCACCAGCATGGACTCCTCAATATGTCTGCGCGGATTAAAAACCAAAAGCGCACCAACATTCTGATTATCCTTTAATAATAAGCTTGCAATCGCAGACCAGATTCGACATTTTACAAGCTCATCATATAATTCCGGCATCTCTGCTTTGATACGCTTAATATTTGGCAAACAGATATTAATGCGTTCATGCAGGATTTTCCAATAGGAATCTGACTTTCCATCTTCAATAAGATCTACGATCACTCGCGAAGTCATCTCTGCACTTTCTTTGTGGCTCTCGCTTATTTTTTGTTTTTCTTTTCGCGTCTTATCAATAACAATCACACAATCTGCATCAAAAAAGTTCTGTAATGACAATTCCATTCTCTTAAGTCCATCTGCAAAGCGGCCAGAAGATAGCTGGGACATACACTCTTTCAGCTCTGCCAAAAGCACATGATTGTCTGCCGTACTGCAGACTTCCTCTGCATATTGAATTTCTTCCTGTTCCTTTGCATCCTGCTCAAGATATTCCTGAATATCTTTAAAGAATATGATTTGATTTTTTCCTCTATGTTTTGCCGTATAGACCGCCTGATCCGCCTCGTAATACAAATCTGAAAATGTTATTTTACGATCATCCACTTCACTGATTCCAATGGAAGCAGCATATTCCATATCAAATATGATTGTCTTTAAACGCTCCTTCAAATTCTCACAGAATTTGTGAATATCATGCTCATCTTTGAGTCCCCAGACAAATGCAGCAAATTCATCGCCACCCAGCCGTCCTGCCACACCATGATTTCCAACCACAGCATTCAATACGGTGCCTGTCTGCTCAAGTACCATATCTCCCACGGCATGTCCCTGGGTATCATTGATCATTTTAAAATCATCGATATCCAGCATCATAAGCAAGGCCTTGCCTTCATAATTTTCGAGCTCTTTTTCACAGATTTCTTCAAATGCAGCATGATTATACACATTCGTAAGAGCATCCATTTCCGCTTTTCTGCGCATGTTCTCATTCGCAATCTTCTCATTATGAATGGAACGGAGACGGCCTGCAATGCAATCCACTTTCTTTCCATTCCCTGCTATACTGACCAGAAAAAATCGAAACCAGACTCCCTCTTGGCCAGGTTCACAAAAACGCACATCAAGCGTGGTGTGCGTCGGTTTACTCATACATTCCTTGATTGTCTGCTGGTACACTTCTTTATCTGCAGGGTCAACAAATACGCTGCCTATTTTATCTCCTGCAGCGTATTCGGATACATCATATACTGTAACAAACTCACCATTTTCCACCTTGTACACCTGCATGGTGTCCGTATCGGCTTCGTATTCCATAATGAATTCCTGGTTCTGCTCTGCTACGATCTTGAGTACTTCATATTGATTTGCTAAATTCTGCTTTCCCATAACTCTCCCATTTAGTTCCAGACAGTGTCAATTACCTCTATTAATTCGGAAAATTTCTGTATTTCCGGCACATCAGCTTCTACTTTTCCAAATCCGTATCCTGCATGAATGAACCGAACACCCGCGGAGATGCTCGCATCATAGTCCCCTTGTATGTCACCAACATACACGGCATCCTGCAAATTATTTCTCTGATACAAAAGCGCTATATTCTCCCCTTTCGGCTTGTCATTGTTGCCGTAGCACTCGATATCCTCAATGAGATCATGAAATTTGTAATAATCCAAAAAAGCTTCAATATATCCTGTCTGACAATTACTTACAATATACAGGTGATAGTTTTCTTTCAAATTTTCCATTGTTTTGCGGATGTCCGGATAAAGGACCCCGCCATGCTTACGCAGATAGTCATTTTCCAGCTTACAGCACAGATCCAGAAGTTCTTTTCTTTGTGCAGCATTCAGTCCCGGAAACAGGATATCTGCAATATCTTCCATTGTCTTTCCCATTACTGACTGAATATCGCCTGCTGTAAGTGGCTCTCTTTTGTAACCATATGCAAGGATTGCTTCATTCCAGGACTCTGCGACTCCCGCCGCAGAATCCCAAAGTGTTCCGTCCATGTCAAAAATTATGCCTTTTTTCATGCTTCGTCAATTGCCTTTCCAATATCGTGTCTCATATATTTATTTGCAAAGTCAATCCACTCTGTCGCCTCATATGCTTTTGCTCTGGCTTCCTTTAAATCCTTACCTGTTGCCGTAATGCCAAGTACACGACCACCGTTTGTCACGATACGTCCCTCTTTGTCAAAAGCGGTACCTGCATGGAAACAGTAGTAATCATCTTTTCCTTCGAATTTCTCGAATCCCGTGATCGGAAATCCCTTCTCATAAGACACCGGATATCCGTCAGATGCCAGTACAACACAGACTGCTGCGTTGTCCTCAAACTGCAGATCAATGGTATCAAGTCTGCCGTCAACACAGGCTTCCATCACATCAATAATGTCATTCTTCATACGAGGCAGTACGACCTGTGCTTCCGGATCACCGAATCTTGCATTGTACTCAAGTACCTTTGGTCCGTCTTCTGTAAGCATCAGGCCAAAGAAAATAACTCCGGTAAATGGACGTCCCTCTGCAGCCATAGCATCTACAGTTGCCTGATAAATATACTTCTTGCAAAAATCATCCACTTCTTTTGTGTAGAACGGGCTTGGTGAGAAGTTACCCATACCACCGGTATTTAATCCCTGATCTCCGTCTTTTGCACGCTTGTGATCCTGTGCGGAAGACATGATTTTGATTGTTTTTCCATCAACAAAAGAAAGTACGGAAACCTCGCGTCCTGTCATGAACTCTTCGATTACCATGGTATTTCCGGCATTACCGAACTTCTTGTCCTCCATAATGGTGCGGACACCTTCTTTTGCTTCTTCAAGTGTATTGCAGATCAATACACCTTTGCCCAAAGCAAGTCCATCTGCTTTCAGTACGATTGGCATCTTTGCAGTCTCAAGATATGCAAGTGCCTCGTTTGGATCTGTGAAATTCTCATATTCGGCTGTCGGAATGTTGTATTTTTTCATGAGGTCCTTGGAAAAAGCCTTCGATCCCTCAAGAATTGCCGCATTTTTGCGTGGTCCGAATACCTTCAGTCCCTCTGCCTCAAACACATCAACGATTCCGCCTACTAACGGATCGTCCATTCCAACGATTGTAAAATCAATTGCCTGCTCCTTTGCAAAAGCAACCAGTTTATCAAATTCCATGGCACCGATCGGCACACACTCTGCAAGTGCTGCGATACCGGCATTGCCCGGTGCACAATAAATCTTATCTACACGTTTGCTTTTTGCAACACTTGTCACAATTGCATGCTCACGTCCACCGCTTCCTACTACAAGAACTTTCATGTCTACTCTCCTTATTTTCAAGAACTCTATCCGATATGTACTTTACCGTCTGTCACGGTAACTTTTCCGTTTGCAATCAGATCAATCGCCTTTGGCATAATGATCCATTCTGCCTGCTCCATCACACGGCGCTGCAGAACTTCCGGTGTATCTGTCTCCTCCACATCAACTGCTTTCTGCAGAATGATCGGACCTGTATCCGTTCCTTCATCCACGAAATGTACCGTTGCTCCGGTCACTTTTACACCGCGGGAAAGAACACCTTCATGCACTTTCAAGCCATAATACCCTGTTCCGCAGAAAGATGGAATCAGTGATGGATGGATATTGATGATCCGGTTAGTATATTCTTTGATCATCTGCTCCGGGATTACAACAAGGAATCCTGCCAGCACAACCAGATCCACATGATAGGAATTCAGCTGTTTTAAGAAATCCTCGTTGAATGCCTCTCTGCTTGCATAATCTTTCGGGCTGATGCAGATGCTTTTGATTCCATGCTGCTTTGCACGCTCCAAAGCGTATGCATTCTTATTGTTGCTGATCACCACTTCGATTTCTGTGTTGGTGATCGTCTGATTTTCAATTCCATCAATGATGGCCTGTAAGTTTGTTCCACCGCCGGATACACACACTGCGATTTTTAGCATAATGTAACACCCTTCTCTCCGTCTGTGATCTTTCCAACCACATATGGAGTATCTCCAGCTGCCTTGATTGCTTCCATTGTCTTATCCACATCTGCAGGATCTACAGCGAGAATCATTCCAAGTCCCATGTTGTATGTATTGTACATCATCTGCTCTTCAACGTTTCCTTCCTTTGCCATCAAAGTAAAGATTGGTGGGATTGGATAGCTGTTCTTCTCAACAACAGCGTGCTTTCCTTCCGGAAGCATACGTGGAATATTCTCGTAGAAACCGCCACCTGTAATATGGCTGCATGCTTTCACGCGAACTCCTGCATTCTTAATGGACTTTAATGCACCAACATAAATACGTGTCGGAGCAAGAAGTGCCTCACCGAGTGTTGTACCAAGTTCATCCACATAAGTATTTAATGTCTCTTTGTCCATCTTGAAAATCTTGCGGACAAGGGAGAATCCGTTGGAATGTACACCGGTACTTGCCATACCGATCAGTACATCTCCAGCCTTTACATCCTCTCCTGTAATGATGTCCTTCTTGTCTACCACACCTACGGTAAATCCGGCAAGGTCATACTCATCCTCCGGCATAAGTCCAGGATGTTCTGCAGTCTCTCCTCCGATCAGTGCACAACCGGACTGCTTACATCCTTCTGCTACACCGCTTACGATCGTTGCGATCTTCTCCGGATAGTTCTTTCCACATGCAATATAATCCAGGAAAAATAATGGTTCACCACCTGCACATGCAACGTCATTTACACACATGGCAACAGCGTCAATACCAATGGTATCATGCTTGTCCATCAAAAATGCAAGCTTTACTTTTGTTCCACATCCATCTGTTCCGGATAACAGAACCGGCTCTTCCATATTTTTGATTGTATCTAAAGAAAAAGCGCCGGAGAAACCACCAAGTCCACCTAATACTTCCGGACGCATGGTTGCCTTCACGTACTTTTTCATAAGTTCCACTGACTCGTATCCTGCCTCGATATCTACGCCTGCGTTCTTGTAATCCATTTATTTTTCCTCCTAATATCTGTACTGAAATATATTATTATATCTAATAGTATATCTGTAAACACATGATTTTACCAATAGTAAATGGTAAATTTTCTAATTAGTAGTTCTTATATCCAACTTCTTTCAGGCGTGCATCTTTTGCCTCAACCTGCTCTTTTAAATTCTTGGAATACTCTTTGAGTCTTGCAAGTAAATCTGCATCGCTTGTCGCAAGAATCTTTGCTGCAAGAATTCCGGCATTTGCTCCACCATTGATGGCTACTGTCGCTACCGGAATTCCAGTTGGCATCTGGACGATGCTGTATAAAGAATCTCTTCCGCCAAGAGAAGTTGTATGCATTGGGATACCTATGACCGGCATTGGGAAAATAGCTGCACACATACCTGGCAGATGTGCTGCCATACCTGCGCCTGCAATAATTACTTTAAAGCCTTTCTCCTCTGCGGTCTTTGCATACTCAAAGAATACATCCGGCTCACGGTGTGCAGAAATGATTGTCATCTCATAGCTTACGCCAAGCTGATCCAAGATGTCTGCTGCCTTTGCCATAACCGGCATATCTGAGTCGCTTCCCATTACAATTCCTACCTGTGCCATTTTCAATTCCTCCTGTTTTCCTTCGTTTTCAAGTTAATATCTATTGGTTTCGCTGTGCGTCCAAAGCATCGAGAGGCTCATTCAGCTTCTCGGTTCCCGGTACGACAAAGCGTCCATTTACAATAATGTCCTCTGTGGTTTTATCCTTGCGGATCACGGTAATTTTTCCAAGCTCGTCATACGGAATCGTAATATCGGTATGACAGTTAAAATAAGCTTTTGAGAGGTCTTCTTTTCGAAGCATCGAAATTTCATTGTCCCTTGCGACAATCGCCTTGCCGTCCGGGTTATAGGTCATATTGTCCTCATCATAGGTGTAGCAGGTATCTCCCACTGCAAAATGTGGTCCTGTCTTTTCTGCAATCAGAATCGGCAGCTTATCCGCAATGCCATATTTACGGGCCATCACATAAGCCGTCGTGTTGGTCCCGATGGCGAACTCTCCCATCGGAAGTGTCTTATGATGATACAATACATTATCTTCAATATATTTTTTATTTTCTGCTTCCTCGTCAAAATTCGTGCAGGTATAAGATGCAATCTTTCCATCCACGAAATCCAGTTCCAGATTTTCGTAGTTCAATTCATTCAGATATACCTGACTGACGTGAAGCTTTCCATTGGTTCCGGTAAGAACCGGAGAGGTAAACACTTCTCCCACCGGAATATTGACATCTGCCACGCAGTTTTCAAATGCGGTCTCTTTTGCAGGATCCGACAGCGGATAAATTTTCACATACAGATCCGTACGGTTTCCGTTCGTTCCCTGAATGTGTACCATATCAGCCGTATCTAAAACATCGATGATCTTCTGCTGCATATCACGGTACAATGCATAATCAAGCGTATTGATTTTAACGGTCTCTGCAAAAATCTCCTCGAACTGCTCCCCGATAGAAGGAACCGGATATGCAATGATTGTAAAACTGCGTTCCTCCCCACGGATATATTTGTTGATCAGCTGACTGGATTCACTGCGCTGATATACCGACAGCTTCTGCTGCTTTTCGGTAAACTTCACACAGGAATCTTTCTGCTCCGGTGAAAAAGGCTTCGTGCCAAAAATGTCAATTACAGCCGGGCCGCCATATGCCGGTGCCTGCACTTTTAATTTTTCCCAGACGCTGCGTTCCACTTCAAGTCCGCGCTCAATCAACGCCTTATCCAGCCAGAGTCCTCTGTCCTCCCGATGGTCATACGCGTACTGTTTATTCAATGATACCGAAAACGGCCGCAGGATGGAATCCAGCCCCATCTTCTTAAAATTGTTCACTGCATAGCGTACCATCCGCTCGAACCCAATTGGATAGCGAATCTCAACAATAGATTTCTTCGTAATATCTTTTCCGGTTGTGGCAAATCCGATGCGGTATCCTTCCGTAAATGTATCTGCCATCGCCTGTACCTGTTCGTCAGAAAACGTATTTAAAAACGCATACGATTTCATTTCATCGCTGCCGATGCACATCGCATAACGGAACAGATAAGAAGCATCTGACAAATCTGCCTGCATGACCAGTTCTTTATAATAATCGTCTCTTGTAGTGACCAGACGCTCAATGGCATCCTGATTAAATATCTCGGTGTAATCATGCATGAAAGAATAAATAATACTCTTCAACTCTTTTACACTTAAGTTATCAATGTCTTCAAAACAATTATAAAGTTCTACAAAAAGCTCCGCATACAGACAGATATAGGTAAGATTTCCTTCTGCACAATATGGCGCGATGCTGTGAAACTTTGCATCAAGCATGGAAAGAATCTGTCCGTATTCCGTTCCCATACAACTGCATGCATATGCCGGGTTTGCGAAGCTTTTCTCATAACCAGCCTCCTGTACATCATCATACAAACGCTGATTTAACTGTTCCCCCTGTGCCGCTGTCATTGTGGAAAATCCACCGGATATCGCCTCTTCTGCCACACGATGCTCCAATAGAAGATACTTCGCCATCTGCTCAAAATATCCGCGATAAACTTCCGGTACCGTGAGTGCGCCATCTACTGCGATGTCTCCGATGCGCTCCATGACCAGCGCAATTCTTTCTGTATATTGTTCATTATTTTCCCGGAACAATTCCTTATAACTCATACCTTCAAAAACCTCACTAAGGTATACATCAAATTACATGCATCGATGATACCTTTTGACCCTTTAATCATATTACAAATCCCATGACATAGGTTCCTGCCCAGCATGCAATATTAACCACTGACAGAAACAGTCCCAGTCTTGGGAACAGGCGGAAAGAATCCTCTTCCCGAAGACTGCCTGCCGCAACAACTACCACAACAACGGACGCAAGCATTGCGAGCACTCCGATGCTTCCATAATAAGCAGACAGTTCTCCATTTGCACGAAATGCAAGTTCCAGAATCACCAGATACAGCACCAAAAGCACAAGGGCAAGAACCGTAGCCACAATTCCTCTCTTGGAATGGGTCTTCTCTGTGAACTTGTAAGATCCGTGTCTTTTGTGTTTTCTCATTGGTTATCCTTCCCATTTCTTATTGTTTTAATAATAAAATACGTCAAGTATCCAAGTAATCCGCCCAGTGTATTTAAAAACAAATCGTCCACATCAAAACATCCCATTCGAAATACCAGCTGTATAACCTCCACCAGAAGGCTGAGGAGAAAACAGTGAATCACAACCACGATTCCATTGCGTTTCTTCGGATGCAATGTCGGCAGAAAAAAGCCAAGTGGCATAAATGCGATCACATTTCCTGCGATATTGATGAACACTGCTTTAAATCCAAGCAGATGCCGGTAACGGATAAAACGTGTAATCTCTTTAAAAAGCGTGAGATTATACCGGTACTCTTCTCCAAACTGTGTTCTTCCAAA
>ERZ1034928.308-NODE-308-length-26555-cov-7.889585_pt1 | contig 26555 bp, 37 predicted proteins | sample MGYA00520627_ERZ1034928 | MGnify/ENA primary metagenome ERZ1034928 (study PRJEB33766, sample SAMN09781755) | gut metagenome | biome: gut microbiome | host: Homo sapiens | place: Madagascar | study: EMG produced TPA metagenomics assembly of the PRJNA485056 data set... | reverse complement strand
TTGAAAGTAAATTGTCTTTCGGCAATAGAAACGGATGTGATCAGAGTTGATTTGGCTCTTGATGAGAAAGAGGGCGAAGTAGATGAGCAGACTGATTGATGCTGATGAATTAATTGAATACATTAAAGCTTTTGAAATTGGCACAAGTATTAGTTCTGACCAGAAAGAGTTTATTGATTGTGTCAACAGGCAGCCGACAGTTTTTGACGTGGATGAAGTTGTAAGGCAAATCAAAGATATAAAAGATAAGAAATATGCAGCTTGCACAGATCAAAAATGCGGATGCTGTAAATATCTTAGTACTTGTTCCTGTGGAGATAAGGCAGATAAACTTGCGTTAGACTGTGCAATCGAGATCGTGAAAGGTGGTGGAGTTGAATGAGAGAAATTCTTTTCAAGGCAAAGCGGATTGATAATGGCGAATGGATTGAGGGGTATCTTTTTGATAATGGATTTGACGGAGAAGAGAAAAAATATTTCGTAGGCGGTTTGATTATTGAGAAATACAATGGAACTGCTTGCGATGATTGGAATATTACAGGAATTGATTTTTGCGAGATTAACCCAGAAACCCTCTGCCAGTTCACAGGACTTTACGACAGATACGGAAACAAAATTTGGGAGAACGATATTTTAAAAACGTGGTCTGATGAATACGCACAGGTAAAATTCGAATTATACAGTACAGGATTTTCAGACGGTGATTACAATCAAGGATTTTATGCTGCATTTCCGGAAAATTCCTATTATCGGCATGAACTTGGATTTTGGTGTAAAAAAACGTATGTCAGAGGAAACGTTTTCGACAATCCAGAATTGTTACAGGAGGTGCCGGAATGAGTAAATCAGTATTAGTGATTAAGGCACCAGAAAATTGCTATTCATGTTGTTTACACGAACCTATTCGTAACTGGTCATATTGCGCAGTAAAGTTGAAACGTATTGAGGATTCGAGTGTTAAGCCTAATTGGTGTCCACTGAAGCCATTGCCGGAAAAAAGCACTATCGAAAATGACATGACGGATTATCAGTGTGGATTGGTTGATGGTCGAAATCAGTGCATTGATGAGATTACAGGAGGAATGGAGTAATCATGTGGTTTCTATGTCAAGAACCATGCAAAACATTAGAAGAAGCACGAAAACGAGCAATGGAGATTGGACGAGAGAATTTTGATTCAATACACAAAGAGCATTACGGATTGCTTTTTCGAAAAACTATATATGTAGTTCTCTGGTGGAAATGGATTGAGAAAGGAGAGGTGAAGTAGATGGAGAGATTAACAAAAAGAGAAATTAGCGGAATCACGTACAACAATAGTCCCGGATTCATATGCAGTTGCTATTGCGATAATTGTTCAAAAGGAACAGGAGATTGTGACAGATTAAAAGCTATGGTCAATCGTCTTGCAAAATTTGAAGACTTGGAAGAACAGGGCCTACTTATAAGATTGCCGTGTAAGGTTGGAGAAAAACTGTGGTGCATTGTTAATGGGAAAATCAATGAGTTACGAGTACACCATTTTGATGCGCTAGCCTTCGGAACTACGGATATTGTTTTTAGATATGCGAACGGATTCAAATTAGAACGCTTTGTGGGAACACTTGGCAAAACCGTATTCCTCACCCGTGAAGAAGCTGAGAAGAAGTTGGAGGAGATGAAGAATGAATAACAAACCTACACCAGAAATAACTCCGCAGCTCGCTAAATCAGCATTCGCAGTACTGCATCAATATTGCAATTCAATCAGTCCACATGACTGTATCAGATGCACATTTTACGAGCATTGCCCGAAGTGTTTCATGGGATGCCCGGGCGATCAGGGCGAGGTAATCAGAAAGTTTCAAAGTAACGAATAATTGTAAAAAATAAAATTGTGCGATATAATCAGTAAAAGGAGCGAACACAATGGAAAATATTGACAAAATGAAGCAGGATATAATAACTCAAATTGAAAGCATGAGTGTCGAAAAATTTGAAAAATTCACGAATGTATTGATCGGAAGTACAGACATGGAAGATGGACTGATAGATACATCAGTATTATTCGATTGCAAAAAATGTCAAAAATTATATGGATGTTCAGAGAGAGATGACAATTACAATGAATGTTCAGAAAAATTTAAAAAGTATGCGTTGAGTGAAGAAAAATAATATTCTTCGCAATTAGAGAGCCGGTAAATACCGGCTCTTTTTTGTTGCAAAATTCTTCAAACATGTACCACAACTTTTCTGCTGACCTGTGATAGAATATACTCAGAAGTATTACTATGGGATTTTATAGCCAGTTGGAGGTGAGAACGTGGGAATGACACCAATGTACACAAGCGTTGAGGAAATTGAGGGTAAAATAGAACAGTATTTTGAAAACTGTAAAGGTTATCCTTTGACTGATAGTAACGGGGAACAAATATTTAACAAATTTGGTTCGCCCGTATTCGTAGACGTTCACCCTCCGACTGTTACGGGACTTGCTTTAGCACTTGGATTTACGAGTAGACAGGCACTTTTGAATTATCAAGCAAAGCCAGATTTTGTTGACACGATTACGCGCGCGAAAGCCAGAGTGGAACAGTATGCGGAGGAAAGATTGTTTGATCGTGACGGTTCAAACGGCGCACAGTTCAGTCTAAGAAACAACTTTAAAGGCTGGGATGCTGACAAGAAAAATGGTGATTCTGGAGATGGAAAGATTACGATTGTAAATAATATTCCGAGACCCGAGAAGCAGAATGAACGAGAATCCGATTAATCTGAATGAAATTATAGCTCCGGCTTTTTACAATGTGTTCTGGGACATTCTGGATGGCAAACACACCTATTATGATTTGTACGGCGGACGTGGATCCACTAAGTCATCCTTTGTGGGGGCTATGATACCTTTTCAAATGATGCAGGATGCAGAAAATGGTGTAATGTCCAATGCTGTAATTTTCCGAAAAGTCGGAAATACGCTTCGAGAATCAGTATATGAACAGATCGCATGGGGAATTGATGCACTTGGAGTTAATGACTTGTGGGACACCAGCGTAAGTCCCATGCAGTACACTTATAAGCCTACTGGACAGAAAATCATATTCAGAGGACTGGACAAGGCAAAAAAGACTAAATCTATTAAAGCAAGCAAGGGATATTTCAAGTATCTCTGGTTCGAGGAACTTGACGAATTTTCGGGAATTGAAGAAATTCGTACAGTGCAGCAGTCGGTCCTTCGAGGTGGCAGCAAGTTCGTTGTATTTAAGACATTCAATCCGCCGATCAGCAGGAACAACTGGGCGAATGTGTATGTAGAAGAACCACGAGACGATAGCTACAGGCATAAGAGCGATTACAGATCGGTTCCTGTTGAATGGCTTGGTCAACAATTCCTTGATGATGCGGAGCATCTTAAAAAGACAAATCCAAGAGCCTATCAGCATGAATATCTTGGATTGCCTGTCGGACTTGGTACAAATATCTTTGAGTTGTTGGAAATCCGAACGATTCCAGACGAAGAAATTCAGAAGTATCAAAGTGTCTATCAGGGACAAGACTGGGGATGGTACCCGGATCCCAAAGCATTTATTCGCGTGGCTTATGTCCCTAATCAGGACAAAGTTATCCTACTGGATGAGCTTGGCGGATGTAAAATTCGAAATACAGCAATGGCTGACCAGATAAAACAAAAGGGATATGATGATTATTCAATATCCTGTGGAGTTGATGAAGAAGAAAGCATTATTGATTTTCGAGATGCGGGGCTTCCGGCGCGCAGAGCCATTGTTACACCAGGTAGCCGTAAATATACATTTGAGTGGCTACAATGCCGAACACTGGTTATTGATCCAGCAAGAACGCCAAGAGCGTACAAAGAAATTATTAATTATGAACATGAAGTTGATAGCAATGGAGAAGTTATCGCAGATTATCCAGATGGCAACGATCACTGGATAGATTCTCTCAGGTATGCGACAAGTCCATTGTCGATGAGAAGGGGGAACAGTGCATAAAATGTTAGATAGGTATTTCTCGGATAAAACAAATAAATTCTTAAGCATCGGTTTAAAAATATATGGATCATCTGACATTAACGAAATCTTAAAAGTTGTAGAATATGAAGACATTATTGTGCGAGACACTTCTGTAAGATGGATGAATTTTAAAAGGTAGATTAAATGGGACTTATAACAACACTAAAAAGGTGGTTTAACATGATATTCAAAAAACAAGCCGAAGAGGATTTCAACATCCAGGCAGCAGAATTCCCGGAGATGGAATCGCTGATTAACCGGTGTGCGAACATTTACAGGGGTGCGCCAGAATGGTTGGATGATAGGAATAATATCAAGACGATTAATTTCGCGAAATCTGTCTGCTCAGAGACAGCACGGCTCGCAACATTGGCGATCGGTATCCAGATTGACGGTTCCGCGAGAGCAACGTGGCTTCAGGAGCAGATTGACAAGGTATATTTTAAAATACGCCACTGGGTAGAATACAGCTGTGCTTATGGAACAGTGTTTATCAAGCCAAATGGGGAAAGCCTCGATGTATTCACTCCGGCTGATGTAATGATTGTGGATTACGACAATCAGGAAATTAAAGGAATTATATTCAAGGATTCTTATACTGTCGGGCGGAAATACTATACAAGGCTTGAATATCACAGGTTTGTTGAAACTACAGTGGACGGTGTGACAACCTATCCGTACTATGTTTCTAACAGAGCTTATGTGTCAAAATCCCCTCAGTCCATCGGTGATAAGATTGACCTGAAACAGACCAAATGGGCCGACCTGATGGCAGACACACCGCCGATTCTTAAAGCGAACGGGGAGAAACTGGACGGACCTTTGTATGGAGTGCTGCGGACACCACAGGCGAACAATGTGGATATCAGCACACCACTTGGACTCCCAATTTTCGCTGAAGCCATTGAAGAGCTGAAAGACCTCGACATTGCATACAGCCGAAACGCCGGAGAGATTTTCGATTCTCAGAAGATTGTTCTGGCAGATGATAGACTGCTGATGCCAAGCGGTACACCTGTATCAGCAATGACGCCGCAGGGTATGGAGAACAGGCGAAACGAGATGAACTTACCTCACTTTGTCAAGAATGTATTCGGACAGGACGAAAAAGAATTTTATCAGGAAATCAATCCACAGCTCAACACAGATACCCGTATAGCCGGCATAAACGCCATTTTAAGCCAGTTAGGGTACAAGATTGGATTCTCCAACGGGTACTTTGTTTTTAACGAATCTAGCGGCATACAGACAGCCACGGGAGTAGAAGCGGAGCAGCAGAGGACAGTGCAGTTCGTAAAGGATGTAAGGGATAAGTTGGAATCTTGTCTGGATGAAGTAATCTACGCGCTGAACGTTTATGCTGATCTGTACGGACTTGCACCTGTTGGGGCTTATGAAGTCAATTATGATTTCGGAGATATCCTATATGTGCGTGAAAACGACCGTGCAAGATGGTGGCAGTATGTGACCACTGGAAAGGTTCCGGCATGGATGTATTTCGTGAAATTCGAGGGAATGACAGAGGATGAAGCGAAAGCAATGGTTAAAGAAGCCGAGCCAGACGAACCAACATTATTCGGAGAGGAGTAAAAAGATGGTAGATAAACCAGTAACGAGAGAAGAAAAATATCTTGCGTACTTGACAGGTGATTACACAGGTGAAATTCCAAAACCAATCACACGAAAAGAGAAGTATTTATACGAATTATGTTTGAAAGGAATAGGCGGTGAGATTTCACCGGAAGAAATTAAGAATGCAGTAAATGAGTACCTTGAAAAGAATCCAGTCAAGCCCGGAGCCACGACAGAACAGGCGCAGCAGATCGAGCAGAACAAGACGGATGTTGCTTCACTGAAAGAGAAAACTGATTCGCTAAAGGAAGATTTAGCGGATTTGTCAGAATCTGCAAAAAACGGAATATATCCGGTATCTGGAATCACATGGGAAAGTGGAACAATCAATACAGATGGCACAAGTGCTGCACAAAGAAAAATGATTACGACATCAGACATATTAGTTAAAGCGGATGGACTGAATGTAGAGCTTTCTGATTCAGCATTATCAGATGGATATTCGTATACCGTACATATTAAAAACATTGATGGCTCTTATAAAAAAGGTGGCGCATGGTATACAGAAAAGCAGACTCTATATCCAGAACGTAGTGGATATGTACGAATTACTCTATTTCTTAATACACAAGTGGGTACTATGTCTGTATCGGCAAATTCAAACATAAAAATTACAGAGAAACAATTAGAAACGGTTGCCGAATTAAAGAATCAGACAGAAGAAAATGCTTTCTTTTCGGATTTTTATAAATACATTTTCACAAAATGTATTTGCATTGGAGATAGTCTGACAAGAGGATTTTATAACACGCAGTACCCCAATGGCAACGGAGACTATCCAACATATCCTCAGCAATTAGCAAAAATAACTGGGTGGAATGTCACAAATGCCGGTAAAAGTGGAGCGGACGCAATTGAATGGTACACCAATAGACTAAATTTGTTCACCTATAACGACAAAGACATTGCTGTTATTTTTCTTGGCACTAATCACGGACTTACCGACACGGTGTCAAATGGCGCAAATACGTCTACAAATACAGGATGCTATATGTCGATAATTGAATATTTACACTCACAGAATGAGGACATAAAAATATTTGTATGTACAGTATCAAGCGTAAGTGGAACTGTCAGTGATGTGGCAACTACAAATAAAGCTATTAAGGATATATCTGATAAATACGATTATGTCTATCTTTTAGATATTAACGACAATAATTATTATGATTTGAATAATGATATTTGCCATCCATCATATATTGGAACAGTACATAGAGGGTCAAATGGGTATACGTTACAGGCGATGGTTATTGCTAATCTAATAAATGATGTTGTAAGGAATAACATTACCGATTTTGAAGTGGTATTACATGAAGGAAAAGGACAGTCTTAATTAACTAAATCGGGCTTAAGTTAACCAAATGGTACAGTAAAATTACTTATAATTAAAAAAAACTTGCCAGCACAAGAACTGGCAAGGCAAAATTATTTATGTTTCTTCCAAAAATCAGCTACAGACGGAGGTACATAAGTATCATTCTCAGATATTACAACTTCCGTCCGAATTTTGGAGTTATTAGGTAGAACAGGATCACCACCGTCACTAATCTCATCTGCTATTTTGAGCATTTTGATAGCTTTTTCAGAATACGGATATTCAATACCGCAGTTCGGGCAGGTGATTTTGCTTACAGCAATTTTATTGCTGATGTAATAACAGCATCCACAAGTGCAATAAATTTTCAATTTCAAAAACATTTTGCGACACCTCCTTAATAGGTTGATTGTAGCATATTTTTAAAACATGTACCACAACATTTATCGAAAGAGGTGATATACTATGCTTAGTCCAGAATATTTACGCCGGATAACAGAGGGCAGCGAACAAATTGCAGAAGAACTACATCAGTATATCATCTCTGAGATCGTGTCGAGAATGATGGCAAGAATCGGCAGAGGTGAGGACTATATTCTGACCAATGCGGATGCATGGCGAATCAGGACATTGCAGGAATCTGGCGAACTGCTAGAGGACATTCTGGCAGAATTATCCAGATATACGAAGCGTGAACAGCAGGAACTTCTTGAAGCGTTCGAAGATGCCGGAATCACCGCAATGAACTATGATGATAAGATATACAAGGCGGCAGGATTAAGCCCCGTACCGCTCGAGCAGTCACCGGCTATGATAAGACTCATGGAGCGAAATATGAATCACTGCTTGGGTGACTGGAAGAATTTCACAAGAACGACTGCAAGTGCCGCTCAGAGACTGTATATCGAGCAATGTAACCTTGCATATAACCATGTGATGACTGGAGCGGTTGGATATACGCAAGCTATCAAAGAGGCGGTTAATAATGTCGTGAGTGATGGCGTGACGGTCACATATCCATCTGGCAGAAAAGATACGATTGAAACAGCGGTCGCACGTTCTGTCAGAACTGGCGTAGCTCAGGCTACTGGTGATATATCCCTAAAGCGTATGGAAGAAATGGATTGGGACTTAGTTCTGGTCAGTGCGCACATGGGAGCCAGAACGGGTGACGGTGGCGAGAACCCTGGAAATCACTCATGGTGGCAGGGTAAGATATACTCTCGCTCTGGTAAGAACAAGAAATTCCCGCCGTTTTCCGTAACTGGGTACGGGACAGCAAGCGGATTGTCAGGGGTCAACTGTCGGCATAGCTTCGGAGCCAGTGATGGGGAATTTAACCCTTATGCAGAACTATCAGCACAAGATAAAGCCGACAAGGGAAAGCTGTACGAAAAGGAACAGCGACAACGTACTTATGAGCGGAGAATCCGCAAGACGAAGCGTGAAGTCCTTGGGCTGCAAGCAGGGGTCGACAACGCACCAAATGAAAAGGCGAAATTTGCCCTCCAACAAGACCTTGACCGGAAGTCTTACCTTCTCCAGAAACAAAATGCTGCATACAAGGATTACTGCAAGCAGAACGACCTAAGAGAACTGCAAGACCGGCTCATGATTGCAAAGTGGAATCGTCAGAACGCCGCAAAAGCCAGAGGAGCGGCGAAGAGATATAAAACAGCAAAGGGGATTGACTGATGGATAGATGGGTATATTTCAATCCTAATCCTGTTAAGGATAAGAGAACCGGAGATTGCGTTGTCCGGGCAATATGCAAAGCAACCGGGCTTGACTGGGAAACGGTATTCGCCGGACTTATGGTGCAGGCGTGTGCTTTGTCGGATATGCCATCAGCTAATTACGTTTGGGGAGCGTACCTCTATAAGCGTGGATACAGACGAAAGCTGATCGAACAGTCAGAACGATATATCTATACAGTCAATGATTTCTGCACAGACCACCCAACAGGCACGTACATTCTCTGTATAGATGGTCATGTGGTGACGGTGCAAGACGGTAAATACTACGATACATGGAATAGTGGTAATGAGATCCCGGTATATTACTGGGAAAAGGAGTAACTAAATGAGCATATCAGAATTTGTACAAATGTTTCTCTCAATCTGCGGAGGGGTGTCTATTATCGGAGGGGCGGCGGCTGTAATCTTTAAATGGATTACACCAGCGTTTCGACTTAATAAGCGAGTAGAAACACTGGAAGAACATGACAGGCGAGATTACGAAAGTCTTCAGAGGATCGCAGAGCGTGATTCATTAATTCTGGAAGTGTTATCAACCATGTTGGATAGTCAGATCAGCGGCAACAATGTGGAAGAATTAAAAAAAACAAAACAGAAGCTTACAAATTATCTTGCGCAGAATCAACGTTAGCATTAGTAAGGGGTATGCTCATGAAGTTGTATGTGTTCACGAAGAAAGATATAGACAGATTCTTGGTAGAGTGTAATTTTACACCGGATGAGGAAAGATTGTTCCGGTTAAGATGCCAGGAGCGCACTCTTGAATATTGTGCTGAACAGATGAATATGAGTATATCCACGGTGAAACGATTAAGCCGGAGAGTAAATAATAAAATAATTAAAGTATGTTGATACTTTTCAAATACTTATTTGGGTCTTAGATGAACTGTCTAAGGCTCTTTTTTTATTTTAGAATATAATCAGAAAGGCGGTGTATAAGATGGCATTATATAACAATCCTTATCAATATAGTTTCGGCGTTCCCGGACAGATGAACCAGTTTTCACAAACTGCCGTACCAGTGCCAGCTCAACCAGCACAGCAGAATAACAATGGTATTCTCTGGGTATCTGGTGAAGTCGGCGCAAAGTCTTATCTGGTAGCACCCGGGACAAGTGTTCTTTTGATGGATTCCGAATCTGAGAAATTCTATATAAAATCAACTGATGTTTCTGGCATGCCGCAACCTCTGCGGACGTTCGAGTATCACGAGGTAAACACTCAGATGCCACCTAAACAGCCTGTTCAGGAATCAGACAATAAATATGTCACTAGACAGGAATATGACGATTTAAAGGGCAAATACGAAGCTATCATAAACCGATTAAATTCTTTTTCTGAACCTGTTAGGGCTAATACCGCACAGGAATCAGCAGTCAAGGGAGGAAATGCAGATGAGTAATCCATTATTTAATGCCCTCGGTGGCGGGATGCCGCAGGGAAACGGGCCAATGCAGATGGTACAGCAGTTTATACAATTCAAACAGAATTTTAAGGGAGACCCGAAAGAAGAAGTTCAGAAAATGCTTCAGTCTGGGCGGATTTCCCAACAGCAACTTAATCAGGTTCAGCAGATGGCGGGGCAGTTCCAACACATGCTGAAAGGAATGAAATAGTAATAGTACATTACAATCTGGCCAGATTGATGTAAATACACAAAAAGGAGTATATAACTATGGATGGAAATTATAGCTTAGCAGATATTGCCGCCGCTACTGGAAACGGTAGAAATAATGACGGTATGTTTGGCGGAGATGGTAGCTGGTGGATTATTGTTTTATTCATTTTTGCTTTCTTCGGATGGGGAAACAATGGATGGGGCAATAATGGTAACGGCGGCGGATATACAGCCACAGCAGCTACTCAGGCAGACATTCAGAGAGGATTCGACAATTCCGCAGTAATCAGTAAGCTTGATGGAATCAATAACGGCCTTTGTGATGGATTCTATGCAGTGAATAACGGTATGCTTACCGGATTCAACGGAATCAACACCAACATCATGCAGACTGGCTTTGGAATCCAGCAGGCCATTAACGCCGACACTGTAGCCAATATGCAGAATACAAATGCTTTACAGGCTCAGCTTGCGAACTGCTGTTGCGAAACCAGAGAAGCTATCCAAGGTGTAAACTACAACATGGCACAGAACACCTGTGCATTGCAGAACACCATGAACAGCAACACAAGAGACATTATTGACAGCCAGAACGCAGGGACAAGAGCTATTCTTGATTATCTGTGCAACGAGAAAATTTCTTCTCTTCAGGCCGAAAACAACGATCTCAGACGTGCTGCTTCTCAGGATCGTCAGAGCGCATTGCTTACAACTGCAATGGCTTCTCAGACACAGCAGCTTATTAATGCAATCAATCCGGCACCGATTCCGGCATATCAGGTTCCTAATCCGAACTATTACGGATGCGGATGTAACACCGGATGCAATTGCTAATAACTTCATATCGAGAGTATCTTTCGATTGATTCGAATGTCGGCTTATGCCGTATTACACAGAGGGGCAGGTCGAAACCTGTCCTTTTGTGATATGAAAGGAGTATTTTTATGGCAGAATTTACAAATGTAGCTGCTCAGACTGTAGCAGCAAAAGGGAATGTAACGTTTTTAAACACAGCAGTCAAAGGTTCTAACTGTATTCAGCACAGAGAGGGAAGTGGAATTATCACACTGAGAGGTTTAACCAATCAGTGTAAAGCTAGATTCTTCGTGGATTTCTCTGGTAATATCGCAATTCCAACAGGCGGCACTGTCGGATCCATTTCCCTGGCACTCGCAATCTCTGGTGAGCCAGTTCTTTCTTCCCAGATGATTTCCACACCGGCAGCAGTGGATCAGTATAACAACGTGTCTACAGGTATCTATATTGACGTACCTCGTGGATGTTGCGTTAATATCGCAGCAGAAAACACAAGCGATCAGGCCGTTTCTGTTGCGAACGCAAACATTGTCGTGACCAGAGAAGCGTAGGAGGTGCAGTTATGAGAGATATTAAAGACTTATGCGCAAGAATCGAAGACGAACTGTCCAAAATCGCTGACAATGGACTGACTACCGGAAATCTGGACATGACATACAAATTGATTGATATGTATAAGGACATCAAAAACACTCAGTACTGGGACAAGAAAGTGGAATACTACAACACCGTCCTTGACGAGATGCGTGGCGACTATGGCAGTGATTACAGTGAACGTGGAAGAAAGCGTGATAGTATGGGGAGATACAGCGCGAATGACGGCAGAATGATGCCGGATTACGACCGGGGTAATTCTTATGCCAGACGGGGCGAACATTACGTCAGAGGGCATTACAGCCGTTCTGATGGACGAGACGCCTATGATGATTATATGACACAGAAACAGAGCTATCGTTCTGGCAAGTCTGAGGACTGTAAAAGGAAGATGCTTGCCGCCTTGGAGGAACATCTGGACGAGCTCACAACAGAAATGAGCGATATGTCCAAGGATGCAGAGTGCCGGGAGGAACGTGATCTTGTCAAAAGATACGTGGAAAAACTCCGCGATATGCTCTAATTGACCAAAACATGTACCACAACTTTTTGAAAGACTTGTGGTACAATGTATTCATAAGGAAGATTCGTAAGTGGCTGCCGCCACTTGACATAGACATTTTTCATTAGTTCCTCCTTTCTTCGATGCGTGCCCTTAATAGAAACAGAAACTTTCTGGAGGTTGAAAAGCGGATGCAATTTCCGGCACGTATCATTACTGTCTATATGACTTGCTCGCTCGCATAGACAGTACGCACCTCCTTGTAAAGGTAGATGGGCAGACAGGTGCCCGAAGCAACTCGTGGCAGGCATGACACGTTAAACACCTTGCTAACCCGGGAATCCGGGTTATGTGGAATGTACGTTAGTGGCAAACTGACAGAGTCGCGCTCTGGTCTCCGGTTCGATTCCGGGCGTTCCGCTTACCTTGCCAGTGGTCTATCTGGCTTAATCCATTACCTGCGGCGGCAGGTCAATAAACACGACCAGGAGGATGTATATGCAGAAACTTATTGACACACTTAAATCATTTGGAGTTGAAATCCCGGAGGACAAACAGGCAGATGTGAAGAAAGCACTCTCTGAGCATTATAAAAATGCGAAGGAAGTTGCAAAAACCCTGTCAAAAGTTGAGGGAGAACGCGACGACTGGAAAGAACGTGCTGAAACAGCAGAAGAGACATTAAAAGGTTTTGACGGTATCGACCCGGCAAATATTCAGACAGAGCTTGCTGGATGGAAGAAAAAAGCCGAGGATGCAGAGAAAGAGTTCAACGCAAAAATCTATGACCGTGATTTCTCAGACGCACTGAAAGCGGCACTCGATGATGTTAAGTTCTCCAGTGAGGCAGCGAAGAAATCAGTCATGGCAGACATTAAAGAAGCAGGTCTCAAACTGAAAGACGGTAAAATCCTTGGACTGAATGATCTGATTGAGCAGATGAAGCAGTCTGACGCATCCGCTTTTGTGGACGAATCTCAGCAGCAGGCTCAGCAGAATCAGGCAAGATTTACCACTCACGTTGGACAGCAGCAGACACCGGGGAGCATGACAAAGAAAGATATCGAAGCAATCAAAGACCCGTCCGAAAGACAGGCAGCCATTGCTCAGAATATCCAGTTATTCCAGTGATTTTTTACACCGACTATACGCCAAAGTATAGCCGCTAACCCAATACCTTAATAACTATGGGTAGAAAGGATTTTTTATATGGCAGCAAAAGCTAATCTTATTATGACTAATGATATTCAGGTCACAGCACGTGAGATTGACTTTGTTACCAGGTTCGAGAGAAACTGGCAGCACTTACGTGACATTCTGGGTATCATGCGTCCAATCAAAAAACAGCCGGGTGCTGTACTGAAATCAAAGTACGCAGAGGGTACTTTACAGAGCGGAAATGTTGGTGAGGGCGAGGAAATCCCTTACAGCAAATTCGTTGTAAAAGAAAAGAACTATGCAGAAATGACTATCGAGAAGTACGCAAAGGCTGTATCTATCGAAGCAATCAAGGATCACGGTTATGAGAACGCTGTTCAGATGACCGATGATGAATTCCTTTTCCAGCTTCAGACCGATGTTACCGGCAGATTCTATGATTATCTGAAAACCGGCACACTTACTTCCACAGAAACCACATTCCAGATGGCTCTGGCAATGGCCAAGGGTCGCGTTGAGAACAAATTCAAACAGATGCACAGAAATGTGACTGGCGTTGTTGGATTTGTGAACATTCTGGATGTATATGAATACCTTGGAGCGGCTGAGATCACTATCCAGAACCAGTTTGGATTCCAGTACATGAAAGATTTCATGGGATTCAATACAATCTTCTTACTGTCTGACAGTGAAATCCCACGTGGACAGGTTATTGCAACGCCTGTTGAGAACATCGTTCTGTACTATGTAGACCCAAACGAGTCTGACTTCGCAAGAGCTGGCCTGGTGTATACCGTATCCGGCGAAACAAACCTGATCGGATTCCACACACAGGGCAACTACCATACAGCAGTTTCCGAAGCATTTGCAGTTATGGGACTTACTCTTTTCGCAGAGTACATTGATGCAATCGCAGTAATTACCATTGATGAGACACCGACCCTCGGCACTCTGACAGTAAATTCCGTGGCTGGGACAGCAAGCGGTGATACAAAAATCACTGTAAATCCGGCTAAAGAAAACGCTAACAATGTGTACAAATACAAAGTTGGTGCATCTGAAACAACTGTGACTTATGGACAGAATCTCAGAAACTGGACAACTTGGGACGGAAAAGCTGACATTAAGGCAACAACCGGACAGAAGATTACAGTAGTTGAATGTGATGGAACATACAAAGCACTGAATTCCGGAAGCGCAAGCGTAACAGCAAAATGATGATCGCAGGAGGTAACTGGCATGGCTTATGCAGATTATGAATTTTATACAACTTCATATTTCGGTTCAGTCGTGCCAGAGACCGATTTTCCACGACTGGCAGAGAGAGCCAGTGATTTTGTGGACACAATGACGTTTGACAGGTTGGTGGACGGACTGCCGGAAAACGAACGCTCACAGAAGCGCATCAAAAAGGCAGTCTGCTCGCTGTCTGAATTAATGTATCAGATTGAGCTTGCTGAAAAGAACGCTGCCAATGCCGCCGCTAGTGGAACATCAACCACAATCGGTGCAGGTGGTAATTCAACAGGCATTGTAACATCCGTATCCTCTGGCAGTGAATCAATTTCTTATGCCACTCCTCAGCAGATTGGAGCGAGCGCAAAGGAATGGAGTGCGGTATATGCCGCCGCCGGAGATATACAGAAAACGAACGACTTACTTCTCAAGACAGCTTTGCCGCTTCTGATGGGAGTAAGGACGGATGATGGAATACCAATTTTATATGCGGGGGTGTAAGTATGATTTGCAATAAAAAGACTTATTCAGATATGCGAAAAGACTGTGAAAGCTGTCCAAACAAAGAGCAGTGTTGGAACGGCAAAAATGTTGGAGTAGCCTATTTAGACGCAAGCATCGCAGAAAAAGCATCACAACCGATTTTGAGAGAAACAATGACTATAAATGTCGGCGGTGTTCTTACAACGGCATATAAAGATGATATTGAAAGAGAAATATATAAGGCTTTACGAGAGCCTTTTTCTCTGAATTTTGGAGCATAAAGGAGTGATTATATGGACATTTCAACACTTGGCTCATGTATCGCGATTGTTATGATTTGCTACATCGTAGGAATGGGCTGTAAAGCATCAAAAAGAATCTCTGATGAATGGATTCCAGTAATCATGGCGGTTATTGGTGGAATTCTCGGAGCTGTCGGAATGGGAGTTATCCCGGACTTCCCGGCAACAGATTATATCACGGCAGTTGCAGTCGGTATGTTTAACGGATTGTCGGCTACTGGTGTGAATCAGGTTATTAAGCAGACAGTGCAGAAAGAGTGATTTTATGGGCGGACGTGGCGGAAGTAGTGGAATTGGTTCCGGTGGAAGCAGCGGTTTCGATGTGACTAGAAATGGTGAAACAACGAGGTATTATTTTTCAAACAAGAACGGGCGGCACTACTATCAGATTGGAATAGGTGGTGCGCCACAGCCTACTCCGCTGAATATGTCTGCGAGTGAATTCAAAAAAAGAGCAGCATCCAACGGCGCTACTGTGAAAAATATCTCCGCGTCTGAGATGAGAAAAGATCAAAAAGCGTATAAGGCCGATCGTAAGGCGACAAATACGTTCTTGGATAAAGAAACAGCATCGAACAGGACGCTGTCCAGTGGTTCGAGAGCGGATGCGAAAGTCAACCGTGTAAACCGCCGCAGACGTCGAAGAAAATAGCCTATGGCAAACCGAGAGACAAGTATAGCTTACGAAAATTTGAACCGCCGCATCTTTCCCGGCGTTGGTGAATACGGTATACCGCAAATAGAACCTGAGACATTCGAGGGCAACTGCGAATTTGTCGGTTTTAATTATGCCAGAGGAAAATGCAGTAATCCAGAAGAGAAAGCTGTTCATTTCTTCCTAGATGATTACCAATTTGACGCACTATGGAGAAATCCAGACAGGTACGTGGATAAGCTGCGCAAATTCCGGTACGTTCTGACGCCGGATTTCAGCACATACACCGATTTCCCTAAGGCCATCCAGATATACAACCATTACCGCAAGCACTGGATTGGTGCGTATCTGCAAGAATATGGTTGCCGTGTGATCCCGACAATCTCATGGAGTACGCCGGATTCTTATGATTGGTGCTTTGATGGAGAGCCAGAGGGTGGAACGGTGGCAGTTAGTTCTGTTGGGTGCATGAACAGCAAGGGCAAAAAGTGCCTATTCTTATCGGGATATAATGCCATGATTGAGCGGTTGCATCCAGAAAGCGTTATCTTTTATGGGAAAGTGCCGGAAGAGTGTAAAGGCAACATTGTTAGAATTAAAGCATTCCACGACAGATTTTCAAAAGCAATATGTGAGGGATAGGAGGGTATCATGTACGAAAAAACGGTGACGATTTTTAACTATTACGAATCAGCCACGACAGGAGATGCGTACTGGTATCCTCATGTACTATCTGGCGTTGACCTCATTACGGACAAAGGAGCAATCCTTAAAAAGTACGGGCCAGACGCAACTGACAACGCACAGCTACACATTCGTTACACCGTTCAGAACGGTGATATAACCATTGTTGATAAAGACGGCAAGATTCTCCCCTATGTGCCGCCCAAAGAGTGGAAACAGCAGATTAACAACGCTCTGGAGGATACTATTACATTCTCGGACGAATCATTCTTCTGGGAGGGTGAGTGGACTGGCGGAGCGGTAGTTGATAGTGAATATCGGAATGGATTCTACCAGTACATGAACCAGAACAAGGACAACGTTTTCAAAATCACCAGTGTGGGAGGACCGTATACACTGATTCCACATTTTGAAATTTTGGGTAAGTAATATGAGCAAGATTAAGCATTTCAAAGGATTCTCCGTAGTTGATGGAGACATGAAGATTAAGCTGAATATGGACAGGTTCTCCAGACAGTATCAGGAAGCTCAATACTTACTTGATGGAATGGTTATGGACAGCATGGTACCGTTTGTGCCAATGATAACTGGAAATTTCATTAACCGGACCAGGGCTGAAAGCACATCCTTACAAGGAACTGGAAAAGTATGCGCGGCGGCGGCTCCTTACGGACGTTTTCTCTACGAAGGGAAAGGGATGGTTGACGAAGCAACCGGAAGCCCATATGCAAGACGCGGGGCAAAGAAAGTCCTTGTCAGTCAGTTTTCTGGTCAGACAGCCGCAAAAGAGAATCTTGAATACACCAAACAAGCTCACCCACAGGCTCAGGCTAAATGGTTTGATGCCGCAAAACGGCAATACGGCAGTACATGGATTCGCAAAGTAAAAGCACAAGCAGGAGGTGGCGGGCATGGCGGATAAACCTATCGGAAAAGATGCAACCGGATATGAGATTCTGACAGATGCCATGAAAGCACTTCTAAACCAATACCCGGGACTGTATGAAAATGAAACAATCAAATTTGAGGAACTCGGCAAGGAGTCAGGAATTGCGTTCTCAGCAGACAATGGGGCTTTGATCTATTCAGAAAAAGAAGATGTCTGCGGCACGATGCATCAGGTGTGCCAGTATCCGTTTTACGTGGTATATCGTACAGCATCCGACAAGGAACGGCAGAAGTTATCTGTTCAGAAATTCCTTGATAACCTCGGCAAATGGATATGTCGAGAACCAGTTATCATAAATGGCTCTGAGACGCGTTTAAATGCGTTTCCTGAGCTTTCACAGGGACGAGTGATAAAACGTATTACCCGTGATAACTCCTATGGTTTAGAGCCACAGGAGAGCGGCGTACAGGACTGGCTATTACCATTGTCAGTACGCTACGAAAACACTTATGAAGTAATATAAAAATCGTCGGAGGTGGTAGATTTCGTTGCAACCACTCACCCTATGGGTTAAAAGAGATGCAGGAGCCGCAACGCCTGCCCGACGATTAGATAGTAACAACCGACTATCAATTAGAGATAGTCGCTAACTTACACAGCCTTTTAAAAGTTATGGGCGGAAAGGACATTTCTATGGCAGTTACAGGCAAGATTGACCGTAAATATATGGCTCATTACATCGACGCAGGTTCCCTCTGTGGAGGACTGACACCGAAGTACGAGCGTCTTGGAAAAGATCTGGAAGAGTACAATGTAGAACTCAATCCAGATACCGAAACATCTAAAAACATTCTCGGAGAATCCACATTTAAGCACAACGGCTACGAAGTTTCTTCTGACGCTGATCCGTTTTATGCAGATACTACATCTGACCTGTTTACAGCATTGCAGAAGATCGTTGATGGACGTCTTAAAGACGACAACCTCAAGACCAATGCAGTTGAGGTTCATCTTTGGACAGAAGCTACATCCGGCAAATACGAAGCATACCAGCAGGAGTGCTACGTTGTACCGACCTCCTACGGCGGTGATACATCCGGCTATCAGATTCCGTTTACCGTGAACTATGTTGGGGAACGTGTAAAAGGGAAATTCGACATCAGTTCCGGCACGTTTACAGCTGATAGTGAATAATCACATATACAAGGAGGGTACGCCAAATGGCAAAAACAATTAACACAAAAATTGATGATGGAATTTTTCTTTTCACTTTTACCAACAATGAAGATGAAATTTTTTCTTCTTTCAAGCTGAACCCGACCGACATTAATGTAGCAGCACGTGCAGAGGAACTGACAGAATACTTTGAGCAGCTTAAAGATTCTATCCAAAAAGTCACTTCCGGCAAAGAAATGGCTGAACTCAATAAACAGATTGAGGACAAAATCAACTATCTGCTCGGATATGAAGCATCAAAAGACCTGTTCAAGGAACCCATCACGGCAACGACTGTATTCGGCAATGGTCAGGTATTCGCGTATATCGTTCTGGATAAAATCGCAGAAGCAATCGCACCGGAAATCGAAAAAAGAAAGAAAAAAATGCAGGCAGCCGTTAATAAGTACACAGAGAAGTACGCAAAATGACCGCCTATGAGCTTCCCACCTCACTCAACATCAGTGGGGTGGATTTTTCTATTAGAACGGATTTTCGTGCGATTATTGATATTCTCATTGCTATGAACGACCCAGAACTGGATGAACAAGCAAAAGCAGTTGTTATGTTGCAGATTCTATTTGAGGACTGGCAGAGTATACCGGCTGAGTGTTTGAACGAAGCTTGTCAGAAAGCATCAGAGTTCATTGACTGTGGACAATCTGACGATAATCCGAACCACCCAAAGCCCCGTTTAATGGACTGGAAACAGGACGGGGACATGATTATACCGGCAGTCAACAAGGTAGCTCACAAAGAAGTGAGAGCAGTGCCATATATGCACTGGTGGACGTTTTTCGGCTACTTCATGGAATCCGGCGAGTGCCTGTTTAACACGGTTGTTGGAATCCGTAGTAAAAAGGCAAAGGGCGAACGCCTGGATAAATGGGAAAAGAAATTCTATCAGGAAAATAAGAACATTATTGATATAAAAACACGTCTCAGCGACGAGGAGCAAGCGTACAAAGATGCGCTGAATGAGATGTTGAACCTCAAATAGTTAGGAGGTGGACACATGGCTGCTGATGGCTCAGTCATTATTGATACCAGGATGGACACATCAGGTGTACAGAAAGGCGTATCAGCTATTAAACAGTCATTTAACGGCCTTGGAAGTGCTGTAAAGAAAATCGGTCTGCTAATTGGTGGAGCGTTCGCCGTTGGTAAATTAGTACAATTCGGCAAAGAGTGTGTAGAACTTGGTTCCAATCTGGCAGAAGTTCAGAACGTGGTTGATGTTACATTTACAACCATGTCAGACAAGGTGAATGAATTCGCTAAGAATGCCATGACCTCTGCCGGATTATCTGAAACCATGGCAAAACAGTATGTCGGTACGTTCGGAGCGATGTCCAAGTCGTTCGGTTTCTCCGAAGCACAGGCTTATGATATGTCAACGGCTCTGACGCAGCTTGCTGGTGATGTAGCATCGTTCTATAACATCAGTCAAGACTTGGCCTACATCAAGCTGAAATCAGTGTTTACAGGTGAGACCGAGACATTGAAAGATTTGGGCGTTGTTCTTACGCAAAGCGCACTTGACCAGTACGCACTGGCAAATGGTTACGGCAAAACCACATCTGAAATGACCGAGCAGGAGAAAGTAGCTCTCCGTCTGGCTTTTGTGCAGAAACAGTTATCTGCCGCTTCTGGTGATTTTGTCCGTACTTCTGATTCCTGGGCGAATCAGGTCAGAGTAATGCAGTTGCAGTTACAGTCACTCAAGGCAACAGTCGGACAGGGTTTGATTAATATTTTCACGCCTGTTCTGAAAGTTATTAATACTCTACTTGGCAAACTGGCAACACTGGCAAATGCGTTCAAAAGTTTCACAGAGTTAATCACCGGCAAGAAATCATCTGGCCAGACAAGCGGAAGCGGCGCAGGCCTTACAGGCGATGCAAGCGGCGTGCAGGATACGGCAGATGCTTACGGAGATGCGGCGGACAATGCAGAACAACTGGCTGATGCTACTAGCGATACCGCCGATGCAACAAAAAAAGCCGCAAAAGCCGCAAAAGATTATTTAAGCCCGTTGGATGAAATTCACAAAATATCTTCTGATACCGACACGGGGACAACAGGCAGTAATAAAACAACGCCTAGCAGCGGAAGTGGGCTTGCAGGAGCTGTAAACGGTGTAGACTATGGAAATTTGGCAAAGGGAGAAGATGTTCTTTCAAAAATGAATCCGGTTCTTGACGGGGTTATTAAACGTTTTAAAGAACTTGCGGGTTTGTTCAAAAAAGGATTCTGGGAGGGGCTTGGAGATTACAAACCTGTATTAGAAGACCTTAAAAAAAATATAGGGCTAATAAAACAGTCGTTAAAAGATATATTTTCTGATCCGGCCGTTTTGAAAGCAGCTAATAAATTTGCCGATGCTATAGCACTAAATTTAGGAAAAGTAACCGGATCAGTAGCAAGAATTGGGCTGACAATAGCACAAAACCTTGTTGGAGGAATAGCTAAATATCTATCTCAAAATACTGAAAGAATCAAAAAATATATCATTGATATGTTTGACACAGGGACTGAAATTGCTGATATTATCGGAAATATTGCAGTAGCATTTGCAGATATATTCTCAGTACTTGGCGGAGACACGGCACAGCAGATTACGGCTAACCTGCTTGGAATTTTTGCAGAAGTTGGAATGTCTGTAACATCCGTAGCTTTGAAACTTGGTAGAGACATTCTTAATATGCTGAGCAAGCCATTTGTTGATAACAAGGATATATTCAAATCAGCAATAGAAGGTACCTTGAAAGTGATAGAACATGTTACTAGCGGAATTCTTACCGTTGTACAAACAGTAAGTGACACAATCACAAAGCTATATGATGAGCATTTGAAACCACTCTTTGATTCAATTGCCAAGGGGCTTTCTACTATATTCAACACTCTTTTAACCGGATACAATACTTATATCCTGCCGGTTTTGCAGCAACTTGCTGAAAAAATCAAGTCGTTAATGGAGGGAGAATTAGGAAATGCCATAAAAAAAATTGGGGAATTTCTTGGCAGTTTAATTGATTTTCTCAAAATTCTCTGGGAATCATATCTCGTTCCGCTATTTTCATGGCTTGCTGCGAATTTAATTCCGATTTTAGGAAAAATCATTAAATTAGTTGGAACTTATACTATTAGCGGAATTAAAACATTAATTAAGTTTATAGGCAACATTGCAACTGCATTAAAGGGCGTCATGGACTTTTTAAAAGGTGTTTTTACTGGTGACTGGAAACTTGCATGGACAGGAATCAAGGAAACAGTATCCGGAATTATTGAAGCAATCAAAACAATTGTAAAAGGCGGAATCGAAATCGTATTAAATACAATCATTGGAGTTATGGAGCTAATTCTGGAAGGTGTTGAACGTATTGGAACGATGATAAAGGAAGCTGTCATGAAAGTATGGACAACACTTGACAAGCATCTAACAAATCTCAATAAATCCGTGCGCGAGACACTTAAAGGGCTTCTTGATGATGCTAAGAGTTTTCTAAATCCGTTACTTACGTTCGTTAGTGGAATTATTGAAAAAATAACAAGTGCACTAACAACCAAATTTACAACTGCAAAAAATACGGTAGTAGGAGCATTTGAGAGTATTCGAGACACGATAACAACGGTGCTAAATAAAGTTATCGGAATTATAAATGGGGCTATCGGAACCGTCAATAGTGCTGTTGGAACAATCGAATCAGCGTTCACGTTTGGCCCTTGGAAAGTGCCTACACCGTTCGGGTCAAAGACTATCGGATTTAAGGCGAGTTTTCCACGCGTCCCGACTATTCCTTACTTAGCAAAAGGCGCAGTCATTCCGCCACGTTCTGAATTCCTTGCAGTCCTGGGCGATCAGAAACAGGGAAACAACATCGAAGCACCTGAAAATCTTATTCGTCAGATTATCCGCGAAGAAATGGGTGGACAGAATAGCAGCGCTAAGAATATTCATATTACAGCACAGATCAACAGAAGAGTGCTTTTTGACGAATTTATCAAAGAAGCAAAATCAAGGCAAGAATCAAGTGGATACAACCCACTTGAACTGGCATAGGAGGTGGCAGCATGGCAAATTTGAGCAAAGATAAGATTCAGATGAACGGTGTTGCCATCTGGCAGCCTGAAAAAGATATGTCTTATTCTTTTGTTACAACGTATTCAGAAGGCAGCAATAGAACTCAGTTTGGTGATGGACGATTTACGCCACTTTTTACTGTTGAGCAATATGGGTACACAGGGAAAAATATTCCTGTCGCAGAAGCTACAAAAATTTTGCAAATCATAGCGAAAGGACGACCATTTACCTTACATCATTATTCCTTGTACCATGGATCCTGGAGAGATGACCCATTTTATGTCGGACAATCTGGCTCGATATCAATTGGCGAACTCTCTCCAGACAGTAAATATGTTACTCAACTATCTTTTAACATGACGGGGGTGAATCATCTTGATTAATGTAAGCAACGCGTTCAAACAAAAATTAGCAGATGGTTTTCCTGTTACAGAAGAAGTTGAAATAACATTTTCGGATGGGACTGTAAAAACTGTCAGCAAAGAAATTTTGAATTCTGGAAATGATATTATTGACGGAGTAGACGGATCATCTTTTCCGGTCGGACAGACTGTATGCAAATCCTGTAAAATTACATTAGACAATTCACAAGACCAGTGGAAAGAGTATTATTTTTACGGCGCGAAACTCAGGGTGAAGCTCAAAATGTCACTAGATGACGGTACGGTTGAAACTATTAACCGTGGAACCTTCACTGTTACTACCCCGGAAGAATATGGAGAAGATGTGGAAGTTACCGCCCTGGATGATATGTATAAGGCTAATCAGGAATATTCCACAAAGCTCTCGTTCCCTCAGACTGCTCAAGCCTTGTTAAGAGATGTATGCTCAACATGTAACATTAAACTCGGGGTTACATCAATGGCCCACGGAAGTATTAGTATAGCTGCGATTCCAGATAATGTTACTTTTCGTACCGTAATAGGGTATATAGCAATGCTTGAATCCGCTAATGCAAGAATTGACAGCAATGGATATCTGCGATTCCTAAAATGGGACTTTTCTAGTGCTGAAAATGGCAATTCTGCTGGTGAAGGAGTTAATACCCCGCATATCTTAAGGGACTACTTGAGCGCACCTACACTTTCCACGGACGATATTATTATTACTGGAATCAAGGTTAAGAGTGGAGAGGACGCTTACCAGTACGGCTTGGATGGGTATGTTTTAGAGCTGGAAAATGAGCTTCTAACAGATAAGCAGCTTGAAAATGTAGCCAAGTGGATTGGTGCCGACCTTATTGGGTCAACGTTCAGGTCCCTTGAAGGCGATCTGGCATATAATCCTTTGATCGAGTTCGGTGACATGGCAAGGACTTATGACAGAAAAGAGAACGCGCATATAACACCGATTACTTACGTCGCCAGCCCACTGAACGGAAAGACTACGGTAAAAACTCAGACAGATAGCCCGGTCCGTGGCTCAAGTAAATACAATTCAAACAGCGTAAAAGCCTTAGTAGCTGCAAGGAAACTTGTTGAAAACGAAAAATCAGCAAGGGAAGAGGCTATTAAAAATCTTAACGAAACGTTAAAAAATGCATCTGGCATGTATGCTACTGATGAAAAGCAGGAAGATGGAAGTACAATATCATATATTCACGATAAGCCGACCTTGGCAGAGTCAAAAAACGTCATAAAAGTAACTTCTGAAGCTATTGGAATTAGTAATGACGGTGGAAAAACATATCCGTTTGGTTTTGTTTTGACAGGTGAGTTGATTACACGGTTATTATATACTGAGGGGATCAACGCTGATTATATTAATACCGGAAACCTTCTTATTAAAGATTCAAAAGGAAATGTATTGTTTGATGCTGATTTCAACACAAAAACAGTCAGAATATCTGGAGATGTCATTACAATAGGTAGCAAAAGCTTATCAGATTCACTGGCAAAACTTCTTGAAGAATCTAAGGCTTATACGGATGGAAAGAGCACGAATCTTCTCAATGGATACGACTTAAGCCCAGAAAATCTTGACAATTACTGGATGGTACAAGGAACTGTAACTCAAAATCAGACAGACCCATCCGGGGGCAAGAAAGCTGTTTTACTGACCGGAACTGATGCTACAGATAATTTTATTTCTGCTAACCGGAGCAATAACAATCCGATTTCAGGGACAGGAAAATATATAGTCAGTGTATATTTGAAGTCTACATCTGCACGAACAGTTTCAATAACTTTTAACCGCGAAACACATTCTTGTGCAGTAACTACAAGCTGGAAGAAATTCACTTTCACGGTAGATATATCTTCTGTATCATCCGAAGGGAACAATTTTGAAATCGGTGGCTTTTCATCGGTTGCAAAAGGGGTTAAGTTGTATGCTTATAATCCGTCTGTAGTAAGAAGCTACACGCCGCAGGAAATCTTTAACTTGTTGACTAACAACGGGAAAATTCCTGGAATCACAATGCTAGACGGAAAACTGTATATCAATGCGTCTTACATCAATTCTGGAACTATGAGTGCCAGCCGTATCAAAGGTGGTACCCTGGTACTTGGAGGGGCAAGTAACGGAAACGGTATGTTCCGGCTTTTGGACGCATCCGGGAATCCGGTGGTGGCCATGTTCAACGGCGGACTGAGAATTTACACAAGTTATACTGATGACGACAATTGTTCTTTTTTACAGTTTAGTAGAACTGGAATAAAACCGATAGTTAAAAGCAATGGAATCGAAACTATCTGGAAGAATGGCATAGAACCTTCATCTAACTGGATTATCCGGTATACTTCCGAGGGGAAAATCATAATAAATGCAGATAAAATAAACACTGATGCCCTTGTTACCGGAGCATTTACGGCACGAGATAGTGCGGTATTTGAGAAAACGGTGACTGTAAAAGGAAACACTGGATTAAGGGGTGACGCTTATGTAAATGGTGATTTTACTTTTGTTGACTATGGAGAATCAGGTAAAACAAATCAATCAAAACGCCGCCCAGTTGCATCAACTTCTACAGACCAGACCAGAGTGGCATACATCGGCTCGGGGACGGGGTCCTGGAGCGGACATTCCGGGACGTATCGCAGGTTTGCTGTGAATGGTCAATGGGGTTCGTCTGGATATAGTACGGAATACTTCTATAACGGAACTCAGGTATCAGATATTCGCTTAAAAAAGAACATAAAAGATTGTGATATATCTGCATTAGACGCAGTTATGAAAATGAAATCCCGTCAATATGATTGGAAAAAAAGTGGGGCGCATGAATATATTGGCTTTGTTGCAGACGAGCTGGAAGAAATTGACCAGCAGCTTACCGTAGGTGGAGGGTATAACGAAGATGGATCCATGGATATAAAGCATATCAACAGTCCACATCTTCTGAATTATGCCATCAAGGCTATCCAGGAACTTGCCGAAACAGTAAAGAAGCAAGATGACAAAATCAAAGAATTGGAGGCGAGAATAAATGGAAATTAAAGGAATTGACGTATCATCCAATCAAGGGAAACCAGACTGGGCTAAAGTTTCTAAATCCGGCATTAAATTCGCAATCTTGAGAGTACATCAAAAGACCGGTATTGATAGCTCGTTCGAGTACAACTACAAGGGATGCAAGAGCAATGGAATCCTTATCGGCGGATACA